>Ga0081455_10003096_pt1 | contig 19367 bp, 16 predicted proteins | sample TabmetS3T2R1_FD_70207 | JGI IMG/M metagenome (GOLD analysis project Ga0081455, IMG submission 70207) | Tabebuia heterophylla rhizosphere microbial communities from the University of Puerto Rico - S3T2R1 | ecosystem: Host-associated > Plants > Roots > Rhizosphere ... | reverse complement strand
TCCGCCGAGCCGCCCAGAAACCACGGAATGTTCTGGGCCAGCACGTTCAGCACCTCGCCCGAAGCGTCGCGGCCGGCGATGCCCTTGGGATCGGCCTTGAAGCTCGGCAGGTTGCGGTCCCATCCCTTGGGCAGCTCGCGCCGCTGCATCTGGTCGATCTCGGCGGCGAGCTCGGGGAACTGCTTGCGGTAGTCGGCAAAGAGCGCCTCCCAGCGCCGCCGCGCCTCGGCGCCGCGCGCACCGATGCCCTTGTCGAAAGCATCCATCGCGCCGTCGGGCACCAGGAACTTGGCATCCTCCGGCCAGCCATAGGCGCGCTTGGCGAGCTTGACCTCGTCGTCGCCCAACGGCTCGCCGTGGGCCGCCGCGGTGTCGACCTTGTGCGGCGCGCCATAGCCGATGTGGCTGTCGAGGATGATCAGCGTCGGCCGGTCCGTGGTCTTGCGGAAGATTTCCAGCGCGTCCTCGATGCGCTGCAGGTCGTTGGCGTCGCCGACGCGCAGCACGTTCCAGCGATAGGCGAGGAAGCGCGCGGCGACATCCTCGGTGAAGGTGATGCTGGTCTTGCCCTCGATGGTGATGTGGTTGTTGTCGTAGATCCAGCACAGGTCGTCGAGACCGAGATGGCCGGCAAGCGACGCGGCCTCCGAACCGACGCCTTCCATCAGGCAGCCGTCGCCGCACACCGCGTAGATGTTGTAGTCGAACAGGTCGAAGCCCGGACGGTTGTAGCGATTGGCGAGGAACTTGCGCGCGATGGCCATGCCGACGCTGGTGGCGATCCCCTGCCCCAGCGGACCGGTCGTGGTCTCGACGCCCGATACCCAGTGATACTCCGGATGTCCCGGCGCCTTGCTCTCGAGCTGGCGGAAGCGGCGGATGTCGTCGAGGGTCACCGACGGCTTGCCCAGCCGCTCGTAGTCGGCGTTGACGGCGACGGTCCGCGTGAGAAACAGCATCGACCACAAGAGCATCGAGGCATGGCCGTTCGAAAGAACGAAGCGGTCGCGGCCGGGCCAGATCGGATCCTTCGGGTCGAAGCGCATGACCCGGTTCCACAACGTGTAGACCAGAGGCGCCAGCGCCATCGGCGTGCCGGGATGGCCAGACTTCGCCTGCTGGACGGCATCGATCGACAGCGTGCGGATCGTGTTGATCGCGAGCTGATCGCGCTCTTCCTGGGTCATGTCACTCCTCTCTTTCGGACCGCGCGCGTCCCGCGCGCCTCATGAGCGAGCCTGGAGGCTCGCGGTCCAGAAGACGGTTGAAGATCAAGCCTTCTTCTCGATATGCCCGCCGAACTGGTAGCGCATGGCCGACAGCAGCTTGTCGGCGAAATCGGCCTCGCCGCGCGAGCTGAACCGCTCGTAGAGCGCCGACGAGAGAACATGCGCCGGGACGCCTTCGTCGATGGCGGCCTTGATCGTCCAGCGGCCCTCGCCCGAATCGGACACGCGCCCTTCGAACTTGGCGAGCGCCGGATCCTCGATCAGGGCTGCAGCCTGGAGATCGAGCAGCCAGGAGGCGATGACGCTGCCGCGACGCCAGACTTCGGCAATATCGGGCAGGTTGAGATCGTACTGATAGTGCTCGGGATCACGCAGCGGCGTGGTCTCGGCATCGACGTGGCCAGTCTTCTTGCCGATGTTGGCGGCCTTCAGCACGGCCATGCCTTCGGCGTAGGCCGCCATCACGCCGTACTCGATGCCGTTGTGCACCATCTTGACGAAATGGCCGGCGCCATTGGGCCCGCAATGCAGCCAGCCCTGCTCGGCCGTGCCGCCCGCCTTGTCGCGGCCCGGCGTGCGCGGGATGTCGCCGCGGCCCGGCGACAGCGTGGCGAAGATCGGATCGAGCCGCCGCACGATATCAGGCTCGCCGCCCACCATCATGCAATAGCCGCGCTCCAGCCCCCAGACGCCACCGCTGGTGCCGACATCGACATAGTGGATGCCCTTGGGCGCCAGCTCCCTGGCGCGGCGGATGTCGTCGACATAATAGGAATTGCCGCCATCGATCAGGATGTCGCCCTGCTCGAGATGGGGCAGCAGATCGGCAATCGACTTGTCGACGACGCCAGCCGGCACCATCAACCAGACCGCGCGCGGTTTCGTGAGAGTCTTCACGAACTCCGCCAGCGAACCGGTGCCGACCGCATTCTCCTTGGCCAGGTCCGCCACCGCCTTCGCCGACATGTCGAACACGACACATTGATGGCCGCCCTTCAGGAGGCGGCGCACCATGTTCGCGCCCATGCGGCCGAGCCCAATCATTCCCAATTGCATGGTGCTAACCCTTCTCGAAGAAATCCACGAATTCGCGATTGCCCCGCGGCATCGCGACTAGCCTTTCATCTTGCGATAGCGCCGGATCAAGGCGTTGGTCGAGCTGTCGTGGGCGAGCTTGGGGTCGCTCTTGCTCTCGAGCTCGGGAATGATGCGCTGGGCGAGCGCCTTGCCCAGCTCGACGCCCCACTGGTCGAAGGAATCGATCCGCCAGATCGTGCCCTGCGTAAAGACGCTGTGCTCGTAGAGCGCCACCAGCTTGCCCAGGGCAGCGGGCGTCAGCGCGTCCAGCAGGAACGTGTTCGACGGACGATTGCCCTCGAACAGCCGATGCGGCACCAGCCAATCGGGCGTGCCCTCGGCCTTGACCTCCTCGACCGTCTTGCCGAAGGCCAGCGCCTCGGACTGGGCGAAGACATTGGCCAGCAGCATGTCGTGATGCCGGCCCAGCGGGTTGAGGGTGTGGGCGAAGCCGATGAAATCGCACGGGATCAGCCGGGTGCCCTGGTGGATCAGCTGGTAGAAGGAGTGCTGGCCATTGGTGCCCGGCTCGCCCCAGTAGATCGCGCCGGTGTCGTAGTCCACGCGTGTGCCGTCCAAGGTGACGTGCTTGCCGTTGCTCTCCATCGTGAGCTGCTGGAGATAGGCAGGAAACCGCTTGAGGTACTGGTCATAAGGCAACACGGCAACGGTCTGGCTGCCGAAGAAATTGGTGTACCAGACGGTGAGCAGCCCCAGCAGGGCGGGAAGATTGCGCTCGAAGGGCGCGGTGCGGAAATGCTCGTCCATCTCGTGGAAGCCGGCCAACATGGCGCGGAAACTGTCCGGCCCGACGGCGATCATGGTCGACAGCCCGATGGCGGAATCCATCGAATATCGCCCGCCGACCCAGTCCCAGAAGCCGAACATGTTGGCGGTGTCGATGCCGAACTTCGCCACTTCCTGGGCGTTGGTGGAGACGGCGACGAAATGCTTGGCGGTCGCGGCCTGCTCACCTTTCAGCCCGGCCAGCAGCCAGTCGCGCGCGGTATGCGCGTTGGTCATGGTCTCGAGCGTTGTGAAGGTCTTGGAGGAGACGATGAACAGCGTCTCCGCCGGATCGAGACCGTGCACCGCTTCGGCGAAATCCGTGCCGTCGACGTTCGACACGAAGCGGAAGGTCATCGACCGCTCGCTGTAGTGGCGCAGCGCCTCGTAGGCCATGACCGGTCCAAGATCCGATCCGCCGATGCCGATATTGATCACGTTGCGGATGCGCTTGCCGGTATGGCCCTTCCACGCGCCGCTGCGCACGCGTCCGGCGAAGTCCGCCATCTTGTCGAGAACGGCATGGACCTCGGGCACGACGTTCTGGCCGTCATGCAGGATCGAGGCACCTTTGGGTGCGCGCAGGGCGACATGCAGCACCGCGCGCTTTTCCGAGACGTTGATCTTGTCGCCGCGGAACATGGCGTCGATGCGCTCCCGCAGGCCCGACTGCTCGGCGAGCTGCAGCAGGAGCTTCAGCGTCTCGTCGGTCACGCGGTTCTTGGAATAGTCGAAATAGAGGCCCGCGCCCTCGGCGACGAACCGCTCCCCGCGCTTGGCGTCGTCGGCGAAGAGCTGCTTCAAGTGCAAGCCCTTGACCTGCTGATAGTGCTTCTCCAGCGCGGCCCAAGCGGGCAGCGTCCGCAACTGCGACGCGGTCATTGACGCTTCCTTTCAGCTCGCCTTGCGCATGGTGGCACTCTTGGTCGCGACGCGATCCATGAGGTCATTCCAGGACTTGACGAAGGATGCCGCACCTTCGTCCTGCAGCCGGGCAGCGAGCGCGTCGACGTCGACCCCGGCCTTGGCGAATTGTGCCAGGACGGTCTCGCAATCGCCGCCATCGGGCGCCAGCGTTCCGCCGACCTCGCCATGATCGGCGAACGCCTTGAGCGTGCCCTCCGGCATGGTGTTGACCGTGAAGGGCGAGGCGAACGCCTTCACGTAGAGGGTGTCGGAGGCCTTGGGGTCCTTGGTGCCGGTGCTGGCCCACAGCAGGCGCTGGGCGCGGCCACCGGCATTGGCGATGCGCTGGAAGCGCGATGATGCGAGCAGCTCATGGTAGGCCTTGTAGGCGCGCTGGCCGATCGCAATGCCCAGCCGATTGGCGAGGTCGGCCGGCACCTTGCCGCTGACGGCGACGTCCCAGCGGCTGATGAAGAGCGAGGCGACCGAGGCGACCGCCGGGTTCAATCCCGCCTCGATGCGCCGCTCGACGCCGCGCAGATAGGCGTCGGCCGCCGCGAGGTACTGCTCGCGCGAGAACAGCAAGGTGACGTTGACCGGAACGCCGGCAAAGATCGCCGCTTCGATCGCCGGCAGGCCTTCCGGCGTGCCGGGGATCTTGATGAAGAGGTTGGGCTTGCCGCCGCGGCGGTGCAGATCGACGGCGGCCTTGAGCGTGCTGTCCGTGTCGTGGGCCAGAAGCGGCGACACTTCGAGCGACACCCAGCCGTCCACCCCGTCGGTCCGCGCGAAGACGGGCATGAAAAGATCCGCGGCGCGCGTCAGGTCAGCCAGCGCGACATCGAAGAACAGATCCTCGCTCGACTTGGCGGTCGCAGCGCGGCGGGCGATATCGGCGTCGTACATCGCGCTGTTCTTGATCGCCTGGTCGAAGATCGTCGGATTGGAGGTGAGCCCCGTCACCGAGAGCTCATCAATGTAACGTTGCAGCGTGCCGCTGTTCAGCAGCTCGCGCGTGATGTTGTCGAGCCACAGGCTCTGGCCGACATCATGGAGTGTCTTGGTTGGTTTCATGGCGTCACCCCTCGGTGGTTGCAGCAAGGCGCGGCACCGTACGAAGCCGCGCCAAATCATAAGTAAGCAAATCGCCGATCCGCTCGATGGTTACATCCGCTGGCGGCAAGGCGCTAACCACCTTTGCATCATGGGCATACTGGCCCTGACGCGGGAAGACGGTCGTCACACGATCCCCCCAGACCTGCTTGACGGCGTCCAGGATGCGCAGCTTGTCGTCGACCAGGACGTAATGGTCGGCCGGGTAGCGCCGCTCGATGTCGGCCAGCGCCTCTTCCTTATGGATATAAATCAGGACATGCCCACCGACGGCGCCGGCCAGGCCGGCCCGTTCGACCTTGTGCGGCTGAAAGACGACGTCGCCATCCGACAGGATTGCGGTCGGCCCGACGCCGCGCAGGCGCTTCAGCACGTCGATGGCTCCGGCATACAGCCGGTCGGCGAACGGATAGTCGATGAGCCAGGACGACATCGACAGCAGCTCGACCTCGAGCGGATGTTCCTCGCGGAACCGCTGCAAGGCACCGATATAGTCGCGATAGCCCAGCTCCTCGAACAGGTCCTCGAGGATGCGCCAGTAGCGATCCCTGGTGGCGGCGCCGAAGGTCCGCTCGAGATGGTCCTTCAAGTCCTGCTGAATCGCGTCGTTGTCGACCAGCGTGTTGTCGACGTCGACCAGGAAGACGATCGGATGAGGCAGTGTCATGCAGCGCTCCAACCCCAGCAAAGCATTATCCGGGCGCACTGTCGTTTCCGGTTTTGCTCCACCTTGTCCGCTATTGCGGTACGACCGGATGATGCGCGGGAAGGACTGCCGCCGCAATAACCCTCATGGATAGTCTTGCTGTCGATTCGTCAGTCGGCGGCGGCCGCCTTCTTCGGTCCCTCCGCCGCCGGGAAGACCACGCGATCGTCGGTCCGGCAGTAGCGGTCGGCGAACATGCGGCCGACCGGATGGTACCTTTCCATATGGACGCGCATGGCCTTGGGATCCCACAGCTCGTCGCGGATATGGAAGCGCAGGCCCTCGCCGATGATGAGCTGCCGGTCGTCCTTGACGTTGATCACCTGCCAGATCCGGCATTCCATCGCCCACGGCGCGTCGGCCAGGCGCGGCGGCTTGATGTCGACTGAGGGAGCGAGCTTGAGGCCCAGGTACTCCGGCTCGCCGATGTCGGGCGGGAAGTCGCCGCTCGACTCGTGCATGGCGCGTGCGAGCGGCTCGTCGGTCAGGTTGACGACGAACTCGCGGCTGCGCTCGATGTTGAGCCAGGTGTCCTTGAGCCGCCCGTCCGGTCGCTTGTTGACGGCGACCATGACGAGCGGCGGATCCTCGGCGAAGACGTTGAAGAAGCTGAAGGGAGCCGCATTGACGGTGCCAGTCGGGCCAAGCGTCGTCAGCCAGGCGATCGGCCGCGGCAGCACGAACGCGGTCAAGATCTTGTAACGATCGTGATGGGTCACGTCGGAGACGGCGTATTCCATGTAAAGGCCCTCAGTTCGCCGGCTCGACCTGAACGCCGGTACGCTCGGTGATCAGCTTGTAATGCTCGATGCGACGATGCTTGGCGAAGTTGAACACTGTGTTACGGATGTATTCGCCCAGCGCCAGGTCGCAATCGTAGGAGATGACCTCGTCTTCCTCTGTGACGGCCTTGGCGACGATCTCACCGGTGGGTGCCACGATCACCGAGCAGCCGTACATGCCGAACCCGTCCTCCTTGCCGGCCTTCGCCGTCGCCACCACCCAGATGCCGTTCTGGTAGGCATTGGCCTGGCATGACAGCAGGTGGTGGAACACGCGAATATAGGGCGGCTCGCTGGGATGGTAGATATTCTCGGTCGGCGTGTTGTAGCCCAGGACCACCATCTCGGCGCCTCTCAGCGCCATGACGCGGAAGGTCTCGGGCCAGCGCCGGTCGTTGCAGATGCACTGGCCGACCAGGACGTCCTCCTTGAACATCTTCCAGACGTTGAAGCCCAAGTTGCCGACCTCGAAGTAGCGCTTCTCCAGGTGCTGGAACGGCGCGTCGGGCAGATGATCGCTGTGGCCGGGCAGATGGATCTTGCGGTACTTGCCGACGATGCGGCCGTCGGGCCCTACCAGGATCGAGGTGTTGAAGCGCCGGGTCCTGCCCTCCTCCTCGGTCAGCTCGGCATAGCCCAGGTAGAAGCCGATGCCCTTGGAGCGCGCCAGCTCGAACAGCGGCAGCGTCTCCGGGCTCGGCATCTGCGCCTCGAAATACGTGTCGACCTCGGCCTGGTCCGCCATCCACCAGCGCGGAAAGAAGGTGGTCAGCGCGAGCTCGGGGAACACCACGAACTTCGAGCCGCGCGAATCGGCCTCCTTCAGCATCTCGACCAACCGCTTGACGACACTCCTGCGACTGTCGGCACGGTGGATGGCGCCGAGCTGGGCGGCGGAAACTTTCAGACGACGGGACACGATCTCACTCCTCTATGACGCCGCGCACCATAGCAACGCTAGCGGCGCCACGACACCATGGTCTGGAAGACCCCGTCGCGGAAGATGAGAGCATGCATCATCGCTGCGCCCAAATGAACGAGGAACGTGCCGAACAACAGGAAGGCGAGCGCGGCATGCAAAGGGCGCAGCAGTGCGTAGAGCTGATCGCTGTGCGGCAGGATCGGCGGCAGATGCAGGCCGCTCACGAGCACGATGGGATTGCCGGCCGCCGACAGCATCGCCCAGCCGACCAGAGGCAGCGCGATCATCAGGACATAGAGCAAGACATGCGAGGCGTGAGCCGCCCGACGCAGCGGACGGGGCATATCCGGAGGCAGCGGCGGCGCCCGATGGATCAGGCGGTTTGCCAGCCGGACGATGGCCAGAACCAAGATCAGGATGCCGAGCGGCCGGTGGATCGCGATCAGACGGTGGTAGTCGGCCAGGGAAGCCGCCATGGCGACGCCGATGAACAGCATGGCCAGCACCATCGCCGCCATCGCCCAGTGCAGCAGTCGCGAGAAGAGCGGGAAGCGCCCCGTCATGGATGGCCCTGCTCGCTGATTTGCCTATCGCCGATTTGGACGGCGCTGGGCGTCTTCCTCTCCCCTGCCCTCCGCTTGAACGAGACGGCGTAGGCTGCGGAACGGGCCGACAGCAGCGGATCGTCGGACGGCTCGATGCCGGACGGCAAGAGCAGCGGGTCGAACTCCGTGTCACGGCAATTGCCCTCGGCCTCGCTCTCGATGGCGGTGACGGTGAGCGTTCCCGCGTCGATCCTTTCGCGATCGGCGGGCCAAGGCATCGTGGCGTCGTTCGTGGGGTCACCCGGCTGGCCGACGATCAGCATCAGATGCCATTCGACCGGTCCCTGCTGCAAACGCGCCTGCAGAGCCTCGAAAAGATAATTCTTTCCGCGCGGCGTCTCGATCGGCGATCGCTCGAAAGCGTCGACCGGCTGCATGGCCCAGCGCACCGCGGTGGCCTTGCCGTCCGCGTCGATCAAACGGAAGGCGTTGAGGCTGTTGTAGGTCGCGTTGGCAAAGCCGGAAGAGGTCGCCGCAGCCTTGATCAGGGCGATCGCGCGGGCCGAGCCAGGATGCGCCGCCAGGAAGGCGGCGACACGCGCCGGATCCGGCTTGCCGGTGGCGGGATCCGGCTTCAGGGCGACGAGATGGTCGAAAAAATCCTGCGCGTCCTTCACGGGAAAAACCGGGATGTCATTCATGCTCGTGCGCCAGACTTCACCATCTGCCAGGGTGAAGCTGAGCGCCATGCTGCGGACGACGTCCGGGCCGTCCGCTGTCTCCGGTGTGGGCCCGACCGTCGAGAAGCGCCCAAACACCGGACGGCGCGCCGACCGGAAGACCGTGGCGCGGGACAAGTCTACACCGGCGCCGTTGCCGTCGAACCAGCCGACAAGGCAAACGCCCTTGGGATGGTTGCGGCGAAAGCCCGGGTGAGCGCCGTTGACCTTTTCGAAGGTGTCGATCAGACGGGTTTGGTCCAGCCGGCCGGCTGACAACCAGCCTGCGGTCCAGACGAAAGCGATGCCAACGGCAAGCAGGACCGATCCAATAATGCCGAGCCGAGCCAGCGCGGACGGCGTGCCGAGGGCGTTCAGGCTGTAGCGCGCGGCGGTGCCGCTTGGTGGAGAAGAGCTATTGGGCATGCACGGGATTCCCAACTCGTCGCTCTCACAACGGGTTTCATCACGATTAGGCTGAGGTGGTTGGCTGGTCGTCCCTTAGCAGCTTGCTCGCCCGCGAATGTGATTTTCCCCACACACAGGAGCGGCGGCCGATTGTGCGGGCGCCGTGCATCTATCGCTTGCGTTCCATGAACATGCGGTCGGTTTCCGGGGCCAACACGCCGCCAACCAACAGGCCATGGTAGAATGGGGCTGCGTCAGCGACGGCCTTGGCGGTGATGTTGATTTGATCGATGCCGGCACGGCGGATGGCGTCGATCGAAGAGGCGAACACGACGCCGCCGATGCCCGCCCAGACCAGCGCGCTCATGCACATCGAGCAAGGCTCGCCTGTCGTATAGAGCGCGAGCGCGCCCCACCCGCTGTTGCCATGCCGTTGCACGTAGTCGTTCATGCAAGCGATCTCGCCGTGCAGGATCGGGTTGTCGCGTGATCGGTTGACGCCGCGTGCCAGCACTTCGCCGCTGTCCGGCCGGACGATGACCGCCCCGAAAGGATAGACAGGATTGCCGTGCGCCTCCTCGATGGCCAACCGCATGAACCGCTCGTTCTGTGCCGCTGAGGGTGTCGCGAGCTGCGCCGTTGCCGGCCGTGCCGCCGGCAGGCAGATCAGGCCGCCCAGCCCGATCATCAGCCTTCGCTTGGTCATCATCGGTCGATCTCCCCATCGGTCTGGTTGACGAAGATCAGCACCGCCAGCAGCGTCATGTAGAAGCGGAAGGCGGCCTCCTGACCGTTCCAGGTCTTGGACTGCCACATGGCGAACCATTCCCCGCCGACCGCCATGAAGCCTGTGAACCACAGCAGAAAGCCAAGTCCTGCGCCCACGACCACCAGCATCTTGGCGGCGTTGAACCGGTGCGCCTCGGCGCCGAGCGCGACAGCAAGCCGAACCGCGCCCGCCGCCAGCAGCAGGCCGACGGCTGCCTCGGCGGCGATGATCGACCAATAGGCGAGCGTCCACAGCGTTGGCGTCGTAATGGCGCGGTCCTTGAGGGCGTTGTTCGGGAAGGTCGTGTCCATGCTGAGCGTATGCCGCACGAAGGCATAGTTCGACTCGTAGTCGACGAGATTGTTGAAGGCGACGAGCAGCGCAAACAGCGCTGTCGAGCCAACCAACGCCACCTTGACCAGGCGGATTGCCAGCATGGATCCCTCCCCCTTCCGCTCTTGGGCCCTGATAGACCGCAGAGGGCTGGGAGGGAACTACGCGTCCAGTAAACCGACGCGGTGACTCACATCTTGATGATGCCGGCCGACGGATCCTGGGTGGAGTAAGTGGGATAGATGATAGTCGGAGACGGATCCGGCGCCGGCGGCGCGGACGACTGGGCCTCCGACGATTGGGCCTCCGACGACTGGGGCGCCGACAACTGGGGCGCCGACGGCTGGGCCGGCGCGACCACGGCCGGCGGCGAATAGTTCTGAGGCGGCGGCACGGGCGGTGCATAGACGACCGGTGCTGACGGGTACCGGCTCGGCGGCGGCAGTGGCACGTAGACGACCGGTGGTGAATAGCGCCGGGCTGGCGGCGCGACGCTGTAGTATGGACCGGGATGACGATGCCCCTTCTTCACCTTCCCGGAATTGTCATCGTGGGCTTCTGCCGCACCAGCGGCGCCCATGGCCATGCTCCCTATCAGCATGGCGACAAGGCAGTCGCGCCATCCGCTCCGGCCCATTCCTGCGTCGTTGTTCATTGTTGTCCGCTCCTCACGGCCGCCCAGGATTGCCCCGGTGCCGTTGCAGATAGCCTGCGGGAACGCAGTGTATGCTGACGTCGAGGGGCTATCTGTGATCAATTCGTGGCCATGACCCAAGACAGCAGCACCTACTGGAAGAAATCACGCGTCGAGTTGCGGGCAGCCGGGTTCGACCCGGATCGCGCGGCGGCAACGACCGCCGTGGTCACCATCGCGAGCGCCCATACCAACGCCCATCGCTGCAACAATCGAGTTCGCCAGATCACCGATCTACTGGTCGAGCTCATTGGCCAACGCGGCGGCCAAGGCCTCATCGTGGGCGCACCTGCAGTGTCGGATGCCCTGACGCAGGGCACGCCGACGGCCGGTTACAGCCTCGTATCGCGTGACGTCGCCGCCGACTGTTTCGAGATCGGCCACTACGCCCACCACGGCGACGCCATGATCGTGATCTCCGGATGCGACAAGACGGGTGCTGCCGCACTGATGCCGCTCGCCCGGACCAACGCGTTCGGGCTGGTGCTGTATCCGGGCACCAGCTCGCCGGGGAAGGTGAACTTCGGCCCATGGGCGGCCAAGGGCGCGAATCTCACGATCATGGACTGGGCCGAGGGGCGCGCCGCCAACGAGGCCGGCCGACTCTCGGATGCGGAATTCCTGGAGCTGGAGCGCAACGTGCTGCCGGGCAGCGGAACCTGCGGCGCGATGTTCACGGCCAACACAATGAGTACCACCGCCGAAGCAATCGGCATGATGCTGCCGCGCGGCGCCTCGCATCCGGCCGACTACGATGCCGGAAGCGATGTTCACAGCGACGTGCGCGCGCAGGCCAAAGCGTCGGTCGACGCCTTGTACCGACTGATCGCAGCCGGCATCCGACCGCGCGATATCATGACCGAGCACGCCTTCGAGAATGCGATCGCGACAGTCTATGCCATGGGCGGCTCGACCAACATGTATCTGCATCTGCTGGCCGTCGCGCGCGAAGCCCAGGTGCCGATCGCCATCGAGCGCATCCAAGCCATTGGCGAGCGCATCCCCCTCATCGCCAACCTGCAACCGCATGGCCCCTACGCCATGACCAGCCTGCACGCGATCGGCGGCGTGCCGATCGTGATGAAGGAGCTGCTGCGGCACGGACTGTTGCACGGCGACGTCCTGACAGTCACCGGCCGGACGCTGGCAGAGAACCTCGCGTCGGTGCCGACACTGGAGCAGATCGGCCCTCAGGACATCGTCTTCCCAGTGACGAGGCCGATTGCGTCGCCCAACAACCATATCAGCGTGCTGAAAGGCAATCTTGCGCCGGAGAGCTGCCTGTTGAAGCTCTCCGGCAAGACGCTGGAGAAAGGCCAGTTCCGCGGCACTGCGCGGGTGTTCGAATCGGAGGCCGACGCCATGAAGGCGATCCGCGCCGGCGATATCGTCGCCGGCAATGTCGTCGTGGTGCGCAATGTCGGACCGGTCGGCGGCCCGGGCATGCCCGAAATGGTGATGCTCACCATCCAGCTTCAGGGGCGTGGCCTCGGCGAGGATGTTGCGCTGATCACAGACGGGCGATTCTCCGGCGTCTCCCACGGAATCCTGATCGGGCACATCTCGCCGGAGGCCGCGCGCGGCGGCCCGATTGCGGCAGTCCGCGACGGCGATGCGATCGTGATCGATCCGCACGCACGGACATTGACCCTTGATGTGTCCGACGAGGAAATCGCCAAACGCATGACCGAGTGGCGGGCGCCGGACCCAGCCGACCGGATCCGCCCCGGCTCCGTCCATCACAAGTACGTCCGACTTGTTTCGTCGGCACATTACGGTTGTGTGCTGTAGAATTTAAGGGCGCTTGCGGGATTTTTGCTGAGCGATATTTCATACAAAGAGAAGCCTGTTGCTTGTTTTCATCACCCATTTGGGTGATGAACGGCTGCGTGGTGGATCGCGATACCATCATCCAGGGCATTTACGAGGCGGCGGCGATTCCCGAGCTCTGGCCGGTCGTGCTCGAGCAGATGGGCCGGACCGTGAACACGCCCGGCGTCGTGCTCCTGACGCGACGGAGCGATGCCTGGACAGGTCATGCGGTCGCCAAGCCCGTTGAAGAGGCGCTACTGGCCTATCTTGGAACTGACATCGCCCAGCGTTCGGAGAGCACGCGCCGCCTCATCGCGGCGGACCATGCCGGTTTTCTCCGCAACGATGACGTGTTCAGCCGACAGGAATGGGAGCTGGATCCCCTGCGCAACGAGTGGGGCCGCCAGTGGGGGCTGAACAGCGCGGCCGCCACGGCCATCTCGGTACCGTCAGGCGATTTCCTGGTCTGCCATCTGCAACGCCGCGAGCAGGATCCTTCGTTCGACGCGGCGGATATCGCCGCTCTCGACTCGTTCCGCCCTCACTTGGCACGCGCTGGCTTGCTTGCCGCACGCTGGCGGCTGCAGCGGCTGCGCGCCGCCACGGAGGCCCTCGCCCTGATCGGGCTGCCGGCGGCCGTGCTGGACCGCGACGGTCGCACGCTTGCTGCCAATTCGCTGATCGAGACTCTGACGGAGCACGTTCACTGGCTGCCGCGCGATCGGATGGCCCTGGCCGACCAACATGCCGATCGCCTGTTGCAGCAGGTGCTGGCACGCCTGTTCGATCCGCAGGCGTCGCCGGTGCAGTCGTTCGCCTCGCGCGCAGCAGCGGGCGATGCCGCCGTTGTCCACGTCGTGCCGACAGCAGGACAGGCGCGCGATGTTTTCGACGGCGGTCTCGCGGTGCTCGTGCTGACCCCGGTGACGACGCCCGAGGCGCCGGATGCCTCCCTGATCCGTGCGCTTTTCGACCTTTCTGCCGGTGAAGCTCGTGTCGCGCGTAGTCTCACCCAGGGCCAAACGATCAACCGGATCGCCGCCGACTCCGGCGTCAGCCGCGAGACGGTGCGCACCCAGGTCAAGGCGATCATGACCAAGACAGGGACCAGCCGTCAGGCCGAGATGACGGCTCTGCTGGCAGGGTTGCGCAAGCTACCGCTACGGTAGCGCGAGCGGCATTAGGCTGGCGCCGCTGTCATGGCCGCCCTATCGTCGTTGTCGGCAACGATGGGGGAGCGCCGATGGAACGAGCCACAATCGTAAGAAACATACTCGCGGCCTGGATCAGGCAACAATTCCCCGACATCATGCCGCTCCTCGCCGACAACGTCGTCTACATCGTCGGGGACGGCGCCGCACAAACCATATGCCACACGGCCGGCATCTTCGTCGGCAAGGACAAGGTCAAGCAGTGGTACGATTCGCATGTCATTGCGGCCTCGGTCAGCGGCGGCATCCACACGATGTGCGGCGCCGTTACCAACCGGGATGTCATCACCTTCGAGGATGAGGAACAGGCAACGGTCACGGCTCTCGGTTTTGTCGGTACCGACGTCAAGGGCGAGCTTCCCTGCATGTGGATGTCGATCTGGCGGTTCAAGGGCGAGCAGGTCGACTTCATGATGCTGACGGCCGATGGCGTCGACGGACTCGGCTCCGTAGCTGCAGCCCGCCGGCGTGCTTTTGCACAGCATCAGGGTAAGCAACTCGCCAGCGTCCAGACCGTGATCAAAGGCCTGACCGGCCGTCCTCGAAGAACGAGGAAGTGACGGCGGCGGGCTGCCGCATCCATTCGCTGCCTTCAAACTTCCACGTCAGCCCGGTCTTTTCGACCAGCTGCTTCGCGCGACGGCCGACGACAAGGCGAGAGGGCGCGTTCGAGCGGTACTTGATGTCGGCAAGCAGACTATGGGCCCAAGCCGATACGCCGCGGTAATGGTTTGCGCGCGCGACGCGAATGGTATCCGCGGCTATGCGCGTCGCGCGATCGAGATTGCCTCGATGCACCTCGGCCATCGCCCAAAACAGGCTGCTCCATGACCAGATATGCGGCATCTCCGATGCTTCCCGGCAGGCTTGTTCGGGGTCGACCGACTCCATCGGCTCGCCGTCGACGACGACCCTGAGGTAGCGCAGCCGACAATCGATCATCGATTCGAGCAGTTGCAGACGCTGATCCTTCACATGGACCAGGGCGTTTTCAAAGCAGGGCTTTGCCGCTTTCAGGTCGCCAAGCACGAAGCGACTCCAGCCCAGCCCAAAATGCGCGACCCCGAGATCGAACGGCCTTTGCGTCTCCTCGGCGATTGCGATGGCCTGCCGGCCATCTCGCTCAGCCTCCCCGACATTATTGCGAAAGGCATTGGCATGGGCGCGCAGGCTGGCGAACAGGACCGTGGCCGTGCCGGTCAGCTGAAAGCGTTCGTGCCGTTCGGACTCGAGCAGGCCATCGAGAGTCGTCGAGGCAAGCGCTGTGCAATCGGCATAGTCGGATGCGAACTCGAGCGCCTGGGCCAGGAAATAGGAGGCAGCTATATAGGCTCCCCTCTGGCCCGTCCTTTCAGCCAGGCTTCTCGCCTCCACCGCCTTCCGACGGCTCAGCCGGACGTTCCCACAAATGTTTTCGACATGGGACAGGCTGAGCAGCAGAGGAAGGCGATTGGCGTCGTTCTCCGAGGGGCCTTCGTCACGCGAAACCTGGTTTAGGTGAAAGTACAGCTTCGTATACTCGCCCATCGGCGCCAAGCAGAGCCGCAGCAGCATGCGGATTGCATCCTGACGCTCGGTCCGCGGCCGCCCATCACTTTCACGAGAAGTCGCCTCGAGTGCGCGCTCGAAGCAACTTGCCGCATGCCCGTAGACCGATGCATCCAGGGCATGCATGCCGGCTGCGCGCCAATCATCGCTCGCGCGCGCCCAATCTTCCGCCTGCGTCGAATGATGCGCGAGGAATTCCGGCAGGACGTGAAGATCACCCTTGTCGCCGAGGATGTCACGAATACGGCCGTGCAGCCGCCGCCGCTCGAGCCGCACGATGCTGCGCTCGACGATCTGACGCAGCAGGGAGTGGCGCATGCCAAGCAGAAGGCGCTCCCCGGCGCGTAGACGCCGCAGGAACCCCGACGCGAGAAGCCTGTCAATGGCTGCCGAAACCACGGTTCGATCGGTGACTCCCGCAACCTCGGCCAATAGCTCCTGCGTGCAGTCGGACTCGATGAGCGCCGCGCACTGCAGAAGCTGGCGTGCGCCACTCTCCAGTTGCTGCACCCTGTCGAGGACGATCGACTTTATGCGACCGCCGGGTTCGATCTCGCCGTGGCCATTTGCATCGCCAGAGTCGGCCCGACCGAGGTCGCCGCTCGCAGCGGCGAGCGCAACCTCTTCGATGAAAAGGGGGTTGCCTCCCGTCAAAGCGGCAATCTTCGGCTCGAGCTTCGACACCCCTTCTGCCGATCGTGCAAGAGCACGGAACAGCGCCGACGATTCCGCCGCCCCGAGCGGGCCAACGCGGATCAGATTGACATCGATGGCCTCTCCGAGCTTCGGGAGCAGGCCGAACTCGCGCGCGCAAACCAGCACCAACAGACGCAGATCGACCCCTTGGGAGATGCCATGAGCCACGACGTCAAGCGATTCGGCATCCATCCACTGGGCGTCGTCGATGACCAGCACGAGGGATCGCCGACCGGCCACCCGCTCAAGTCCCGCGCGGAACGCAGACTTCAACTCCTCCTCGGCGTCGGTCGGCGCCGCCTGGTGGGATGCGTCCGCAGGGTCCTGCGCGGAGACCAAATCGGGCCGATCATAGAGAAGCTCGGACCGCATCTGGTCGATATCGCCGGTAGCGACTTTCTCGAGAATCCTTACCAGGCGCGATATCGATGCGTAGGAACCGGCAAGCCCCTGCATCAACTCCTCGTGGATCACAACCGAAGCGCCCTGGAGCCGTGCCATTTCAGCCAGCTCCAGTGCCAACCGCGACTTGCCGATGCCCGCCTCGCCCAGCAACACCGCGATCTGAGGCCGCCCATCGAGGGCCAGGCTCAGTGATCGCGAGAGAGCCGCCAACTCGAACCGGCGACCGACAATGGCGCTGCGCTCGGCATCAACCGCCGCAGCTCTCTCCGTCGCGCGCCGGAAGCCCAGCACCCGAAACGCCTGCACCTTCTGTGTCAGTCCGCGCAAGCCGATGGCGCCCAAGCTTTCGAAATCAAACTGGCTCCGTGCCAGATTGAAGGTCACGTAGGAGGTGTGGATGCAGTTGTCCTGGGCGGACTCCTCAAGCCTCTTGGCGACATGGACGGTCAGTCCCATGGCGTCGAACTTTGGTGCGAAGTCGGTCTCCACGGTGCGGGTGAAGATGTCGCCGGAATGGATGCCGATGCGCACCGTGAGCTTCTGACGCTCCTGTTGGCGGATGACTTCCTCGCGAATGGCAAGCGCAGCCAGCAAGGCGCGTGTCGCGTGATCCTCGCGCATGTCCGGCGCCCCGAAGATCGCCTGGAAACCGTCGCCCTGAAAGGCGACGATATGGCCGCCAAATCGTCGGACATACCGGGTGAACCGCTCGTGAATCTTGTCAAGGAGGTTGGCGGCACCCTCGGGATCAAGAGCCTCGATCATCGACGACGAGCCCTTGATATCGAGGAACAGGATGGTGGCAAAGGCGTTCTGCGCCGCGCTGGGGGCGATGACAGGCGGGCCCGAGCGAGGCTGCAGACCCGGCGGGTCGCCGGCGTCTTGCTCCGACCCAAGCGATTGCATGCCACAGGCCTTGCAGCACTGCTCGCTGAAGTGCAGCGCCTCGCCGCAGTTACTGCACCGCTTGAATAATGCGTAGCCGCAGAAAGAGCAGTACCGGTCTGCCCGCGCTACAGCGACCCGGCAATGGGGGCAATTGAGCTGATCCACACCCATGAGAACGCTCCAGCGCGCCATTGGCTTGGAATTCTAGCTCTCCTTGCGAGCCTTTTCTGAGGCATTTACCACACTCACGATTTGAGCAGGGTCCCAGGATCAGAACAACGGCTTGGCACCAAAGCGCGCCATCGCCTGCAACTCGGGAGCCGTCTGGCCCAGCGGTTTTGCCGAATCCGGCGATGCGCAGGACAGAAATTGACCCGATCCCCGCGCGGCATTGAGCTTGCCGTTCTCCACCACCACCCGGCCGCGGCTCACCACGACGATCGGCCAGCCCTTGATTTCGCGGCCTTCGTACGGGCTGTAGCCGACGTTGTCGTGCAGATCCGGCCAACGAATGGTGACGTTCATGTCGGCGTCCCAGATCGCGAAGTCGGCGTCGGAGCCCACAGCAATCGTGCCTTTCTTCGGATAAAGCCCATAAAGCTTGGCGTGATTGGCGGAGGTCAGCGCCACGAATTGCTGCAGGGTGATGCGTCCCTTCTGGACCCCTTCCGAAAACAGGAGTGGCAGGCGCACCTCCAGACCAGGCACGCCGTTGGCCATCTCCTTGAAGGTGGTCTTGTCGCCCTTCGGGATCTTGCCCTTTTCGTTGAACTGATAGGGCGCGTGGTCGGAGGAGAAAGTCTGGAAGGTGCCGTCTTTCAGCGCCGCCCACACCGCCTCCTGCGCCGCCGAGTCGCGCGGCGGCGGGCTGCAGCACCACATGGCGCCTTCGACACCGGGCTTGTCCATGTCGTCGGCGGTGAGCGCTATGTACTGCGGGCAGGTCTCACCGAATATCTTGAGGCCCTTCTTCTGCGCCTGGCGCAACGTCTCGATGGCCTCGATCTCCGACATATGCACCAGGAGCAGCGGCGCATCGACCAGGCGCGCCAGCGAAATCGCGCGGTTGGTCGCCTCGGCCTCGGCGACGCGCGCGTGAGCGATGGCATGGAACTTGGGCGCGACATGGCCCTGGTCGACCAGATGGTGGGCCAGCCACTGGATCATGTCATGGTTCTCGGCGTGCACCATGACCAGCGCACCCTCACGCCGTGCCAGCGCCAGGATGTCGAGCATCTGGTAGTCGCTGACCTTCAGCGCATCGTAGGTCATGTAGATCTTGAATGACGTGTAGCCGTCCTTGATCAGCGCCGGCAGCTCCTGGCCCAGCACCTGCTCGGTCGGGTCGGAGATGATGAGATGGAAGGCATAGTCGATCACCGCCTTGGGCCTCGCCGCCTCGTGATAGTCCTTCACCACCTGGCGTAGCGACATGCCGCGATGCTGCGCCGCGAAGGGGATGACGGTGGTAGTGCCGCCAAACGCGGCCGACACGGTCCCGGTGTAGAAATCGTCGGCACACATCACTCCCATGCCGGAGCGCTGCTCGATGTGGCAATGGCTGTCGACGCCGCCCGGCAGCACGAACTTGCCGGCGGCATCGATCTCACGGGTGGCGTCGCCTTTCACGTCGGCCCCCAGCGCAGCAACCATGCCGTCCTTGACGGCGATGTCGCCTTCGTTCTGGCGCTCGGCGGTGACGATCTTGGCGTTGCGGACGATCAGGTCGTAATCGGGCATTCTTTCTTCTCGATCAATCGGTATTTCGGAGCGCGGACCTCCAGGTCCGCATATCATGAGCGGACCTGGAGGTCCGCG
>Ga0081455_10003095_pt1 | contig 19370 bp, 18 predicted proteins | sample TabmetS3T2R1_FD_70207 | JGI IMG/M metagenome (GOLD analysis project Ga0081455, IMG submission 70207) | Tabebuia heterophylla rhizosphere microbial communities from the University of Puerto Rico - S3T2R1 | ecosystem: Host-associated > Plants > Roots > Rhizosphere ... | reverse complement strand
GGTCAGCTCCTCCTGGAGCTGGGCGAAGTTCTGGTTCGCCTTGAGGTCGGGGTAGGCCTCCGACAGGGCGAACAGCGACTTGAGTGCCCCGGTGATCTGGTTCTCGGCCTCGGCCTGGTCGTGGGGGCCGCTGGCGTTCATGCCGGCGTTGCGGGCTTCGATGACGGCATCGAGCGTTTCGCGTTCATGGGACGCGTAACCCTTCACGGTCTCCACGAGGTTGGGGATCAGGTCGTAGCGCCGCTTGAGCTGCACGTCGATCTGCGCCCAGGCGTTCTCGATGCGATTGCGCAGCGAGACGAGCCCGTTGTAGCTGAACACGGCGTAGAGCCCGACGAGGACCACGATGACGAGGATGATGATCAGGGCGAGCACGGCCGCATCCTAGGCCGGGGTCGTCGGACGCATGACGCCGTGGGCCGGGGCGACCGCCGAATCAGGCGACGAGCCGCTGGTAGCGCTCGACGTAGAGCTCGGCCAGCCGGACCATGGAGAACGACTGGGCCCGCAACTCCGCGGCACCGGTGAGGTCGGCGCGCAGCCGGCTGTCGCTGAGGGCCCGCGCCAGCATCCGGCCCAGGGCCTCGCTGTCCCCCGCCGGCGTCATGAGAGCATCGATCCCGTTGGTGGCGACGTTGCAGTAGCCGTCGAGCTCGGACGCCACCACCACGGCACCGGCGGCCATGGCCTCGAGCAGCACGACGCCGAACGACTCCCCGCGCAGCGACGGCGCGCAGAACACGTCGGCGCCACGCATGCGGGAGGCCACGTCCGCCTCGGTGAGCCGGCCGAGCCACTCGATGCGGGGATCGCCGCCGTAGGCGGCCCGGAGCGCCTCGGTCTGGGGCCCGGTGCCGCCGACCCACACCCGGACGTCGGGCGACAGCAGCCGCAGCGCGTCGAGGAGCACCGCCAGCCCCTTGCGCTCCTCGTGCCGGCCCACGAAGAAGATCGTGGGACCGCTCGTGGGGGCAGGCGTGGCCTTGGCGAAGCGCTCGACCTCGATGCCGTTGAACAGCAGGTCGTACTCGCCGCCGAGCGCCCTCTGGGCGGTGGCCAGGGCGTCCTTCGACACCGCGCAGCGCAGGTCGAGGCGGCGCGCCAGCCAGCGCACCCCGGGCACGGCGTAGGCCGCGCTGTCCCCCGCCCGGTGGAACGTGCCGACGATCGGCGCGTTGCGGAACAGCAGCGCCGTCATGGTGGGCCCCGGGACACACGGCTCGTGCAGGTGGATCACCTCGAAGGCCTCGTCCCGCAGGGCCCGGATCGTGCGCAGCTGGGCGGCGGGGTCGGGGGCCAGCGGCGCCACCGACCCGTTGGAGGCCGTCGGCACGCTCTTGCCCAGGGGAGTCACGCCGCCGTCGGGCGGCGGACCGTCGCACGGCGCCAGCACGCGGACGTCCTCGCCGAGGCCCCGCAAGGTGCGAGCCAGGCCCAGCACCTGCCCCTGGACGCCCCCGGGCACCGTGAGGCTGTAAGGGCAGACGAGCCCGATGCGCACGTGGTCAGGCTAGGTGGGCGACGGGCATCGGGCGAATGGACCGGAGCACGGTCACAGCTTCACCCGGCGCGCGCCGGGGCGGTCGCTGGGCCAGTTGGGCTGGAGCATGTGCCATTGCTCGGGCCGCCGGCGGATCAGCCCCTCGAGCTCGCCGGCCATGGCCTGGGTGATGCGGGCCACATCGTCACGGAAGGAACCCCGGCGCTCCACCGGGATGGGTGGGCGGATGACCGCGTGGTGACGCCCCCCGCCCTGGTCGTAGACGCCGGTGGGGATCAGCGGGGCGCCCGTGCGCAGGGCCAGCACGGCGGGGCCGGACGGCAGCGTCGTCGTCTCCCCGAAGAATGTGACCTCCGAGCCTCCACCGCCGATGTCGCGATCGCACAGCAGGGCGATCACGTGCGCTTGCTTGATGGCCTTGACGATCGCGCGACCCGCGTCCGGTCCGAGCGGCACGATCTCCATGCCGATCCGCTCGCGGAACTCGACGAACCAGTCGAACAGGGCCGGCGGCTCCAGGCGTTCGACGATCGCGGTGACGGGGACCTTCCGGACGCGCGTGAGCCAGTAGGCGCACCACTCCCAGCTGCCGAGGTGCGGCAGCACGAGCATGGGACCGACGCCGCGCGCCAGCGACTCCTCCACGTGCTCGAAGCCGTCACGGGTGAGGCCCCGGTCGAGCTCGTCCGCGCCGATCGTCGGGAGCCGGAACGACTCGCCGTAGTAGCGGCCGTAGGAACGGAACACCTCGCGCACGCGCCGCTGGAGCTCAGCGCCGTTCAGGCCGGGGTCGACCCGGCGCTGGTGACGCTCGACCATGGCGCGCTGGTCGCCCGGCCGGAACGCCGCCAGCCCCGCCACGCCCGGCGCCAGGACGTCGACCACAGAGCCCGGCAGGACCTGGGCGATCGCGTACGCACCTCGGTAGGCGGGGGTGACGACGTCCATCGCGGCGAGATCGATCGGCGGCCCGAGCTGGAAACCCGTTGGTCGGCCGGACCTCAGCGGCGACGGCGGTGGCCGACGGCCTGGCGGCGCCACGTCCGCTGGGTCGAACGTGCCACCCGTCGGGCCCGCCACCGCACGGCCAGGGGCTGCACCTGCGGGGCCGACGCCTGGCGCCAGACCCGCTCGAACCGCTGGCCCGCGGTGATCAGCGTCAGCACGAGCATCACCCACAGGACCGGCACCAGCAGCGACTCGAAGAGCAGGCCGAACCCGAGGAAGATGAGCCGCTCGGCCCGCTCCATGAGGCCGCCGCGGGCATCGAAGCCCAGGGACTCCGCCTTGGCCCGCTCGTAGGAGACCAGCAGCGACGCCGCCAGCACGGCGAGGGGCAGGACCGACACCCGTCCCGGCTGGGTGGACGCCAGGTACCAGGCGACGCCGCCCAGCAGCAGCGCGTCGCTGACACGGTCGATCACCGAGTCGAAGAACGCCCCCCGCGGGGAGGCGGTGCCGGACGCCTTGGCGACGGCCCCGTCGAGCACGTCGGGCACGGCAGTGAGGATCAGCAGCACCAGTCCGGCCCGGAGCCAGCCGTTCGCGATCGTGAACGACGCCGCCGTGGCCATGGCGAGGCCGGTCAGCGTCAGGTGGTTGGCCGTGATCCCGGTGCGCCTGATCTGGGCACCGATGGGTCGCAGGCCGTTTTCGAACGAGCTCCGCCAGCGTCCGTCGAACATCGTGTCTCCCGTGTCGGCACGCGTCACTGCGTGCCCGATCAGGCTAACGCCGCGTGCCCGCTGCCAGCGACCACCCGGGCACGCCCGGCGAGACGCTCGCTGGCCGGCGAGACGCCAGGATGACTTCTTCGGGGGTCCGCTAGCGGGCGCCCGAAGGAGTCCCGTGGATGGATCGCCGAGTCAGCGGCGCCGGTCGCAAGGACGCAGGAGGAAGGCGCAGCCATAGCTGCGTCGACGACGAGGACGCCGCGAGCGGGGTCGCTGGCCGGCGAGACGCCAGGATGACTTCTTCGGGGGTCCGCTAGCCTCGCCTCTACGACGCCGACGACGTCTCGTGCAGACAGGGGGTCCTGGTGAAGCGGTATGCGACCGATCACATTCGCAACGTCGCACTTGTGGGGCACGGCGGGTCGGGCAAGACCAGCCTGGCCGAGTCCCTGCTGCACCGCGCCGGCGTCATCAACCGCCTCGGACGGGTCGAGGACGGCACCACGGTGTCCGACTACGACCCCGAGGAGCAGCGCCGGACCATCTCCCTGTCGTTGTCGCTGGCGCCGTTCGAGTGGCGCGACCACAAGATCAACCTGATCGACACCCCCGGCTACGCGGACTTCATCGGCGACGTGGGCGCGGCGCTGCGGGTGGCCGACATGGCGGTCTTCGTGGTGAGCGCGGTCGACGGCGTCGAGGTCCAGACCGAGGCGATCTGGAGGATGGCCTCCGACCTGGGGCTGCCCCGGATGGTGTTCGTGAACAAGCTCGACCGCGAGCGGTCCAGCTTCGACACGACGCTCGACCAGCTGCGAGACCGGCTCGGGGCCGGGATCGCCCCCCTCGAGCTGCCGATCGGCGAGGAGGCGAACTTCCGGGGGATCGCCGACCTGCTCACCGACACCGCGCATATCTACGAGGGGGGCCGCCCCCACACCGAAGCGATCCCCGAGGACATGGAGGCCCGCGAGCACGAGGTGCGGGACAACCTGGTCGAGGGCATCGTCGTGGCCGATGACGAGATGCTCGAGCGCTACCTCGAGGGTGACGTGCCCGGCGTCGAGGAGCTCGAGCGCACCCTGCACGACGGGGTCGCGTCGGCGACGGTGTTCCCGGTCGTGATCGGCTCGGCAACCCGGGAGGTCGGGATCGATCGGCTGGCCGACTTCCTGGTGGCCATCGGACCGTCCCCGCTCGACCGGCCCGCGTCGGTGACGGCGGGAGACAGCGACGTCGAGGTCGAGGCCCAGGCGTCCGGGGACCCGCTGGCGGTCGTGTTCAAGACCATCGCCGACCCCTATGTGGGCCAGGTGAGCCTGTTCAAGGTCCTGTCGGGCACCCTCCGGCCCGACGACCATCTGACCAACAGCCGTACGGGCAGCGACGAGCGCCTGCACGGCCTGCTGACGGTGCGGGGCAAGGAGCAGGAGCCGGCGTCCGAGCTGGTGGCCGGTGACATCGGGGCGGTCGCCAAGCTCGCCGGCACGGCCACCGGCGACACGCTCGCCCCCCGCGGCAAGCCGGTCGTCGTGCGGCCGATCGAGCAACCGGAGCCGAACCTGGCGGTGGCGGTCGTGCCCAAGACGCAGGCCGACGAGGACAAGCTGGCGCCCGCGCTCCACCGCCTCCAGGAGGAGGACCCGTCGCTGGTGGTCGAGCGGGTGGACGAGACGCACCAGACCCTGCTCAAGGGCACCGGCGAGACCCACCTGCAGATCACGATGGAGAAGCTGACCCGCAAGTTCGGCGCCAATGTCGAGACCGAGCCGGTGCGCGTCCCCTACCGGGAGACGATCACCGGGGTCGCCAAGGGCGTCGAGGGACGCCACAAGAAGCAGACCGGTGGCCACGGCCAGTTCGGCGTCTGCATCATCGACGTCGAGCCCCTGCCGCGGGGTGGCGGCTTCGAGTTCGAGAACCACGTCGTGGGCGGCGCCATCTCCCGGGGCTACATCCCGGCGGTGCAGAAGGGCATCGAGGAGACCATGCAGTCGGGTGGCGTGTACGGCTACCGCGTCGTCGACCTGAAGGTCACCCTCATCGACGGCAAGGAGCACTCGGTCGACAGCTCCGAGATGGCGTTCAAGGTCGCAGGCCGGCTGGCGTTCCGGGCGGCCATGGCCCAGGCCGACGCGGTGATCCTCGAGCCGATCAGCCGGCTCGAGGTCACGGTCCCAGTCGACCAGCAAGGCGATGTCATGGGCGACCTCAACTCGCGGCGCGGCCGCGTGCAGGGCACCGAGGCCGGCGGCGACGGCACCCAGACCGTGATCGCCCTGGTGCCGACCTCCGAGATCCAGCGGTACGCCATCGAGCTGCGGTCACTGACCGGCGGGCGCGGCCAGTTCCGCGCCGCGCACGATCACTACGACGTCCTGCCCGGCCACCTGGTGGGCTCGGTCAGGCGCGAGGTGGGCGAGGAGGCCTGAGGCGACGGGCGCCGGTCGAGACGGCGCCCGCCGGAGGGGGGTGAGCCCGCATGGGCCTGGAGCGATGCGACGAATGCGGCTTCGATCCGGCGGAGCTCCGCCCCCGCAACCTGCCGGTCGCCATCCGCTCCTACGGTCGGCGGTACCGGGCACCGCTGACGCGCGGCCTGGCGGACGAGGACCTCGACGAGGTCGTGCGCCGCTCCCCCTCGGTGGACGTGTGGTCGGCCATCGAGTACAGCGCCCACGTGCGGGACATCTTCCGCGTCTTCGACGACCGGGTCCGATGCGCCCTGACCGACACTGAGCCGTCCGAGACGGTGGTCGACTGGGAGGGCAAGGTGGCGGCCGCGTCACCGGCGCTCGAGCGCGAGGCGCTGGCCGACGATCTCGACGATGCCGCCGACACGTTCGCCACCGTGCTCTCGGAGCTTGCCGATCACGAGTGGCGCCTGCCGACGATCACCGGCACCGGGAAGCCGGCGACGATCGCCGAGGTGGCCATCATCGCCGTCCACGAGGGCAGCCACCACCTGCTCGACGTGGGACGCGTCCTGCGGGCGGCGCGGGGACGCTGAGCGGCCCCTGGTTCTCGCGCCCGGAACGGCCGTCCCGGCGACCATTTCTGGCGCGAGAACGCGGCCCGGACCCGCTGATCAGGCCGGGAGGACGTCCTCGATTGCTGCCACCACCTCGTCGGATGTCGGCTCCACGAGCGGATTGAAGCGGGCGACCACCTTGCCGCCCGGTGCCACGACGAACTTCTCGAAGTTCCAGCGGATGTCGCCCGTGTGGCCGTCGGAGGAGTCGGGCACGTCAACGAGCTGCTCGTAGAGGGGATGGCGACCCCCGCCGTTCACCTCGATCTTCTCGGTCAACGGGAACGTCACGCCGTAGTTGGTGGAGCAGAAGGTGGCGATCTCGTCGGCCGAGCCCGGCTCCTGGGCACCGAACTGGTTGCAGGGCACGCCGAGCACGGAGAAGCCGCGATCGACGAAGCGCTCGTGGATCTCCTCCAGCCCCGTGTACTGGGGTGTCAGCCCGCACTGCGACGCCACGTTCACGAGCAGAACGGCCCGGTCCTCGTAGTCGTGCAGGTCGGTGGGGCGGCCGTCGAGGGAGCTGATGCTCACGTCATAGATCGACATGTTTGGCAAGCTACCGGCCCGACATCGCGGTTGCCGGGCCGGGGTCGGCGGGGGCTGCGGGCGCATCGGCCCCCACCCGCAGTGCGATGCCCACCCCGGCGAGGATGACGACGCCGCCCAGGACCTGGGCGGGGCTCAGCGCCTGCTCCAGCCAGGCCCACGCGACGACGGTGGCCACGACCGGTTCGAGCATGCCCACGGCACCGACGGTCGTTGCCGAGAGGTGCGCGAGCGCCGCCAGGTCGAGCAGGTAGGGCAGCAAGGTCCCCAGGACGACGACGGCTCCGAGCGCCACCCACACCGGCACGTCGAGGCCGTCGAGCCGGCCCCCGAGCGACGTGGCCTCGCGCAGGACGGAGCCGTCGACGCGCCACAGCGGCTCGAGCGGCACCCAGAACAGGCTGGCGAAGGCGAAGGTCCAGAAGGCCGACGCCAGTGGATCGATCGACCCCGACGAGTGGCGTCCGACGAGCAGGAACGTCGCCAGGCAGGCGGCGGCCGCCATGCCTGCGGCCAGGCCGGCGGCGTCGAGCCGGGCGTCCGTCCAGACCTCGGCCACCAGCGCCAAGCCAACGAGCGACAGCGCCAGGGCCACCCAGACGCCGCCACCGACCTCCTGCCGCTGCACCACTCGGGCATACACCGCCACCAGCACCGGGCCGGTGAACTCCAGCAGGATGGCGATGCCGACGGGCAGGCGATCGATGGCCTCGAAGTAGAACCACTGGATCAGCGCCGCACCGACGACGCCGAGCACCGCGAGCTGCGGCAGGCTCCGGCGCGGCACCCGCAGCCTCGGCAGCGAGCCGAGTGCCGCCAACACCGCCAGCAGGCCGACTGCGGCGCCCGTGCAGCGCAGGGCCGCCAGTTGCCGGGGCGCGATCCCGGCGTCGAGCACAGCCTTCGAGATGCTGGCGTTGGCGCCGAACAGGACCGCCGCCACGATCACCTGGACGTAGCCCCGCACCACGTGCGACCGCGTGGTCACGATGGTGGCCGTGCGCTCGGTCGCCGAAATGGTCATTGGGCCCAGGCTGGCAAGACTCGACGCGCTAGAACCAGCGAAATGGACCTGTCACAGCTCTCCCCGTCGGACGCCGTCGTCGCGCTGCGAAGCCTGGAGCGCCGCTATCGGGGGCTCTTCGCCGGCCTGGCCGAGGACGAGTCGCCCGACGACTTGGCGCACCGTCGGGCCGGTGACTGGTCGGCGGCCGACCACGTCGTGGCGGCGGCCCGGTTCATCGCCGGGGCCGACCGGGCCCTGGCCAGGGTCGTCACGGCCGATTCGCCGGTCGTCGCCGCCACCGAGGTCGATCCCCGGGCCGCACAGAGCCCCGGCGCTCCCCCGGAGCCGGTGGACAGGCTCGTGGCCGAGCTTGCGTCGGAGGCCAACGCCATGGCCGACCGCGTCGAGCATGTGGCGTCCGGGGACTGGACCCGCGCAGCAGTCGTCGACGGCGGCTCCGGCCGCACGGTCACGGCGCTCGACATCGTCCGGGCCGCGGTCGATGCCGGCGTCACGCACCTCCGGCAGGCCGAGGGGGTGCTGACCGCGGTCGTCGGCCGCCCCATCGAGACCGACTGAGCCGCGCCGTTCTCGACGAGTCCGGGCCATGATGCATCCGAATCGGCGCCCGCGCCGTACTCAACGTGAGCGGACGGTCCCCTGGCTTCCTGTGGGCGGGGGGACCGACCGCTCACCCGCGGGCTCCCGCGTGAAGCCTGGCCGGCCCCGTCGCCGCCACCGGTGACCTAGCGTCACGGTCGGACGATGGGAGGGCGTCGGTGACTGTCACGACGGAGCGGGCCGCAGAGGCGTCGGGAACGATTCTGTTGACGCTGGCGTCGGCGCAGTTCCTCATGACGCTCGACAGCTCGGTGATGAACGTGTCGATCGCGACGGTGGCACGGGACGTCGGCACCACGGTCGCCGGCATCCAGACCGCGATCACGATGTACACGCTGGTCATGGCGTCGCTGATGATCACGGGCGGAAGGTTCGGACAGATCCTCGGCCGCAAGCAGGCGTTCGCAATCGGATGCGTCATCTACGGCTGCGGCTCGTTCATCACGGCGATCTCGCAGAACCTGGCGGTCCTGCTCTTGGGATGGTCGTTCCTCGAGGGCGTCGGGGCCGCGCTCATCCTGCCGTCCGTGGTGGCGCTGGTGGCGTCGAACTTCGGACAGGCGGAACGCCCGCGGGCCTATGGTCTGATCGCCTCCGCCGCCGCCATCGCCGTCGCAGCGGGCCCTCTCATAGGCGGACTGTTCACGACCTACGCGTCGTGGCGCTGGGTGTTCGCAGGCGAGGTCATCGCGGTGTTCGGCATTCTTGTGCTCACCCGACGCATGGAGGACACACCCGCTCAGGAGGGCGCGGGGCTGGACCTGGTGGGCACCGGGCTCTCGGCGACCGGCCTCGCCCTCGTCGTGTACGGCATCCTCCGGTCGGGCACGTGGGGTTTCGTGAGCCCGAAGCCGGAGGCCCCCGAATGGTTGGGTCTCTCACCTGTGGTCTGGTTGATCCTGGCCGGGGGATGTGTGCTGGTCGGCTTCCTCGCGTGGGAGCGCCGGCGGCTCGATCGCGACGAGGCTGCGCTGATCGACCCGGCCATGCTCCGCAATCCGCTGCTCCGGGGCGGGCTCACCGGGTTCTTCTTTCAGTACCTGTTGCAGGCCGGCCTGTTCTTCTGCGTGCCCCTGTTCCTGTCGGTCGCCCTGGGATTGTCCGCAATTGCGACCGGGGTGCGCCTGCTGCCGCTGTCGCTCACGCTGCTGCTCGGGGCGGTCGGCGTCCCGAAGCTCTTCCCCGATGCGTCGCCGCGGCGGGTGGTTCGGATCGGATTCGTCGCCCTCTTCGCCGGCATCGTGATCCTGGTGGCGTCGCTCGACGCCGGTGCGGGCCCGGAGATCATCACGTGGCCGATGCTGCTCGCCGGGTTGGGCGTCGGCGCCCTCGCGTCCCAACTCGGCAGCGTCACGGTGTCGGCCGTCCCGGACGAGCAGAGCGGCGAGGTGGGCGGGCTGCAGAACACCGTCACCAACCTGGGTGCGTCCATTGGCACGGCGCTCGCGGGCGCGGTGTTGCTCTCAGCGCTCACGACCTCGTTCTTCAGCGGGATCGAGGACAACCCTGCGATCCCGGAGCAGCTGACGTCCAGGGCGCAGGTCGAACTGAGCGCCGGAGTTCCGTTCATCTCCGACCGCGACCTCGACGATGCCCTGGATGCTGCGGGAGTGGACGGCGCGACGGCCGACGCGATCGTCGACGAGAACGCCGACGCCCGGCTGCGGGGGCTGCGTGCTGCGCTGTCGGTGCTGGCGATCATGGCCTTGGCGGCGCTGTGCTTCTCCTACCGGCTGCCGACGCGCCAGCCGGGTGCAGCGCCGGACACGAGCAACGTGGAGCCGGCGGCGTCGCACTGACCGAGCCGCGCTCGACGAGGTGCGACAGGGGTTGGGTCAGTCAGTGGGAGCTACCCCGGACGGGCGGATCCCGCTGGCCTACTGACCCGGCGATGGCCGTGACGGCCGGCTCCTCGGCTGACGCAGAACTGGAGGCGCTTCGAGGCGGAGCAGGTGGGCCGGGAGGCGGTCTGGTGAGTGCTCGTGGACGCTTGGTTCCGTCGCCACTTCCCGGATGCCGGGGCCGCCCGGGGAACCGCGGGTCAGCGGTGCCCGGTCGTCAATGCGGCTCTTCCAGCGCAGGAACGGACGCTCGACCAGGAACCACGATAGGGACGTGAGGATCGCCGTGATCGCGCAGGCGATCACCGCTCGACCGGCCACAGGTACGTCGGCCAGGTAGCGCTGCGTCGCTGCGCAGTGGCCCCCAGCGCATGGCCCGGGCGCCGGGCCACACCGAGTCCGGTAGGACACCGAGGGCGAGCACCCCGCACACCACCGCGACGACTGTGAACCCTCCGAGGTAGAGAGTCGGTTTCTCCCACCGAGCAAAGAGGACCGACCATGCGACGACACCGGTCGCCAGCTAGGCGGCCCACCGGAACCCGCGGCCCTGCGTGAACGACGGCGACCGTCCTCGCACACCGCCCGTGATGACAGCCGCAAAGGCGTCGACGAAGTGCCATCCCGAGATGCCCTAGCGGTACTGCGACCAGTCCTCGGGGTTGTCTTCCACGAAGTGCTCGACCACCTCGCCGTCGTGCCCGTCGACGAGCACCAGGCCCCGCTTGGCCGGCGGGTTCTCGTCGGAGTAGAGCAGGATCCGCCAGGTCGGCCGGCTCAGCAGGCCCCGCCACCCCATCTGGGCCGAGGCGTGGCCGACCGGGAACCCGACGGTGCGGGACGCCGCCACGAGCGCGTCCTGCTCGTCGATGTCGAGGCTCCAGGCCGTGAGTAGCTGGTAGGCGCCGACGATGGCCAGCAGGGCCGCCGCGAACAGGAAGCCGCCGTTGACGTACGGCGAGCCGTCGATGAGGAACCACACGGCCACGCACGCCGCCGCCGTCGCCAGGTACAGGTACCCGGGGATGCGCCGCCGGGCATTGTCCGGGAACAGGTAGGGCCCGACGTAGCCGGCCGCGTGCAAGTCGTCGGGCAGCTCGTCGACGACGTCCTCGTCGATGACGTCCTCGTCGCTCGGGGATCGGGCCTCGTCGGGCACGGGCGAAATGAAATCACCCGGCGGCGTGCGCCGGCCAGGCGGCGCGCAGCTTGCGCCACGTGTCGCCCAGTGCCTCGGGCAGGACGCGCACCTCCGCCACGGCGGTCATGAAGTTGGAGTCGGCGTTCCAGCGGGGCAGGACGTGGACGTGCATGTGCGACGGGATCCCGGCACCCGCCGCCTCGCCCAGGTTGAGGCCCACGTTCACGCCATGGGGCGCATACGCCGCCTTGATCGCCATCACCGCGTCGCGCACGGCCGCCCACAGCTCTGTCGATTCGTCGGGCGTGAGGTCCTCGAGCTCGCCCACCTCGCGATAGGGCATCACCAGCACGTGGCCGCAGGTGTAGGGGTACGCGTTGAGGATCGCGAAGGTGCGCTCACCGCGCCACACCACGTGGGTCTCGTCGTCGGGCAGCCCCGAATCGAGGATCCGGCTGAACAGCGAGCCGCCGGTCGGTTCGCCGTTGCCCGCGACCGCCACGTAGGACGCCCGCCACCCGGCCCACAGCCGGTCCATGGTGTGTGGTTCGGGCCGCTGCCCGCCCTCGCCGGTCACCGGTGGGCGGCGATCTCGTCGCGCAGGCGCTCCACGAAGCTCGCCACCGGCAGGTCGCGTTCGACCTCGCCGCCGCGGGGGTTGTCGCCCACGGTGTCGTTGGCGACGTCGTCGTCGCCGACCACCACGACGTGGGGGACCTTCTCGAGCTTCGCCTTGCGGATCCGGGCGCCCAGCGGCTCGTCGGCGTCGGCCAGCTCCACGCGGAACCCTTCCCCCCGCAGCCGCTCCGCCAGCGACTCGGCGTGCCCCTGATGGTCGGACCGCACCGGCAGCAGCTGCACCTGCACCGGCGCCAGCCAGGCGGGCAGCGCGCCCGCGGTGTGCTCGAGCAGGACGCCGAAGAACCGGTCGAACGACCCGAACAGCGCGCGGTGGATCATGTGGGGGCGGTGGCGCTGGTTGTCGGCGCCCACGTACTCGATGCCAAACCGCCCGGGCTCCTGGAAGTCGACCTGCAACGTCGAGAGCTGCCAGCGACGCCCGATCGCGTCGCGCACGTACACGTCGATCTTGGGGGCGTAGAAGGCGCCCTCGCCCTCCGCCACCACGTAGGGGATGCCGGCGTCCTCGATCGCCTGGCGCAGCGCGTCCTCGGCCTCGTCCCAGTCGGCGATCTCGCCCACGAAGTCGTCCGGCCGCGTCGACAGCTCGGCCTCGAACTCGTCGAACCCGAAGTCGCGCAGCAGCTTCAGCACGAACGCCAGCAGGCTGCTGAGCTCGCCGGCGAGCTGCTCGGACGTGCAGAAGATGTGCGCATCGTCCTGGGTGAAGCCCCGCACTCGCAGCAGGCCGTGCATCACGCCCGACTTCTCGTAGCGGTACACCGTGCCGAACTCGAACAGCCGCAACGGCAGCTCGCGGTACGACCGCTGCCGCGACGCGTAGATCAGCACGTGCATGGGGCAATTCATCGGCTTGGGGTAGTACTTGTGCCCCTCGTCGAGCTCCATGGGCGGGTACATGCTGTCGGCGTACCATTCGAGGTGGCCGCTGGTCTCGAACAGCTCCGCCTTGGCGATGTGCGGCGTGAAGACGAACTCGTAGCCGGCGCGTTCGTGCTCGGCCCGGCTGTAGTCCTCCATCAGCTTGCGGACCAGGCCGCCCTTGGGGTGGTACACGGGCAGTCCGCTGCCGATCTCCGGCGGGAAGTGGAACAGGTCGAGCTCGACGCCGAGCTTGCGATGGTCGCGCTTCGCCGCCTCCTCCAGCTGGTGCAGGTGCGCCTCGAGCGCCTTGCGGCTGTCCCAGGCCGTGCCGTAGATGCGCTGGAGCTGCTCGTTGTGCTCGTCGCCACGCCAGTAGGCACCGGCCACGCGCATGAGCTTGAAGTTCCCGAGGTGCCGGCCGGTGTCCTCGACGTGGGGCCCCCGGCACAGGTCGATGAAGCCGGGGCGGCCGTGGAACGGCGGATGCTCCTTGGGCTTGGCCGGGGGGTTCTCGTAAGTGCGCACCGCGCCGGCGGCGCTGGTCGCCGACATCGGGTCGGTCGACGCGTCGTCGATGATCTCGAGCTTCAGGGGATGGTCGGCGAACACCTGGCGGGCCTCGTCGGCCGGGATCTCGTCGCGTACGAACGCCTGCCGCTCGTCGATGATCTCGCGCATCCGCATGTCGATGCGGTCGAGATCCTCGGGCGTGAACGTGGCGCCGCCCGGCAGCTGGAAGTCGTAGTAGAAGCCGTCCTCGACCGGGGGGCCGATGCCGAAGGTTGCGTCCGGGAAGAGGTCGAGCACCGCCTGGGCGAGGACGTGGGCCGTCGAGTGGCGGATCGTGTAGAGCCCACGCGGGCTGTCGGCGGTCACGATGGCCACGCGGTCGCCGTCGTGGAGCTCGGCCGAGAGGTCGCGCTCCTCGCCGTTGATCTCCGCGATCACCGCCGCCTTGGCCAGCCGCGACCCGATGTCGCGCGCGAGCCCGGCCGCCGTGGTGCCCGACGGCAGTGCGCGCGTCGATCCGTCGGGCAGGGTGATCTCGATCTCGGCCATGCATGCCGAGGTTACCGACCGCCGCTCGCAGCCCCTGAAAGCGTTTGGCCAGCGCTCGCGGGCGCGCGATCACCGGCGTCCGACTCCTTGTTCCCGCCGATCGCGACGACGGCCGGCGGCTGTGACGGAAGGGAGTCGGGCTTCCGTGTGGCGTACTCGTCCACGTAGTCCTGCCCCGACAGCTCGCGGATCTCGTACATCAGCTCGTCGGTGAGCTCGCGCAGGACGAGGTGGTCGTCGGGACGGTCGCGGTAGTGGCCGACGTCGATCGGCCGGCCGATCCGAATGACGCACGGCCGGAACAGACGCGGGATGTTCTGGCCCGGCGGCTGGATCTCACGGGTGCCCAGCAGGCCGACCGGGACCAGCGGCGCGCCGGTCCGCAGCGCCAGCCGCGCCGGGCCGGTGTGGCCCCGATGCAACCGGCCGTCCCGACTGCGGGTGCCCTCGGGGTAGATGCCGAACAGCTCCCCGGCTTCGAGGACCCGGGCGGCGACGTCGAGCGCCTTGCGGCTGGAATCGCCGCCCGAGCGGTCGATGGGGATCATGCCGAGGGCCGGGAACAGGTGCTTGGTCTTCCAGTCGTCGAGGTATTCGGCCTTGCCGACGTACGTGATCCGCCGCGGCAGCACCGACGGCAGCACGAACGAGTCGATCACCGACACATGGTTCGGGCAGATCACGGCGCCCCCGGCCGCCGGCAGGTAGCCGGCACCCTCGAGGTGGATCCGCCAGCCGAAGCGGAACGCCGGGGTGAGCACGGCGCGGGCCAGCGGGTACAGCCACCCGTACTGACGCTCGCCACCGCGCCTGACCACGGACAGAGCCTATGTCTCCGATCGCCCGGTGGGGGCACGCGACATGAACGCCTGGTCAGCCCCCGATCCGGCGGCGCGCGAGTCAGGGCCGGGTCAGGTCGACCCCGAGCAGCGCGGCCCCGGCCGCGACACCCCTGCCGCCATCGGCCGCCTCGTCAAGCACCCGGAGGGCCCGCGGCGTGTCCAGGTTGTCGTCGAGCGCGGCCCGCACGGCGTCGAGCGCTGTGTCATCGCTCCCCGCTCCCCCGCCCCCCGCCGCCGCCTGCCAGCGCTTCAGGCGGTGGGCGGCATCGGGCATCACCCCGTCGTCCCACTCCCACTCGTTCCGGTAGTGGTGGGCCAGCACCGCCAGCCGGATCGCACGACTGTCCCAGACCTTGCGGAGCTCCGACACGAAAACGAGGTTCCCCAGCGACTTCGACATCTTCTCGCCGTCCATCCGCACCATCGCCTGGTGCATCCAATGGCGCACGAACGGCTCGCCGGTGGCGGCCTCCGACTGGGCCGCCTCGCACTCGTGGTGGGGGAAGATGAGGTCGCAGCCCCCGCCGTGCAGGTCGATGGTGGGACCCAGCTCGCGCATCGCGAGGGCCGAGCACTCGATGTGCCAGCCGGGCCGGCCCGGCCCCCACAGCGACTCCCACGCGGGCTCGTCGGGGGCGGATGGCTGCCACAGCACGAAGTCGAGCGGATCGCGCTTGTGGGGATCGTCGATGTTGCCCCCGCGCTCGGCGGCGAGTCGCAGCATCTCCTCGCGATCCAGGTGGCTCACCTGCCCGAAGCGCTCGAAGCTCGAGACGTCGAAGTACACGCCGCCCCCGGCCTGGTAGGCGTGGCCGCGATCCAGCACCATGCCGATGAAGCCCCTGATGTCGGGGATGGCCGAGGTGGCCCGGGGCTCGCTCCAGACGGGCAGTACGTCCAGGGCCCGCATGTCGTCGTCGAAGCGGGCGGTCTCGGCGGCCGCGAGGTCGAGGTAGTGGACGCCGAGCTCACGGGCCTTCCGGAGGATGTCGTCGTCGACGTCGGTGATGTTGCGCACGCAACGCGTCTCGTGCCCGCGGTCACGCAGGCGGCGCTGCAGCACGTCGTACGTGAGGTAGGTCGCGGCGTGCCCCAGATGGGTGGCGTCGTACGGCGTGATACCGCACGTGTACATGGTCACGACCGGGCCCGGTGCGAACGGGATGACCTCTCGCCGCGCCGTGCAGTACAGCCGCATGGGCTCGGCGCGGGGCCCGCCGGCGGTCACGCCGGGTGCTCGCTCTGCCGGGCTTCGGCCCCCTTGCCACCGCCCGCCCGCGCCACCTCGCCATCACGGATGCCGGTCAGCTTGAGCGCGACCCGGGTCTTGTAGTGGGTGTTGAGCTGCATCAGCACGGCGGTGAACGACTCGATCGGCGTCGCCATCGCCAGCTCGCCGGCGTTGAGGGGCCGCATGTTGGGGATCTTGGCCACGATGTCGCTCGTCACCTGGATCGCCGAGGGGTGATCCGAGCAGATGAGCACGTCGCTCTCGATCGGGTGGTCGAGGTCACCCAGCTCCCGAGCGGGTACGTGGTGGAGTGCGGCGGCGACCATGCATTGGGGCACGGCGGCCTGCACGCTGGCCGCCACGGATCCCCGGGGCGGCACCAGCGGCTGGAACTCCTTGCCGAGGCGTGTGAGCGCGTTGGCCATCGAGACCACGACCTTGCCCCGCAGCTTGTCCTCCACCAACACCGCGGTCTGCGTGGCGCCGTCCCAGGGCGTGGCGATCACCACCACGTCGGCGTCGGCGGCGCCGGAGTTGTCGGCGGCGCCGATGGTGAGCTGGTGCTCGGGCCAGTGCTCGAGCAGGGTGTCCACGATCTCCATCGCCCGGTACTTCGAGCGGGACCCCACCACGACCTCGAATCCCACGGCCGCCAGCCGCGCCGCCAGTGCCCTGCCGGCTGGGCCGGTTCCACCGAGGATGCCGATGCGCATTGGCGACACGGTAGCTGCGGTCCCCGTCCCGTCCTCCAAGTCGGTTCCGGCGGCGTCGGCGCCCTCAGCACGCCGCGGCCACGGCCGGGAACGGGTTGATCGCCGCTCCCCCTCCGGGGTGGATCTCGAAGTGCAGGTGCGGGGTGCCGGCCGCGTTGCCGCTGTCGCCCACGTAGCCGATGACCGTTCCTGCGGCCACCCAGCCGACCCCCTCGTTCGCATAGCCCGACAGGTGGGTCCCGAAGTACTCGTCGCCGTTGTCCCCGTACAGCCACCACGACAGGCCGCCGGTTGCATCGCCCCGGTGCTCGACCCGGCCACTCGCCGGCGCCACGGTCGGCGTGCCCATGGTCGCCAGCATGTCGACGCCCTGGTGCGTGCGGCCCCCGGACCGGGCGGCGCCGAAGCTGTCGACGAACGACACCGGCCCCTGGACCGGGCAGAGCAGCCCGCCGGCGGCGGTATCCGGCGCCGTCGTCGTGGGCGGTGCCGTGGTCGTGGTCGTCGGCGGGTCCGTGGTCGTGGTGGGCGCGGCGGTGGTTGTCGTCGTCGGCGGGGCCGTGGTGGTCGTGGTCGTCTCGCCGGGGAACCGGTCGATTGCCGGCCGGACCAGGCCGTCGGCGCGCCGCGACGAGAGCAGCATCCCTGCGTCGACGTCGAGATGCGTGCTCTGGCCGTGGCCGTCGTCGGCAGACGCGATCAGTGCCGTCCCCAGCAGGACGAGGACCGTTGGTGCGAGGGTCACTCGGCGCATGGGGCGGAGACCCTAGCGAATACGTTACAAATATTGCGATTCGATGACGGCTTCTGCGTTGCCGCGGGCGGGCACGCACCGCTTAGGGTCCGCCCCATGCCGTGGGCGCTGCGCTTGTCGGGGGTCGGGCTCGTGAGGGACGACGTCACGATCCTCGACGGCGTCGACTGGGAGGTGGCACCCCACGAGCGATGGATCGTCCTCGGGCCCAACGGCTCGGGGAAGACCACCCTGATGCGGATCGCCGGGCTCTACCTCCACCCGAGCCGGGGCGAGGTCGAGGTGCTCGGCGAGCGACTCGGCCGGGTCGACGTCCGCCGGCTGCGCACCCGCATCGGGTTCGTGAGCGCCGCCTTCGCCGCCATGCTGCGGGAGGGTGTGACGGCGGCCGACGTCGTCATGACCGCCGAGCACGCCGCTCTCGAGACCTGGTGGCACAGCTACGAGGAGTCCGACAGGACCCACGCCATCGAGCTGCTGGGCCGCCTGGGTGCCGGGCCGCTCGCCGACCGGCCGTTCGGCGCGCTGTCGTCGGGCGAGCGCCAGCGGGTGCTCCTGGCCCGCTCGCTGTGGGGGAACCCCGGGCTCGTTCTGCTCGACGAGCCGACTGCAGGCCTCGATCTCGGCGCCCGCGAGGACCTGGTCGGCCGGCTCGGCCGGCTGGCGCTGGACGCGACGACGCCCGCCACCGTGCTCGTCACCCACCACGTCGAGGAGATCCCGGCGGGCTTCACCCATGTGCTGTTGCTGGACCGGGGGCGCGCGGCCGCCGCCGGTCCCCTCGACGACGTGCTCAGCGCCGAGGTGCTGTCGGCGGTGTTCGGCCTGCCACTGGCACTCGACCGGCGCGACGGCCGCTACGCCGCCCGTGCCCGGTGAGCCGCCATCCCAGCGGGTGCGTCGGAGTGCGTCGGGGTGCCTCGGACCGGTCAGGCCCCGACCAGGGCCAGGAGGCGGGGCTTCGACTGCCGGATCTCGTCGGCAAGCAGCCGCTCGACGAGGGGACCGACGAGGCTGCCGCCGTAGTGGAGGCGCATGGTCAGCAGGCTGCCGCCGTTGTCGGGCGCCACCTGCGCCTCCAGGATCCAAGGCGAGTGGCGGCGCCCGTCGTGTTCGAACCGCTCGAACCGGACCCGCTCGGGCGCCTCGTGGACCGTGCGCACCATCCGGAGCCGCTTGGACCGGGCGAACGGGCCCAACCGGCCCCGAAGGTCGACGGACCAGGCGGGACCGGGATCGCCGTCCCGCGCCTCGAGCGCCGTCGCCCGGGGAACGATGTCGAGCCACTCCGGGTAATGCGCCAGGTCGTCGACCCAAGCGAACAGCCGCTCTGGTGAGCAGGGGGCCTGGAGCTCCGCGGTCACGTCCATTGCGGCGATCGTGGCACGGCGGCACCCGCTGCGTCAGGGTGGGCCGGCACTGGTGCGGCGCCAGTGGGTGCCTGCCATCCCGGGCTGCACCGCCACCAGCACGCCGGAGCGGAGCCGAACCGACGCATCGGGTGCGGCGAACTCGTTGCTGACCCCGCGGGTCGATCCGACGGGCAGGTCCTCGTCGCGCAGGGGGTAGAGCAGCCCGTCGGTGACGACCCCGCGGGCGGGCCCGTGCACCGGCACGAGCGACACCAGGTCGCCCGGCTCTCCCCGAAGCGCGGTCAGGTCCCGGACCACGCTGAGGTGGGCGTCGCCGATCCAGGCCTCCACCTCGACGCCGGCGGTGAGCGGTGCGGTCAGGAGCTGGGCCAGCGACAGCGTGTGGTCCAGGCGGTCCCCGGCCCCGGTGACGACCACGATCCGCCTCGGGTGCCGGGCCAGGGCGGCGTCGAGTGCGAGGGCGAGGTCGGTGGCGTCCTTGGCCTCGGGATGCCGCTCGACGGCGGTGCCCGCGCCCGCGGCGGCCGCC
>Ga0081455_10003093_pt1 | contig 19378 bp, 15 predicted proteins | sample TabmetS3T2R1_FD_70207 | JGI IMG/M metagenome (GOLD analysis project Ga0081455, IMG submission 70207) | Tabebuia heterophylla rhizosphere microbial communities from the University of Puerto Rico - S3T2R1 | ecosystem: Host-associated > Plants > Roots > Rhizosphere ... | reverse complement strand
GGGAAAGAGCGCTGGCGCGACCGTCAGTGCGGAGGAATGCGCAAGGATGTTGTAACCGTCGGGGTCGGACTTGGCGAGCGCGCCCGTTCCAACCGTGCCGCCGGCGCCGACGCGGTTCTCGATCACAATCGGCTGGCCGAGTTCGGCGGACAGGCGTTCGAACACCAGTCGCGGCACGACGTCTGCGGCGCTGCCGGCGCCGAAGGGAATGGTCGCCTTGATCATGCGCGACGGCCAGGTTTCCGCCTGTGCGGTAGTGGCTAGAAAGGCGCTGACGGCAGCGAAAAGGACGCGGTTGAACAGGCACATTTTTGGCTCCGTTTCATACCTTGGGGCGTTGCAAGAACCGTTCCGCCTGATGGTCTCGGCCATCCTGCTGCAAGGAGCAAGAGAACCAGCCCGTGGTTATCGCGTTAAGTTGAAAACCGTGCTCTGCCCGGCCCGCTGGCACACCGGGACTTTTGTCCGCACAATCGGCGGGGTAACGTTCATGTTGCTTCGCCGGGAATGCCGATGACGCTACGCAAGATTTCGCTCGCCTGTCTCGTCCTGCTCTGGCCTGCCGCGGCCGGCGCCGCCGAGATATCAGGCGTGCCGAAAATCCGCGAGGCCGACCAGATCCAGATCGGCAACACCCGCATCCGCCTCGGCGGCATCGATGCGCCCTCCACGGACCAGCTTTGCCTCAACACCAGGGGCGAACGCTGGACCTGCGGCGTCGCCGCGCGCGACGAACTCGTCAAGCGTTTCGGCGGCAAGGCCTGGACCTGCCAGACCCGCGCGATCGATCGCCGCGGCCGAACCGTGGCACGCTGCCAGGCCGACGGCGAGGACATCCAGAAATGGCTCGCGACGAACGGCTGGGCGCTCGCGCTGGTCCGCCTCACCAAAGACTACGAGCCCGATGAGAAGGCCGCGCGCGAGGCCAAGGCCGGCATGTGGCAGGGCGCTTTCATCGCACCGTGGGACTGGCGCGTGCGCAACAAGACGACCCATGTGCTTGGCGCTGCGAAGCCGCCGCAGAACGCCAATGCCATCCTGCTGGCCTCCGCATCCGGTCCGGTGGCGCCCTCGCCCGACTGCACCATCAAGGGCAATGTCAACCGCTCGGGCGAATGCATCTATCACCAGCCAAAAAGCCGCTGGTATGCGAAGATCCAGATGAACGTAGCGAAGGGCACGCGCTGGTTCTGCTCGGTCGAGGACGCCGAGGCCGCGGGATGCCGGGAGACGCGGCGCTGACTACGGCCGACCTCGACGCACGGGAACGCAAGCAGGTGAGCCGGCTGCGCCGCGCCTCGATCATCCTGCTGCTCACGATGGCCATCTACATCCTGCTCGCCTATATCGTGCTGCCGGCGCTGTGGACCCATCACGAACACCAGAAGGGCCTTGCCGATTTACCGATGGTGACGCGCACCGGGCAGGGCATTCCCGGCGACCCCATCAATGTCGGACTCATTGGCGACAAGAGGGACATCATCTGCGCCATGCATGCGGCCGGCTGGTATCCGGCCGATCCGATCACGCTGAAATCCTCCATCGAGATCGTCGGCAGCGTGCTGCTCGATCGTCCCTACAAGGATGCGCCGGTGAGCAATCTCTATTACCTCGACCGCCGCGAGGACCTCGCCTTCGAAAAGCCGATCGGCGCCAGCGCCGACCGCCGCAATCATGTCCGCTTCTGGAAGGTACTCGACGAAGGTCAGGAGAAACGCCCCGTGTGGCTGGGCGCGGCGACGATGGACCGCGGCGTCGGCGTCAGCCATTACACCGGCGCTATCACCCATCACATCGATGCCGACATTGATCTCGAGCGTGCGGCACTGGCGCTCGACCTCGAAGCCGCCGGCATGGTGACCGCGAAATATCAGGTCACGGGCATCGGACCGACACTGGCCGGCCGCAATGGCGGCGGCGACCTCTATTACACCGACGGCGAGGTATGGATCCTGCGCCTGGTCGAAGCCTGCCGGAAGAACACCTCGCCGGTGAACGTCCTGCCGAGCCCGCTGGCGACCCAGGTCAAGGATCAGATCTGGCGGGAGATTGCCGATACAATGAGGAAATAAGCCGTTGGGACTCGTTACAATTCTGCATGAATGCACCGCCCGGAAGCCCTTTGAAATTGTGTCGCGCCATGCCAGCATGGCCGCGAATCCAGACAAGGAAGACCCACAATGACCGTTCGCGCGGGCCGGGAATTTCTGGCCATCCCCGGACCCACCACGATGCCCGACGAGGTGCTGCAGGCCATGCACCGTCCGGCGCTCGACATCTATTCCGAGCAGATGGTGCAGCTCACCGAGAGCCTGCTGTCGGACCTCAGCAAGCTCTTTGCCACTAAGGGGCGTTCCTACATCTACATCGCCAACGGCCACGGCGCCTGGGAAGGCGCACTCAGCAATGTGCTGTCGCGCGGCGACAAGGTGCTGGTGCTGGAAAGCGGACGCTTTGCCATCGGCTGGGGCCAGGCCGCCGCGGCGATGGGCGCCGAAGTCGAGATTTTAAAGGGCGACTGGCGGCGGGCGGTGCGGCCTGACGACGTGGAAGCGCGATTGCGGCAAGACAAGGCGCACACCATCAAGGCGATCCTCGTGGCGCAGGTCGATACGGCCTCCGGCGTCTGGAACGACATCGAGGCGATCGGCAAGGCGATCAAGGCAAGCGGCCACCCGGCGCTGTTCATGGTCGACACGGTTGCGTCACTCGCCTGCATGCCGTTCGAGATGGACGCCTGGGGCATCGATGTGGCGATGTCCGGTTCGCAGAAGGGCCTGATGACGCCGCCGGGCCTCGGCTTCGTCGCCGCCAACGACCGCGCCCGCGAGGTGCACAAGAAGGCAGACTTGCGCACGCCCTATTGGGACTGGACCGAGCGCGACGGCAGCGAGCACTACCGCAAATATGCCGGCACCGCGCCGGTGCACCTGCTGTTCGCACTACGGCAGGCGATCGACATGCTGTTCGCGGAAGGCCTTGAAAACGCCTTCGAGCGCCATCGCCTGCTGGCCGAGGCGGTGCGCCGCGCCGTTTCGGTGTGGGCCGAGGGGCAGGTGCTGGGCCTCAATATCACGGAGGCGGCCGAGCGCTCCAACACGGTGACGACGGTCACCACCAACGGCTACGACCCGGTGGCGCTGCATCGCTATTGCAAGGAAAAGTGCGGCGTCGTGCTGGGCGTCGGCATCGGCGAATTGCACGGCCAGGCTTTCCGCATCGCCCATATGGGCCATGTCAACGCACCGATGGTTCTGGGCACACTTGGCGTTATCGAGATGGCGTTGAATGCGCTGCAAATCCCGCATGGCAAGGGTGGAACCGCGGCCGCGATCGACTGGCTCGGCGAAAGTGTGAGCGCCTGACCCTTTTCGTCGCTGTCATTTTAGGGCTTACTCAGCCAAAATTTGCCGGACGCTGATCCGCGCGAAAATTTGCTGGGAGGCATGGATTGGCGTCGGTTGATTTGCGTAGGCTCACCAAGCGATATGGTTCGCTTGCGGCGGTCGACGATGTCTCCTTGCGGATCGACCACGGGCAGCTGGTCTGCCTGCTCGGCCCGTCCGGCTGCGGCAAGACCACCACCTTGCGGTTGATCGCGGGCTTTCTCGAACCGACCGAGGGCGAGATCCACGTCGGCGACCGGCTGGTCTCCTCGAAGGCGCGTACGCTGCCGCCCGAGCAGCGCAACATGTCGATGATCTTTCAGAGCTACGCGCTGTGGCCGCACATGACGGTGGCGGAAAACATCATCTACGGTCTGAAGCTGCGCAAGATGGACCGCGACACTATCGCGAAGAAACTCGCGGCCATCCTCGGCACGACAAAACTCGATCCGCTGGCGCAGCGCTATCCCGGCGAGCTCTCCGGCGGGCAGCAGCAGCGCGTGGCGCTGGCGCGCGCGCTGATCGTGGAGCCGGAGACGCTGCTGCTCGACGAGCCCCTCTCTAATCTCGATGCGAATTTGCGCGAGGAGATGCGCTTCGAGATCCGCCGACTGCACGACGAATACCGCTACACCACGGTCTACGTCACCCACGACCAGTCGGAAGCCATGACCACCGCCGATCTGATCGCCGTCATGAACGGCGGCCGGATCGACCAGCTCGGCTCGCCCGAGGATATTTACGCCCGGCCGCAGTCGGAATTCGTCGCGCGCTTCATCGGCGCCAGCAACGTGCTGAAGGGCACTGCGCGCGACGAGAACCATATGTCCTTTGCCGGCGCGACGTTGCGCGTGACCGGCGCCAGGCTCACCGCAGGCCAGAGCGCAGCCGTCGCGATCCGCCAGCACGACATTCAGCTGTCGACGCAAGCCGCTGCGTCAAGCGAGAACACCATCAAGGCGACGGTGACGCGCCATGTCTATCTTGGCGCCAGCCGCGACTATGTGGTCGAGACCACCGACGGCAATTCGCTCCGCGTCGTCACGCCCACCGAGATCGCGGTCGACAGGGGCCGCGAGGTCTGGCTGACCTTGCCGCCCGACCGCTGCCGGGCGCTGAGCCGATAGCGAGCGGAGCACGCCATGAAACGAAAGCTTTCACGCCGCGATCTCCTGAAAGGCTCCGCCGCGCTCGGGCTGACGGCGATTTCCGCGTCCGTGAAGGCGGCATCGCCCGAGCCAACCGCGATTACGCCTGCGCTGGTGGAGGCCGCGAAGAAGGAGGGCAAGCTCGCCTTCTATTCCTCAATGGACCTGCCGGTCGGCGAAAAGCTCGGCAAGGCCTTTGAGGCCGCCTATCCCGGCATCACCATCCAGATCGAGCGCTCCGGCTCAGAGCGGCTGTTCCAGCGCGTCGACCAGGAATTTGCCAGCAACATCCACGCTGCCGACGTCATCAACACCTCGGATGCCTCGCACACCATTCCCTGGAAAAAGAAAGGCTGGCTGGCGGCCTTCGTGCCGGAGGACGCCGCGAAATATTTTCCGGAACAATATCGCGATCCCGACGGCATGTTCGCGCTGACGCGCGTCTACCTGTCATCCATTGCCTACAACACTACGCTCGTGAAGGCAGAAGATGCGCCGAAGAGCTTTGCCGACCTGCTCGATCCCAAATGGGCCGGCAAGATGGTAAAGGGCCATCCCGCCTATAGCGGCACGATCATGACCGCGACCTTCCAGATGGTGCGCGAGTTCGGCTGGGAATATTACGAAAAACTGTCGAAGCAGCGCGTGATGCAGGTGCAGTCGTCCACCGACCCGCCGAAGAAGCTGGCGCTCGGCGAGCGCGCCGTGATGGCCGACGGCAACGAATATAACGTCGTGCTGCTCAAGGAAGCCGGCCAGCCGGTCGAGCCGGTCTATCCGACCGAGGGCACGCCGACCATTTCCGGCCCGACCGCGATCTTCGCCTCGGCGCCGCATCCCAATGCGGCACGGCTGTTCCAGGCCTGGCTGCACACCCGGGAGACCCAGCAATTCTTCACCGATTTCACCGCGCAATATTCCGTGCATGCGCAGGTGCAGTCCAAGCCCGGGCGGCGGAAGATCACCGACATCAAGCTGATGAAAGAAGATGCCGCCGGGGTGGAAGCGATGGCTGAAGAGATCAAGACGCGCTATGCGCGGCTGTTTCGGGTGTGAACTTTTCGACCCTCATGGTGAGGAGGCACGAAGCGCCGTCTCGAACCATGAGAGCCACGGTGCCTGCTCATCCTTCGAGACGCGGCGAAGACGCCGCTCCTCAGGATGAGGGAAACATATGATTTGCGGATGCCATGACGATAACGAGCACTGCCGAAGCCCCAAAATCCCGCGTCGACTGGACCAGACCGGTGCTGTGGCTGTTCGCGGCCGTCCTTATCGCGCTGATCCTGCTGCCGATGTCATGGCTGGCTGTGTTTGCCTTCACCAACAAAGCACGGCAGGGAACGCTGCAGAATTTCATCACCCTGTTCAGCGATCCCGATTTCCTCGATCCGCTGCTCACCACCGCGATCATCGCGACGACTTCCGCTGCGATCTGCTGCGTGGTCGCGGCTCCCATCAGCTGGCTGGTGTCGCGCACCGACATGCCGGGGCGGCAGCTCATCCGCGCGCTGGTGACCGCGTCCTTTGTGACGCCGCCGTTCCTCGGCGCGGTCGCCTGGGAATTGCTCGCAGCGCCGAACAGCGGGCTTCTCAACCAGCTTTACCGTTACATCACCAGGGCTGAGTCGGACGCCGTCCTGTTCAACATCTATTCCCTAAGCGGCATCATCTTCGTCATCTCCTGCTACACCTTCCCCTTCGTGTTCGTGCTGGTGGCGAACGCGCTCGACAACATGCCGGGCGAACTGGAGGATGCCTCTGCGATCCTTGGCGGCAAGGCATGGACCACGGCGCGGCGCGTCACCATTCCCTTAGCGCTGCCTGCGCTGGTGGCGGGCGCGCTGATCGCGTTCCTGCAGGCCATGACGCTGTTCGGCTCGCCCGCGATCCTGGCGCTGCCGGCGGGCTTTCACACCATGACCACCAAGATCTGGAGCCTGTTCCAGTATCCGCCGAAACTGGAATTGGCGGCGGCGGCCGCCGTGCCGCTGCTGCTGCTCACCATCGTTCTGCTGCAGGCGCAGAAATTCATTCTCGGCCGCCGCGGCTATTCCGTGCTCGGCGGAAAATACGGCCCGCCGCGACGGGTCGAAATGAAAGGCTGGCGCTGGGCAGCACTCGCATTCTGCCTGATCGTGCTGCTGAACCCGGTGTTCCTGCCTTATTTCGCGCTGTTCAATGCCGCGTTCTCGCCGAACGCGACCACGCTGGTGACGCCAGGCACATTCACGCTGCACAACATCGTGTTCGTGTTCACTGAACTGTCCTCGACGCAGCTGGCGCTGAAGAACACGGTGGTCCTCGGCACGGCGACTGCCACCGTCGGCACCATCCTTGCGCTGGTCATCGCCTACGTCACCACACGCCGCGTCATCACAGGCTCGCGCGTGCTCGGCTTCCTCGCCACCGCGCCGGTGGCGGTGCCCGGCATCGTGCTCGGCGTCGGGCTGTTCCTCAGCTACACCCGCCCGCCCTTCGTGCTCTACGGCACGCTGTGGATTCTCTTGATCGCGTTCCTCACCATCAATCTGCCGTCGGCCTATCAGCAATTGCAGGCAGCGTTCGCAACCATCCATCCTGAGCTCGAGGAAGCAAGCCGCATTCTCGGCGCCAGCCGGTTGCAGTCGCTGTGGCGGATCACGGCACCATTGCTGCGCACCGGCGTGATCGCGACCTGGTGCTTCATCTTCATCGGCGTGATGCGCGAGCTGTCGGCCGCCATCATCCTGTTCACCTCGCAGACCAAGGTGCTGTCGGTCTTGATCTACGACCTCAACGAAAGCGGCGATCTTGCCGCGATCTCGGTGCTCGGCATCGCAATGCTGGTGATCACCTTTGCGGTCGTGCTCGCGGTCAACCGCATCCCGATGTTCGGCGGCAGCGCCGGCGCACGGCTGCGCAACGCCTAGATTTTGCTCTATTTGGCCCGTGCAAGGCGGCTGGCAATTGGCCCGATCGTACCGATATATCGGGAGCCGATATCGCGGCATAATGAGGACCTGCGTGACCCAGCCCAAACGAGCCGAAATACGATCAGCCGCGCCGATTGCACCGCGCCGGCCGCATTCCTTCACCACCCATGGCATGACAATCACGGACGACTATGCGTGGTTGAAAGATCCCAAGTGGCAGGAGGTGCTGCGCGATCCCGCCATCCTCGACCCCGATATCCGCCGCTATCTCGAGGAAGAGAACGACTACACCGAGAGCCTGCTCGGCCACACCGACCGCCTGCAGAAAAAGCTGGTTGTGGAAATGCGCGGTCGCATCAAGGAAGATGATTCCAGCGTCCCCTCCCCGGACGGGCCTTATGCCTATTTCCGCAAATTCCGCGAAGGCGGGCAGCACGAGATGTTCGGCCGCATACCGCGCGACGGCGGCGAATCCGAGATCGTGCTCGACGGCGACGCGCTGGCGGCGGACTACAAATATTTCAAGTTCGGCGGCAGCCGGCATTCGCCCGACCACAGACTGCAGGCCTGGAGCGCCGACACCAAGGGCTCGGAATATTTTTCCATTCGCGTGCGCGACTGGGCGACCGGCAAGGACCTCGACGACCTCGTCGAGGAGACCGACGGCGGCATGGTCTGGAGCAAGGACGGCAAAAGCTTCTTCTACGTCAAGCTCGACGACAATCACCGTCCGATGCAGGTCTGGCGCCATCGCCTGGGCACAAAGCAGGCCGACGACATCCTGGTCTATGAAGAGCAGGATTCCGGCTGGTTCACCCATCTGCATGAAAGCTCGAGCAACCGTTTTTGCGTGATCGCCGGCGGCGACCACGAGACCTCAGAGCAGCGGCTGATTGATCTGGCCAATCCCGAGGCGCCGCCGCGGCTGATCGCGGCACGCGAGGAAGGCGTGCAGTATTCGGCCAACGACCGTGGCGATCAGCTGTACATCCTGACCAACGCCGATGACGCGATCGACTTCAAGGTCGTCACTGCGCCCTTGGCCTCGCCCGAGCGCGCCAACTGGCGCGACTTGATTCCCTATCGCGAGGGCATCTATGTGCTCGATGTCGAGCTCTATGCCGGCCACATGGTGCGGCTGGAGCGCGCCAATGCGCTGCCGGCGATCGTGATCCGCGATTTTGGGACTGGCGAGGAGCACGCCATCGCCTTCGATGAGGCCGCCTATTCGCTCGACACCATGGGCGGCTACGAATTCGACACCACCAATTTGCGCTTCTCCTATTCGTCGATGACGACGCCATCGGAAGTCTACGACTACGACATGGCGAAGCGGACGCGCGTGCTCCGCAAGCGGCAGGAGATTCCTTCCGGCCATGATCCCGCCGACTACGTCACCACCCGCATCATGGCGAAGTCGCGTGACGGCGCCGAGGTGCCGGTGTCGATCCTGCACCGGAAGGACTTTGTGCGCGACGGAGGCGCGCCGCTCTTGCTCTACGGCTACGGCTCCTACGGCATGGCGATGCCGGCATCGTTCAACGCCAACCGGCTGTCGCTGGTCGATCGCGGCCTAGTCTATGCCATCGCTCACATCCGCGGCGGCGCTGACAAGGGCTGGGGCTGGTACCTCGACGGCAAGCGCGAGAAGAAGACCAACAGCTTTGACGATTTTGCTGCGGCTGGCCGCGCCCTGATCGACGCCAAGTACACCAGCGCCAAGCAGATCGTCGGCCATGGCGGCAGCGCCGGCGGCATGCTGATGGGCGCGGTGGCCAACCGCGCCGGCGGGCTGTTTGCCGGCATCGTCGCCGAGGTGCCGTTCGTCGACGTGCTCAACACCATGCTCGACGACACACTGCCGCTGACGCCGCCGGAATGGCCGGAATGGGGCAACCCGATCGAGAGCGAAAAGGACTTTCGCACCATCCTGTCCTATTCGCCCTACGACAACATCGCGGCCAAGGATTACCCCGCGATCCTTGCCATGGGCGGACTGACCGATCCGCGCGTCACCTATTGGGAGCCGGCAAAATGGATCGCGCGGCTGCGCGCGACCATGGCCTCGGGCGGCCCGGTGCTGCTCCGCACCAACATGGGCGCTGGCCACGGCGGCGCGTCAGGGCGATTCAACCGCCTCGATGAGATCGCGATTGTTTACGCCTTCGCGCTGTGGGCGGTGGGGCTGGCGGACAAGGCGGAGGTGTGAGGCTCCGCCGATGTCGTCCCTGCCAAAGCAGGGACCCATAACCACAGACGGGCGTTGTTAAATGGCGCTGTGGCCCCAGCGTGCTCGATCACACGCAACTGTGGCTATGGGTCCCGGCTCGCGCGGAGCCTGTCATCGGGCGCGCGTTCGCGCGACCCGTTGGCTTGGCCGGGACGACAGCGAGAATTACCTCCCGTTCTTCTTCCGCCAGGCGGCGAAATCGGTGAGTGTCTTCTCGTCCGTTGCCGGATAGAGCCCGAAGATGCCGCGGCCCTTCTGGACTTCGTCCGTGACGAAGTCCTCGAACGCGGTCATCTCAATAGTTTCGTCGGCGATCTCATCGGCGAGATGCGCGGGGATCACGATCACGCCGTCGCTGTCTCCCAGGATCACGTCGCCGGGAAACACCGGCGCGTCGCCACAGCCGATCGGCACATTGATCTCGATCGCCTGATGCAGCGTCAGGTTGGTCGGCGCGCTCGGCCGGTGGTGATAGGCGGGAAAGCCGAGTCTTGCGATCTCGGCAGAATCGCGAAAGCCGCCGTCGGTGACGACGCCGGCGCAACCACGCTTCATCAACCGCGTCACCAGGATGGCGCCGGCCGACGCCGCGCGCGCATCCTTGCGGCTGTCCATCACCAGCACGGCGCCGGGCGGGCAATCCTCGATTGCCTTGCGCTGCGGGTGGGAGCGGTCGCGGAACACGTCGATCTTGTTGAGGTCCTCGCGCGCCGGTATGTAGCGCAGCGTGAAGGCCTCGCCGACCAGCGTCGGCTGGTCCGCGCTGAGCGGCCGAACGTCCTGGATCATCTGGATACGGAAGCCGCGCTTGAACAGTGCAGTTGCCACCGTAGCCGTGGACACGCTCTTGAGCTTGTTGCGGGTGGCGTCGCTGAGTTTAGGCATGGGACATCTCTCCTGTTGTCATTCCGGGATGCGCCTCTTGGCGCAGTCCCGGAATCCATACTCACGATGGTGGTTATGGATTCCGGGCTCGCGGCTTTGCCGCGCCCCGGAATGACGGGGTTAGTAAATCGACGGCTCCTCGACGGGCTTGCCAAAACCTGTCTCGAGGAAATCGAAATCGCAGCCTTCGTTCGCCTGCTTGATATGCTTCGAAAACATCCAGCCGTAGCCGCGCTCGAAGCGGCGCTCCGGCTGCTTCCATGCGGCGCGACGCTGGGCCAATTCCGCCTCGGGCACATCGAGATTGATCGTGCGCGCGGCCACATCGAGCGTAATGCGGTCGCCGTTTTTCACCAGCGCCAGCGGCCCGCCGACAAAGGATTCCGGCGCCACATGCAGGATGCAGGCGCCGTAGCTGGTGCCGCTCATGCGCGCATCCGACAGCCGCACCATGTCGCGCACGCCCTGCCTCACCAGCTTTGTCGGGATCGGCAGCATGCCCCATTCCGGCATGCCCGGCCCGCCCTGCGGCCCGGCATTACGCAGGATCAGCACATGATCGGCTGACACGTCGAGGTTGGGATCGTCAACCGCCTTCTTCATCGAAGGATAATCGTCAAACACCAGTGCAGGCCCGGTATGCTTGAGGAAGCGCGGCTCGCAGGCGCTGGGCTTGATCACGCAGCCGTCGGGGGCGAGGTTGCCCTTGAGCACGGCCAGCGCGCCTTCCTTGTAGATCGGGTTCTCGACGCTGCGGATGACGTCGTCATTATGGACTTCCGCGCGTGCGATGTTGTCACCGAGCGATTTGCCGGTCACGGTGATGCAATCGAGATGCAGGTGCTCCTTGATCCGGCTCATCAGCCCCGGCAGGCCGCCGGCATAGAAGAAGTCCTCCATCAGATAGGTGTCGCCGCTCGGCCGCACATTGGCGATGACAGGCACCGTGCGGCTCGCCTTCTCGAAATCATCCAGCCCGATGTCCTGGCCGGCGCGGCGCGCCTGCGCGATCAGATGGATGATGGCGTTGGTGGAGCAGCCCATCGCCATCGCGACCATGATCGCATTCTCGAACGCCTTCCGGCTCTGGATCTTCTGCGGCGTCAGGTCCTCCCACACCATCTCGACGATGCGGCGGCCGCATTCGGAGGCCATGCGGATGTGGTTGGCATCCGCGGCCGGAATCGAGGACGCGCCCGGCAGGGTCATGCCGATCGATTCCGCAATTGCGGTCATGGTGGAGGCGGTGCCCATGGTCATGCAGGTGCCGTAGCTGCGGGCAATGCCGGCCTCGACATCGACCCAGTCCTTGTCGGAGATTTTCCCCGCACGCCGCTCGTCCCAGTATTTCCAGGCATCCGAGCCCGAGCCCAGCGTCTTGCCCTTCCAGTTGCCGCGCAGCATCGGTCCGGCCGGAAGGTAAATGGTCGGAATATTCATGCTGGTGGCGCCAAGCAAGAGTCCCGGCGTGGTCTTGTCGCAGCCGCCCATCAGCACCACGCCGTCGACGGGATGGCCGCGCAAAAGCTCCTCGGCGTCCATCGCCAGCATGTTGCGATAGAGCATGGTGGTCGGCTTCAACAGCGATTCCGACAGCGACAGCGCCGGCAATTCCATCGGGAAGCCGCCGGCCATCAGCACGCCGCGCTTGACGTCGTCGACGCGGCTCTTGAAGTGCATGTGGCAGGGCTGCGCATCCGACCAGGTGTTGAGGATGGCAATGACCGGGCGGTCCTTCCATTCCTCCGGCGCGTAGCCCATCTGCATCGCGCGCGAGCGGTGGCCGAAGGCGCGGAGATCGTCGGGCGCAAACCAGCGCGCACTGCGCAGCTCTTCCGGCCGCTTCCTCCTGTTGTTCATGTCTGGGTGCCCCACTTCTGGATGGTGTTCTGCTCGATGGCGCGGAAGGTCATTTCGACAATCGGGCCGATGATGATCACCGTCAACAGGCTGGCAAACACGGCGGGTATGTCGAACAGATTGCGGTTCTCAAAGATGTACCAGCCGAGGCCGCCTGCCCCGACGACACGCCGAACACGAACTCGGCTCCGATCAGCGTGCGCCAAACAAGGGGCCGACGCCGGAACTGGCCGGCCGATCCCCTCGGATTCAGCCGAGGGCCCGGACTTCCCTGGCCATGGCCACCCGGCTCGGCGCGGCCGGCAGCCTGCAGAAGCCGTTCTGGCCGCATGTCCTGCTGGCAACGGTTGCGGCTTGTCTTACGGCCGCAAACCGTCCATCGTCGCGGGATGTAGCCGGAACGATTTCTTCCGGCCACTGACGCGACCAGGCACCTCTCGCCCGCGCCGCGCCGTAACGAGGGGAAATGGTGCGCAGCGCGACATGACGCTCAGCACAAGACTGGCCATCGCGATGATCCTGCTCGTCGCGATCGCGGTATCCGCGGTCGGATGGCTCAGCTATCGCGATCTGGAACTGGAAATCCTGCCGCGCGTGCTCGATCGCACCGAAACGCATTCCCGCCTGGTTGCTTTCGATCTTGAGTCCCACGTCCGCGGCGCGCGCGGCGATATTGCCGGCTTCCGGTCGGCGGCGGCTTTGAATGGGCTCATTCGCGCGCGAACGGCCGGCGGCATTGATCCGGTCGACGGGCTGTCCGAAAAGACCTGGCACGACCGGCAAGCGGAACGCCTGGTGGCGGAACTGGAGGCCAAGCCGGCCTATGCGCAGTTTCGCATCATCGGCGTCGAGGACGGCGGCCGCGAGCTCATTCGCGTCGATCGGTCCGGACCGAACGGTGCGGTTCGTCTCGTCCCGGACGCAGAACTGCAGCAAAAGGGGGAGCGGCCCTATTTCAAGGAGACAATCGGCCTTCCCCCCGGCGAAATCTACGTTTCGGCGCTTGATCTCAATCAGGAGCACGGCGCGGTTGAGAAACCTTATTTGCCGACCTTGCGCATCGCCACGCCTCTGGGCCGGCCGGACGGCAAGCCATTTGGAATCGCCATTGTCAACGTCGACATGCGACCGGCGCTCGATCGGGTCCGCTCGTCGGTGCGGCAGGGTGGCGCGATCTACGCCGTCGGCAAACGGGGGGACTATTTCGTCCATCCCGACCGTAGCCGCGAATTCGGCTCCGATCTCGGCCAATCCATCGACTGGCGCAAGGACTTTCCGGATCTCGCCCCCCTGCTCGGCTCAACAGGAAGCATTGCGCGGACGATAGCGGACCCGGTCGGCAGGCGGGACGGCGTGGCGCTTGCCTCCGGGATTCTCGCAGGCGGCGAATGGGTTGGAATCATCGAGACCGTGCCCAACGCCATCATCATTGGCCCCTCCGTTCAGGTGCGCAACACTGCGCTCGCCGTAGGGCTGATCGCCGTGCTGTTCGCCGCGGCGCTGGCGCTCTTGATCGCGCGGTCGTTGACAAGGCCGATCGTGCAGTTGACGAACGCCGTCGAAAGCATCACACGCGGCGGCACGGCGGAAATTCCGGTCGAGGCGACGGGCGAGACCGGCGTGCTGGCACGCGCCTTCGCCCGGATGATCGCCGAGTCGACCGACAAGACGGTCGCGCTCGAACGCGAAGTGGCCGAGCACCGTCGCACCGAGGCGGCGCTCATTCATCACGCCGAGCGCGAGCGACTGTTCAGCGCGGCAGTCGAGTCATCCAACGACGCCATTATCACAATGTCGCTCGACGGCACGATCACGGGCTGGAATACGGCCGCCGAGCGGCTCTACGGCTACACTGCGGAAGAAGCCGTCGGCAAGAACATCGGACTCATCATTCCTGCGGACCGCGAGTCGGAAGTGCAGGACACGCTGCGGCGGATCGGCTGGGGCGAAAAGATCGAGCACAATGAAACGATCCGTCGGCGCAAGGATGGCAGCCTGGTCGAAGTCTCGCTCAGCATCTCGCCGATCAAGGCGCCGTCGGGAGCGACCATCGGCATTTCCAAGGTGGCGCGCGACATCACCGAGAGCAACCGCACCCGGCTGGCGTTGCGGCAACAGACCGAGGAGCGGCGCCGCATCTTCGAGACGTCGCAGGACCTGATCCTGGTCGTAAACTCACGCGGCTATCTGGTCCAGATCAGCCCGAGCTGCCAGGCCATCCTGGGTTATCGTCCGGACGAGATGATCGGCCGCAGCGGCGAAGACTTCATCCACCCCGACGATCTCGAGAATTCGCGGCGGGAAATGCGGGCGGCGCGGCGCGGGCTGGCTACCAAGATTTCCGATACAAGGGTCTTTCATAAGGACGGCCACACGGTGCCGCTGTCGTGGCTCGGTACATGGTCCGAGCCGGTGAAGCGGTTCTTCTTTGTCGGTCGCGACATGACCGAGACGCTGCGCGCGCAGCAGACCTTGCGCGAGAGCGAGCAGCTTGCACGCGGAATCATCAATACCTCGCTGGACGCCTTTGTGCAGATGGATGAGAACGGCTGCATCACCGACTGGAACAGCCAGGCCGAGAAGATATTCGGCTGGTCGCGCAGCGAGGCGATCGGCAAGAAGCTCGTCGACATGATCGTGCCACAACATCATCGTTCCGCGCACCTCGCCGGCTTCCAGCATTTCCTGTTCACCGGCGAGGGACGGATCCTTGGGCGGCGGCTGGAGATCGAGGCGCTGCGGCGCGATGGCGAGGAGATCAAGGTCGAGCTTTCCATCACGGAACTGAAGCGGCGCGACGGCATCCTGTTCAACGGCTTCATCCGCGATCTCACCGACAGGCTCGCGGCGGAAGACCGCATCAGGCACGCCGAGAAGATGGAGGCGGTCGGCCAGCTCACCGGCGGCATTGCCCACGACTTCAACAACATTCTCACCGTCATCACCGGGACGATCGAGATTTTGGCCGAAGCGGTCGCCGACAAGCCGCAGCTCGCCGCCATTACCAAGATGATCGACGATGCGGCCTCGCGCGGCGCCGAGCTGACCCAGCATCTGCTGTCGTTCGCGCGCAAACAACCGCTGCAGCCGCGCGAAACCGACGTCAATACGCTGATCATCGACACCGCCAAGCTGCTGCGTCCGGCGCTCGGCGAGCAGATCGAGATCGAGTCGGTGTTCGAGGAGGATGTTTGCGTCGCTACCGTCGATCCGAACCAGCTCGCCACGGCGCTGCTCAACCTCGCACTCAACGCCCGCGATGCGATGCCGCGTGGCGGCAAGCTCATTCTGGAAACCGGCGTTTCCGTTCTTGACGAGAGCTACGCCCGCGCCAACGAAGACGTCCGGCCCGGCCGTTACGTGCTGATCGCGGTAAGCGACACCGGCGTCGGCATTCCCGCCGGCATGCTCGACAAGGTGTTCGACCCGTTCTTCACCTCGAAGGGCCCCGGCAAGGGGACCGGGCTTGGGCTCAGCATGGTCTACGGCTTCGTCAAGCAGTCTGCAGGGCACATCAAGATCTACAGCGAGGAAGGCCATGGCACGACCATCAAGATGTACCTGCCGCCGGGCACGGGCGCGGCCATCGCCGCCGAGTCGCTGGTCCCGGCCGTGCAGGGCGGCCACGAAACCATTCTGGTGGTGGAAGACGACAAGCTGGTCAGGGACTACGTGCTGACGCAGCTGCATTCGCTCGGCTATGTCACGCTCGATGCGGCGAATGCAGCGGAAGCACTGGCCCTGGTCGAAGCCGGCCGTCAGTTCGACCTGCTGTTCACCGACATCATCATGCCCGGCGTCATGAACGGCCGCCAGCTCGCCGACGAGATCGAAAAGCGCCGCCCCGGTTCGAAAGTGCTGTACACGTCGGGCTACACGGAGAACGCGATCATCCATCACGGCCGGCTCGACACCGGCGTGCTGCTGCTGGCGAAGCCTTACCGCAAATCCGATCTCGCCGGCATGATCCGCAAGGCGCTCGGCGACTAATCAGGCGTTGCGCGATGCCGTCATCACGATGCGGACGAGGTCGGCGGCGTTGCGCGCGCCGAGCTTCTTCATGATGTTGGCGCGATGATCCTCGATGGTGCGGGGACTGATGCCGAGATGGCGGCCGGCCTCCTTGTTGGAGGCGCCCCTGGTGAACTGCTCCAGCACCTCGCGCTCGCGCCGCGTCAGCGGTTCGCGGCCTGGGAAATGCAGCGACTGGATATTCGAGCCGGCGTTTCCGGCCTTGCGGCGCGCATAGGCGTCGATCGCCTCGGTCAGGCGTGCCACGATCTCGCTGCCGCGGAACGGCTTCTCGATGAAGTCCAGTGCGCCGTTCTTGATGGCGCTCACCGCCATGGCGATGTCGCCCTGGCCCGAAATCATGAAAATGGGCGCGGGATAGTCCTCGCCATGCAGTTCTTTCAGGATATCGAGGCCGGACTTTCCGGGAATATGAACGTCGAGCAGGATGCATGCCGGCGTCCGGCTCCGCGCGACCGACAGCAGCGCCGCGCCGTCGGCGAAACAGATCACTTCATAACCGCCTGCCGACAATACCATCGACAGCGTATCGCGAACGGCGGGGTCGTCGTCGACGACGAAGATCTCGCCACGGGAACCAGTTTTATCGGACATGTGCCCTCGTCTGCCGCCGTCTTAAGAGTGACGCGCACTCGGCCGAACGGAGCCGACGGCCCCGGATCGAACGTCCCGTATTTGTACGGGACGAACACTTAACCCACAAGTAGCGCCGTCACACCTAAAAGCAGGAACCAGGAGCAAACCCATGCAGGACTCAAGGGGTTGCGGCACGCCGGCGCGGTCTGGCCACCGGGACGAAATCTATCGCGCCGTCGTCCTGGAACTGGCCTTGGTCATCGATCGCATCAGGAAAAGCCGCAAGCAGATCGAATCCGCCATTACAAGCGACGCCGCTGGCGAAGATATGGCGGCCGACGATGTCATCGTCCTTGACGATGTCACCGCTGGTTATGAGCGGGGGGATGCGGCATTGTGGGATTGCGACGCCGGCCTGAGCATAGCTCTTCGTTTGCTGCAGGGGCCCATGATATCGAACGTATCCGCGTGGGAAAGCAGCCTGACGCCGGCTCATCTGCCGATTTCCGCTTGAATGGCGACAATCGCCGCTAGCGGGCCATTCGGCTCAAGCCATCACGGCGTCCTTGCCGGAGGCGCCGCCACGCCGCTTCTTGGCGTTCCTGCCCTTCAGGAAGGAGACATCCATCTCGGTGCCGTTGACGCGCACCAGCTCGCAGCGCCGGTAGGCGAGTCCAGTCGACGACAGCAGCAGGAAGAATTCCTTGAGATTGAGACCCTGGATGGAACCCTCCACCGTCAGCGTGGCGTCGGTGTCCGAAATGGCCTTGAGCATGCAATCGCGCCGCCAGGTGCCGTCGATCGCCATGATACAGACGTCATAGCCGCGGCTGAAAGTGACCCGTTCCGGTCCCTTGTTTTCGTCGGCCATCAACTATATCCCCGCCGCAGCGGCGATCCGCGGCGCGACGGCCGCAGCCGGCGCCGCCCTCGCCACGCGCGAATCATTCGGCCGGTAAAGGCCGCGCTTGTCGGGATGGGGCTTGAAGGTGTCGGTCAGCCCGACCACGGTTTCGGCCGCGCCCAGCACCAGGAATCCGTCCGGCTCCATCGTCTTGCAGAGCCGATGGAAGATGTTGATCTTGGTCTCCTGGTCGAAATAGATCAGAACGTTGCGGCAGAAGATCACGTCGAAAGCGCCGAGCTGGGAGAAATCGTGCAGCAGATTGAGCTGCCGGTGCTGCACCATGGCGCGGATGTCGGGATTGATCTGCCAGAACTCGCCGTTCTGCTTGAAATGCTTGACCAGCAGCTGAATCGGCAGACCGCGCTGCACCTCGAACTGGCTGTAGAGTCCCACTCTGGACTTCTCCAGCACCTCCTGCGAGAGATCGGTCGCGATGATTTCGACGCGCCAGCCGGCGAGCTGGCTATCCATTTCCTTTAGGCACATCGCCAGCGAATAAGGCTCCTGCCCGGTCGAGCCTGCGGCGCACCAGATGCGGACGCTCTTGCGCGCGGCGCGCGCTTTCAGGATTTCCGGCATGATCGACTGGCGGAAATGATCGAACGGGATCTTGTCGCGGAAGAAGAAGGTCTCGTTGGTGGTCATGGATTCCACCACCTGAGCAACCAGGGAGGCGGAGCCAGCCTTCATCTTCTGCACGAGCTCGGGAATGCCTGATAGCCCGACCTTGCGCGACAGCGGCACCAGTCGGCTTTCGATCAGATATTGCTTGTCGGCGGACAGGTCGAGACCGGACTGGTCCTTCAACAGCTTGCGCAGATACTCATAGTCTGGCGGTGTCACGGCAGCCTCTTACTACAACGCAACAATACAACGGACCGGTTTCAGACCGGCGCCGCAATCAACCCGACTTCCTGAAACTTGGCCGCGACGATGTCCTTGTCGAAGGGCTTCATGATGTACTCGTTGGCGCCGGCATGCAGCGCCCGCGAAATGTGGTCGATGCCGTTCTCGGTGGTGCAGAACACGACTTTCGGCACGTCGCCGCCGGGAAGCTGGCGGAGCTTCACCATGAACTCGAAGCCATCCATGACGGGCATGTTCCAGTCGAGCAGCACCGCATCCGGCAACTCGCGCTTGCAGATTTCCAGCGCTACCGCGCCGTCCTCGGCTTCGATGATCCTGAAGTTCATCTCTTCCAGGATCCGGCTTGCGATCTTGCGGATGACGCTGGAGTCATCCACCACAAGGCATGTTTTCATTCTATCGACCCTCCCGGTTGGGATTTACGCCTATGCGGCGAGCGCCGCTTTGGGCGCGAGTTCGAGGACGCGATCGACGTCGAGGACGACCATGAGCTGGCCGTCGAGTCTGTGGACGCCGCCGGCGAGCTTGGCCATGCGGGGATCGAGGTTGACGGGGTTTTCCTCGCAGCTTGC
>Ga0081455_10003092_pt1 | contig 19381 bp, 11 predicted proteins | sample TabmetS3T2R1_FD_70207 | JGI IMG/M metagenome (GOLD analysis project Ga0081455, IMG submission 70207) | Tabebuia heterophylla rhizosphere microbial communities from the University of Puerto Rico - S3T2R1 | ecosystem: Host-associated > Plants > Roots > Rhizosphere ... | reverse complement strand
GAGCCGAGCATCTGCTGCAACCACCAGGCCTTTTCGCCGACTCCGCGGAGAGCGGGCTTCGGCTCAACGCCGTCGCGCTGCATCGCCTTGTCGCATTTTTCGGGCAGCCTGATTTCGATCTCTTTGCGTCTCAGCCTGCCGAGTTTGAACGTGAGCAGCGGGCGAGCGCGTTCGAACATTCGATGGCTCAAAGCGGAGCCCGGCAAATTGGCGAGCAAGTCGGCCGCCACCTGGCGAACCTCTTTACGCTTGTCATCTAGCGCCCATTCCAGGAAAGTCTCATCGTCGAGGCTCAAGCCTTTTTTGAACATGAATAAAAAACTGGAGCGATCTTTCGGCGATTCCTTCTCCCAGCTCGACGTCAACAGTTCTCTCGCCCGCGCCGCGTCTTTTTTTCGCAAGGCGCCAATAAACATAATCCGCTGATCGAGGCGTCCCGTTTCCCAAAGCGTTTCGTCGAGTCCGCCGATGGCGAAATCCCAACTTCGGTTTTGCGCCTGCAGCCAGCGTCCGCGCGCGCCCAGCACGGGCGCGATCTCTTCACGCAACCATTCCCGCATTCGGCCCAGTTCGAGCAACGGCGGCAAGAACTCCTCCGGCGCGCGCAGCCCGGCCGACGCCGTCTCCGCCAACCACTCCGGCAAATGCTCCTGATACTCGCCGCGCAGCATCATCGCCAAGTGAATCGCCGCCCGCTCGCCGCAACGCGGCGCGTCGTCCGGCTCGCAGGCTTCCGGCAATGGCGGCGTGTCTTTCAACGGCGCTCTCCCGGCCCGCTCGTAAAGCGACACCAGCGCCGCCGCGCCGAGCAGCGCGCCTTCGCGGTCGTTCTGATCGAGGTGCGCGAGCAGAGCGCCGAGGGCGCCCGCAGCCCCGTTGAGCGAGGGCGATTTCCGCTCGCAGCCGATCAACACAGTGTTGGTGATTTCAGTCCACAAACTCATCTGGAAATATCTTTATAGTAGCGAATTTATTCGCCCCGTCAGTGTAGTAACGAGTAATGATCTTTGAAAATTAAGTCCTACCACTTCGCGCCTTTGCGCCTTGGCGAGAACCAGGCTTGTTCATTCAGGCGGCGGTTCTCGCCAAGGCGCAAAGGTCACAAAGGGGAGCCTTCTACTATGGATGGACTTTATTCTCAAAGAGCGTAATTCGTTATCACGAGGGCCTCATCCGAATTTCGCAAAGCGATTTTCGTGGAACGCGGAGAGCGGCCAGAGATGATCGCCGTCCCATTCACCGAAGACGTCGATCCCACGCCCGCCGCTCAGTGCCAGCATCGTCCATCCGGATTCAAATCGCGGCGCGAGTTTCAGGGCCCGGCCTTCGACGTCTCGAACAAACCACGCGTCGCCGCGGCGGAGTGGGGTCACGTTGAGCAGCGACATCGGAAATTTTTCTAGCCAGGGATTGGCCGCCATTGCGCTAGTGAAGGCCTCGTGCGCATCAATGATCTTGGAGTAACCCGAAATTCGTTCGGGCGGCGCGGGCGCGCCGTGTCGCTGTTTGACGATTGCGCGCAGCGGATGCGCGCCGGGAAAGAAGGCCAGTTCGGCATCGATCGCCGCGCCAATGACGAAACTCGCGTCGAGCGGCTGTTGCCCGTGCGCGAAATGCAATATCAATGCGACGCGACCGCTCCGCTCTCCCCAAAGCCAGACGCGCTGTACGCGCAGCCGGTCTTCCTCCTCAACTCGCTGGCCCAGGACTAGCCAGCGATCGCGCGTCCCATCTAGTCGCAGCAACTCATCCTGATTCTGCGTCCAGCCTATGAGAGCGCGAATGTCCGCTTGCGTGGATTCAGGCAATTCGGCGATGCGTTTGAACCCTTCGATCAACAAATAAAGTCTGCTCAATCGCTCCAACAGCCTTCCTTCCCAGCCCTCGCCCGAAGCGGGAACGCCCGCCATTTCGCGGACCAATCGGGCGACTCCCGGCGCCTGCGCGTCAATCAATCGCGCGGCCATTCGTTCCCAAAATTGCGGCGGTTGCGATTGGGCCGCGGCCAATCCCCCGCGCGTGATGTCGCGCAGCCATAACTCCAGCTCCCGCAATCCGGCTGTGACTTTCGCCTCGCGGCCGGCCGCGCGTTTGGCCTGAGCGGCCTCGTCAACGATCTTATCGCCGGCTTCGGGCCTCGCCTGCTTCTCGGCGCGCTGCTCCGCTCGTTTGGCGCGGGACTCCATCCATTCGACGACCCAATCCGGCCGCCGCTTCTCCTTGAACGCGCCGGCGCTTGACGCAAGCAACAGAAACAATCCGAGTCCATGTTTGCACGGGAATTTGCGGCTCGGGCAGGAGCAGCGAAACGCCGGCTCGGTCAAATCGATCTGCGTTTGATAAGGGTCTTTGCCGCTGCCTTGACACAAACCCCACGCCGTCTGTTCATCGGTTCCGAGCTTGAGCCATTTCCGGGCGGCGGCCAGGCTCTGTCCGGCTTTGGCCGAAGCCGCGTCGGGCGCCAGGGCCAGGATTTGTTCGGTAGTCCAGTTCATCGTTCCTCGCGGGGCGTTCATTTCAACAACGGCTCACGCGCTCGCCTTGCGAGGCGCCGTGATCTAAACTGTTGGCGTCCGGCCTCGACGCCATTACAATGGCTTCGGTCGCGCGACTCAGCCTTCGACTTTTGAAGTCGCGCGCAAGGACGCGGATTATATAATCCCACTGCCGCGAAAGCGAAAAAATTTGCCGATTATGAAACTCATCAACACACAATTCCGCCGCCGGTTCTTCCAAACATCCCTGTGCGCGACATTGATCGCGCTGCTCTCCGTTTCCGTTTGCGCTCAACAGACCGCGCTCGACCGCTACGTCGCCAAGCCCGACCCGGCTTATTCGTGGAAGCTGGTCAATACGACCCAGGGCGAGGGCTACAAAGCCTTCGTCCTCGAATTGACCTCGCAGCAGTGGCGCACGGAAAAAGACGTCGACCGCCCGATATGGAAACACTGGCTGACGATAGTCAAACCCGACAGGCCGTCCACGAACAAAGCATTGCTTTTTATCGGCGGCGGAAACAATAACGACAAGGTTCCGGCGACGATCCCAGAACGCGTGACGATGTTCGCTTTGGAATCGAACTCGGTAGTCGCCGAATTGGGGCAGGTTCCGAATCAGCCGCTCTTCTTCACCGACTCGAAAGACAAAGGCCGTTCCGAGGATGACCTGATCGCTTACACGCGCGTCAAGCATTTCTCGACGAAGGATGACGAATGGCTAGTGCGGCTGGCGATGGTCAAGAGCGGGGTGAAGGCGATGGACGCTATACAGGAATTCCTGGCGAGTGAGGACGGAGGCAAATTCAAAGTTGACCAGTTCGTCGTCTCGGGCGGATCGAAGCGCGGATGGACGACGTGGCTGGTCGGGGCGGTCGACGAGCGCGTGATCGCCATCATGCCGACGGTGATAGACGCGCTCAATTCCGAAGCCATCACGCGCCATCACTTCGAAGCCTACGGCTTCTTCTCGCCGGCGCTCAACGATTATGTCAACCACGGACTCTTCCCGCACAAGATCGGCACGCCCGAATACCGCGCCGTGCTGGCCGTCGAGGACCCGTACAATTACCGCAACCGCGAGCGGCTGCAGATTCCGAAATATCTGGTCAACGCTTCGGGCGACCAGTTCTTCCTGCCTGACAACTCTCAGTTCTATTTCGGCGATCTGCAAGGCGAGAAGCACCTGCGCTACGTGGAGAACGCCAAACACAACCTGGCCGGTTCAGACGCGAGAGAGAGCATGCTGGCGTTCTATCAGGCCGTTCTGAAGGGCAAGGCGCGCCCGCGCTATTCGTGGAAGAAAGAGAAGGACGGCAGCCTGACCGTGAAAGTCGTAGACAAGCCGAAAGAGGTCAATCTGTGGCAGGCCACCAACCCGAAAGCCCGCGACTTCCGCGTTGACACGATCGGTAACGCTTACCTGAAGACCCAACTGCAGGAGCAGAAAGGCGGCGTCTACGTCGGCCGCGCGCCTAAACCGGTAGTCGGCTTCACCGCATATTTCGTCGAAATGGTTTACGACATCGGCGAGAAATACCCGTTGAAGTTGACCACCGCAGTGAGCGTCACGCCCGACACGCTGCCGTTCAAATTCGAGGACGCGAAGAAGAGGTACGGGAAGCCGTAGCCAAGCAGTTGGAGAGTGCGTTGACCTAAATATGACCTCCTAGCCCGCGTTCGCGGGCTGGTGGTTTGGATACTGCCTATTCTCCGGCCAATCGCTTGCGCCACTGGCTCAATTCGGTCTTGCCTTCGGGGTCGAGCGTATCGGCGGCGAGGATGAAAAACTCACGCGGCTTCGACAGGAAGTATCTCGATTCTGAATTCGCCGGGTCAAACAATTCACGTTTCAGCCACCGGTCGCCTGGCGTGTGTAGGAAAATCAGATCAAGGATTTTAGATAGTTGTTTGCGAAAATCTTCGGTTTCGGTCTCGGGACGCAGTTCGGGCGGAAATGTAAATTCATAGGATTGTTTTATGCCCTTGTCGAGTAGCGCGTTGCGCTCGTCATACAGTCCCAGCGTTCCTTCACCTAGCATCAACAGCGCTGAGACAGCTATCAATCGAGTCCAATCATCTTTCGCCCCGGCCAACTGCAATGCCTGTGTTATTACAGGCTTGATTGATGTTTCAGGAAAGAAGAACGCCATTTCCAAAGAACGGAAAACTTGGGTCGTGCGGTCATTATTTTGTGGCACCCTACGGATTAGCTGGTGCAGTGTAATCTCTGTAGTAGATTCTTTGGAAAGTGAGCTAGACAAAGCATGGGCCAAATCATGAGTATCAGCCAAATCATTAGTCAAACCATGGGTATACCCTAAAGCATATGCCTGAGCCAGATAAGGCTCCTTCTCACGACCAATCGCGATAGTCAGGCCGCGAGCCAGAATGTGAGCTATTGATCGGGCCAGATCGCGATACAGAACGCGCGCCCGAAATCGATGCCATTGGCTATACAGTGTACGATCTAGATGAAGTTCCAACTCGCGAGCCAGCTCGTGAGTTAAATTGCCGTCTGCCGCCCATAGCAGAATTGCTACTCTTATGAAACTTAATTTTATTATTCCTGACGCCGCGCACGCTTGTGCAAGTAGACGATGACGCGCAGAAACATCAAGCCGTTCAGAGAGTTCATAAACTCCGCTGCGGTAAATGTCAGCAAGGCTCAGGCCTCCAAAGTCATTTTGGAACCAGGTTTGAATCGGCAGGTGTATGGTCGACCAATCGCAAACTCTCCTGTCTCCCGCGCCGGCTCTGGTCAGATTCGCCATCTGAATCTCATTGAGTTTTACATCGTCATGTTGTTCAATCCAGTCACCTAACCGCTGCGTCCAATTATTGATTAGCTGGGCACCAGTAATGAAGAAGTATTTGCCGAATCGCCCCTTTATCAATTCTTTGTCGAACCACTGAACGACAAATGTCTCGAGACGTTCTGGCGAAAGCTGCTTCAGATTTTCAATGACTAGGTATTTGCTATCGCCGGTCGCCACTTCGAGCGCGAACGTGGCGGCCTTTGCGCGTTTTACGTCGCTTAAACAATTCTCTTCGTCGAGCAGCAAGGATGAGAATAACTCTGCCGTCCAGCGGCGCGCGTCGCTGTCCTCTTCGGTCTTCTCGGCGTGGCTTTTCAACTCGTCGAGCAGGTCGTCGCCCGCGCCGGGGAATTCGGCGAGCATCTCGAAGAGCACACAGAGCGTTTCGTGCCAGTGGGCTTTGACAGCCAGTTCCGCGCAAGTCTCGGCCAGTTTATCGAATCGCCGCAGTTGGCCGCGCAGATGGAATGCCGCGAAATACTCCTGAAAAGTCAGATGCACAAATGAATATTGCCCTGATCCGCGCTCGACTAGTAATCCGCTGCGGCGTTCGACCCAATCGAGAAATTGCCCGGCCTCTTCCTCCGGGTTCGGACGGCTGTCGGCTGCGATGGCCTCATATAGCCATTTGAAGGTGTCGGGTCTTGAGACGAGCAACTCGGTCTCTTCGCCCAAATCGCGACGCGATTGCATCTCCCATCCGACGCGCGCCAGCCAGCGTTTCATCTGTTCGAGCGAGGCCGGGTACTGGCCCAATTTGCGATAACGGTCAATGGTCTCAAGGTAGGCTTCGACGATCTTGTCGTAAAGTTTGACGCGTCCCGAAGGCAATTGCGCCGTCACGCGATGAACCAGCGCCATCAGCGTCAGAAGCGAAGGATTGGTCGCCAGCCGTTTGACGCGGTCGTTCTGGTTCAAGGCGCGTCTCAACGACTCGAAACCTTCACGTTGCCTTTCAGGGTCTTCCTCGCGCGTAGCGTACCAGCGGGCGATGAATTCTTCGATGTTTTTGTCATCGAACGGCGCGACGTAACAGCGGCGAGGGGCAAAAAGGGAGGCTGGAATATCACGAAGAATGTTTGCCTTTGCCTGTCGGTTGCGTTGCGTAATTCTGGCCTTAGCACGATTGAAGTCAGCCTCGCGGTCAAACGGCACCTCTTCATAACCAACGATCCTGCTGGTCAGAATGGAGTAACTTTCGGGCATCTCCTTGAGGAGCGGGTTAATAATTCTGTCGCGAAGATGTTTGCGGTCGTTCCGCCTACCGACCTCGTCAATACCATCGAGGAGCAGAATTGCCTTGCCGCCGCGCAGATGATCCTTCAGCCATTCGACGGTGACATCGTCGCGAATCTTTTCGTCGAGGCCGCCGATGAAATCGCGCAGCATGTCTCCGTAGCTCTTCCATCTCCTGACGTTATAGTCGCGCAGGATGATAGGCACGGGCAGCAGCGGGCCGAATCGCTGCTGAAGCGAAGATGGCTGGCTGCGGCCAAACAGATAGGTGATCAATTTGACGAGCGTTGATTTGCCACTGCCCGGATCGCCAAGCGCAACCAGATGGCGGCTTTCGGTCAAAGCCTTCGGCAGGTAGAAGCGTTCCTCTTTGGCGCCGGGCCGCCAGGTGAAGCTCAACGGGACATAAATCTCATCGAGCGTCAGCGGGCGATTCTCTTTGAGATTGGGCAGGCCGAGGAACTCTACCCGGTTGTATCGCCAGGAGAGCAGTATCCTGTAATCAGCCGCCAGGTCTCTTTTCAGAATGTTTTCCATATAGCCCTTCTATTCTGCCTCACCGCCGGCGCACGGCAAATGGCGCAGGATCACGTTCGGGTCGAGCGCCACGCCCTTCTCATTGGCCAGTTGTTTGATTAGACGACTGATCCAGAAGACGCGATGCGGCGAGGCGGCTCTGGAGTCGTCCTTCTTCGCCGGATCGCCGATTCTCGGCGCGCTCGGAACGACAGTTGTCCCCGTGCCGCCGGTATCGGGTTCGAGCGGCGGCGGCGGCGCCGCCGCCGCTAGCGCGCCGGTCATCTCGTATGGTCTTTCCAAACCGTCGAACATCCAGTTGTTGCTCTGCCCGCCAATGCAGAATCGCACGATGTGATCGTTGTAAAAGGCCGGGGCCTCTTCGACTTTGCGAAAGAGCGGCTCTTCAAATTGCGCCAGGTAATGGAGGATCAGCGTCAACCTCCAATCGAGCTTTTCGCCGGCGGGCTGATCAGGCAACAGGTCGAGGTAGAGCTTCCATGACGCGATGAACGATTTGATCTTGCGCGGATTATGAGGCAGGTTTTCGTCCAGCGTGCGCGCCAACTCTTTCCAATCATTGTCCTCGCCCTTAAAATCGAAAAGCGATTCGAGCTTCTGCTTGAAATCGCCGTCTTCGGGGCTGAGGACATTTTTGACGTATTTACCCGCGCTGCGTGGAACGGGGAGCAGGAAAAGCCCCTGGAACATCTTGCTCAGGTAATCGCGCGCCAGCGGGCGATAGCGCCACGTCTCCTTTTCGCCGGACAGCGCCTTCGCGATGGAACTTTCAAGGTGCTGCTGGTCAAGACCGAGCACGTAGACGCAGTTGCTCGCGTTGAGGTAGAGCTTCAGGGCTTCGAGCAGGCGATAGGCCACTTCGCCTTCGCAGCGGTCCAGGTCGTCAATGAAAATGACGAGCAGTCCTTTCTTCTGGCCTTTCTTTTCCCTAGTGATCTCCTCGATCGCGCCTTCGAAAAACTCGCGGAAGCGCTGCGACGAAAGCATCGCTGAAAAACTCTCGGCCTCGTACTCACGCCCGCGCTCCATAATGTTTTTGGCCGAAGGTAGTGGGATTTTCAGCTCTTTGCCCATCTCGGCGAGCGCGTTAAGCGTTGAGTGAACGGCGACGTCAGTCAGTTTCCCTGCTTTGTCGAACAGTTTGCGTCTGAAGCTGAACTGCCGGCGTATTTCGTGGAGCAGCGCCACTAGAGGGCTTGATTCGAACTGATGCTGCCAAGGATTGAACCAGACCAGCTCAACATTGCGCTTGCCGAGCAGTTTGTCAAAGTCTTCTTTGGTTTCCTCGAACCATTTGAATCTTTCGTGATAGCCAAGCGCCTTGAAATCGCCACCCTCATTTTCAAACTCGCCATCCAGGTACGCCCACAATTGGCGCAGAAAACTCGTCTTGCCCGATCCCCACGAGCCGCACACTCCGATGACATAAGGCGGTTTGCATTTGAGCGCGCGATGCCCGACCCTGCGGACGAGCGTGTAATACCCAAGATCGTCTTTGTAAGAGGGTTCGTCGTTAAAGATCATATTCGGGTGGCCTCCAGAAAAATCTGAGCGCGTATGATGTCGCAGATCATACGCGCTCAGCCGTCGTAAGTCAGTACCGCGAGTGGTAGCGAGCGAGGCTTCCGAAAATGGCTTATTGATGAGACCTCGCTCGCTACCGCTCGCAGTACTGACTCAGAGGTCGTCCGCACAGGTGGAAATTATCCGCCGACTTTCATGCCCAATACCCGCGTCAGGAATCCCCAACTGTCCGAAATTTCTTCAATGATCTTCGACGTGGGTTTGCCCGCGCCGTGCCCGGCTTTGGTCTCGATGCGGATCAGAGTTGGCGCGGGGCCTGATTGCGCGGCCTGCAGCGTCGCGGCGAATTTGAAGCTGTGCGCGGGAACTACGCGGTCGTCGTGGTCGGCGGTCGTAATCAATGTCGGCGGATACTTCACGCCGGATTTGATGTTATGCAGCGGCGAATAGGCGTAGAGCGATTTGAAATCCTCGGCGTTGTCCGGCGAGCCGTAATCGGAGGTCCACGCCCAGCCGATGGTGAATTTGTTGAAGCGCAGCATGTCCATCACGCCCACGGCGGGCAGCGCGGCGCCGAACAAATCGGGGCGCTGCGTGAGGCAAGCGCCGACGAGCAATCCGCCGTTGCTGCCGCCGCTGATGGCCAGCTTCGGAGTCGACGTGTATTTGTTGGCGATCAGCCATTCGGCGGCGGCGATGAAATCGTCAAACACGTTCTGCTTCTTCGCCTTCGTCCCGGCCAGGTGCCACTCCTCGCCGTATTCGGCCCCGCCTCGCAGATTGGGCTGCGCGTAAACGCCGCCCATCTCCATCCAGACCAGATTCGAAATCGAGAACGCCGGCGTCAGCGAAACGCTGAACCCGCCGTAACCGTACAACAGCGTCGGATTCTGGCCGTCGAGCTTCAGTCCCTTCTTGTGCGTGATGAACATCGGCACGCGCGTTCCGTCCTTGCTCTTGTAGAAGACCTGTTTGGTTTCGTAATCGCCGGGATTGAAATCGACTTTAGGATTGCGGTAGGCCTCGCTCTTGCCGGTCTTCACGTCGTAGCGATAAATGGTTGTCGGCGTGGTGAAGCTGGTGAAGGCGTAAAACATCTCGCTGTCTTTGCGCTTCCCACTGAAATTGGCGGCCGTGCCGATGCCGGGCAGCTCAACTTCGCGAACGAACTTTCCGCTCAAATCGAAGAGCTTGATCTGCGAGCGCGCGTCTTTTAGATACGAGGCGATGAAATGGTCACCTGCCAGGATCGCGCCTTCGAGCGTCTCCGGCGCCTGCGCCACAAGCTCTTTCCAGTTCGCCCTGGCGGGATTGCGTGTGTCAATCGCGATGACGCGACCTCGCGGCGCGTCCAGGTCGGTGCGGAACCAGAAGATCGGTCCGTCGTTGCCGATGAAATTGTAAGCGGCTTCGAGTTCAGTGATCAGCTCAACGACTTTGGCGTCTTTATCTTGAAGGTCTTTGAAAAAAACTCTGTTTCGCGGATCGGTTCCCTGCCATACGCTGACGACCAGAAAGCGCCCGTCTTCGGTGACGCGCCCATCGAATCCCCACTCCTTCTGGTCTTTGCGCTCGTAGACCAGAACGTCTTCGGACTGCGGCGAGCCTAGGTGATGATAGAAGAGCTTCTGATAGTAGTTCGCGTCTTCAAGCTTAGTCTTCTCGTTCGGCTCGTCGTAGCGGCTGTAGAAGAAGCCTTTGCCGTCCGTCGTCCACGACGCGCCGGAGAACTTCACCCATTTGATCTGGTCGGAGAGGTCATTGCTGGTCTCGACCTCGCGCACCTTCCACTCCTGCCAATCGGAGCCGGAGGTCGAAAGCCCGTAAGCCAGATATTTGCCGTCTTCGCTGACCGCCCAACCTGACAAGGCCACTGTGCCGTCAGTTGAAAGTTTGTTCGGATCGAGCAGAACGCGCGGTTCGCTGTCGAGCGATTTCAACGTGTAGAGCACGTCCTGATTCTGCAGGCCGTCGTTCTTGAAATAGAAGTATCGACCGCCCTCTTTGAACAGCCATTTGTACTTCTCGTAGTTCCAAAGTTTGGTCAATCGCTCCTTGATCTTCGCACGTTCGGGAATCTTGTTGAGAAAGCCGAAGGTGAGTTTGTTTTGAGCCTCGATCCACCCGCGCGAATCTGCCGAATCCGGATCTTCCAGCCAGCGGTAAGGGTCGGCGACCTTCACGCCGTGATAATCGTCAATCTGATCTATTTTCTTTGCCGTTGGATAAACGAAGGTTTTATTCATCGTAGTTTTGCTCTGTGCGGACGTTTTTCGGGCCGGGACGACGGCGCTCAATGAGAGCAATGCCACAATCGCGGCGGCCACGAAAGTTGTTCGTGTGGATGAATGGAGATTCATTGACGGCTCCTTCTCGCTCGATTTGATTTTGCGGTTGGCGACAGTGTGTGAGCTTAGCATGGGCCTCCGGAATCGGTACACTCAGTAAATCGCGAAATAGGGCAAAGAAGAGCATTTGTCATTGTTCATCCTTCATTGTTCATTTGTCATCGCCCGGAAATCGCCCAATGTTCATTGGGCGTTGATCGACCGCTGCGGCTGGCGATGACAAATGACAAATGAACAATGAACAATGGATTTCTTCGTCCATTTCGTGATCTACTGACAGTACCGCGAGTCATGATGGATTCAATGATCAACTGGAAGCCGCGATCTCCCGCACCCCTTCAACCAACCGTTCAACCTCTTCCTCCGTCGTGTAACAGGAGCATCCGGCGCGCAGCAATCCCTGTTCTACTTTGCCGAGACGTTCGACCACCGTCTGCGCGTAAAAATCTCCGTGCGAAGCGAAGACGCCGCGTTCGACCAATTTCTGTGTGAGTTCAATTGACGGAATGTCCTTGAGCGTGAATGAGAGCGTCGGCGTGCGCGGGACGTCCGGTTCGGGGCCGTAAAGCGCGACGCCCTCGATCGAACTCAGCCCGTCCCACATTCGCTTGAGCAGGTCGGCCCCGCGCGCGTGCAGCGCCGCAAAAGAATTCCGCAGCCGCTCTCTGCGCGTCGTTCCTTCCGCCCCCCCGGCCAGTGATGCGAGGAAGTCGATTGCCGCCGCCGTCCCGACCATTCCCTCATGGTTTTGAGTGCCGGTCTCCAGGCGTTCGGGCGCCTCATCCGGCGCGGGTTCGAGTTTCGGCGCGTCCAAACTCTCGAGCAGATCGTAGCGGCCATAAAGCGCGCCGATGTGCGGCCCGTAAAATTTATAGGCCGAACAGGCCAGAAAGTCGCATTCGAGGTCGCGCACGTCCACGAGCTCGTGCGGCGCGTAATGCACCGCGTCGACGTAAACCAGCGCGCCGAATTCATGCGCCAGCCTCGCCGCATATTGAACGTCGTTGATCGTGCCCAGGGCGTTCGAGGCCGCGCCGATGGCCAGCAGCTTCGTGTTGCGGTTGATCGAGCCGGCGAGATCGTCCCAATCGAGCTGGCCCGTTTCGGGAAGCATTCTCACTGTGCGAATCGTCACGCCGCGCTCTTTCGCCAACGCCCGCCACGGCGCGTTATTCGCGTGGTGATCGAGCTCGGTGATGACGATCTCGTCGCCGGGGTTGTACCCGCGCCCCAGCGCCCGCGCGACGTGGAAGGTGATCGTAGTCATGTTAGCGCCGAACGAGATTTCATTCGGCTCGCAATTGAAGAAATCGGCCACGGCCAGTCGCGCCTCTTCGATCAATTGATCAGTCTCGGCGCTCGTCGGATAGGCCCAATGCGTGTTGGCGTTGTGATGGAAGAGATAATCGTTCATCGCTTCGGCGACCTCGCGCGGGACCTGCGTGCCGCCTGGGCCGTCGAAATAGGCCACGGAGAAGCCGTTGTGTATGCGTTCGAGAGCGGGAAAGTGTGAGCGAATCTCTGAAGTTGGAGCGACCAGTTTGTTCGATGTTGTCATTGTTCGATTTAATTTTGAGATATGGCGTTTAAGAAAAAGAAATTTCAGTCACGAATAAACACGAATGAACACGAATCTCTTCCTGATGATCAATTGTTTTCCATCCCTGGCGGCTATTCGTGAATATTCGTGTTCATTCGTGGCTGAAATTCTTCTCTTGAAATCTGTAGGTAAGGGATAGTCATCGGCCCTTCGGGCAAAACGGCGATGGGCGCGTCATTGCCGACGCGCCTAAATTCGCCGGCGATGAACTCGCCGACGTCGGCGACCGGCTCCAGGTGCGCGCGGCGGACCTCGTCGGGCGCGATGTCGCTGTAGAGGCCGACGCGGGCTTTCAAGCGGATCATCGCCAGCAACTGCGCCTCCCATTGGTCGTACATCGAAAATCCCGGCGCGAGGATCGTGTCGAGAACGGCCTGCGGAGAGTGGTGGTCGAACAAGAGTTTTTTGAAATTTCCGTGGTTCGGAAACCCGTCGTTACATTTCGACGCCGCGACGATCATGCCGTCCTGCTCGATTATCTGGGCGGCGGCCGACATCCCCTTCACGGCCTGATAGAGATTTTGATCGAGCGGATAGCCGCTGTTGGTCGTGACGACTATCGGGAATGGCGTCGGGCAAGGAATCATCACGGTCGATTTCGAAAACGCGCAGCCTCGTTCGTGCGCGGCGAGCGTTTCGCCGCAGAAGTAGCCGGTGATTTGCCGCCGGCGATTGAGCGTGACGTTGATGAGGAAGTCTACGGGCAACGCTCGGCCGTTAGCGCGAATCTGCTCCTGCGTGGGGTTGCCCTCGGTCACGCCCCATGTGCTCAGCGGGTGGCCAATCACGTCGGCGCGGTGATAATGCATGATCGAGTCGATGTCGGCGAGCGCGGGAAAGACGCCTTTGTAGCCGCCCGAAAAACCGGCCATGAAATGCGGCTCGATGAATCCCATCACGATCCGTTTGTCGGCCTCGACGTATTCGCGGTTGAAGAGCATGTCGCGACCGTCCGCGGTCTTGCCGGCGAGGGTGAGCGTCGCCTGGTCGTGCGAATTGTGATTGACGATCCGGTAGCGCGACGCGATTTCATCGCCGACCATCGAGGCGAGCTCGGCGGGCGTATTCACGCGGTGCGATCCAGTGCCGTTGACGATCACGAAATTTTCCGCCGGGACATGATCGAGTTCCGCGAAGAGCCAGGTGAGTAGGCGGTCAGACGGCAGTGGGCGTGTGATGTCGGGAATAACGAGGGCCACACGGTCATTCGCGCCGATCAATTCACGCAGCGGTTTCGAGTTGATCGGGGCGCGAACCGCTTCACGGAACGCGGCGGCCTCGTCGGGCAATCCCGGAATGAAGCGCGGCGCGAGAGTCGTGACATTATTTGATGGAATTTCAATCTCGAGTCCGTCTTTGCCGTACTGAAGATGAGTGAGCATAAAGTTGAGCCTTTATTGTTGAGTTGATGAATGGGCGGCATACCACCTTTGGTGTATTTTGACCAGCGAGACGCCGATGAGAGCCGGGATCAAAAGAAGACCGCCAATGTTGACGCCAAGGACGATAACAACCGGCGCTATATAAGAATCGAGAATTCTATCAATAATTCTATCAATCATAATAGATACAACTACACTCAGAAACGCCGATGTCGTTGTAATCAAAGCGAGTTTTTGGCGGGACAATCGCCAAACCGCTGTTTTTACCAGGCCCAGACCTATAAAGTAGCTCATGAAAGCAATGAAAGTCGCGAAACCACTAATCCACAACTCTATTTTGAATGATCCCCACTGCCCATCTTTTCCTTCGTAGTCTCCAAGCGCAAAAATGTGAAAGAGGGAGTAAGAAGCGAGAAGCCCAAAATACACAAATGGAAAAAGCGCTATGATGTTCCTGTTATCCAATTTATCCTGGTTCATATCTTCGCTCCGATGATGACGCCAGTAGACCAGTTCAGCTTTGTTATGGTCAGGTCTTGTCTGTTTTCCAAAATCGAAATCAGCTCGTCGGCTCGCTGCGCATGGCCGTCGGGCCAGTTCGGCTGAGGCAGCATGTCGTCAACCACGTACAGACCGCCGCGCTTCAACGAGCGTAGAGCTTCGTCGAGATGAGTGTATTTGCCAGGCCAGGAATCGGCGAATATCAAGTCGAACTGATCCGGCTCTGCGCGTTGCAACCATTCGCCGCCGTCCGCGTGAACGAAGGTGGCTCGAAAATCATCGCCGAGGCAATTTTTCGCGACTTCAAGCACGGCTTCGTCCGTTTCGACGGAAACCAGCCGCGCCTCCGCGTCCATCCCGTCGAGCAACCACGCCGTCGCCACGCCAGTGCCCGTGCCCAGCTCAAGGAAATCACCGGCGGGTTTCGTCGCCGCAAGCGTGCGGAGCAAACAGCCCGTGAGCATGTCGGAAGCCATCGTGAAGTTTAGCCGCGCGGTCTCTGACATGATCTGGGGCAGCCGCGGAGGAAGCTTGATGTTTTCAGTATCGTTCATTCTGTTTCAGAATTTTGCGGGTGACTATCGAGCCTGCCGAATCGCCGCAACTGTGGCGATGAGAGCGCGACCGTGGCGACCACGACGAGCGCGCCCACGCCTCCGCTGACCACCGAAAAGATTGGGCCGAACAGCGCCGCGACGCCTCCCGACTCGAACCGCCCGAGCTCGTTCGACGCGCTGATGAACATTCCGTTGACAGCCGAAACCCTGCCGCGCATCTTGTCTGGGGTGAGGATCGTCGCCAGCGTGTGTCGCACGACGACGCTGATGTTATCGAACGCTCCGGTCAGGAACAACATCGCCAGCGAGAGCCAGAAATTTCTCGAAAGGCCGAAGACGATCGTCGCCAGGCCGAAACCGGCCACGGCCCACAATAAGGCTCTTCCGGACCTCTTGAGCGGCGGCAGATGAGTCGTCAACAGCGCCATCGTGATCGCGCCGAGCGACGGGGCCGCCTGCAGCGACCCGAAGCCCGCCGGCCCTACATGCAAAATGTCCTTCGCGTAAACGGGCAGCAGAGCCACCGCGCCGCCGAAGAGCACCGCGAACATATCGAGCGACATCGCCCCGAAGAGCAACTTTGTATTCCAGACGTACTTGAATCCGGCGACCAATGTTTTCAGGTCGGTCTGACTCACCCTCGACTCAGCGGCGTAAGACCTTTTGGTCAGGGTCGCCAACATCACGAAATAGATGACGCTTCCCAGCCCCGCGAACAGGTAAACCGGCGTCACGCCGCCGAGCAGGTAGATCAGCCAGCCGGCGAGCGCGGGGCCGACCATCGAACTCAACTCGAATCCGCTGACGTTCCAGGAAACGGCGTTGCTGAAGATTTGATAAGGGATCAGTTGGGGCATCAACGCTGATCTAGCGGGGCCTTGAAAGGAGCGCGCCAATCCGCTCAGAAATAGGCACGCGTAAATCAGCGGAACATTGGCGCTCGCCCACATCCCGACGGCGACCAGTCCGGACGCGGCGATCACGGCCAGGGTCGTCGCGCTCATCAAAATCTTTCTGCGGTCGAAGCGGTCCGCGGCCTGCCCGGCGGGGAGAGCCAGTCCCAGTATCGGGACGATCTGAACCAGCCCGACCATTCCCAGCGCCAGCTTCGAATTGGTCCTTTCGTAAAGCTGCCATCCGACGGCCGTGGTCTGCATCTGCACGCCGAGCACCGAGAGCAGATGGCCCGAGAGGAACAATCGGAAATCGCGGACGCGCAGCGCGGCGTATGCGTCATGCTTCTCGCGCTCGCTTGATGACGCGGCCTTCTCCCGGGCTTTTGCCGATGAGTTCATTTACGGTTGTGATGATTGCGATGAGAAACGAAAGGGGCGACCGAGTTTGATCGCCCCTTTTGTAAAGTTGATGCGGATGAGAGGACTCGAACCTCCACGAGATTGCTCCCACAGCGTCCTGAGCGCTGCGCGTCTACCAGTTCCGCCACATCCGCGCCGGAAGTCGGCATACTACTGAGAGGGGTTGAGACTGTCAAGCAACCGCGCTTTTCAATCCGAGTTCCCCTTGAATCTCGCGCAGCGCAGCGATCACGAACGCGCAATGTTCATCGAAGCTCAGCCCCAATTCTTCGGCGCCGCCCCACAGGTCGTTGCGGTTGACCGTGCGGGCGAAGGCTTTGTCCTTGATCCGCTTCTTGACCGACGAGACTTCGAGCGTGTCGAAGCTCTTGTCGGGGCGGACGAGCGCGCAGGCCACGAGAAATCCGCACAGCTCGTCGGTGGCGAATATCGCGTGTTCCATGAGGCTTTCGCGTTTGACGCCGGTGTAATCGGCGTGCGAGAGGATGGCGCGGATCACGTCTTCCGGGTAGCCGCGCTCGCGCAGGACTTCGGAGCCGAGTTGCGGGTGGCGCTGATCCGGGTAACGCTCGTAATCGAAATCGTGGAGCATTCCCACGCCCCCCCACTTCTCTTCGTCCTCGCCGTATTTTCGGGCGTAAGTCCGCATGGCGTGTTCGACGGCGCGCGCGTGTTTGCGCAGGCTGTCGCCCTCGGTCCATTCACATAACAGGTTCCAGGCTTCTTCGCGTGTCGGCATTCGTTTCGGTCTCCTCGGAGTAACATCCACGAAGTCACACGAAGAAAACACGAAGGAAAAGAAACACCTTCGCGCCACTTCGTGTGATTTCGTAGATGTTTTTCTACATTGATTCTTTCGGCGGGGCAAGAGGACCAGCGGGCGCCGATTCGTGTTATATTCGACGCCGGCTTAGCTCCGCCCGATTTAATGTCTAAGAGGAGTTCAACATGTCGCCCCCCTTGAAACAATGAGAATGCGCCACATAGGCGCCGAATTTATTCGTCACGTGATTGTCACGTGACGAATAAATTCGGCGCCTACGTGACTATTTTCTGAGTCGCGTTTCGACCCCCTGAAACGATGAAAACACGCCACGTAGTGACAAATTTATTCGTCACGTGACAATCACGTGACGAATAAATTCGGCGCCTACGTGGTTATTATCTGAGGAGATGCGCTATGGACCGGCGTCGTTTGTCCTTGCTTTTCGGTTTATTGCTCGCCGCCTCGATCCTGACGCCGCAAGGCGGCGCTCAGGACGGGATTAAGTTTGAGATGCCGAAAGACGACGGTAAGAGAAAAGTCGTGAAGCCCGCCGCGGCAAGTCCGGCGACGGTCGAAATGTTGAACAGCCAGTCGGCCAGGATCGATTCGCTGACAGACGGCGACGCGGTAAAGCTGAAAGTCACTTTGGATAAGCCCGTTGAATTGGCCTACGTCGCTTCGTTCAAGTTCGCAGACGACGGGCGCCAGATCGACAAATGCATCATCACCCCCGGCGCCCAGAGTTGCGAAACGAAGGTCGCGCCCGCGTTGGGCTGGTATTGGGGCAAAGACGGCAAGGGGCAAACCGAGCGCGAGATTCGCGTCGAATCGGGCGACGCTAGCTTGTCGGAGACTGTGAACTTTTTGGGGACTGCGAAGCTGCGCGTTTCAGCGCGCCCGGTCGTGTTGGTTCATGGCCTGGCGTCGAACGCCGGCGCCTGGGCCGAGTACACGAAGCAGGGCGGCTATCTGGCGGCGATAGGATTGCGCGGATTCGCGATCGGCGACGGGCAGGCCGAAGGCGCTATGTTCATGGGCGACCCGTCGCAGCCGCGCAAACAGACGAAGACGATCGCGCAGAACGCCGAAGAGCTTGCCCGCTACGTGGCCGGAGTCAAACGCGCGACCGGCGCGCGGACCGTAGATCTGGTCGCGCACGACATGGGCGGCCTTGTCTCGCGTTATTACATTGACCGCCTGATGGGAGACCGCGACGTGGCGCAATTGATCATGCTGGGTTCGCCGCACGGCGGGACTCCTTGCGCCAATCTCCCGGCGTCGCTCGGATTTTATCTGCCGGCGACGCTGGAACTGCGCTCGGCGTACCTGGCCGAAACCTTCAACCGCCAGGTCACGCGCCGCCACGGCGTTCCGTTCCATCTGCTTGCCGGCAAACCGGTCGTCGAACCGTTCAAGGCCCCTTGCACGGCGACGCCTAGCGATTTGGTCGTGAGCCGTCCGAGCGTCGCCGCCATCACGGCGCCGATCTCCGAGTCGCCGCTTCCCCATGCCGACATGACCGGATCGGAGCGAGTCTTCAAAGACTTCGTCGCGCCGCGTCTGCTGAGACGGTCCGGAGAATTTCCCGCCGAGGCCGACCCGGCGCCTCAGGCTTCGAGCGCGGCGCCGGAGCAGTTCACGAAGGTTTTCACCGGTCACGTCGACGCCGGCGGCAGTCGCGAAGTCGTCGTCAACCTCGACAGGTTGTCGACTGCGAGTTTCGCGCTTTACGACGCAACCCGCTCGTTGGCCCTCACGGTTCGCGGCGCGAACGGCAATGTCATCAACTTGACCCCGGACGCAAACGGCCTTGTCGAGGTCAAGGATCCGGCGGCGCTCTTTACGCTCGGTTACGGATTCAACAACCCGGCGCCTGGCGCGTGGAAAGTCACCTTGCGGGCGACCGGGCAGACGCCGGGCAGAGGCGCAGATTACGCGCTGGCGGCGAAACTCAGCGGCGGCGCGACGTTGCGGACACGGGCCGATCGAATGGTCACGGCGCCCGATCAGCCGATCACTGTCTCGAGTTCTCTGGAACTCGCAGGACGCCCGCTGACCGGAGCGACCATTCAGGCCCTGATCCATCGCTTAGACGGCGGAACCGAAGAAGTCAATTTCACGGGCAGCGGCGATGAAAAACGCGCCGTGTGGGTTCCGAAAGAATCAGGCGCCTACGCCGTCGATGTCGTCGCGCGAGCCTCGACGCCCGACGGCTTACAGATCGAGCGCGCCGATTTCCTCTATTTTGAAGTTCAACCCGACCCCACCCGCGGACAATTGACTCTGGCGCTAACGATCAT
>Ga0081455_10003091_pt1 | contig 19382 bp, 23 predicted proteins | sample TabmetS3T2R1_FD_70207 | JGI IMG/M metagenome (GOLD analysis project Ga0081455, IMG submission 70207) | Tabebuia heterophylla rhizosphere microbial communities from the University of Puerto Rico - S3T2R1 | ecosystem: Host-associated > Plants > Roots > Rhizosphere ... | reverse complement strand
CCCAGCCGCAAGCGCCCGAGATCATCGCGCTGCTCGAAGAGGCGCTCGCGGAGGGCACCGAAGTGATGCCGGGCATCGGCAGCGACATCGCCGATCCCGACTCCGTCGAGATCGCCTACGAGGGCATGCCGGTCCGGCCCCTGCTGTCGTTCCTGGACGGGCTGGCGTCGATGGTCGACCGCTACGGCGAGCTGCCGGAGGTCGTCGTCAGCCTGCTCGAGGTGGCTCGCCTCCGGGCTCGGGCTCGCCAGGGAGGGCTCACCGACATCACGGTCGCCGGCAACTTCGTCCGGTTCGCGCCGGCGGAGCTGCCGGAGTCGGGTCAGATGCGGCTGCAGCGGCTCTACCCGAAGAGTGTCGTGAAGCCGGCCGTACGCACCGTGCTGATCCCACGACCGCGGACGGCCCCGGTCGCCGGGCAGCCGTTGCGTGACGAGGCGTTGCTGGCCTGGTGTCGCGAGGTGCTCGACGCGGTGCTGGATCGGCCCTCGGTGGCGGTCGCCTCGGCCTGATGCCTGCTCGGTAGGGTGCCCCCATGCGCAGACGTCTCCTCGCCGTGGCCGTCGCGGCTGTCGCAGTGGCCGTAATCACCGGCTGCGCCAACATGCACCCGGGCCAGGCGGTCGTGATCGACAACGGGGACTACCAGGCCTCGATCGGCAAGGTCGACGACCTGACCGGCGCATTGTGCGTGGCATCGCCGATCCTGGCCCAGAGCCAGGGTTCACAGGGGCAGCAGTCCGAGTCGATCGAGGCGCGGCAGTACGTCGTGGGGCTGCTGATCCAGTCCTACCTCACGCCGTTGGCGGCCAAGAAGGTCGGCGCCGACGCACCGTCGCCGCAGGAGCTGACGGTCTCGCCGGATGACTACACCAACATCACCGACAAGATGAGCGACGAGCAGGCCGACGACTTCCTCCAGCTGCTGCAGATCGGCACCGAGGTCAGCGCCTGGCAGGCGAACATCGGTCTGACGCAGCCCAACTCGTCGCCGGCGACCGCCGCCCAGGACGGCCAGAAGTACGTGCTCAACTACGCCAAGGACTTCGACATCGACATCGATCCGCGCTTCGGCATCAACGGCGACGATCTGCAGTCGGGGAAGTTCGCGCGGTCCGGCTCGATCTCGGTCGCGGAGTCGAGTCAGGCGACTCAGCGCGAGAACCCCGCCAAGAAGGACGCCGTCCTCGCGGCGCTTCCGCAGTCGCAGATCTGCGGCTAGAGCGTGCCCTGGCCGGACGCCAAGGGTCGTCCCCAGTCGATCGTGGCGACCACCGTCAGCTCGAGCCATCCGGCCTCGCTCCAGGGTGCGACGACGGATTCGATCGCCCGGTCGAACTCCGCCGCCTCCTCCGCAGACATCAGCTCGCGAGCGAGGCTCGAGGTGGAGTGGAACTGCTCGATGTAGTACGCGACCGGCTGCCGGAACGTGATCGGCGCGGTCTCGGTGTGTCCGATCGGCTCGAAGTGGCCCGCGTCGCGGAGGGCGTTGATCAGCGAGTAGTCCGGGTCGTAGTCGGGATTGCGCGAGTGCGACCTTATGACCGCCGCCAGGTCGTCGCGCCATGGGACGTCGCGAGGGCCGTGCTCCACGACCGCGAGGAGTCCGTCGTCAATCGTGGCCCGGGCCAGCCGGTCGAACACCGGCTGCCAGGTCATCCAGTGCAGGCTGGCACCGGCGGTCACGAGTGAGTACGGGCCGGCGAGCTCGCTGGTCTCGACGGCGCCGGTGATCCACCGGAGGTTGTACCGGCGACCACCCGGCCGATCGCGACCGGCGTCGACCATCGCCGGCGAGATGTCGATCGCGTCGACTCGGTCCATCCGCTCGGCGAGCGGCCGGGCCAGCCCACCCTCGCCGGCGCCGATGTCGAGCACGCGGCGCGGCCGATCGGCGACCAACTGCTCGAGGACCGTGAACACCTCGTCCGGGTACGGCGGCCGGTGCTGATAGGCGTCGACGACACCCGGATGTTCGAACGTGGCAGCGAGTTCAGACCGCGTCAGACCCATGGGACCGAGACTGCCACGCTCCGACCGGACGTCCGGGAGTTGTTCGTGCGGGACGTAGGCTCGCCGCGTGACGAACGTCCGTGTCCACGTCATCGTGACCAGCCCGAGGGTGGCGCCGGGGCTGCTCAGTGCCGAGGCGTGGGCGCTGCTGACCGGACCGGCCCGGGTCGCGGCCGCCGATCCGAGCGATCCGGTCGCACAGGCGGTTCAGGCCGCCGGTGTCGAGGTCACCGAGCGGCCGACCCCGACGCTGTCTGCTGACAACAGGACCGCCGCCGACACCGATGCTGACGACAGGGACCTGGTGTGGCTGGCGCCGCACGGCGAGACCGGCTGGGCTCGACGCGTGGCGGCCGAGGTGGTCGGCGGCGACCGTGACGTCCAGGTCGAGGTCGTCCACGGGTCGTACGACCTGCCCGGCGCCCGGCTGCTCGACCTGGTCCACGTCATGGATCGGCTCCGGCGCGAGTGTCCGTGGGACCGCAAGCAGACCCACGAGAGCCTGGCCCGCTACCTGCTCGAAGAGGTGTACGAGACGCTCGAAGCGATCGACCTCGGTGACGACGAGCATCTGCGCGAGGAGCTCGGCGACCTGCTGCTGCAGGTGATGTTCCACGCCCGGATCGCCGCGGAGCGCGACGAGTCGCCCTGGGACGTCGACGACGTCGCCGGTGGGATCGTCGAGAAGCTGATCCGCCGCCATCCGCACGTCTTCAGCGGTGTCGAGGTCGCCGACGCCGACGAGGTCAATGCCAACTGGGAGGCGATCAAGGCGGCGGAGAAGGGCCGTACATCAGCCGTCGAGGGGATTCCGCTGACGCTGCCGGCGTTGGCCCGGGCCGACAAGCTGCTCGCCCGGGCCGCCCAGGCCGGCCTCGACCCGGTGGACACCACACCCAACGCAACTCCCGCAGATACAACACCGGCAGATACAACTCCGGCCGGCCGGATCGGAACCACCCTGCTCGACGTCGTACGCGCGGCGCGGGAGGCCGGGGTCGACCCTGAGCAGGCACTACGCGCCACGCTGCTGGAGTACGGCGAGGCGGTGCGCGCCGCCGAACGGTCCGATAACTAAGGTGAAGCAGACAGCAACCACAAGCGTTGAAGGAGCACAGTGGCGAGTATCGATGCCGTAGGCGCTCGGGAGATTCTCGACTCGCGCGGGAGCCCCACCATCGAGGTCGAGGTCGCACTCGACGACGGGACCATCGGCAGAGCCGTGGTGCCGTCCGGGAAGTCGACCGGCCAGTTCGAGGCCGTCGAGCTGCGGGACGGCGGGGACCGCTATGGCGGCAAGGGCGTCGAGCGAGCCGTGGTCGCGGTGATGGATCAGATGGCGCCGCAGCTGATCGGCTACGACGCCGACGAGCAGCGCCTGATCGACCAGGCGATGTGCGACCTGGACGGCACGCCCAACAAGGCCCGGTTCGGCGCCAACGCGATCCTCGGCGTGTCCCTGGCGGTGGCGAGGGCCGCGGCCGAGTCCGCGAAGCTGCCGTTGTTCCGCTATGTGGGCGGTCCGAATGCGCATCTGCTGCCGGTGCCGCTGCTCAACATCCTCAATGGCGGCGCCCACGCCGACAGCGACGTCGACGTCCAGGAGTTCATGGTCGCGCCGATCGGGGCCGCGACGTTCCGCGAGGCGCTCCAGCACGGTGCCGAGGTCTATCACGCGCTGAAGTCGGTGCTGCAGGATCGTGGCTTGTCGACCGGGCTGGGCGACGAGGGCGGCTTCGCGCCCAACCTGCCGTCCAACCGGGACGCGATCGACCTGATCGCCGCGGCGGTCGAGCGGAGCGGCCTTCGCTTCGGCGAGGACATCGGCCTCGCTCTCGACGTGGCGGCGAGCGAGTTCCATGACGCCGGGACGTACACGTTCGAGGGCAAGTCCAAGGACGCCGGCGAGCTGATCGCGTACTACGCCGAGCTCGTCGACGCCTACCCGATCCTGTCGATCGAGGATCCGCTCGACGAGGAGGACTGGGCCGGCTGGCAGGCGATCAACGCCGAGCTCGGCGAGCGGGTGCAGATTGTCGGCGACGATCTGTTCGTCACCAACGTCGAGCGGCTGCAACGTGGCATCGACGAGGGGTCGGCCAACTCGCTGCTGGTGAAGGTCAATCAGATCGGCACCCTGACCGAGACCCTCGACGCGGTCGCGCTGGCCCATCGCAACGCGATGAGCTGCGTGATGAGCCACCGCTCCGGCGACACCGAGGACACGACCATCGCCGACCTGGCGGTCGCCACCAACTGCGGCCAGATCAAGTCGGGCGCACCGGCCCGTTCGGAGCGGACCGCGAAGTACAACCAGCTGCTGCGGATCGAGGAGATCCTCGACGATGCGGCCCGCTACGCCGGTCGCGGCGCCTTCCCACGCTGGACCGCTCGGGGCTGAGTCGTGGCGACGCCTTCGCGGAAGCCGAATCGGGGACCCGGCAGCAGCCGGCGTTCCCAAGCACGGGCCGCCGGGTCCCGGACAGCCGGGTCTCGGACAGCAGGGTCTGGAACAACGGGGTCTCGGACGGCGGGTACTCGGGCATCTGGGTCTGGGGCAAAGCAAGCGTCCCGGGGCGATGGTCGGCCGCCGCGACGTACCCGTGCCACTGGCCGGGCAGCCGTCCTGGCGCTGGTCCTGCTCGTGCTGGTGATCTCGTACGCGTCGAGCCTGCGGGCCTGGATCGAGCAGCGAGCCGAGATCGCATCGGTCCAGGCCGACATCGCCGCCACGCAGCAGCGCGTGGACCAACTGGAGCAGACCAAGCAGCGCTGGCACGACGAGGCGTACATTCGCCGGATGGCGCGGGAGCGGTTCGGCTGGGTGCTGCCCGGCGAGGTCGGCTACCGGGTCATTGACGAGAACGGCGACACGGTTGGCGACACGCCACGCCTCGACGACCCGTCGGAGGGGTCGGCCACCGATCAGCCCGACTGGTACGACCAGATGTGGGGGAGTGTCGAGGCAGCCGGCCAACCGTTGCCCAGCGAGGAAAAGCAGCGGCCGCCGAAGGACAAGAACCCCGACGCCGTCATCAAGCAGGAGCCGAATCGCCGATGAGCCGGTCGACGGTGTCCGAGCCGGCCAGCGACGACGACCTGCTGGCCGTGGAGGCGCAGTTGGGCCGCTCGCCGCGCGGCGTGCATTCGGTCGCTCATCGATGCCGCTGCGGTCGGCCGGATGTCGTGCGTACGCAGCCGCGACTGCCCGACGGCACGCCGTTCCCGACCATGTACTACGTCACCTGCCCTCGGCTCACCAGCGCGATCGGCACGCTCGAGGCCTCCGGGCTGATGAGCGAGATGACCGAGCGCCTGGCGACCGACGACGAACTCGCCGGGTCGTACCGCCGGGCCCACGAGGCCTACCTGCGGCGCCGGTCCGAGCTCGGTCACGTCGCAGAGATCGAGGGCACGTCGGCCGGCGGCATGCCGACCAGGGTCAAGTGCCTGCATGCCCTCGTGGGCCAGGCGCTGGCCGAGGGGCCCGGCGTCAACCCGCTCGGCGACGAGACCCTGAACCGACTCGAACCGTGGTGGGAGGCCGGCCCATGCGTGTAGCGGCGGTGGACTGCGGCACGAACACGATCCGGCTCCTGATCGCCGACCTGGATCCCGCGACCGGGCAGCAGGTCGACGTCGACCGGCAGCTGCGCTACGTACGGCTGGGCCAGGGCGTCGACCGCACCGGGCGACTCGCCGATGAGGCCGTGGCCCGGACCCTCGAAGCAGCCGAGGACTACGCGGCCCGATGCCGTACGCACGGCGCCGAGCGGATCCGGATCGGGGCGACCTCGGCGGTACGCGACGCCGCCAACGCCGAGGAGTTCCTGGCTGCGATGACCGAACGACTCAGCGCCCGGCCCGAAGTCCTGGCGGGGTCCGAGGAGGCCAGCTTGTCCTGGCTCGGCGCGATGCGCGATCTCGCCGCCGCCGACCTGCCCAAGGATCAGCTGGTCGTGGACATCGGCGGCGGCTCGACCGAGTTGATCCGGGGGGCCGGCAACCGCATCGCCGGCGCCCGCTCCCTCGACATCGGATCGGTACGCCTGACCGAGCGTCATCTGACCGACGACCCGCCGTCCGAGGCGCAGATCGCGGCCGCGGCCGCCGATGCCGACGCGGCCCTCGACACTGTTGCTCCCAAACAGGGCCGCCCTGATCAAGGCGGCATCGATCTGGCAGCCATCGGCTCGGTGGTCGGCGTCGCCGGCTCGATCACGACGATCGCGGCCCACACGCTGACCTTGGAGAGCTGGGACTCCAAGCGGATCCACCACGCGCGGCTGCCGATCGACGACGTCATCGCGTCGTGCGCGACGCTGCTGGCCACGCCGGTGGCGGCCCGTCGGGCGATGCCGTTCATGCCGACCGGCCGGGCCGACGTCATCGGCGGCGGAGCGGTGGTGCTCGGCCGATTGTTGCTGCGGCTGGCCCCGACGCTTCGGCTGCCCTACCTCATCGTCAGTGAGCACGACTTCCTCGACGGCCTGGCCTGGTCCGCAGCCGAGGGACCCGAGTCGTCGTGACCGAGCCGCTGCCACATCCGCTCGTCGGCGGCCGCTACTCCAGCCCGGTCGAGCCCGGCTCCGGCTGGCCGGACGACGTCGCGACGCCGTCGACGCCGGTGGCCCACGATGCCGACGAGGTCGCCCGGCTCGCCGGTCCGGATCAGTCGCTCGCCGAGCTCACGGCACGGATCTCGGTGTGTCGGGCCTGCCCAAGGCTGGTCGACTGGCGCGAGTCGGTCGCGCGCGACAAGCGCAAGTCCTTCGCCGGCGAGCCCTACTGGGGGCGACCGGTGCCGGGCTGGGGTGCAACCGCACCGGCGGTGGTGGTCGTCGGACTGGCGCCGGCTGCCCATGGCGGCAACCGAACCGGCCGTATGTTCACCGGCGACCGGTCGGGTCAGTGGCTCTACGGCTCGATGCATCGAGTCGGACTTGCGGCGACCGGCGGCAGTGAGCACGCCGGCGACGGACAGCGGCTGATCGACACCCGGATCGTCGCCGCCGTGCGATGTGCGCCGCCGGACAATCGGCCGACCACGATCGAGCGGGATACCTGCGAGCCCTGGCTGCGAGCCGAGCTGGCCCTGGTGCTCCCGACAGTTCGCTGCTTCGTGGCGTTGGGGTCGTACGGATTCGACGCGGTGCTCCGCGGCGTACGACGGCTCGGCGGACGGGTACCGGCGCCGCGACCACGGTTCGGCCACGGGGTCGAGGCGACGATCGAGACGGCGGACGGACGGCCCGTACTGCTGCTGGCCAGCTTCCATCCGAGTCAGCAGAACACGTTCACCGGGCGGCTCACCGAAGACATGCTCGACGCGGTGTTATCCCGTGCGCGGGCCGTTGCCGGTTAGGTTTAGACCGACCGACCCCCGTAGCCCAACTGGCAGAGGCAGACGGCTTAAACCCGTTCCAGTGTGGGTTCGAGTCCCACCGGGGGTACTTCACACCTGCGATACGGTCGGTCCCATCGACCAGAACCTGACCGACGATGTTCGCCCAGTGCGTACGCCTACGACCGATGATCTCGAGCGGGCCGTGCCGGTCGTACGCCGCCATCTCCGGCCGACGCCGCTCGACGAGGGCCTGGAGCCGTCCGAGCCGCTGCTGAAGCTCGAGTCGATGCAGCCGACCGGATCGTTCAAGGTCCGAGGCGCGCTCAACGCGCTCACCAACGTGGATCCCGACACGCCGGTGGTCACTGCCTCGGCCGGCAATCACGGGCTCGGCATGGCCTATGCCGCGCGCCGGCTCGGCCGCCCGGTCACCGTGGTCGTGTCGACCAAGGCATCGCCGGCCAAGGTCGAGGCCCTGCGGCGGCTCGGCACCGAGCCGGTGCAGATCGGAACGACGATCGAGGACGCCGAGGCGCACGCGATGGAGCTGGCCCAAGGCGGCGCGCACTACGTTTCGCCCTACAACGATCCCGATGTCATCGCCGGGCAGGGCACGATCGGCCCGGAGCTCGCCGACCAGCTGGAACTCGACGACCAGATGGAGCTTGCCGACCAGACCGACGGCCCTCTGACCGTGGTCAGTCCGATCGGCGGCGGAGGACTGACCTCCGGATTGGGCCTGTGGGCGTCCACTCGTCCCGATGTACGGCTGGTCGGCGTGGAGTCGGAGCTGTCGACGCCGGTCTCGACGGCGATCCGGGCCGGCAGGTGGGCCGAGATCGAGATCGGCCCGACCATCGCCGACGGGCTCAGCGGCAACGTCGAGCGGGGGTCGGTGACCCTCGAGCTGATCGGGCGCCATGCCGACCAGCTGGTCACCGTCAGCGAGGCCGAGATCCGCGACGCGATGCGCTGGCTCGCATCGCGGCGTGGGCTGGTCGCCGAAGGAGCCGGCGCGACCGCGCTGGCTGCCGTACTCGCCGAGAAGGCCGACGCCAGGGGGCGGGTCGTCGCGCTTGTGTCGGGACGCAACATCGCACTGCCGCTCTACGCCGCACAGCTGGCCTGAAACCGGCGTTATCCAACGCATACCTATGCACTGGCGCGTACCGGTACCCTGGTGCCACCACGACTCAGCCCGAGATGTACGGGCACGGAGGAATGATGCAGAGCAACAACCCTGTCTTCCGGAACAGCGACGCCTTCAACGGTCGCTCGACCTACACCAACCCCTCGGGCTACACCGACCCCTCGACCTGGTCGACCGGCGGCAATGTCGGCTCCACCGGTGCGCCGCCGACCGTCGGCGACCGCATCACGATCGACAGCGTCGTCCAGAAGACCGGGATCACGCTCGGCGTGATCGTGGTGTTCGCGTTCATCACCTGGATCGGCACCGGTGACCTCAATGCCGAGGACGATCTCGCCCAGCTCGCCGCCCTGTCGCTGATCGGCGGCGGCCTCGCCTTCATCCTGTCGATGGTCAACTCGTTCAAGCGCGTGATCAGCCCGGCGCTGGTCTTGGCCTTCGCCGCGGCCGAGGGAGTGGCGCTCGGCGCGATCTCGAAGGCGTTCGAGAACTGGTACCACGGCGTTGTGTCCGGCGCGGTCCTCGGCACGCTGGCCGCGTTCGCCGGCACGCTTGCGGCCTACAAGGTGCTCAACATCAAGGTCGGCAACAAGTTCCGGCGCGGCGTGATCGCGGCGATGTTCGGGTTCATCGGCCTGGTGTTCATGGACCTGATCCTGTCGCTGTTCAATGTGGACCTCGGCCTCAACGGGTTCGGCACGCTCGGTCTGCTGATGTCCATCGCCGGACTGATCCTCGGCGTCCTGATGCTGATCCTCGACTTCGACTTCGTCGAGCAGGCGATCGCCGCCGGCGCGCCGGAGCGCGAGTCATGGCGGGCCGCGTTCGCCCTGGCCGTCTCGCTGGTCTGGATCTACACCAACCTGCTGCGGATCCTCGCCATCATCCAGAGCGACTAGCCCGACGATCCGTCACTCAGACAGCGACCATCTGTCACTTAGACACCGACCATCCGTCACTTAGACACCGACCATCCGTCAGTCGGGCACGCCCGACTGACGGATGGTCGTTTGTGTGAGCTGAGAGTCGCCGCTCAGGCGAAGGCGCGACGTGAGCGTCGCAGCGCGTGCTCGTGCACGATGGCCGTCGCGTGGCCGTGCGCGATGCCGTACTCGTCGCGCAGCCAGTTGACTCGATCCTCGAAGCGCCCGAAGGCGGGACCCGCCTCGAGATCGCGAAACCACTCCGGAAGTTCTTTGCCGGTCGCTTGGGGAACCCTCGCGACCAGTAGCTGATGGGTCTCTTCGGAGTGGTGTAGGGCCATCGTTTACCTCCCGACGAGCTCGTAGGTCGAGCGTGCCTGATCCGATCGGGTCAGGCAAGGGTTGACATCGCCCAAATCCTGTGCGTCTTTCGGTCGAACGGCAGGTGGTCGCCGGTTGGCGACGGACGGCTACGTTCCGCAGGCGACCGCCGTCGTCCGAACCCGGCCGCACTTCTAGGCTGTGCGTCGTGGAGTACGTGAACTCGTTGGTCGACTTGGTCGGCAACACCCCGCTCGTACGGCTCTCGAAGGTGACCGACGGCGCACCCGGCATGGTGCTCGCCAAGGTCGAGTACTTCAATCCCGGTGGCAGCGTGAAGGACCGGATCGCGCTCCGGATGATCGAGGCCGCCGAGGCGGACGGGCGGCTGCAGCCCGGTGGGACGATCGTCGAGCCGACCAGCGGCAACACCGGCGTCGGACTCGCCATCGTCGCCCAGTCGCGCGGCTATCGCTGCGTCTTCGTGTGCCCCGACAAGGTCAGCGAGGACAAGCGGAACGTGCTGACCGCCTACGGCGCCGAGGTCGTCGTCTGCCCGACCGCGGTGCAGCCGGACCATCCGGACTCCTACTACAGCGTCTCGGACCGGCTGGTCAGCGAGATCGAGGGCGCCTGGAAGCCGGATCAGTATTCGAACCCAGAGAATCCTCGCTCGCACTACGAGACGACCGGGCCCGAGATCTGGCGCCAGACCGAGGGCCGGGTGACTCACTTCGTCGCGGGCGTCGGCACCGGCGGCACCATCTCCGGGGTCGGCCGCTACCTCAAGGAGGTCAGCGACGGCCGGGTCCAGATCGTCGGGGCGGACCCGGAGGGGTCGGTCTACTCCGGCGGCACCGGCCGGCCGTACCTGGTCGAGGGCGTCGGCGAGGACTTCTGGCCGGACACCTACGACCGCGATGTCGCCGACCGGATCATCGCGATCTCCGACAAGGACTCCTTCGACGTGACCCGCCGGCTGGCCCGCGAGGAGGGGATGCTGGTCGGCGGCTCGGGAGGGATGGCTGCCGCGGCGGCAGTCCGGCTGGCTGCCGAGCTGGCCGACCCTGAGGCGGTCATCGTCGTACTCCTGCCCGACGGCGGCCGGGGCTACCTCACCAAGGTCTTCAACGACGACTGGCTGGCCCATTTCGGCTTTCTCCCCGGCACGGCGGAGGGCACCGTCGGCGAGGTGCTGCGCGGCAAGAGCGGCGAGCTGCCGGACCTCGTCCACACCCACCCGAACGAGACGATCGCCGAGGCCGTCGCGATCCTGCGGGAGTACGGCGTGTCGCAGATGCCGGTCGTACGCGCCGAGCCGCCGGTGATGGCCGCCGAGGTGGCCGGCGCCGTCGTCGAGCGCGATCTGCTCGAGGCGCTCTATTCGGGCAAGGCGCGACTCGCCGACCGGGTCGAGCAGCACATGTCGCCGGCCCTGCCCACGATCGGGTCCGGTGAGGCCGTCTCGGCCGCGATCGCCGCCCTCCAGTCGGCCGACGCGCTGCTCGTACAGGAGGACGGCAAGCCGGTCGGCGTCGTCACCCGACAGGACCTGCTCGGGAGCCTGGCCGCCCGCTGACCCGCCGTCGGCCCGCCCACCGAGGGTAGAGGCCTACGTGAAGTGGGCCTTCTCGTCGACCTTGGGTCCCTCCTTGGACCAGGGCGTGATCGGACGCGGCTGCGGCTTGCCGTCGACGACCAGGTCGACCCGCTCGTTGTAGAACGACAGCAGGTCGCGGATCTTCGGGTTCTCCGGGATCGGCCGCGGGTAGCTCCACACCAGGTCCGGCTCGACCGTGTCACCGACGCGGACCGACCAATAGCGGGCCTCGCCCTTGTACGGACACGTCGAGACAGCGTTGCTGCCCTCGAGGAACTCGGTCCGGAAGTCCTCGTACGGCAGGTAGTAGCGCACCGGCAGCAGGGTCTCGAGGAGCAGCAGCGGCCGGACGCTGTCGGCGATCAGTTCGCCCGCGACGTAGACCTGGACATGGCGCGAGCTGTAGAGCGTGTCGACCCGCTTGTGCGGATCGCGGGCGTGCATGGTGACCCGCTCGTCCTCCTCGTACCACTCGAGCTGCCGCCAGGAGAACGTGACGTGGTCGGCCAGTGCCGCCATCGGTCCGGTCGGGTCCTCGTGGGCCCAGGCCGCTCCGACCGCGCGCGTGTTGCCGACCGCGACGGTCCAGCGGCGACGGCCCTTGGAGTCGGTGCTCTCGTCGATCAGCACGTCCGGGGTGATGTCGGCCATCGGCAGGTAGTAGGTGGGCAGCCCGCCCGGGCCGTACTGCACCAGCAGCTGAGCGTTTTCGCTGTCGGCGACGAGCTGACCTGCGAGGCGGACCCGGATTCGCCGAGGCGTCGGCTCGACGAAGGACTCGGGGAGCTTCATAGTGGCGACGGTAGCTCAGCCGACGTCGATCAGGACGATTCCAACGAAGACGATCGCCGTCGCCACAACTCGGACCCGGCCGAACCGCTCGTGAAAGAAGATCGTGCCGATCAGGGCTCCGACGATGATGCTGGACTCGCGCAGAGCGGCGATCGGCGCCAGCGCACCGCGGGTCTGGGCCCAGAGCACGAGTCCGTACGCCGTCACACTCAGCACACCGCCGAGCAGGCCGAGCCCGAGCCGATGGCGAAGCTGCCCGAACAGCGCGGCGCCGCGTCGCGCATAGGCGTACGCCGGGATCAGCAGGCTCTGCAGCAGGATCAGCCAGCCGGTGTAGCCCGCGGCAGTGCCGGAGGCACGTACCCCGAGGCCGTCGACCGTCGTGTACGTGGCGATTGTCAGTCCGGTCGCGAGCGCGGCGAGTATCGCCGGCAGGTCGGACCGATCGGGTCGACCGCCGGCGAAGACCAGGCTGCCGAGGCCGATCGAGACGATGACGATGCCGGCCAGCTCGCCCGTGGACGGCACCTCGCCGGCGAAGATCGCCGCGAAGACCGTGACGATCAGCGGCGATGTGCCGCGGGCGAGCGGATAGACCTGGTTGAAGTCGCCCAGCTGGTACGACTTCATCAGCAGCAGGCTGTACGCGATGTGGATGACGACCGACGCGATCAGATAGGGCCAGCTCTCGGCGCGGGGCAGTGGCGAGATCGCGACGACGACGGCCGCGACCGTGCCACCGCCCACGCCGAGCAGCGTGAAGGCGACCAGCTTGTCGGTGATGTCGTGGGCGATCGCGTTCCAGCTGGCGTGCGCGACGGCCGCCAGCAGCACGACCAAGGTCACCGACAGGGGCAGTCCGCCGGCGGTGGACTCGAGACTCATCTGGGAGGCTCCTTGCGGCTCGGGCCCCGTGTTGGGGCATGCCTGTGGAGCCCTCCGGGCTTTTGTCCCTTCAGGTGTGGGCCGGGTGGACCCGGCTCCTGGCGCCGCTCGGTCCAGGCTCGGCGGTCCTGGTTGTGAGTCGCGTGGCTGCTAGTGGATGGCGGACCCGCCGACGGAACCCTAGGCGCAACCTTGTTGCAGTCCCGACCCTAACGGCCGGTCGGGTCGCCTGGTCAGATGGTCGGGAAGGCGCCGCTCTCGCTTGCCGTGCCGTCCCCGGTGCCACGGCCATTGCCGCTGCCGTCACCGCCGCCGGTGCAGGTCTGTAGCTTCGGGAGCTGCTTCGGCAGATCACCCAGGTGCGCTCGCAGTCCGTCGGCCCGCTCCTGGAAGTCGGGGAACTCCGGCGCCGGATCCATCACGTCTTCCGCCTGGCGTACGTCGCCGTCGCGGGTGCCGTGGACGAGTACCTTGTCGCCGGTCTGGAGATCGTCGGTCGATCCTTCGGCACTCAGCCCGTGGTGGACCTCGGTGTCGTCGCTCAGCGCCCAGTCCCAGGTGGTGCCGTCGGCACTCTCGACGGTCAGCGTGTCGTCGGAGACGTCAACGACCTTGCCGGACTGGATGTCCTCGTGCCGGAACTCGCCGGTGTCCGGATCCTTGACGACCTGCTCGCTGTAGAGCAGCTCGGGCGGCTCGGGGAGGTTCTTCAGGTCGCTCAGGTCGGGCAGGTCCTTCGGGTCAGGAAGATTGCGCAGGTCGGGCAGGTTGCGCGGTCCGAGCCGGGTCGCCCGGCAGTCGGGCTTGGCGTCGTTCTCGCCGCCGAGCGCCGAGCCGATGATCCCGCCGAGCCAGTCGCTCGAGGTGCCTCGGTCCGGATCGCCGGAGGATCCGCCGCCGTCGGCGTACGCAGCGGTCGCCACGGCGACGGACCCGCCGCAGACGGCGGTGGCGGCCAGGACGGCCAGGCTTCGCTTCATGCTCGTCTCCTTCGTCGAGTCGTTCGATGTGGTGTCCAGCTGACTCGGCGAAGCGTCGGGGAGCCGTAAGTCCGGCTGTGAGCTCGATAGGAGTCCGCGAGCACGATTCAGTCCGAAGCACGACCCCCCGAGCACGACCGAGCCGGCGGCCCGAGGGAACCGCCGGCTCGATCGGCCCGACCTACCCGAGCGTGACGTGGTCCGGAAGCTGGGCGGCGTCCACGGCGAAGACCGCGACGTAGTACATCGGCGCTCTGCAGCGGACGTTCTCGCCACCGACGGTGGCAGCGCTGACCTTCGACGGCGTCACGATCAGCTCGGAGCCTGTCGCGGCGCATCCGACGAGTACGAACCCGAAGGCGCGCTGATCGGCGCCCAATGTCGCCGCGGCGTCTCGTACCTGGGCCTGATCGGACGGCAGCGCGGCGGCGAACTGATCGAGGTCCTGGTCGTCGGTCACCTCGCGGGCCGGTGGCGGCTGATAGTCAGGCGAGGTGGTCAGTTGCTGGAAGACCAGCGGCTCACCCGGCCCGGCCGAAGCGTCGGCCCCGGCGCTGTCGGTGCCGACGAGGGTGAAGTCCTTGGGCAACGCGGTGCGGCTCACCTGGAAGATCGCGACCTGGGTGTGCGCGGCGAGGCATTCTTCGGTCTTGTCGCCGTTGAAGGCGGCATAGACCCGGGTGCCGTCGACCATCAGCGTGGCATCGTCGACGCTTGCGCAGCTCGGTCCGTTCGTGAATGCCAGGAGTGGCTGGCTGCCGGTCGGATAGCCGCCTTGACCGGCGAGGGCGTTCAGCACCTTGTTGTAGACGGCCGGCTCGTCGGAGAACCAGCCGGGATAGGCCTGCGCCGCGGTGGGTCCGTCCAGCACGGTGGGCGGTGCGACGATGCCGCTCGCGCTGTCGGCCAGAAGTACCAACTGAGCATGGATGGGCTGGCCGGCCAGATCGCTGGCCTGGTTGTCGCCCCCGCCGTTGCCGCCGACCCCCGAGCCGTCGGCGGGCGATGCCGGTTCGGCGCTGTCAGTGCCGCAGCCGGCGACGGCGAGGACTGCTGCAGTGATCAATAGCGTCATCGATCGCATGTGGCTAGGACCCTTCGATGGGCGGATCGGTTCCGTCGCACCGGCGCTGATCTCGTACGGTTCGCCGACTTTATACAGATTTCTTCATATCCGCGTTGTCCGACGCTGAGCTTCTGCTGTGAGTTTGCCGCCTGTTCCGGGGCTTCGTTGGCATGTTCTTGGCGTGTCCGACCAGTCTCGGGCATCCTCGAAGAACCTGCTGGACCGATATCGAGGAGTGTGTCCGCGCGTGACGACATCGCCGCTGCTCAGGCGATCATCCGACTCGTCCGCTGCCCGGCCGTCGAGGTCGTGGAGCGTACGGCCGGGGCTGATTGCCGTGGCTGCCGTCTGCGCGCTGCTGGTCTGGGTGACCCAGCGGATCTTTGTCCAGTCGCCGCGCGGCCAGCAGTGGGACGAGGGCTGGAGGGTCGACGTCCAGGAGGCGGCCGGCCAGGTGTGGGACACCCGGGCGCACGAGTTCAGCGTGGTCTCGCTCCGAATCGGCCTGTTCCTCTGCCTGGTCCTGGCCCTCGTCGCGCTGGCGCGTCGCCGGATGGACCTCTTCGTCCGAGGCGCAGTCCTGGTCGCCGGCGCCAACGCCACAACACAGCTGCTCAAGCGCGTCGTCATCGATCGTCCCGACTACGTCGCCCAGTACGGACCGAGCGTCGGGTACGGCCCGAACGCCTTGCCGAGCGGCCACGTGACGCTGGTGGCGTCGGTCGTCATCGCGGCAGTGATCGTACTTCCGAGAGCAGCCGGTCCGCTCGTCGCACTTGTCGGTGGTGCCTGGGTCGCGCTCGTCGGGGCCGCAACCGTTATCACCGGCTGGCATCGCCCAAGCGACATCGTCGCCGCGCTGCTCGTATGCACCGGTTGGACGGCGCTGGTCTACTCGGTGCATTTCACGCGGTGGCCCAGTGGCGAAACACCGTCCCGCGCGTGACCGACGCGCCGGAAGCGGCGCGCCGACATCGACCTGGCTCGACGTCGAGCGCGTCGGACTGAGTCTTCCCGAGACGTCCCTCGGCGCCGCCCACGAAGGTTCGCCGGCCCTCCTGGTCCGGACCCAGCAGTTCGCCCGGCTCCGCTGGGATGACGTCGGCGGCGAGATCCTGCAGTTCTGGGTGCCGGACGCCGATCTGGTCGCCGCGTACGCCCAGGACGACCCGGCGACCTATCACGGCGCGCCGGGCTACTCGAAGAAGGTCGTCATGGCCTCGCTGGCGCGGCTCGATCCCCAGACGCTGCGCGAACTGCTCGTCGAGTCGTGGGCCTGCCGCGCACCGGTGACCCTGCGCCGGAAGCATCCGGACCTGCGCTGAGGCTCAGTCGGAGGCGTGAGTTTTCGACACGCCACGGTTTACTACTTGGGGCTGTCGGCGCCGACCACTATCTTGATTATGTGGACGCCAGAGATGGCCTCCCGTCCAGCCTTGGGCCCCGCCGGAGTGCGGGGCCTTCGTGCGTCTAGGGGAACCAGCAATGCTGGTGCCGGATGCTCGGTCGGATCCGACCCCATAGCGCGTCGTTGGCGCGCTCTGCGCGTGGATCGGTTTCGACGTGGGTCTCTCGCCTTCGATGGAGGAAGGCTACGAGGTCCGCGGCCTGGATGAGGCGGCTGTGATGAGACGGCGCGAAGTGGATGGTGTCCACGATCCGCGGCAGGACGGAACTCAGATACCCGGGTGTTCCGTATCTCCGGAAGTCAGACAAGTTGCGGCGATGCCGGTCGTGCTCCTGCAACTCGTCGGCGATGATGAGTGCTGCTTGGTCGGTGTCGTTCGCGTAGTCATTCACCCGTTCCAGCAGGTGCTGGAGGACCACGTCGTGAGGCGGATCGCACCGGGCGTATCGAGCTTGCTGCGACGTGATGTCGAGCCCGCGTAGAAAGATCTGTGCGTCGTGGTCGGATATGGCCTGGAAGACCTTGTTGTAGATACCGATCCGCTGACGAGGCGCCCGCTTCTTCCAGTCACCCTTGCCGTGGAACAGCTCATGCCCGTGAAGTTCGCTCGTGACACCCACGCCGGGGTAGACCTTCGAGGCGTCCGCGACGATCTGGGTAATCGCGTTCTCGAGGGCGCGGATGTCCTCGTGGTGTACGGCGAGTCCAGCGATGTAGTACCGGTCCTTCGTGTACGACTCGTCGACGTAGGTCAGCAGCACGTCGACGCCTCCATGGGACAATCCTAGGCGAGTCACGCATATGCGGGCGAACCAGGCTTGAACATCTGTGGGGCTCAGTCGGAGGCCTGCTGCTCCTCGGTTGGCTGCTCCGCTCGGAGTCGTTCGCCCCACCAGACCGCCCATCCGATCAGGGCGGCGGTGAGGATCCACGGCACCGTGCGGTTGAAGGTCAGCGCGGTGCCGGTCGACGCGGTCTGCACGATCGCGGTCAGTACGGCCGCGAGCGCGATGTGGGTCAGTCCCCAGACCACAGTCACCGTGCGCCAGAAGGATCGAGCCTCGGCGTACTGGTCGTACTCGGTCTCCATCTCCGCCCCTGGGACCGAGTGCCGGCCGCCGTAGAACGCCTGGCCGAAGTAGAAGATCAGCGGTCGGCGCGTCGCGAGGGAGAGCAGACAGCCGAGGCCGAAGGCACCGGTGAGCGCGGCGCTCTCGAGCAGCACGATCTTGGGATCGTTGGTCAGGAGCGCCAGGACGATGCTGAGCCCGATGCCGCCGAGGACCACGACACCCACGACGTCGATGGTGCGCCATCGGAGGTAGTCGATGAGGACGCCGAAGCCGGGCAGGGTCCCGGCGAGCACGAGGGACCACACCTCAGCAAGGCCTGCGGAGCGGAGCAGTTGATAGGCCACGAGCGGCCCGACGATGTCGAGACTGAGCATTCGCATCATGCCGGCTCGACGGCTGACGGTCTGCTGCCCCGCTTCGCTGCTCACAATCGCAGTGTGCCGCAACCGACTGGCAGTCTGGGATGCTCGGCGTACTCGACGGCAGAGGATGACCGAATGGAGCATTACGTACGACCCGACGGATCGCCGCCGGTCAATGGCTACAGCCATGCGGTGGCGTTCGCCGGGCCGATGGTCGTCGTCTCCGGGCAGGTTCCGATCGATGAGACGGGCGATCTCGTTGGCGAGGGCGACGCCGAGGCCCAGGTACGTCAGGTGTTCGCCAACCTGGCGACGGCGCTCGCGGCGGCCGGATCCGGGATGGGGCACCTGGTCAAGTTGACCGTGTTCCTCACCGATCTCGGTGATCTCGGTGTCTTTCGGGCCGTTCGAGACGAGCACGTCGATACGGCGCGACCGCCGGCCAGCTCGCTGGTTCAGGTCGCGGGACTGGTGCATCCGGAGTTTCGCGTCGAGATCGAGGCTCTCGCCACACTGCCGGCTGACGCCGACGGCGGCCGATGAGTACGACAGGTCCGATGAGTACGGCAGGTCCGGAGAGTGTGGCGAGGAGGCTGTTCGAGTCGTACGCCGCGGGCGACATCGACGCGGTGCGCGCCTGCCTGGCCGACGACCTGGTCGGCTGGATCACCAACCGCGAGGGCGGCGTGGACCGTACCGACGGCGCCGACGCCTATCTGGCGCGGTTGCCGGACCTGAGTGAGGCCGAGCTGGAGGCGCGGATAACCCAGGTGCTGCGCATCGACGACGAGCGGGCCATGACGATGGTCGCGATCCGGGCGACCCGACGCGGCCTGGATCTCCGCAACCATGCGGCGTTCCTGGCACGCGTCGTCGACGGCCGGGTGGCTGAGCTGTGGATGGTCGAGGCGCAGCCGGCCTACAGCGACGAGTTCTGGTCGTAGGCCGGCGACACTGGCGGGCAGGGCGTGCCCGCGGAGTTGGTCAGGCAGTCTCCGGACGTTCCCTCGGGACCTGGAAGGGTCGTACCTCCTGCGGCCAGCCGCAGGCGACTGCGATCTTTCCGGCCCACAGCCGGGCGGCCTCCTCGTCGGGCACGTCCACGACGGCGAACCCGCCGATGTACTCCTTGGTCTCTGCGTACGGACCGTCGGAGAACAGCGGCGTTCCGGTCGACGCGTCCACGCTGAACACCGGAGCTTCGGGGTCCAGGCCACCGGTGAAGATGAGGACTCCGGCAGCTTCCATCTCCGCCCTCAACACCCGGACCCGATTGGAAGCCTGGCGGAAGTCCTCGTCGGTGAGGTCGGGCACCCACGTGTCGTTGAAGGCGATGAGGTACTCAGTCATGGTTCCTCCTTCGGAGTGACCGCCGTGGCCACTCTCCACCTTCTCCACGAACGGCGGAAGCCGGATTCGACACCGTGCCGGAAGCAGTCGGCGTCCGCGACCGATGGGGTCG
>Ga0081455_10003090_pt1 | contig 19400 bp, 14 predicted proteins | sample TabmetS3T2R1_FD_70207 | JGI IMG/M metagenome (GOLD analysis project Ga0081455, IMG submission 70207) | Tabebuia heterophylla rhizosphere microbial communities from the University of Puerto Rico - S3T2R1 | ecosystem: Host-associated > Plants > Roots > Rhizosphere ... | reverse complement strand
CCGCCGCTGCCGTCGCTTCTTTCTTGAGCTCCATCTGCTGCGACTTAAGCGACGTTAGCTCTTGCTCCAGGGCCTTGATCTTATCATCGACACTCTGCGCTCCCGCCGGCACTGCCGCTAACAGCAAAGCCGCCAGCATCAAGCCTAACGCTCCGAACCCCCAAAATCCTTTCTTCATCTTTTGCCTCCTCCTAATGCAAATTTCCCGCAACGAACTTAGCTCACGCCCTTCGCCCAAGGCCTCTTAGATCAGCGATTCTGTCTACCTGCTTACCGTTTTTGCAACTTTTTACTTGAATACCCTGCTATCGGCAATACGCGGTTCGTAGGATTTTTCTGTATAGATGGCCCATTTGATAGCTTCTTATAAGACTAAGGGCCTAAAAAGGAGTCCTTTAGGGAGTCGTCGAGAGCGCAAACGAATTCAGAAGGAGATAAGCGACGAATCGCGTCGTTTAACCTAGCGTAGCACCTGTTGCGGCAAGTTTCTCTTGGAAATCACGCTTGTATATGCCATCTAAGACGAAATGATGACCAACGGAAAAACGCGATTCTTAATTCTAAAAATTATTTACTGCGGGTTATTCTGCTTGTCGGTCTACGGCTGCGCGCCGCGAGTAGTGCAGATGAGTCCCCAGGAAGGAGCGCCCGGCACTTTGGTAAGTCTCTCGACCGAATACCTCGTTGGCTGGCCGAGAGTTGAGATAGGTGGAAAGATGATGGACTGGCCCCAACTCAAACTCATGTCTTCCAATCCCGACAGAAAAGAAGTTCCCGGAGAAGAACTTGTCTGGATCGAAGACAAGGTACTTCAGTTTACCATCCCGGAGCTCCCGCCAGGAAATTATGTTGTGACCATCCACGATGACAAAGGACCACCCGGCGACACCGTTTATTCGGTGCTGGAAACCGCCGCCTATATTGTTTTCCCGCCAGTGTGGCCGTTCGTATTTCGTTCCAACAAAACCGAAGTGGCGTTTCGTGTACTTTCCGGGAAGTAGTTGCCAACCGGGTTTCGTGTGGCCGCCACGCCAGACGTGTCGACGTCAGAACGCTTAAGGAGAAGGATCGATTCTTCCTGCGCCGCCTCTAAGATCTTGTTGAGCGGGCTGCAAACAGTGTGACGACACGATCTTCCCGCTAGCGGGGAAGTGAGTGGCAACAGAGTGGCGTTTAATTCTTGACTCTTAGTAGCCTTGGCGTGTATTATCCCGAAATAAATCGCTAGGACAAGTTTTAATGAAACCTATCAGCTTTATTCTGGTAGTTCTATTGCTCACAACTGTGGTAACCGGTTGCTCCTCCGTTTCAATGCCCTCGATGCCGTGGTCAGGCTCGGCGAGATCTGATCCCACGGCGGAGGCTTTGTATGAAGAGGGCACGCGGTACTTCGCGGAAAAACGCTACGCGCGCGCCATCGATACCTTGACGAAGCTGAAAACCGAATATCCGTTTAGCCCGCAACTGACCGACGCGGAGCTCAAAATCGCCGACGCGTATTACCTCAACCAGCAATACCCCGAGGCCATCAACGCCTTTAAAGAGTTTCAGTCGATGCACCCGACGAACGAAAACATCGCTTTCGTGGTTTACCGCCTCGGGCAGGCTCATCTGGATCAGTTCACCTCCATCGAAAGGGATCAAAAGAATACCGAGATCGCAAAAGGCTACTTCGAAAACGTTATTACTAATTACCCCAAATCGCCGTATGCGGCGCCAGCCCGAGAACAATTAGCCAAATGCGTTGGATATCTCGCCGAATCCGACTTCAATGTCGCCTCCTTCTACCTGAAGCAAGAAAAGTATCCGGCTGCTCGGGAGCGTTTTGAAGAGATCGTGCGAAAGTATCGAGGGACGCCCGTAGCCGCCAGGAGTTTATTCTTCCTCGGCGAGAGCTACCGGAAGGAAAAAAACAATGTCAAAGCAGCTCTCGCCTACGAGGCGTTGCTTCAGCATTATCCGGAGAGCAAGTTTGCCCCGGAAGCCAAGACCTACCTCGACCAGCTAGAGAAGGACAAACAGGACCCCTTAGCGATGCTGCTGATGCGCGATCGGAGACCCGCGGCAACTCCTGCTGGAACGGCTCAAGAGACGGCGAGCAATGACAAGCTAAAGGACATTAACAACCTCACCGCGAAGACCGAAATCGTATACGAAGAACCCGGCGAGGAAAAGGGTGTTTTTAGCCGGGTGGTGGACAAGCTCAATCCATTTTCTTCCTCTGGTGACGGAAAGAAGGCGGTGGAAAGCCCAACCGAGGTTGCGGCAAAAAAGAGTGTAAGCGAGAAGGAAGATTCCCCGGGTGTCGTAGGGAGTCTCTGGAACGGAATAAATCCATTCGGCAGTCAAAAATCTGCGTCCAGCAAACCGGAAGCTACCGCTAAACCGGACGCCACCGCCAAGAGTGAACAATTGGTCAATCAGATCGATGACTCCCTCAAACAAAAGGGAGTCGCGTCCACGACCCAAACTGCATCCTCACAGCCGCCGCCAGCAGCGATGCCAAAAGTCGAGGAAGCTACGCCCCCTCCCCAGACGATGGACACTAGCAAGCTCTTGGGAGACATTGACACGAATCTGAAAAAGAGCGGCAAGGGCGCGGAAGAAATGCCGGCGCCACCGGAAGCCCACGCGGCCTTCAAAGATCCCGCGGTCGCAGAGGTAGTAGCCGCCAAGACCAAGACTACTAACCCGGAACCACCGCAAGACGTTGCCAGTAGTGGACTCCTGAGCAGCATCGATCAAAAGCTCAAGGGTCAAGGCCTAGACCCAGCAAAGTTTGAAGCGCCGCCAACGGCCAATCAAACACCCCAGCAGGAAGCGGTAAAGAAAGTAGAGCTGGGAGCTAAAGTGCCCGTGGAGAAAGGGCCGCTATTCCTCACCCCCGTGGAGATTCCCGCTCAAGCGAAAGCGTCTTCCGCTGGCACAGCCGCCAATCCAGAAAACAAACCTGAGTCCTCTGAAAAACCCCAAGTGTCCGAGGAGCCAGCAGAGTTTCCCCGAACGTTAGTCAAAGGGCCGAGTCAGCCGCAACCGGTTGCAAAAATCGCCGAACCGAAGCGGCCCGTGCCAGGGCAAGAAGATGAATCAAAAGGGGTTTTTGACCAGTTGAAGGGCGATATGGAAAACGTGAGCAAAGCCCTCAACCCATTTCGCTGGTAAGCGCGCTTAAGCCCTTATTCACAATTTTACCACGGGCGATAATCATTGACTGTTCTGAACTAGAGTCACCTCCACCTTCATTCCTGGAATCAGCAAGCGATCACGGTTAGATAATTGAACTTCGACAAAGACGCGTTGAGTTTTTTCTAACTTAGACTGCAAGAGGATCACCTGGCCTTCGAACACACGATCCGGCAACGCATCGGCGCGAACTTGAGCGGCCACGCCATCCCGGACAAAGTCAAGATCCGTCTCGGGAATCTCAATCACCACCTTTAGGGGCTCCATGGCCCCAATGGAAAATACCGGCATCGAACTCTGAACATGGGCGCCAGACTCAGCCAGTATCCGTGTCAACACGCCGTTAAGAGGCGCAACCAACTTAGCAATACCGAGTAAATATCGCGTCTGCTCCAGCGCAGCTTGCTGCTCGGCGACTTGCGCGTGGGCGAGCGTTTGTTGGGCGCCGGCCGTGTCCCGTGCAGCCTCCGCTTCCTTCAAATCTCGGCCAGGAATCAGATCCCGATTGTACAACTCTTGCGCGCGTTCCAATGCCTTCTCTGCCTCGGCAAGGTGACCTTCCTTTCGCCGGAGATCCTCCTTGGCTGTCTCAAGAGCAGCTGCAACTTTTTGCAACCGCTGCTCCAATTCATGGGACCGGACGGTAGCTAAAATTTGCCCTTTGGACACCCTATCGCTAACCTTGAGCCGGACTTCGCTCAGTTGGCCCGCGACCGGGGAAACTATATCGACTACTTCGATTGCTTGGAGTTGTCCACCACCGCGGACGATATGGGGGAGCAATGCTTTGTTGACCGGCGCCGCCGCCACCGGTATCGCATCGTGAGTCGCAAGCCAGCCTAAGAATTCCTCCCTAACCAGCTGGCGGTAACCGATGATCAAAGCGCCTATAACAACTAAGATTACCAGCCATTGCTTCATTTGCGGCTACTTCGTCAGGTGGAAGCCATTGGAAAGAAGGAACTTGCCTTCTTGTTTCGATGGGGGGCCTGGACATTCAGGAACGGACTTTACCGCTAGCGTCGGGGAGCCGGCTACCGCCTCCCATGAAGCGGCAGCCCGCATACCCGGTTCGGAGCTATGACTTGTCGCGCAAATGATGCTACGGTAATTTTCCTGTCCCGGGATTTTCCACCGTCAGCTTATGGGTAAGCACAGGTTCTCCCAGTTCTGCAGGGCGACGCGCTGAACGGCCGCGTAGCTTTTCGGGCAGCGAAACCATCATTGCCTGGAATTTCTCCAAGTAGAGATAGACCACCGGGGTGATATATAGGGTCAACAACTGGGAGACAATCAGCCCACCAACTACGGCGACTCCCAGTGGTTGGCGCGCTTCCGCCCCTGCGCCCCATCCCAAGGCGATCGGTACAGCACCCACGATCGCAGCCATGGTCGTCATCATAATCGGTCGGAACCGCACTAGAGCGCCTTCATAGATCGCCTGAGCAGGGCTCTTACCCTCGTTCCGTTGCCCTTCGAGAGCGAAGTCGATCATCATGATCGCGTTTTTCTTCACGATACCGATGAGCATGATCAAACCAACAAAGGCGTAGATACTTAGGTCCATCCCGAGCCAATACAAGGCTATGAGAGCGCCGAGACCCGCCGAGGGAAGCCCAGAAAGGATCGTCAGTGGATGGATAAAGCTTTCGTAGAGGATACCAAGAACCAAATAAACAACGAAGACTGCCAGAGCGAGCAGGACCCACAAGCTCTTGATGGAAGATTGGAATTCTTGGGCTGTGCCCTGAAAGCTCGTGCTGATGGTGGCCGGCAGAGTTTCGCGAGCCAGTTTGTTGATCGCGTCAACCGCGTCTCCCAGAGCCACGCCTTCACGAAGATTGAAAGACATCGTCACCGACGGGAGTTGCCCTGAATGGTTTACGGACATAGGTCCGGCCGAATACTTGAGGCTTGCCAGCGAACCCAGAGGCACCATCGGTTGAGCGGTAGCGGCCTGTCCGGAGGTGGAACGAATATACAGCATCGACAGCGCCGACGGATCGTTTTGAAACTTCGGATCGATCTCTAGGATCACCTGATACTGATTGTTAGGCGTATTGATGGTCGAGACTTGCCGCGTCGCGTAGGCGTTCCAAAAAGCTTCTTCAACCTGCCGCGGCGATATGCCCTGAGCTGTGATCCCCATCGTTGCCATCTTGTCTCGGTCGATGACCACCTGTAACTGTGGATTCCTGATCTGTAGATCGCTGCCGACGTCCCTGAAGTCGGGAAGCGCTCGCAGTCTTTCTTCGAACACAGCGGCGTTACGGTAAAGCTCCTGAGCATCGGGGCTTTGTAACGTAAATTGATACAGGCTTCGGCTCAACCTGCCGCCGACGCGAATCACCGGCGGGTTCTGCAGCGAAACACGGATTCCCGGAACCTTCGTTAACTTTGGGCGCATATCCCGGATCACTTGATCCGCATTGAGAGGCCGCTCGGCGCGCGGCTTGAGTTTTATAAAAATACGACCCGTATTACCCGTCAGCGCGGCGCCGCCCACTCCTACACTGGAAAAAAATGACTCTACGTTGGGATCTTCGGCGACGATAGCAGCCAGCTGTTGCTGGTATTGCGCCATCTGTTCATAGGAGACGCCTTGCGCTCCCTCGGTGTTGATCAGGATCTGACCCGTATCTTCGCTGGGAATAAAACCCTTGGGCACCAATCCGAACATGTAGACGGTGGCTACCAAAACAACCAGCGAGGCCACCATCGTTGTAATGTGGTGCTTCATGACCCACCGCAAGGTTACTTCGTAGCCCTGGTTCATCGCCTCCAGACAGCGCCCGAGAAAATGATAGAGCCAACCATGTTTCTCGGTGGCTGGAGGGCGGAGATAACGGCTGCACAACATTGGCGTGAGACTTAAGGAGATAAATCCGGAGACCAGGATGGCTACGCAAATGGTAACGGAAAACTCGCGCAACAGCCGGCCGAGCATGCCGCTCATGAAAAGTACCGGGATAAAAGCGGCGACCAGCGAGATCGTCATGGAAACGATCGTAAAACCGATTTCTTTGGCTCCCGTGACCGCCGCCTCATAGGGCGGCTCGCCTTCCTCCATATGGCGGACAATGTTTTCCAACACGACAATGGCATCGTCAACGACAAATCCCACCGCAAGTGTAAGCGCCATGAGCGAGAGGTTGTTTAGACTATAATCGAGCAGATACATCACGGCGAAGGTGCCGATGATGGACATCGGTAAGGCCAAACTGGGAATGACGGTGGCCGAAACGTTGCGCAGAAAGAGAAAGATAACTAAAACGACCAGAACAATAGTCCCTATGAGCGTTAGCTGCACATCATGCGCGGATTCCCGAATCGATTGCGTGCGATCAAAGAAAATATCGAGAGTGATGGACTGGGGAATCTGCGCCCGAAGGCTGGGCAGAATCTCTTTAATCGAGTCTACGACTTGGACGACGTTGGCTCCCGGCTGGCGCTGCACGCCCAGAATAACCGCCCTTTTGCCGTTGAACCAGCTGGCGACGCGGGTGTTTTCCACGCTATCGACGGCCTTGCCGACATCTTGAATACGCACCGGCGCGCCATTGCGATAGGTAATGACCATCGGTCCATAGGCCGCAGCGTTGGTAAGCTGGGCGTCGGAAACCAAGGTGTAGGCGCGGTTAGGCGCTTCCAAGGTCCCCACCGGCAGATCCACGTTGCCCCGTTGGATTGCAAGGACGACGTCGTCGATACCGATCTGCCGGGCCGCCAGTTGGTTCGGATCCAATTGAATGCGGACTGCGAATTTTTGCGAGCCGAAAACATCGACCTGCGCGACCCCGCTGATCATGGAAATGCGCTGGGCCAAGATCGTCTGGGCAAACTCATCGACCGTCGATAGTGGAAGCGTTTCTGAGGTCAAAGCCAGAAGGAATATGGAATTGTTGGCCGGATTCACTTTACGATAGGAGGGCGGGGACGGCATGTCCCGCGGCAGATCCCTCGAGGCTCGAGCGATCATCGACTGGACGTCTTGGGCCGCTGCGTCGATGTTGCGGCTGAGACTGAATTGCAGCGTGATTTGAGTGCGTCCCAACGTGCTGGTCGAGTTCATGGAATCAAGGCCGGCGATGCTGGAAAAGTTTTTCTCAAGGGGTGTAGCCACGGAGGCTGCCATGGTCTCAGCGCTGGCACCCGGCAAGTTAGCGCTGACCGTAATGGTCGGAAAGTCGACGGTTGGCAAGTCGCTTACGGGAAGCGACTTGTAAGCCATGATGCCGAACATCAGAATCCCGAGCATCACCAAGGTTGTGGTAACGGGTCTGCGAATAAAGAGCCCGGAGATGTTCATGACTCGTCCCTTTCTTGTGCCTTTGCTTTGGTTTTCCCCGCTCGCTCCTTCTTCCCCTCCTTTGTCTCCCTCGCTTTTCTCTCCTGGTTGGTATCTTTAATCTCCACTCTGGAGCCAGCGCTCAGTAAAAATTGGCCCTCTCGCACAATCTGCTCACCCGGCTTAAGCCCCTGGGCAATCACCGCTTCGCCTTCGTCAGTCCGTGCCACCACCACCGGCCGCACCTCCACACTATTATCCGGTTTCACAACAAAAACATGTTGTCCCTCCGGCCCAACCTGGATCGCTTCAGCAGGTACAACCACGGCATCGGATTCGGTAGTGAGAGTTAACGCGACGTTGATGAATTGGCCCGGCCACAAGCGTTTGTTGGTGTTCTTAAATTCCGCTTTGAGCTTGATGGTTCCGGTGGTGCGATCAACGGTGTTGTCAATGAAAGCGAGATCGCCTTGCTCGGCGCGGCCTTCGTCGGACTGGAAGCGAGCCTCAACTTTGAGACTGCCCGCAGTCATATGGCGCCTAATGTCGGGCAAATTTTGCTCCGGCACCGAGAACGTTACAAAAATGGGGGCGACCTGATTGATCACCACCAAAGGCGTCGCATCATTGACCCGCACTAAATTACCTTCATTCACTAGCAGGGTTCCGACCTGTCCGTCGATGGGAGAAAAAATATAGCAATAGCTTAGCTGAACTTTTGCATTCTCCACCGCGGCCTGGTCCGCCTGAACTACGGCCTCGGCAGCATCGGCGTTGGCGCGGATCTGATCGTATTGTTCCTTCGACACGTATTCCTTTTTTACCAGCTCGGCATAGCGGCGGGCCTGTTCACGCGAATTCTGCAGCTGCGCCGTGTCGCGCGCGAGGTTCGCCTCAGCCTGCTTCAGTGCGGCCTCAAATGGACGGGGATCGATGGTGAAGAGCAGCTGTCCTTTTTTGACATTTTGTCCTTCTTTGAAGTGGGCCTGCGTCACTACGCCGGTGACCTGACTTTTGACGGAAACGGTGGAGTAAGCCTCGACGTTACCCACCGCCCGAATCTGGAGCGGCATCGTTTTCTTCGTGGCGGTAGCAATGAGGACGGGTATGGCCTCGCGAGATCGTCCACCCCCCGAACGGCCTTGCTGCGCCCGGTCAATAGATCGTCCTTCCGACCCGTTTTCGGACTTGGCTTGAGGTTTGTTGAGCGACCAGGACTTGTACTGTTGAATTCCCGCGAAGCCACCCAGAACCAGCACCAGTATGACAATCCAGAGTGAACGCCGCATACCAATCTCCTAACACTCAGGCTGTGCGAGCATTGTTGCCTCTAATAAGCCGTTCAGATCATAGCACTATGTCTTTTATTGTCCTATAGCCCTAATAAATTGGGCCTCGGCGATCTTGTAATTATAAAGTGTCTGAACATATGTCGTCTGGGCGTCTGTGTAAAGGTTTTGGGCATCGGTTGCTTCAATAATCGAACCTACCCCCACCTCATATCTACCGTTGGCGAGATCCAGATTCTCTCTGGCGGCGCTGGCCGCGGCCTCATTGGCTTTTATCCTTTCCTGCAATTCCACCAATCTGAGGTACGCTTGTTCTACATCTAGAGCAACTTGCTGCCGCTGCAACTCCTCCTGTGATTTGATTACATAATAGGTATGTAACGTCTCTTGAACTCGGTTGGTGGTGCGAAATCCATCAAAAATCGGTATCGCAAGAGTCAACCCGACCTGCCATCCCCCCAATAGAGGGAATGTATTTTCGACAGCGCTGCTATTGCTCCGTCGGTAATTCGCGTCGAAGATAAAATCCGGCAGATGCCCACGGCGAGCAACGGCGACGAGTTGATCCTGAGCCCTTCTTTGGGCGTCAAAGCTTTTCAGTTCCGGCCGAGACACAAACGCAATCTCTTTCGCCTGATCCAGAGTGTAGGGGATCGGCGTCATGGTCACATCTTCAACCAGAGGCCGCTCCGGCAGGTCCCTCACCCCCATCGAGTTTTTAAGGACCGCCCAGGCAACCTGGACGGCGTTTTTGGCTGTAATCAGGTCGGCTTCCGCCAGATACAGATTGGATTCAGCCCTGGCAACGTCAATCCTTGCCCTGGTTCCGACATCATAGAAACCCTGCGCTTGGCGCGCCAGCAACTGCCGACTTCTAACAGTTTCTTCTCTTACTTTCACTATAGCTCTGAGCCCCAGATACGTAAAATACGACTGTTTCACGCCAAGAATCACACCATCCACGGTGGTCTTATAGTTAAAATTCGTCGCATCCAGAGTATCCCGCGCGGATTGTACGTTTCCCTCGCGCTTGCCAAAATTATAGAGGATCAGGTTCACGTTGGTTCGCATAAGGTAGGTTTCAAATGAGCGATCAGTTACCCCGACAGTGCTGCCGGCTTGGGTACCGCTCTGAAATCCATTGGTCATATTCACCAGCGGATAATAGGCAGCCATCTGCTGTCCTACTACCGCCTGCTGCGTGTCGATCCGTTCCTTCGAGGCCTTGATGCTAGGATGATTCTCCAAGGCGATCTGCAGAGCTTCGTCCAAGGTCAAGACATTCCCCGGCTGCTGGGCTGCTGTTTGCGACAGCATTAGCTGCGCCGGCGCGGGGCTGTCCGCCGCCGCGCTCAGCATTGGCATAAGCATCGGCAATATCACAACCAATAAAAATAGCTTCAGTTGCATCGATCTCCTTCGCAAAAAGATCATGGTTTCCCCCCAAAAAATATTCGTAACAGCTTATAATTTCTCCAAACGCAAAGCAAAATAAACGCCGTAGGAAAAAGACCGGGGAAAACGCGTTTATCACACGTCATTGCAATCGCGGGGCCTTAAAAAGTCCTAGGGAAGCAGTGCAAAAATCCTTAGCGGAGCGCCGCTGCCTCCTTTGATTTTCATCGGAATCGCAAAAACTGTTGCGCCTTTGGCGGGAAGCTTTTCTAATGCAGCGATGTTTTCAAAGATCGGGACATTGGCGGCACCGAAAAGCTGATGGGCCGGGAAATCGCGCGACTGACCGTAATCGATACTCGGCGTGTCGATACCGACGGCTTTGACGCTTCGCTGTTTGATCAAAAATTCCGCGGCCTCTTTGGAGAAGCCCGGAAAATGAAGATCGCTAACATTACCCGGCTCATCCGTGCCCAAATAGCGCTTGCGATCGCCCCAATATTTCCCCCAACCTGTGTACATCAAAACGATAGCGTCCTTGGGTAACCGTCCGTACCGTTTTTCCCAGGAATGAATATCATTCACGGTGAGAAGGTAGTCTCCCTCGATGTCCGTTTTGCCTCTTACATCGATAACGACTGCCGCTCCGATCGTCTTCCCAAGGGGGATCTGTTCAGTCGTCCATCTGCCTTCGGCAAAATGAAAGGGAGCGTCGAGATGAGTTCCGACATGCTCCGAGCCGCTGTAGTTATAAGACGAATACCAATAGCCCTGCGGTGTTCGACCCTCGGCGACTTTATCCAGTTGAAAGGGTTTTGCCGTCGGCCAGTGCAATGTATCGCTTGCGAAAGCGTAGGTCATATCGACCAGCTTCTTCTCGTCGAGGGCATTCGCCGTAGAGACCAGACCGACGAGAAAAAATATCATGGCAAGAAACGTTCTCATGGCTTGACTCCTGTGAAAAAACGAGAGGTGGAATGTAGTGACTATCGACCTTTTCGAAGTGTTTCCAACTGTTTTTTGGCGTCAGCGAAGTCGGGGTTAATCTTGAGAGCGGCTTCGAATTCCTTTTCGGCTTCAGCGTACGATCCCTGCTCAACCATCACCTTACCGAGTTCGTAGTGGGCCACATCATCATCCGGGCAGATAGTGAGTCCTTCGCGATACAGGGCAATCGTTTGTTGGCGGTCGCTGCTGGTTTGAGCCTTGTCAAAGTAATCGCGAAACGCGCGATTGCAGTCGCGCGCTTTTTGGTCTTGCAGCTTTTGCCCCGCCAAAAGATCGTTGATTTCCTTCCGCTGCTGGGCAAGCTGTATTTCTTGTTGGCGGAGTTGCTCGGCCTGTTTCTCTAGAATTTCCGAATTGCAGCCGGCGAGAAAGCACGAAGCAACAATGAACCCGCGCCAGGTTCCTGAATTCACCACGGTATCAGCACCAAGGAAATGCTTTCATGGTTTCCCTTTTTGATCTTCCAACGCGAGATAAATCTTTTCTGCTTTGATGGGCAGGTCCTTGATGCGTACCCCGACGGCGTCGTAAATCGCGTTGGCAATCGCCGGCGCCACCGGAATGAGCGCGCTCTCGCCGATTCCCTTCGCGCCGAACGGTCCGTTTCGATCCGGCACTTCAACGCAAATCGGGTCGATCACCGGCGGCATGTCGCCCAGAGACGGCAAAACGTAATCGACAAGGTTGGGGTTGATCAGTTGGCCGTTGTCATAAGCGATCTCTTCGAACATCGCCTGACCGAATCCCGTAATTGCGGCACCGGCGAGCTGCTGACGGCAGCCGAGCGGATTGAGTGCTTTGCCGACGTCAACGGCGGTGGCGTATTTGATCAGTTTGAATTTTCCGGTATCCGGATCTACTTCAACCTCGGCTGCCCCGGCGGCGAGAAACCAAAACGCCGAGGTGCTTTTTTCGCCGAATTCGTCTTTGACCAAGGTCTTTACCTGCCCGTCGCCAACCAATGTCCCGCCCTGCATACCGAAACGTTTGAACATCACTTCGGCGTAGTCGAGCTGGGTTTCCGGCAGACGGATCTTGCCGCCCGCAAAAGTCACTCTGTCTTCCGGCACTCCATATTCCTTCACAACGATTTGCTTCAGCTGATTTAGTATATCCTGCGCCGCCAGTTGTACCGCTTTTCCCATGTGGAACGTAGAGCGACTCGACGAAGTGGTCAGATCGTAAGGCACCACATCCGTGTCGACGCCGAGAACTTGAATCGCTTGCAGCGAAATGCCGAGCTCCTTACCAGCTATCTGTGCTAACACGGTCTCCGAACCCTGCCCCATCTCCACCGTGCCCGCATATATGGACAGGCTGGCGTCCTCGTTGAGCTTCATCACCGCGCAAGAGACCGACGGTGTGATCGTGGCCTTGATCATACAAGCAAGGCCCTTTCCTCTTCTGACGGCTGCTTCTCCTTGTCTCCCGATCTCCTTGTCTCTTTGTCTTTCTTTCTTTTCCCAACCGATCGATCTAGCCACTTCGTTCAAGCACTCCTTGAGCCCAACCGCGCGTAAGGTCTCTTCCGTGACGAACTTGTCGCCTTCGTTGTAACCGTTTTGTCTGCGCAGCTCGAGCGGGTCTATTTTAAGCGCCGCGGCGATGATATCCATCTGCGACTCCACAGCCCACGCCGACTGCGAAACGCCGAAACCGCGAAACGCGCCCGCCGGCGGCTTGTTGGTGTAGACAGAGTAAGAATCAATTTTTAGATTGGGAATCTTGTACGGACCGGCAGCGGTATAGCCGGACTTCTTTGCGACCCGCGGACCGATCTCGGCGTAGGCCCCGGTGTCGAGATGGATTTCGCACTCCCGCGCCATCAAGGTGCCGTCTTTCGTGACACCGGTCTTCATGCGGATCACCGCCGCATGTTTGGTGATTGTGTAGAAAACTTCTTCGCGCGACAGCACCACGCGCACCGGCCGGCCGGTCTTCTGCGCCAATGCGACGGTAATCGGTTCAACCTTGGGATAAACCTTGCCACCGTAGCCACCGCCGAGGTAGGGCACGATGACGCGCACCTTCGATACTGGAACTTTGAATATGTTGGCGAGCTGGGTCCGTACGACGAAGGGATTTTGCGTCGTCGCCCAGACGGTAATCCGGCCCCCCGGCTCGACCGAGGCAATGCACGCGTGAGTCTCCAGAAAGCTATGCTGAGTCGCCGGCAACGTGAATGTATCTTCGAAAATATGGTCCGACTCGGCAAAGCCTTTCTGAATGTCGCCGCGGTTGAGCTTAAAGTGCGTACAGATATTGGTGCCTTCTATGGGCTTGAGCTCGGCAAGATCGGCAAATCCTGATTCGGGTATGCGAACCGACTCATGGACCAAAGTTCCGCCTGGCTTCAATGCCTGATGGACATCCAAGACCGCCGGCAGCTCTTCGTATTCGACGTCGATCAGACGCAGCGCCTCTTCCGCCGCATCCGCCTCCAGCGCCGCTACAGCCGCCACCGGATCGCCCACATGCCGCACTTTTTCAACTGCCACAATGGTTTGATCTTTAAATACCGGGCCGTAGTAAGGTTCGATGCCTTCGTCCTGGAGTATGTCGTCGCGCGTGATCACCGCTAGGACTCCCGGAATTTTGAGCGCCCTGGCAGTGTCGATGTGTTTGATGCGCGCGTGCGGTAGCGGGCTGCGCAGAATTTTTCCGTGGCACATACCGGGCACACTCATATCCGCCAGATACTGTGCGCGGCCGGTTACCTTGCTTTCGTAATCCAAACGGCGAAATGTTTTACCGATATCCGCTAGTTCCATATGAACTACCCCGTATGCTTCGTGCGCGCTCCTCGTGCTCGTGTTTCGTGGTTCGTGTTCGTTAGATCACGAGCACGCGCGATGATCACGAAGTTTTTGTCACGTTCCTAATCGCCTGCATGATCTCCTGATAGCAACCGCACCGGCAGAAATTCCCCGCCAGGTAATCACGAATCTGCTCATCCGTCGGCTGGGGAACTTCATCGAGCAGTGCCTTGGCCGTCAAAATGAAACCGGAAGTGCAATAACCACATTGCAGCGCGCCAAATTCCATGAAGGCTTCCTGAAGAGGATGGAGCGCATTGTTTTGGCCCAACCCTTCGATGGTCAAAACTTCGCAACCGTCCGTGTCCACGGCCAGGACCGAACAAGCGCTCACCGGCTTGCCGTCAAGCAACAACGTGCAGGCACCGCAGACTTGAATATCGCACCCGAGCTTGGCGCCGGTCAGGTTGAACTGCTCGCGTACCATTTCAAGCAAAGTCGTGCGTGGCTCAACGTCTGCATGGCGCTCGGTACCGTTGATCTTTATTAAAATGGATTTCTTCATGCCAATGATTTACGTGGACGTCGCTCGCTCGTAGGCTTTCACCGCCGCGCGCTTCACCAAGATGCGTACGATTGCGCGCTTGTATTGCTCCGAGCCGCGCAGATCGCTCGTCGGGCTGCACTCTTGCGCGGCGATACTTCCCGCTTCTTCGGCCAGCTCCGCTGTCAGCTTCTTACCGCTCATCAACGCTTCCGCTTTGCGTGCTCGCACGGGTGTCGCGCCGACGCAGCCGAGCACGATGCGCGCAGCCTGGATCGTTTTGGCGCCACCGTCCAATGTCAGCCGCACCGCGACGCCCGCCGACGGCTTATCAACCACCGAGCTGCTGGAGAAGCGGATGTATTCGATACCCGAGCGTGGCGGCAGGGGCGGCAGAACCACATGGGTCAGAATCTCATCTTCAGCCAGGCTCGTTGTGTAAAAGTCGACAAAGAGTTCTTCGACAGGAATCGTGCGTTGGCCGCCGGGTCCGCTTATCTTCGCTTTGCCATCCAGCGAGATGAAGATTTGAGATAAGTCCGTCAGCGGTTCTCCTGAGGCGAGATTGCCGCCGACCGTACCCATGTTGCGCACGCGGATGTTGGCAACTTCTCTTTCCGCTTCCGAAAGCACGGGAAACTTCTCACGCACCAGTGCCGAAGTCTCGATCTCCCGATGCGTGACCAAAGCACCTATTATCAGTCCCTCGGCATTGTCGTATTCGATGCCTCGGAGCTGAGAGATCTTCTTTATATTGATCAGGGTCTTGGGCTGATAGAGGCCCTGCTTCATCAGAATCGTTAGATGGGACCCACCGGCAAAAACTTTCGCTTCGCCGGCGTGTTGCTTGAGCAGCGCGCAGGCTTCAGCGACCGTGACCGGCTCGAGATAATCGAAGTTTCTCATGAAATCAAGAATATCTCCCGCCAAGACGCCAAGACGCAAAGCAAAGAAAATAAAATTTCTTTTCCGAACTTGGCGCCCTTTGCGCCTTTGCGGGAGTAATCTTCTCCCCGACTTTTAGATATACTTGACTTTATTAACACCGGGGATTTCCACTTTTTCGAAGCGCCAGCGCTCTTTCATCGGCGCGGTGGCATCGATGCCCAACCCGGCGGTCACTCGCGCCTCCGGACAAGACGGGTCCAGCGTTGAGCAAGCGATCCGCGGAATGATAATCGCGTCCTTGTCCGCCTGGAAACGCGTCGCCATCGCCCAATCCACTTGCATCGGATCGAAGGGATCGATGTCATCGTCCACAACGATCACTTGCTTTAGACCTATACCCATTGACAGCAACGCCAGAATCACGTTGCGGCCTTCGTTCTCCGCGCGCTTCTTGATCGAGACGACGACATGATGGCGAAACGTCCCGCCTGGAGTCATGTTCACGCCGCGCACTTCCGGCACGACCTTCTTCACCTCGCGGTAAACCACCGCCGCGTTGCCGTATTCGATCAAGGTGTGATTTTCCGTCACGGGCATTCCCGTGAGCGCGGTCTGCCAGATCGGATTCTGTCGCATTGTGATCGCGGTGACTTTGAGCACCGGCGCTTGCTTGGCCTCGCTATAACAGCCGGGATACTCGCCGTAAGGTCCATCGGCGACTCGTTCACCCGGAACGGTCACGCCCTCGATCACGACTTCGGCAAAGGCCGGGACTTCCACATCGATGCTTTCGCATTTGGTTAGCTTAACCGCCGAACCGCGCAGTCCGCCGGCAACATAAAACTCGTCGATACCGAACGGAACTCTCGCTTGCGAGCCAACGACGATGGCAGGATCAACGCCGACCGCGGTGGCCACTTCCAGGCCGCGTTTTCTTTCTTCCGCCTTCAGAATCATCCGGCCCAAATGGTGGTCCGCCGGCGCCCATAGCGATAGCCGATCTTTACCGAGGACGAGCATGCGGTGAATCGAAAGGTTACGGACGCCAGTGTCCGGATCTTTACCTACCTGTACCCCAATAGTGACATACGGACCGCAGTCTTTGCTCGCGTGTGTGACGATGGGCAGCTTGGCTAGATCAACTTGATCGCCAGTCCATTTGATTTCTTTGCACGGCGCACTTGTAACGATCTCAGGTGGAATGCGTTTGTCTTCCAAGGTCAAATAGCGTTCGAGCATTTGCTCCTGTGGCACGCCGAGGCCAAGAGCAACCAATTTTCGTGTCGCGAACAGCCCACCCAGAACCCGCCAGCTCGGGAAGCCCCTGACATTTTCGAACAACAGCGCTGGACCTTCGGTGTCCGAAGTCTTCCGCATGCCTGCGGCGATCTCGTATTTGACGTCGACCGCGTCCTTGACGCGGAGCAGCTGTTTTTGGGTTTCGAGATGAGTGAGAAAGCTTCTTAGATCTTCAAACATGGGATGTCCCCTTATAATTTTGATGTTTGTGGCATCCCTTGTTCTAGCATCGACCTCCTCTCCCTTCACGGGAGAAGAATGAGGTGAGGGTGCCGGAATCTCTATCACCCCTCACCCTTACCCTCTCCCGCAAGGGGAGAGGGGATAATATGGGGAAGGGGGTCTACTATTGCTAATTCCTTATCAACCATCGCGCCGTCACTTCAACCGCAAAAGCGGCAGCACATGTTTGATGAAACGTTCCATTTGACCGATCTGATTGCGCGACGTAAAACGCAGCACCGGCGTCGTGATCCCCATATCGATCCAACCCTGTATTAAGCGTGCGCATTCTTCGGGAGGACCATGAGCCAGCCAGATCTTGAGCAGCTCTTCAGACGGATAGCCCGGCGCATAATAGTTGTTGAAATAGTACATCGCCTCTTCGCAGGCTGCGCGCCGGTCGTCGTTGATATTCACCATGCCGTGGATCGACACTTCAAAGGTGCTGATATCCCGCCCATGCTCGCGGGCAAATTTTTCGATGAGATCGAGCCGGCGGCGGAAATCGTCGTGGGGCACCGGCATAGTAATAAACCCGTCCGCCAGAGTCGCGACCCGCTTCATCGCGACTTCGATTCCTTTGTCACCCACGACCGCCCGATCAGGAGTGACGGCAATCCAGATCGGACAAGGTTTCTGGACCGGTTTGGGCACGATCCGATAACCTTCAAGAGTATAGTACTTCCCCCGATGATTGACCTCATCGTCGCTCCAGATCTGTCTCAAAAGCTCGATCCCTTCTGTGAGGCGCCCCACCCGCTCATCTCTTTTCACGCCAAAAGCACGCAGCTCGCCTTCGTGACCGCCGCCGATGCAGACGCCAAGGATGGTTCTGCCTTTGGACAGTTGATCGAGGCTGGCCCACTGAATCGCCGTCAACACCGGATGGCGCACCGGGAAACTCGCCATGCAGATCACGCCCAGTCGAACTTTTGCGGTGCGCGCGGCCGCAGCGCTCAGCATGACGATCGATTCGATCCGCGGCTTGTGGATGAAGCTGTCGCCAAACCAGACGGATTCGAATACACCGGACTGCTCGGCGAGCCTGGCAGCATCGAGAATCGTGTCGATTTTCGTGAGCCCGAAAAGCACGCCGCGATTGGGCAGGCTGAGACCCCATTTGACGGGCAGATTGCGCATGGCCTAAGTCCGTCGCCAGTGTTAGGGAAACGATGACGCCTGTCAAGCAAATCGATGATAACGTCTGCTTGACACCCACGAAACACAAGAGGTATTGAAGTTATCAACGACTACAGTCAAGGAGAAAAAACCTATGGCTGGAATCAGATTCGGCGCGAGAATTCCCGCCTCGGGACCTGTATGCAGTTCCGAGCGGGTGATCGAATCGACCCGAGAGGCCGAGAGTCTCGGTTACGATTCGGTCTGGATCATGGACCATATTCACAACTCTTTTGACAGGCATAAACAGTACCCCGTCGGCATGGGATCTTACCGGCATGCCGACAACACGCTCGACCCGCACCAGTTTGAGACCGTCGCCGTTTGTTCTTTTCTCGCAGGCGTGACCAAAAAAATCGAGTTCGGCGTGGGTGTCATGCCGCTGCCCCTGCGCGACCCGGTCATCCTTGGGAAAGAGCTTGCCACGATGGACGCGCTTTCCGGCGGTCGATTCATCTTTGGCGTTGGCGTGTCGAACGTTTCGGATAAGGGAGAATATAAGGCCGTCGGAGTACCCTTTCTTCCTTATGCCGATCGCTATGCCATGATCGGCGAATACATCGCCGCCATGAGAGAGATTTGGGAAAAGCCCAGCGCCTCGTTTCATGGTAAATACGTCAACTTCGACGACCTGGTCATCTACCCCAAGCCCGCCCGCCGCATACCCGTATGGGTCGGTTGCTATACGCTCGCCGGCGGCAAAGAGCGGCCGGCGGTGAAATTCGCCCTCGACCATGCCGATGGCTGGATATACGGCTTTTTAATGACTCCACAAATCATCAAATCGATGATTCGAGATTTCACCGACACTGCCCGGGAAGCAGGCCGGGATATTGCCAACTTCGATTGGTGCTTTCAACTGCGACTGAGCATCGGCGAGACAATGGAAGAGGCGCGGAAAAATGTCGCCTGGATCGCCCAAGATCAACCCCACATGGCCCGTTACGCGGGTTATATGTGGAAACACGAGGACACCTGGAGAGACGCCAAAGGCGCGGAAGAGGCGCCCGCGTCTAGCGTCGAAACGGCGGTCGTCGGTACTCCCGCCCAAATTCGCGACAAGGTCAAAGAGTTCATCGATGCCGGGGCCAACTATTTCGATCTTTGGTTCATGTATCCCACCTATGAGTCTCTCATGCGGCAGATGCGGCTTTTCGCAAAAGAGGTTTTGCCCGCGTTTCGTTGAGCGGTCACTCCGTTTTCCGCCTAAGGGTTGGAGCGACTGTGAAAAAAACCGGTGCAACAGAAACGATTTCTGGTGGAAGCTCCGGGTGTAAGTAATTTCTCTGAGAACCATTACGGAGGTAACAAAATGGCAAAGGATCTGCGAAGCTATCTGGATGATCTAT
>Ga0081455_10003089_pt1 | contig 19402 bp, 23 predicted proteins | sample TabmetS3T2R1_FD_70207 | JGI IMG/M metagenome (GOLD analysis project Ga0081455, IMG submission 70207) | Tabebuia heterophylla rhizosphere microbial communities from the University of Puerto Rico - S3T2R1 | ecosystem: Host-associated > Plants > Roots > Rhizosphere ... | reverse complement strand
TAGAATAACACCACAAGAACGCCAAACCTGATTTTGCCGCTTCGACGTGTTGTGCGCCATACGTATCCACTATTGTTGATCCAAGCAGTGCAATTGACAATGCTATTATCATCCCAAGAGTTCCGCTCTTGTTCATTAAGGTTTTTCTAGTAGATATGATAATTAAGGTTTCAGGGAAAAATCATATATTAAAAAATTCGGAATTTTGTTACTAATATTTGGCTCCCTAAATGTTCTCTGATTAGGATTTACCAATCTGTTTTTGAGTCCTATGCTTATCATTCTTCTATTATCGACCCCAAGTTACACCTAGGATAATCATCTTTACCTGTTGGCGTAATCCCTTTTTCTGTATAGGCCTTGTTGTAGGCTTCAATTGTTTTAAGTGCTGCTATCTCTATTCCTGGGTTTCCCTGATATACCCTGCAGTTCTCTTTTATTATATTCATGTTCAAATTCTGAAGTTGACATGCTTGCTAATATGCTGGTTAATGCTTATAACACCTAACTTATCTTGCTGTAAATTTCACATTATCTGAAATTATAATTAAATCAAGGTAAGACCTGCCTATAAAAAACACTTATTCTTACCTATCCATAATGAGTCGACACAAGTTAGAGTTTTGTTTAACTCCGAATATTATATGTTATTGAATCTTAATAACACCTATGTTATCCCTAACTTAATAATAGACTAGATTAGGCGGCGAAAACAGCTAACGCCACCTAACCCAAGTCTATGTTGAACACAATAATAATTAGTTGATCATATATTTTAATCTAATTTAATTCTCTAAATTTCAAACATAATAATTATCACAATTAAATTCTATCTAACTAATATGAATAATGTTCTATTCATATATTCAGACTTAACGTAGTAGATAAGAGTCAGTTCTTTTTTTAGTAATTGTTCTTTCTAAAATTACTTATACTTTGTTTAGTATCATTTTACTACAACAAATGTTGAATACAAAATACGTGTTGATGTTTGTAGTACTGTCTGCAGCAATGTTGACAGGACTAACAGCAACAGGTATGTCACTAGGACAAACAGCATTCGCCGAAGACAACGACAAAAACCAGAAGATAGATCAGGAAAATAAGTGTAAGATAGAGATTGAAAATGAGCACGGTGACAACAATGAACAAAATAATAACGACAATGAAGTAACTTGCCAAAACTCCGCTCAAAATGGCCACGATACATCCATTAACGGAAATCCATTCAGCGAATTAGGCCCAGGTTAAAGACAGCAATAGTACCTAACAGGTAACAATATGTGACTACCCACCGATACTTTTTTTATTTTTATTTTTATTTTTATTTTTATTAGAAGTGCCAAGGAATCAAAACTCATCCCATCAGTTGGAATTTCATTTGTATACGATTAGTTAAATTCTACACTAGCAATATCAATTTCTGTATAGCATGGACTTTCTGCTATCTCATCTTGTCTTTGTGCATTCTCACATCTTTTTTCATTTTGAAAACAATGATGACCATCACCAACTTCATCGTAGCAGGAACCACTATCTGCGTTTACTAACGATATGTAATTTATACTAATTATTGAGTAAGACAATAATACAATTGTTATAGCCAGAATATTTTTTTCATCTAAATGCATATTCATTTTCTAAATATTTTGTTTTTTTCTTACTTATCTGTTGCCATAGTAACGTATAGTTGAATTCTATGTAGGATTCTTATGAAACTGGAACCTCCAATACTTGACTAGTATAAACAAAAAGAAAATTTAGGTATTTGGTAAAAAATCTAAATAAGAATTTTTGTGAATCCGTTGACTTAACTATATACTTTCAGCGGATTAAGGATAATGGGTACATTACATTCTATGAGTACAGAAGGCTGGATGACAAAGATCACTTCATGTAACCAAAATAATAAAATGACTGGACCAAACCCAGTTTATTCGCTAGTAGGTGTTACGATGGCTGACTTTGTTTGAGTGTCAGTGTCGTTTTGGATGCCAGATGTAGCATTACCACCACTTACCTTAATTTGTCCTCTTATCTCGCCGTCTGGATGGCCACTTGTGTGAACATTGACATATGTCTCTTCATTGCCCATTGCCGTCTTGAGATCTTGCAGTGTCTTTCCAGCCATGGCACCTTGAAGGTCAGAAGCCTTAATTTGTCCCTTAATTATGATTCCTCCTTCTGTTTTGTTCTGGTTACCTGTTTTTAATAGATCTACCACCGGATCTCCGTTTTGTCCCTTTATGCCCGCGTGTATGTGTGCCATTGTAACATCCGTTGTTCCAGTTATGTTAATGTTTGAGGTAATGCTGTCATTTTTAACTTTGAATTTGGCTTTCCCCGTCGCCGTAGAAGTTACCGGTGGAACTTCATTTTTTCCCTTTAGTTGTGCTTTAAATTTCTCATTTTGTGCGTAGATGTAATTTGAGTTTACCGTTGCGATCAGAACCAGCGATAGCAGTGCTGCAGTTATTACAAACAGACTCAAAATTTTGCCTTTCTTCATAGAAAAGTTTGCCAGACGCCTCTCTTATAAAGGTTCATACGCAGATTACTGAGCCTTATTTCATTGTGGTATTGCCATTCGGTTGCTCGATTTGTACACTACTAATCATGGGTTGTTTTTTCAGTACGTAAGGATTTTTTGTATCCAGAATATAATTTGCATCAACAACATCTGTAAGGTAATTTTTATGATCTTTAACAGTAGCAAAAGGACTCGCAGCTGCTACTACATCGTTCGTCTGGTTAGAGTAAGGCATAGGTTCAAAAACTATTCCATTCTTTGCCAGAGATATTTTGTTATTGTATATTTTATTGTTAACATTCTGAACAGTTATTCCATCCTTTGTGCAACTAATCTTGTTATCGTAAATGGAGTTGTTACCAGTGTTACCAAGGTTAACTCCAGTCTTGCAATTTAAAATAGTGTTGTTATAAACCGCATTGTGATCTGATCCTCTATTAAATGATATACCTCCGGATTGATCATGAATATAGTTATTCTTGGCGACTGACTTGGTAGTATTGATACTAAAAGCGATACCTCTAGCATCACCTGTGTTGTTATAGACCTCATTTCCCTCAATTAGTATGCTATAACAATGTTTTGAGCAGATAATAGCAGACGCATTGTTTTTATAAACCAAGTTATCCCTTATGACCAAATCATGTGAACCAGTATGCGGATCTATCCCGTATAGATAGTTATCATGGAAACTGTTACTATCTATAGTTAGGTGGCCCGCGCTTTTAGAGTAAAATCCTTTTAAAAGATGATGAATATTATTATCCTTTATTACAGAACCCTCACCACCGTAATAACTTAATCCTGAACACCTGCTACAGGAATAACCAAGGTACGCGAGCTCTGAATTAGTAATGTTAGTTGTCCCCGTTGCATCCTTTGACACCCTTATAAACGCTCGGGGTTCTGCTGTGTCATAGTTTGATTTAGTGTGTTCCTCGCCAGGTCTTTTTCCAAAATCAAACTCAATAACGTTATTTTTTTGAGGATCCCATGAAGTTATCTTTACAGAATCAATCTTTAGAGAACCATGAACATGAATTCCATTAGGATTATCTCCATTGTTTTTGCTTACAACTAGCGTACTGTTTCCAACTTTAGTGAGGTTATTCCTATTACTGGCGTTTGACTTGATGTCAGTTTGAATCACAGTAAGGGTGTCATCGGAATAATTGGTATCTTCAGTGATACTTGATGATTTGTGCTTTAACTGTATTGTAGAAGTCGGTATTATTTTTAGCCAAGAGGTATCAGTCGAATCAATAATTAGGGTGCCTTCCTTATCAACTGCAATACCTGCATTTAAAATCCACACATTAGTTTGATTGTCGGGAGGGATGGTACCATTGTCTACATCCTCCTTCTCTTCTACTCTTAGTATATTTGGATTACCTACGACATTGTAGATATCTGTAAGATGGATAGATTTGCACCGGACTTGAATTAATTTTTGGACAGAGTCGTAATCTATACAGGGAGTATTACTTTGCACTGATTCTAGGGTATCCTGGGTCGTTTCCTTGGGCAAGGCAACTGTAGTACCTGTCGGGAGTAGGAATAATATTAGTATCAGCGAGACTAGAAATACTGCATAAAATTTTCTCTCCACTCCGAATTATCTAAAAAAATGAATTGCCACCAGTATTTATGTTTAGTGGCTTTTAATACCATACAAATTTTTTCTAAATTTTAGAACATTAATTTTAAGTGAAAAGGATCAGGTTATACTTTTTCGTAAGTTACATACATTAAGTGTAAGTTTGGCTTTAAATCCATGGCTTGGAGACTAGAAACGAACTTTAGGACTTTACACTAAAAATATGGAGAGATGTTTTAAAGCGTCCATGAAACGTATCAATAGAACAACCAATTTAGGAGATAAAATAAAAGACACAATAGAGAATTTGAAGAAGGAATTTCTAAGTGAAACTGTACAAAAGACCAAGGAACCACAGGAAAAATCAGGTTAGTAAACTAATATTATTGAGCGTAAACACAATAATTCTAGAGATTAATGTCGTCCATAGCTGAAATAAAGAAAAGACTAAAGAGAAACTGGTATCAGTTTATCAATAATAATAGTAAAAAATTTGCCACCCCTGTAATTGATGGCTCTTCTCCACCTTCAATATTTGTAGGTGAATTTGGATATCCACACATTAGAATTGGTCCAATGATTCCGCCTTATCATGGAGACACCTCAATTTTAGATAAACCAGAATTATGGAAGGGAAAATCGTTGGAAGAGATAGTCAACTACAGGATCAATCTTTTGAAGGGAACAATAATCCACAATGTGAATGATATTTCGGGGAGATACATTGAATCTTTGCAAGAGATGGCATTATCAAAAAAAGTTGTAGAAAGCACTGTAACATTTGAAAAAATACCATCGCAATATGTAAATAAAATGAGTTTAACTAACAATGAATCTGAAGAAATTCCTACAATATTCTCAGCACCCGTACGTGACTTTAAGATTATTCCTTCCACCCCAGATCGCAAAATTGAAAAAAAATATTACGACCATGATTCAAAGGCAACAGATGCCATAATTGACCTTTATGATAATAATACCGATATTAGTCAGATCTCAAAAGTTCTTAGTATGGGAATGGTGGGCAGAAAGAAAAATCGTAAACTAGTACCTACTAAATGGAGTATTACCGCAGCAGATGATATTCTTTCCCTGTATTTAATGAACAAAATCAAAAACAATCCAATTCTGGATAATAACCTCGTATTTGATTTCAATCATTTGGAAAATTATTATTCAGTAGTATTTATCCCTGACGATGTTTGGAGTTTTGAAATGATTGAATCATGGATTGATACCAATGGAAGAATACATATAGGTTCAGATTATGAGTCAGGAAAAAAGATCGATCATTATCCTTCAATTGCTGGTGCCTATTTTGCAGCAAGATTGGCAGTGGCCGAATATCTTTTCAAGATAAGAAAAAAGGCATCAGTGTTGATTCTGAGAGAAATACATCCTGAGTATTTTGTGTCTCTTGGTGTCTGGCAGATTAGAGAGGGAGTAAGAGAATGTCTCAAATCTAAAGCAAAAACTTTTCAAGATTTTGATTCTGCTTTAAAGTATTCAATCTCAAAAACTTCACTATCAGAAATAGAATGGATTAAGAACAGTTCAATTATTAGGAACAAGAAGCAAAAAAGAATATCAGATTATTTAACCTAAGTTGATTCGATTTTTTGCAGATGATACATGATAATTAGTGAAATTGGATCTCACTGTCCTGAAATGATTTAGAGAGTAAAGCTACTACTTGAGAGAATAAAAGTTTAGGCACTAGATATTTTTGATCAAGATTTGAAAGAGTGGTCTAATGAGGTAAGCAGATAGTGAATCTGGGGGTTTGTTCGCCAGGCTTTTGATCTTTTTTCTTTATAATATCTACGTCCATGAGTTTTTCGCATGATTGTTTTTCAACAGTGCTGTCTTTGGTATTGTTGGTCAAGTTCTGAAATTGTTGATTTTTGCCAAATGGGCTGACAACATCAGGATACTTGAAAACATCTTTAGTTATTATCTTACAGTTATAGATTTCAGTACATTTTTCTTGACTAATACCCTCTAATGTAGAAGGTTGTTCAATTGCATAAAGTCTGGCACCAACAGTCGTGATCGAGATTACTGCCAAGCTTATTGTAATAAACACCATAGATAAATTTTTGATCAACTACACAGCTGAATGTCTCCTTGATTTATTTGAATTTGGAAAAAATTATGATTAATAAAATTCGCTTTATTGATTGTAATAAAATGTTATAGCAAATTGTTATATTAAATCAAAAATAATTTTTTTTAGAAATACAATATTAAATCTTGAATTTTATCAACATGTATACTTTTATTCACAATTGATAAAAAATACAGCTTGTTCAACGCTAAAATGAACATCATTAATGGCAGAAATATATTTAGATTCTCAGAAGGGAATTTTTGCGTTGCATTTAAACCCATTTAGGATTGTCGTATTATCTGGAATAATATGCATTCTTTTTCTGTCATCATATTCTAATCTCGTAAATGGAAAGACCATAATGTGTCATAATGAGAACAAAAAAACATGCAAGGGAAGTGAAAGAACAGATGTGTTAGTAGGCAACAAGAATTCCAATAAGATGAATGGTCTTCAGGGCACTGATTATATAATTGGCTTATTTGGTAATGATTACATAATTGGATATAACGGAAGTGATTCTCTCATGGGTGGAGCAGGTAACGATATAATTCATGGAGGTGGAAATAACGACGGAATATTGGGTAACACAGGCAATGATAATATAACAGGCGGATTTGGAGCAGACGAAATAATAGGAGGGGAAGGCAATGATACCATCTTAGGAGGTAACGGTCCTGATACAATTATTTCTGGACAGGGAAATGACTTTATAGTCGGCGGTCGTGGAGTTGATGAAATTAGTAGTGGTGCAGATGATGATAAAATTTATACAGCAAATAGGAACACTACAGAGTCGGATAATGCTAGGGACACTGTTTATTGCGGAGATGGAAATGACGAGGTATGGATTAATATAAGCATGGATGACGATGAAGTGAATAAAGACTGCGAAATTGTGCACAAAGGATGATATCCTATTAAGTAATGCTAAAATGTACCAATTTTGGTAACTCTTGGAATCATTTTACAATATTATTCAAGCTTATTTTTGCACGGAAAAATACTAGTTGGATCAGAATGGCCTAAAATCTATTGTACCACGTATGTCAAATATATCAGTTTGCTGTGCAATATCCCGAGCCCTTTCATTCTCCATGTCATCATAACATCTACGGTAAAAAGGACAATTTGGACACTTACTAGATTTTAATGGTTCGGTTAATCTAGGAAGTATTGCTACATCATGATTAGCTAGCGCATTTACAAGTATATTCTTTCTTAATACCATTTCATTTCTCAATATTTCTCTCGTAATGTCATCCTTGGGCAAATTAACTAACCAACTTTCTACCCCAGGAAGTTTTGCATTATTTGGCCTAAAGAAATACTCTCCCGCTTCATCCTTCCTTATCAATCTCAACTCTCTAATATTATATCTGATTGAAATGATGCCTTTTTCGATATCTGTCATAATCAAATAATAAAGTAGTTGTCTTAGATAGGAACGAAAAGTATAATCATTTATATCGAGTCTTTTACCTGCAACGGTGTCCTTAAGTTCTATTATTATCTTTTTTCCATCTGTATTGTCCATTATATCCGGGTGCGCGATTATGTCATCCATCTGTAATTCTGCTTGTGCCACGCCAATTTTTGCAAGCTGTGTGATTGCAAATTCGCTCGATTCTCCTCTAACGAAATGGTGTATGGATTCATCGGTGATAGAATCCTCGTCTGGATAAACTCGTGAGTAATATTGTTTTCTTATACAAGAGCTCGGAAGTATGTCTGATACATGAATAGGAGCAAGGCCTATCCTATCCTTTTTCCTCTCATTGTATCTTGACCTTAGGTTATTTTTTAATTGATCTGTAAATTCCAAATCAGGCCTTATGATAATTGCCATAATCTACTAACCATATCTAGTAGAATCCGTCTTAATAGTTATTTTATTTTATTTTGATAGGGATTCAGATCCAAAAAAAAATATTTTATATATTCCACATTAGGATTAGAACCTACGGAAGAGAATGTAAGAGTCTTGGGCATCGGGAGCAGTATGAGAAAAAATTCCTTTAGCACGAATGCTCTAAGAAATGTCCTTGAAATTATTTCTGCGAAGTATAAAACTCAAGTAAGACTATTAAATTTGTTAGAAACTGAATTACCGATCTACAGACCCAGCAATAGATCCGAAAATGAAAATGTCATTAAGGTTACCAGGGATGTAAATTGGGCCAATGTTTTTGTTTTGGCTTCACCTGATTATCATGGATCCATGTCAGGAACGATGAAAAATTTTCTAGATTTTTTTTGGAAGGAGTTTTCAGGTAAAACCTTTGGCTATATAGTTTCGTCCCATGAGAAGGGGTTAACCGTGATGGATCAAATGAGGACTGCAGTGAGACAGTGTTATGCCTGGAGCTTGCCATATGGGATTTCTATTAATGAGAGTGAAGATTTAGATTCAAACGGTCAGGTAGTGAGCAAGAAATTACAGTCAAGAATGGAAATGCTTGCCAGGGATTTGGTTGTATACGGTGGTTTAATTTACTGGCAATTTATGAAGGACAAGAGTTCATCAGAACTCAATACCTTTGCACATTATTACCTCTAGTCAACGAGTTAAGAGAATGGGGCGGGTTTAAAATTTTCATGTTGAGTTACGAAAAAGACTAGACTATTAAGTTAACTTTGTTTAGGAACTCCTATTATAAGCGCAAACAGAGGAGGCTTGGAAGTCACAGAAAAATGTTAGGTTTAGATACATCAGTCTTTGCTCAAGGTAAAGACAGTTTGTCTGTATTTTTGGATAAACCGTTCTGGATATGGGATTATTACCTACACAGGGCCCAATATACTAAAACAAATGGGAATTGTTGTTTTAATCATCTAATATCTCTGCCTACAAAAGATAGCAGAGAATATCCAATGTTTGATTTTCAAGAATTAATTTTTGACGCTTTAGAACAAAATCAAAACATCTGGATAAAGAAGGCAAGAGGAATTGGACTTACGACTTTTATGCTCAGGTACCTGGCGTGGAAAATCCTCTCATCCACTGAGTTAGATCACAAATCCATATACATTGCTTCAGGAACTCGTGATCAAACTCCCGAAAAAGTAGATGGAAAGTTAAAGAAATTGTTTGAAAAAAGATTTCCGCTTCTTAAACTAGAATCTAAATTTACAGACTTATGGCTGAAAAAAACATCGATCAGGATATTGGCGGTAAGTAATATCATGGATATTGAGGTTCATGATATTGCGTATTTGTTTATTGATGAGGCAGATTATTTGAGACATAGACAACAAGAAGAGTTAGAACACGTATTATCTTCATATGCGGAAAAAGCCAATCCCAAGACAATTATTGCTTCGACCCCTAATTCCCCAGGAGGTTTGTTTGAAAAAATAGAAAATGATCCAACCTGCAGATATGCAAAATTGAAGCTGGATTATACCTACGGACTTGGCACGATATATGAAAGAAAGTTCATTGAAAAGAAGAGATTAGAAAGCGAATTTGAGAGAGAATATAATCTAAAGTATGAAATAAGGTAACGTAACTCTAATATTGATATCCTTGTATTTTCTTGCACAATTATATTAATTAAAAATCTTGTTATATCAAAATTTGTAATTAGGACCAAAAGTACTTTCATTTAATTATCAAATTATTTTATAGATCTAGTCTACATCAAATAATGACAATGGTTTTTTCAGATGGCGTTATTTTCTAAAAATAATAAATTTCGGTATTGATGTCGCAGTTAAATATTTCAATTTTTAGATGTTATTAATTTAAATATCATTTTTGATTAAATAAAATATCTTGGTTTTATCAGGTTACAAATCCGATAGGGGATTACTTCGAGAAAATAATGAGGATTCTTACTTCGTGAATGACAAAATTGGTGGATATGTTGTAGCTGATGGAATGGGTGGATACAAAGGGGGTGAAATCGCTAGTAACATTGCCGTAAATACTTTAGGTAAAATTCTCTCCCATTCGCTTCAAAAAAAGCAAGAGAAAGACATACAGGATATTGTGCACAAAGCTCTTCAGAAAGCCAATGATGAAATTATTCTAATGAGAAGACGACACAATGAGTTAACCAATATGGCAACAACAGTAGTATTATCCATATTTTTTAATGATATACTTTATTACTCACATTTGGGAGATAGTAGGGCCTATTTATATAAGAAAGAAGGCAAGCTAATTCAACTAACTACTGATGATTCCTTAGTAATGGAAATGGTGAAACGCGGTATGATCAGTGAAGATGAACTACGAACACACAATTTAAGAAATATTGTTACCAAATATTTAGGATTAACTGATTTAGAACTACCCGAAGTACTGCATTGTTATGTTAGAATAGATGATTGTATTATTCTTTGCTCAGACGGTCTTACAAGTATGTTGGAAGAAAAGGAAATACTCTATATAGTAAAGAGAGATATTTCTATGGGACCACAAAGTATTTGTGATACTTTGGTTGATAAAGCAAATAATAATGGCGGATATGACAATATTACTGTAATCGTGGTTCAAAACAAGTAAAAATATCAGAATCTGGAACTGGTCCAACATAAAAAAATGCACTGAATTATCTCATAGAGGTTTGCATTCCAATGTTATAAATCAATTTTAATAAATTTTTTGAGGATATTGAATTAACCTTCTGGGGATGATAGGAGAGTGAATATATTTCCGTCTAGATCCTTTACAAGTGACATTATGCCACCCCATTCTTGTTTTTCTGGCTTCGTAATATCCACGTCTTTTGATTTGAGCTCTTCATAGGTTGATTGAATATCTGAAGTATAGAACCATACGCCTGTGTTTCTTCCGATGTTTTTCTTGGCAATTTCTAACTCCTCTTGAGACATAACCTGTGGATTTGGTTCCATGATACTCAAACTCGATTCAGACTCTTTGGGTGCAACTTCTATCCATTTTCCACCATGAAAAGGAACATTTAGTCTAATATCAAAGCTAATTTTTTCTGCGTAAAATTTTACTGCCTGTGCTTGATCTGAAACCATTACAACTACACCACCTATCGTATTAATCATTTCAAATATTACTTAGAGAAGAATTATTATAAACTTGTTCCTCTACAGTTGGAAAAGTCTAGTCCTATTTGGGCCGAATTCATCATAAAACAATTGGCTGCAGCTGATTTCAATTTTTTAAAAGAATCGTTAATATTAATAGACGTGAAGCTCACTTCGCCTTATTGTACAGCATCACCAAAAGGCGTTTTAAATAATTATTAAATACTCTATTGGGAGTATTATTGCTTAGATAACATGCTTTTGAATGCTGAAAAGGATGATAATATTCCCAAAAGTGATGAGGATATAGAAGATGATTTTGAGGAAGATATAGAAGATGATTTAGAAGAAGATACAGAAGATGATTTAGAAGAAGATGAAATACAAAGTAATTAAAAGTGTTGCAATACGTGCTGCATCATCTGTGAAGAGTCGTCTAATAGCGACTGGATTGTGATATAAGTTTAGTGGGCCGGGATGATTATAATATGGAATACCCAGATGTCAATACACAGGCATTAATAGTAAATATGATCTTAAATAAGAGAACAGAAGAATCAATACAATTACTTTCTAGATTTTACAATATCCACCCACCAGACATTGTGGTTGGTACCATAAAAGGAAAAAGAAAAACTGTACGTGCTGTATATGTTGGAAAAGAGAGACGTATTTATGCCATAAATTCTGACATCTTTTACAATCCCTTAATCATCTTGCATGAATTCTATCATCATTTGAGATATAGGGGAATGGAACATAGGGGTTCAGAAAAGGGCGCAGATAATTTTGCATCGAGATTTATCGACTCATACAGGTTTCTGAAGATGCAAAAATATAGATTTTGATAAAAATAAATAAAGTATCTTTAAAGAATCAAAGTTGTATAAACGTCAAATCTGTCAGATGCTCAAGATGTTTCTTTGAAACAGAATTACTTATTTTCTTTAACTCATTTTTTGCCCTTGATGTATAAGAAATGTACAATTTTTCCATCCTTTCTATAAATTCAGCAGATTCCTTGTTGTTCCTTACCAAAATGTTAAACAGTCTATCTTCATTGTTCCAGTCCATGATGTCATCATGTATCTGGTATGCTATTCCGAGCAAATGTCCAAAACTTCCCATGGCACAAATTTCTTCCTCTGTACCTGTTCCCAATAGTGAACCAATTTTCGACGCAGCTTCGAATAACGATGCCGTCTTATTTTCAACAACCTTTATGTAGTCATCATCCTTTAGGAAGGGATCATTGGTCAGTTTTATTTCCATCATCTCGCCCTCACTCATCTTTATTGCTGCCTTTGATAATTCTGCTGAAATCTTTGCATTATTAATTTTCGTACAAATATTCAAAATTATTCCAAGAACGAAATCAGCGGTAAGAATGCTACTGTTATATCCATATTTTATATGAAATGATGGTTTACCTCTTCTGTAATTTTCTTTGTCTATAATGTCATCATGAATAACAGATTGCGTGTGTAGCAGTTCTATTGCACAGGAGGATAAAAACATGTCTTCTTTAATGTCAGTCACAGCTCCCTTGCTCGCCGAAATTGTCTCGGCCGACAATACCAGTATAAGTGGTCTAATTCTTTTCCCACCTTCTGACGCGTATCTTAATGGCGTATAAAATTCAGACCATGAGTACAGATCTAATTCTCTTGCAAGATATTCGTCAATTTTTGACAAATAAGAACTAAATAGTTCCAAGAGAGGATTTGCTTCAATATTTCTTCTGTTCAAGAATGAAATCTAGCCTAGACTAGTGTCCATTCATTGATATTTAATTCTTTTACAAAATTTGGAACTTCAACTAATCTAATTTATTCACTCAAGCTTTGGATAACTTCATGAATGACTTGGATTTATTTTGTAGATATAATACGAAGTAATATTATTCTATAATGCTCCGGCCGGGATTTGAACCCGGGATCTGCGACTCGAAAGGCCACAATGCTTGACCGGACTATGCAATCGTTATTTTATGGTACGATTACTACACCACCGGAGCCACTAGGATGATGTATAATTCACAATATAATAGTTTACAGCCAAAGAAATTAGAACATTTTATGTTATGATCTTCTAAACTTATCCGTCAGGATATCAAGTCATATTTGATAAAATACTTTCAATATGAAAAGGATAACAACAGGACTAAAAATTCAATGAATCTTGTCATGTTTGCAGTAAACCACTTTTGCCTCATGAATGATATCCTTATTAATATCAAAAAGACTTTCAAATTTGAGACTTCATTACAGAAACAAGGAACTGACTTCGCTTATCTCCACGCTGATATTTTGAGGCTTACAAATGTGATGCCCTTGAGAATAAAAATGTGTATTATGATATATTCTTCAACCGGAATAAGAAGATCTGGCCTTGCGCCCTTGCAGTTAAGGAATTTAAAAAGGTAGATAGCCATAACCTCTACAAGTTCGCAATATACGAAGGCAAAAAAGAGCAATATTTCACATATTGCATACCTGAGACTACCTCTTTAATTGATGAATAATCAGACTACAGAGGCAGATCAGGTGAAAAATTGACTGACGATTCCTTTCTGATTAGAGAAGTATTCGACATCAACGGTCTGGTGCAAATAAGAAAGAAGGCCCGACCTGTGTCAAGCAAAACACAGTGTCGCACGTATCACAGAACTACTATTCGGATTTTCCCTTAAATGCTATCGTTGTGACTTCAAACCAGAATCTAAAAAGGAATACGACTTCCATTGTCATCAAAATCATCCACGTTTATGCGGTTATCCTAATTCGGCTAGTAGAAAGCACTATAGATTGAGAGCTCAAGGGATGTTATGGGAAGATAAATTTCGCTCAGCCTACTGACTTACCACAGTCATTATAATAAATAACAAGATTATGAAATGAAAGTATGGATGAAAAAATTCATCATAGAATTCAGGAAATAAAACTCTTGTTAGCTATGTCGGGTTTTGAAGATTTTTATGATGATGAGGAGATTGAAAGAATTGCACATTTACCTATTGAATCATCCCTCCCCCTGTTGACTCAATTGTCGATATGTGCAAACACAGTTTCAAGGGAGGTTAGAGAAGAAGAAAAAGAAGAAAAACAGAAATTCCAAGAGGAAAATGTTTGATTCAATATGGCCTTACATAGACAAAAGACGGAAAACAAAATAAGAAGTGGCAGCTCATGATCTGTCCAATTGGACTATACCTTTAATCCTGACTCCTGCCACTCTAATAGTTGGACTTGTTATTTTGGTGAGTAAATAAAATGATTAAACTAAACGTCTCTATGAGCCAAAAGAAGATTCGGACGGCACTAGGATTTTAATTACTAGAAAATGACCGGGGTCAGGAGAAAGACTATTTCCATTAATAGATTAAGGATTTATCTCCAGAGGAGGACACACTCAACAAATAGAATGATAGTAAAAAGACTGAAAAAGATTGGAAAAGATATAGAGTAAAATTCCTTCCACAGATGAAAGAAAGTAAAGCTGTCAATAAAATTGAAGAGTTGCGTCAACGTTCGGTGAAGGGGAAACGATGACACTTCTATGCTATTGCGAGAAAGGAAAACATTGTCACGGCTATATTATAAAATCATTAAGAAAATCGACGCTGAAAAGAAAGTTTATCTTTGCATACTGCAAGAGTAGACTAGTTAGACCCTACTTTATAAGAGAGTGATATTAACTCTTTCGTGAAATGAGCTTGTCATTAAGGTTGACATGCACATTAGGGGAATAATGGAAAATGAAGGCAATATTACTGGTGGTTGGTCTATTGACGGCATTTAGTCTAACGGTAAGTGCCGTAAACGGACAACCATTTAATAATGAAACAAACAGCACAGAAACAGAATCTCAGACAGGAACATTCTTAGATTGTTATTCGAGTTTTTATAGTGGAATGATCCTTTTGAAAATGTTTGGACAGACAAATATTGACGCAACTGAGCCAGAATTAAAACAATTCTTTAGCCATACATGCAATTTCGTTCACGATGAAACTGGCAAATGGTTAGACTTATGGAAAGCGGACGAATTAAAAGTGTTACTCAACCAGGTAAATATAGATAAATTCAAAACAAAATATTATCCGCAGGGTATACCTCAGTCCGTCATTGATGTCTCTAGTGCTATGGTGAGTATGGCGGGGGCAGTGGGAAACGGAACCAATCCCACTACAGAAAATGAATAGGGGACGTCGTTATTAATGACCATCGATTCATTCGACAAACCAGACAACAGAGACCGACTATTTCGAATACGGAAAAGCGGTTTTATCAACCCGACACTGAAATTTGTAAAATAAAACAAACTTTATTTTCCTAAAAGGTGATTATAGGAGCGTGTCGAAGTTCACCAATGAACAAAGTCATGAGTTAATATCATTAAGAACTGCAATATCAGACGATGTAGGAAAACTTTCTAAAGAAGATACAAGTTACGATAATGTATTGGATGCTTTTCGCTTAGCATTAAAGAGAATAAAAGTGATTAAAAAGGAAAGGGAGATTGAATAGGATTACACATGTAATTATTTTGGTAACAACACTTTCATTATTATGGGACTACCAATCAATATCGAAGATCAAGAGTTCAGCGGTTCTGCATACAGCGTGCGTTCCAATATGGTCCTATTCCACAATTAAAACTCAAAGTTATAAGTTAAATTAGAAAATTCTGATTCCTAAGAAAGACTTTTCTGTTCCCTTAAAGAATAAGCAGTGATATGTTGGGCTTCAAAATCTCATTTGCTGCAATAACTTCATTTGTATTATTCTCCGGTGGAATCCACTTCCAAAATGATGATTTTGCATATGGTCAATTTTTCGATAATTCAGACACTAAAAGCATCATAACAAATTCTTCCAATTTTTCATCAAATTCTACATCATCAGACAATTCTAATGTTGCTGGAATAGTATTACTAAGTCAGAAATTAAATAACGCATCATTTGGTTATCGTGTTTTAGCAGGGCAGATTCAAAATAAAGGAAATGATACTGCCAAATCTGTGGTAGTGAGATTAACTACTTACGATAAAGATAAGGGTGTTATAGGAACTGAGTTTACCTATCCGCACCTTCAAAATCTTAAACCAAATCTTAAATCTACATTTAAGATGACATCCTCTATTGATAATTTCAAAGGTATGGAATATTACGAAATATCTTTAGAATGGAAGAAACCTGACGGCTCACAAGGATATGTAGAAAATGCCAAAATCTATAAGGCTAATGCTACTGACACCAACCGATGAAAAACATTACTCTTATTAATAACACCTCTTAAAGCCAATAAGGTGACAATGGATAATAAGATCGCATATTCACTGTGGGTAGTAAATAAATATGAACTGGCTTGTTGCACTATTGTTGAGTATAAGTTCCCTATTCATTTTCTGGAGTGGTATTGGTTAGTTTCAAGAATGAAGAAAAGAAGACCTGCGGCATATGCGGCGGTTCTGTAGACTTTATTGGTATCTCAGAAGGTAACGTGTATAAGAGAGTTGAAAGGTTCTGCAAGGAACATGCCAAGACTCACGGCCCTGTTACACTTATCAAATTTAAGGTGGTCCAGTCTACTAACTTGCTATTTCATGGAGACAGATTATAGGTCTCCTATTGAGAAAAAAGTTATCTAATGATGCTACTATATTCATATTAATTATAAAGGTAATCTCCTTCAGAAAAAAATGGGATTTTGGAGAAAAGTATGCTATGTAATTGTCATAGTTATGATAGCTGGTGGACAGCCATTAGGACAACTTCAAAAATCAGTTACCAAAAACAGAGATTGCAAGCATCCAGTTGGACTGACGAACCTCAATATCAAGATAATGAAAAACTTTAAAATAAAAACTGAAATATGGTCAAAAACTAATTTCAATTATAAAACCGAATGTAACGACCAGACAAAAAACTAGAAAAAAAATTGGAAGGTCCAGTGAGAGCTCAAACAGGCGGCAGTTCCAGAAGGCCTAATAGGCAGGACAGCCGGAGATTATAATCAACCTCCTCATCAGCTACTACAGCAAAAAAAACATATCAAAAATCCAATAGGCTAGCCAGGCTTTACGAACTGCTAAAGCCGATTACACAAAGTCAATAATAGCCGTTTTAAATGAGAATAAATATAGGTTAATGATGATTAATATTGATGAATCAACTGATTTACAAAATAGATCAAGAAGTAGAGAAGAAGAGTCTTTTAAAACACCCATTTTATAAGATGTGGTCAAATGGAGAATTAAACTTAAATCAATTACAAGGATACTCTCTGGAGTATTTTCAATTAGTGAAAGTAGTTCCAGAGATGGTTAACAATATTAAGTTAAAGATGCAAGGATCTGAATTAAAAAGTATAATTGAAGAGAGTCACAAAGAAGAGTCAAGTCATATTGATCCGTGGATAAGATTTGCTACCTCTCTTGGAGTACAAAAACAAGATGTGTTGAATTATGTTTGTGGTGAAAATACAAAGAATGCAATATCCGCTCTTGTGGAATTAACTGAGGAGTCAATAGATGAAGGTATATGTGCAATGTATGCTTACGAGTTGGATTTGCCGAACATAAGCAAATCAAAAATTGAAGGTTTGCATGAATTCTACAATATGATGCACTCTGATTCGACAAGCTACTTTGAAATACATCAAGAAGCAGATGTCAGACATGCAGAAATATGGAGGAGTATGATAAAAAATATTTCAGCTCACAAACATGATATTTGTTTCAGTGCAGCTGCCAAATCTCTTGACGCACAACACTTGTTGTTAGATGCTGTCTACGAAAAATATGTAAAACCATTTAACTAGCCCTAATAATTTGTCGTCAAATAAAAGAGCTAATGTTTGTAGAGATTCTAGAGATAATTTTCTCTCTTCAAAACCTTTATAGATATTTTCATATCGAAAAAGTCTGTCGGGCCCATAGCTCAGCCTGGTTAGAGCGACCGGCTCATAACCGGTCGGCCGGGGGTTCAAATCCCCTTGGGCCCATTTTGATAACGACGCTTAAATGTTGGCCCGGCAAACTAATTGGTATCCTAAGATGAATAATCTTACAATAGACGATCCTGATGTATTTTAGGATGAAGACAAAAACGCTGGGAAACTGTACCGAACCGCCACTGTCTAAAATACCTGTGTAACAGAAAGTCTGAAACGCCCTAGAAGCGTGTGCTCCATTAAAGCGTGTGCCTTCTCCTGATTTGACACATGTTATGTGTATTTAGGATATATCTAATACCTCATAAAGGCGCGCCTGCGATTTTAAGCTAAATATGGAGTGTCTGTCAAATGCTTGATTTTGCGACAAAAAGACAGAAACACTGCAAAACTTTTGACCTGAATCCCCCATGCATATTTCACCCCTTATCACGACTTTAGGCCTATAATTTTATGTCATTTCTTCTCATTTTAAGATATGCTATCTGTAACTAGGATAGGTGTAACGCCGTGTAACGCCCCACAAGCCTCCTATTGGCGTTACTGTGATTTTTAGCTAAAAATGAGTCTGCTTTCAAAATTCTTGTAGGATGTAATAATATGACAGAAACGCTCCAAAAGTTCATACAAAGACGGTCTATGTATGTGTGAAGTACCTCTGTACTAGAACAAGTCTGAAAATTTTTTAATGGTACGCGCTATATCAACAATACGCGCTCTCTATCAAAGCCTCCTATCAACAGTACGCGCCCTCTATCAAAGCCTCCTATCAACAGTACGCGCTATATCAACAATACGCGCTCTCCATCAAAGCCTCCTATCAACAGTACGCGCCCTCCATCAAAGCCTCCTATCAACAGTACGCGCCCTCCATCAAAGCCTCCTATCAACAGTACGCGCCCTCCATCAAAGCCTCCTATCAACAGTACGCGCCCTCTAACACCAGTAAAAGCGCCCTTATGATATTATGGCGAATAAGATTAAGTTTTCCTACTTCGATAAAGATCTATTTACTATCTGTTCGCGCTCAGGTTCAGGAATTCTTGAGAGTGCTGTATAAAATTCCTCTGATGTTATTTTATTTCTAATGATAAAAAGATCTTTGGGTAGGCTGTTTTGCAAGACTTTGGTTAAATTTCCAGAGTCCAATAGTGTTAAAGTTAGTGCTATTACAGATCCAGATTGATCACTCAAAGGA
>Ga0081455_10003088_pt1 | contig 19407 bp, 14 predicted proteins | sample TabmetS3T2R1_FD_70207 | JGI IMG/M metagenome (GOLD analysis project Ga0081455, IMG submission 70207) | Tabebuia heterophylla rhizosphere microbial communities from the University of Puerto Rico - S3T2R1 | ecosystem: Host-associated > Plants > Roots > Rhizosphere ... | reverse complement strand
CGAGAACACGCCGAATATAGCGGAGCTTCGTCAGAGGGGGATAGATCTCGCTCAGCAGGTCGGAGAGGAGGCGAAGGGTATTGACGATCGCCGTAGCGCGGCGATCATTCAGGCTGTGGCGGCCGATGTCCTTTGGCCACACCGCAATGAACCCGCCCGTGAACTGTTCCGGAAGGCATTCGAGACTGCCGCCACTCATTACAAGGAGACTCTGGATGACAACCGGCAGCAGCTCGAGAAGAAAACCTGGACCTCGCGTGGGGACGTCCGTGTCGAAGTCATAAAGCTGATCAACAAGCGCGACCCGAAAATGGGCGCTGAGTATAACGAGAAATTCATCGAGAGCAAGAGCCGCGAAGAACAGGAGAGGGCCGCGCGCGCTCCCGCATCTGGTCAGAGCCCGGGGACGGGAGAGAGCAAATTTTTTGGCGGCAATGTCGCGGCGACCAACGGTTTGATGGAAGCGGCCAATACACTGCTCAATGAAGACGCCAAAATGGCCGTCGATGTCGCGCGTCGCGCAGTCGATTTGGGCGTCTCGCCGGCCTTCGCAACGTTCATCTCAGCTTTGTCCCGCCGAGACCGCGCGGCAGCCGACGGGTTATACCTCCACGCCCTGGAGGTATTGAACTCGGCTCAGGCGCCGCTCCCTGGTCAATTGCTCGCGCTCAGCGCATACCCGTTTGGCGAAGGCCAGATCAGAATCCGTGACGGTTCAAACAACTCTGGCTGGGGGTTTGGGAAACCGGAAAATTTCGAAGTCAATCCGCAGCACATTCAGAAGTTTTTGACGGTCGCGCTCGGCGCGCTGCAGCGGCTGGCGGATCCGTCCCTCACGCTGGCGCCCGATGGGGCCTCGCGCCTCAGTGTAGCCTTATACGCGGCGAAGGCTTTGGAGTCGAAAGTCGCCGCGTTTCATCCCGCGTTGCAGAATCAGTGGCAGGAGATGACGAGTAGGCTGGAGTCGTTGAACCCCGCAGGCTCTGCGCAAAGTATCCTTCAGGCGCTCGAGCGTGAAAACGAGCGGAAAGCGGCTCGCCAGGGTAATGAGTCACAACAACAAGTTAGTTCCCGCCAGCAGGGGATGGTCGAGGAACTGCTCGAACGCGCCCAAAAGACCAATAATTTCGCACAGAGAGATGGCCTCTACAGCCAAGCGGCGACCGCCGCCGAGAGAGCCGGCGATGTCTCGCGGGCCTTGGAGATTGTCGGCAGGATCTCGGATCTGACCTTCCGGGGAAAGATGCGCTCCTGGATCAACTTCAACGCATCGGAGAAAGCCATCAGAGATAAGCGCTACGACGAGGCCAGGCGGTATGCGCTCGAAGTCGATGAGACAGACTACCGCGCCTATCTCTTCTTCCAGATCGCCGAGAAGGTGTTCAAAGATAACGACCGTGACCGGGCCTCAGAACTGCTGGAGGAGGCTGCCAACCGAGCAGTCGAAGCCGACGACACACAGGAGAAGGTCAAGGCGTTGTGCGGCATCGCCGACATTTTTCTGAAGATTGACCAAGCCCGCAGTTTCAACCTCGCCGAAGCTGCGGTGCGCGCGGCCAATAAGGTCCCGGCTGGCAAGTTGAATCTGGTTGAGGGAGGTTCACGAATGACCCGCACTTTGAGTTACGGCGGCGGTACGACAACCAACTCGACAGATGTCGCTGGATTTGATCTGCGCAAAGTCTTTGGCCGGCTGGCCGGTTACGACTTCGACCGATCGCTGGCTCTGGCGCAAGTGATAGAGAATAAGAGCGTCAGATGCTGGGCGATGATCGCCGTCGCCGAGTCGGCGTTTATGAAAAAGTAGGCGCACGGATAGGGACATTCCGGTTGTCCCTCATTTTTTTACCCAGATTCCCAGTCCATCCCCACCACGTGATATGCTTTTGTAGATGTCGGACGATACCCAAACGACTCGCAGCATGAATTGGGATGACGCCAGGTACAGCGCGATGGCGCCCGGGGCCGTGCTGCGCCAGCGCTATCGGCTCGACGGCGAAATCGGTCGGGGCGGAATGGGCGTCGTTTATCGAGCCACCGATCTCGAACTGATGCGCGAAGTCGCCGTCAAAGTGGTGTCGGAAGCGGCTTCAACCGAAGCCCGCCAACGTCTAATCCGGGAAGCCCGCGCCGCCGCCGCGCTCAATCACCCACACATCATTTCGGTTCATGACTTCGGAGAGGAGCAAGGCATACCGTTCTTCGTCATGGAGCTGGTCGACGGCCCAAATTTAGCGAAAGCTCGTCCGTCCGACTTGCCTCGCATTGTCGAAATAGCTTGCCAGATCTGCGCCGCTCTCGATCACGCGCACGCCAACTGCATCGTGCATCGGGACCTGAAACCTGACAACGTGCTCTTGTCATCGGCGGGGCGACGGGGAAGCGTGAAGCTCGCCGATCTGGGTCTGGCGCTGCCGGGCTACGGCGAGCGTATCTCCCGCGCAGGACTCATTCTGGGCACCGCATCATACATGGCGCCAGAGCAAGCCCTGGGACAGCAGGTTGATGGCCGCACGGATCTATACTCCCTCGGGGTCTTGCTTTATGAGCTGACGACTGGCCGGGCGCCTTTCACCGGCGAAGACCCTTTAACCATTGTTTCGCAACATGTTCACGCGTCTGTCGTGCCGCCGTGTGTGTTGCGCCCGGACCTCCCGCGCGCGCTCGAAGCCGTAATCCTGCGTCTCCTTGAAAAGAATCCTGCCCAGCGTTTCGCGACGGCGGCCGAGACGGCGGCTGCGCTTGGTGAATCGCTCGCGGCGCCAGGGACGGCGGGAGACGCCGACTCTGTGGCGACAGTCGTGATTCTCGACGCTCTTTCTCGCGGGCGGCTCGTCGGCCGCGCCGCCGAACTTTCCGAAGCGCTCGAATTTTGGCGCCGCGCCCGCGAGGGCCGAGGCCATGCCGTCCTTTTGAGTGGTGAGCCCGGCGCCGGCAAGACGCGGCTGGCGCGTGAGATCATGATTCAGGCGGCTGTCGACGGCGCCGTCGTTCTGACGGGCGGTTGTTACGAGTACGAGGCTACCACTCCCTACTTGCCTTTTGTTGAAGCTTTTCGCAGATGGGTGCGAGAGCAGAAAGATGACTCGGCGTTGCGCGCCGTACTCGGCGAGGCGGCTGCGCAGATTGCCAAGCTTGCGCCCGAGATTGATTCTCGTCTCGGCCCCTTTCCGGAACATCCCGAGTTGGAGCCGCATGAGGAACGGCTGCTTTTCTTTGACGCCGTCGCGCAGGTGTTTGAGCGTCTCGCCAACGATAGGGGACTGCTCTTCTACGCGGACGACTTGCACTGGGCCGACCGCGGCGCCCTCTGGCTACTCGGGCGCCTGCTGCGGCGACTGCGCAAAGGACGCGCGCTCATTGTCGGCGCCTATCGCGACACAGAGCTCAATCGCGCCCACCCGCTCGCCAAGGAGCTGGTCGAATGGAACCGCGAACGACTGGCCACCCGCATCGCCCTGCGACGTTTCGACGCCGCGGAGACTTCTGCGCAACTGAGCGCGCTGCTGGGCGAAAACGTCAGCGCTGATTTCGGCGACGCCGTGCACCGTGAGACTGAAGGCAATCCTTTCTTTGTCGAGGAAGTATTGAAAGCGCTGGTAGAGCAAGGCGCGGTGCGGCGCGAAAGCGGGCGGTGGAAGCGGCGCGAGGTCGGCGAGCTCGTTATCCCACAGAGCATGAAAGAGGCGATTGGCAATCGGCTGGACCGCGTCAGCCGGGAATCGAACGAGGCGCTGCGCGCCGCAGCCGTGCTCGGTAAAACTTTTACCTTCGACGAACTGGCGTCGATCACCGGCGACAGACAGGAAGACGTGACGCTCGACGCCCTGGACGAAGCGGTAGGAGCGCAATTGATCACGGCCGAAGGCGGAGACTCGTTCACTTTCACGCACGACAAAATTCGCGAGGTCCTTTATGAAGAGCTAAACCCGGTCCGCCGCCGCCGCTATCACCGCCTCGCCGCTGAGGGCTTCGAACGGCGGAGAAGCGTGGGAAACGCGCCTCAGTATCCGGCGGAAAAACTCGCCTATCACTACATTCAGGCGGGCGATTACGAACATGGACTCGTTTACGCCAGGCAGGCGGCCGTCGAAGCCGAGCGGGTGTTTGCTTTCGACGAAGCTATCGCCGCATACGGTCACGCGCGCGACTGCGCGGAAGCGTTAGGACTGATAGAAGAACAGATGGCCCAGGAAAAGGCGATCGGCAGGACGTACGTGCTGCATGGCGAGATGATCGCCGCGGGCGAGCATTTCGAGCGCGCGGTGAGACTCGCGCAAGACCCTCAAGTACGCGCTCACTTACATTCCCTGGCGGCGGCTTCGCTGGTCACGACCGGAGATCAGCGCGGGCTGGATCATCTGCGCGAGGCGCTCGCCGTGCTCGATCCAAAGATCAACCCGCTGGCAACCGCAAACGCGATTGCCATTGAAGGGCGATTTCATCATCTTGCCGGTCGGCACAAGACGGCCATTGATTTGCTTGAGCGGGCCGCCGGCCTGGTCGCTCCCATCGCGGAGCAGGATTCGGTAACGCAGTTTGCCGCTTCCATCATCCCGCGAATTTACGGCTACCTCGCCGGGGCTTACCAGCATTACGGACGGTTCCTCGACGCCGACCGCTGGGCTCAACGGGCCGTGGACTTTGGCGTTACACACAACGTTCTGTTCGCCCGGGCGTTAGGCCTGGAGTATCTCGGAGAAAATGCCGTCTACTCGGGCGACTTTGTCGCGGGGATCGAATACGCCGAACGCGAGCGGGAGATCGCCGCGACGCTTCATTCCCGCGAGCGCCGAGGATGGACCCATTACATCGCGGCTCAATGCGCGTTTTACAGTGGCGATTTGGCGCGGGCGGAACGGGAATATGTAGAGGGCATTACTTTAGCGGAATCGATCGGCGAGCTCCGACTGGCGTTGCTGCTGAAGGGGAACTTCGCCGTGTTACTAGCCCATCAGGCAACCGACTATGGACCCGGGGGCGTTAGCGACGGATACGGCGCGACGGCGCCAACCGGGAGTGGCATAGACCGCGCGGAGGGGCGGCGATTGCTTGACGAGGCGCTGCAAACTGCGCTCGATAATTTTCAGGCCGGCGAGAACTCGGACCTGGTCTACTCGCGTTTCGAAGGGCGCCGTTGCCTCGCGGAGGTGCGGTTTCGTCGAGGCGAGTTTGATGAAGCCGAACGCCTGTGTGCGGCGGCTTCAGAGCTGGTCTCTGGAACAGAGTCCCGCTTGGGCCGCCTGTGGCTGGGCCCGCTCTTCATCGAAGCGCTACTGGCCGCGGGCCTACGCGCGGATGCGGAAGGCAAAGCCGATGAGGCCGCGGCGAAACGCGGTCTGGCAGCGGAGCATTTGGCGACCTATCAGGACCTCGTCGCCGACTGCCAATCCCCACGCTTCACCCGCGAGGCCACGCGTCTGGCGGACCTGATCGCGTTATCTTTCAAGGCGTTGTAATCAGTCTCCCCTTCAAAGCGAAACCAGCGGACGACCCGCCATCGCCCAGAGGAAGAGCAGCAAAGCGAGCAGCGCGTAGACGGCGCCGCCCGCCTGCGCCCACCGCGCCGCATTGCTCGTCAATGACTCCGCCCGCCGCGTCGAAAGCAGGTAACCGGCCAGAGGCAGAACCTGCAAAGCGTGCATCCCGAAAAAGTGCGCGACGCGGAGGTCTCCGCCCTTCGTGCTCCAATTCAATAGGGGCAGACCCGGGCCGCCGTCAGGCGCGCCTACGCTGTGCGCCGAATGGCTAACCATGGCGAACCCTTCGAGGCTTGCGAGCACGAAGATCGTTAGTCCAATCCGGATACCCCAGAGGTAAGGAGCCGGTATTTTGGCTTCTGTCTTCCAAAACTTCAGCGCCACGTAGGCCGCGACCAAAATGTTGAGAGTGATGGCCGCCCCCATGACGGAAAAGATCGCCGCATCGAAGGCCGTCGTGTTGTTGAAATGCGAGGTCACGCCCCGCGCCGCCTGCATGGTGATGAGCGCTATCTCGATGACGAGCGTGCCGGCGAGGCTAGAACTCACTCGCCGATGCGCCTTTTCTCTCAAGGGCAGTTCATAAAGGAGCCAACCCATCGTCAGCGCGTAGATGGCGATCGAGGCGGCGAACTTAATCGGCTTGATCCAGGGGTTTATTCCCATAACCACGCGCCCGTCGAAAGGCGCGACGCCCGTCATGATGAGCAGTAATGTGACGTGCGCCACGGCGATGACGAACAGCAGTGGATTGCGCGCATGCAGCTCGCGTATGAAGCCGTAAGATTTGGTTTGTGATTGATTGAACGTAGTGTCCATATTCTTAAACTCCTTACTTCGATACTGTCGAAACTGGAATTATGTGTTCGCCCGCCTTTAGACGGCCTCTCATGTTTCGCGCTATCAGGTAGAGCAGGAAACCGCAGGGCCCGAGCATCAGCGTCAAGAATAGCACTGGCGCCATGACCCATGCGGAGACGCCGCGCTCACGGCTGTCGAGATAGATCCAGCGCCCGACGAAGAGGTCGAAGGCGAGAAAGTGCAGCCAACCGACGGTCGCCCCGACGGGCGAACCGAGGAGCGCGGCGACGCCCGATAGTTCAGGACTCGAGACCGCCCGCCAAACTTCGGCAAAACGTGGGATGACCAGCGCGGCGTATAGCGCGGCCGGGGCGGCGCAGACCAGCGGCGAACTCATCAGCCTTTTAGTCAAGGGCCAGCGCGGCAAGAAAATCATCAACGCCCAGAAGGGCAGGACTGCCAAACTGCTCAGCTTGAATAACGTCTCCATAATACCTCTCGTCATTTTGCTAACGCTATTATTATACGTAACACTGTTAACTAAGTTCGCAAAAAAAATCACCTGAGGCCGTTCAACATCATCTTCAGGGCCAGGCGGGTGTTCTTTTCTATGACCTCGGGGGTGAAGCGCTTCGGATCGGCAAGCGCCAGGGCGGTCACACCGTGGACCAGCGACCAGATCACGCGACTGTAAGTCTCCACGTCCCCTCGTTTCATTACGCCGGCGTCCATCGCCGCCCGTACGGCGCTTTGCAGCGCGTCGAAAGACTCGATCATCGGCCGAGTCTGCTCTCTCCGGCTTTCGAACAACAGGTCTGCGCGCTGCATGAACATCATCTGGTAGTAGACCGGATTATTCAGCCCGAACCCGACGTACGCGTGCCACAGCGCCTCAAGTCTCTTGAGCGGGTTGCTCACGCCCTCCGCCGCCTCCTTGAGCTGTCGCGCGAATTCCGAGAAACCTTCGTTGATCACGGCGAAGAGCAGGTCGTCCTTGTCCTCATAGTAGCGGTAGATGGTCGTGGCCGAGTAGCCGATGCTCTCGGCCACGCGGCGCATTGAGAAGCCCTCGTAACCCTGCTCCAGGAAGATTTCGCCGGCCGCGTCCAGAATAATCCGTCGCAGATCCTCCTTCTGCTGTTCGCGGCGGTCGCGGCTGGCCTGTCGCACCCGGTGCGCCCTTGTTGTTTTCGCCTCTGCGCTTTTTTCACTGTCGATGGGCTTCATTTTTCGCAATAAGAATCCCCCCCTGCTTCGACCATCTTGTCCCGACGCTCTGGACGGTTGCGGCGCCACGTCGTGGACGACTTTACTAAAATGACGTAACACCGTTACGCAACATAACAGGCGCATCCTATTCTGTCAACTATTGACATTCAGCTTGGGCGCTTAACGCTTACGCCCGAATTGCCACGTAGCGGCAGGATGAATTTAGGCCGGCGTTGAACCGCCAATGGCATTATGTTAGGCCTGTAACGCTGGATTTCATTGGCCATCGCGCATTGCGCATTGCCAATTGAACTGCAGGGGAAAGGATTGGGCAAGAACTTACCTGCGAAACAATGGGCAATGTGGAATTGGCGATGGGCAATGTCAATCCGCTAACTTAATGCCATTGGCGTTTCAACGCCGGGTTAAATTCAAGGAGTCGCTACGCGGCGGGAGCAGATCAGGCAATCTTTGTAAAGCGTGGCGCCTGAAGCTCAATAGATGCGCGCCGCGCGTCTATCCGAAGCAATAAAGAGATCGAAAATTGTCATTGCTGGGTTAGCGACCAGGTGGAATGGTCCAGTAGTAAATAGAGCACTCACTACCGGCCACGGTCAACTTGACCACTTTATCGGGTTTCCAATCGCCCATATCGAAGCTGTTCGACACGACGCGGGCTCCTGGTTTCAGCTCGCGGAGCAATTTAGGACGGAGTCGTAAATTCATCCCAGGGTCCAAATAGATCATTACCACGGTGGCCTGGCTCAGGTCGGTTTTTAAGAGGTCTTGCTGAATGAAAGCTACCTTCTGGCTCACACCGGATTTTCTGGCGTTGCGCTTGCTCTCCCTTATGCGCATGGGGTTGATGTCAATTCCGACCCCGCGTGCGCCGTACTTGCTTGCCGCAGTGATCACGATACGCCCGTCGCCGCAGCCGAGGTCATAGACCGTGTCTTTGTCAGTCACCTCGGCGGTCCTCAGCATCGCATCGACCACTTCATCAACTGAAGGCGTAAACGGCACGTCGGGTTTGCGCACGGGGCGCCGACGCTCCTGCGAAAAGCCATAATTAAAGGAGGCCATCACTATGGCGATCATGGCTGACCAAGACAGAACCTGTTTCCAAAGATAAGGCGCCACATTTTTCTCCCGGAGAGCGTTAGCCAAATTACATATGTCGGCCCGGGGGCGGCTGAATACCTAGCGATCTGTACGCCGACCTCGTTAAGGCCTGGCGCCCATTCTATCCGCTCACGCGGCGCGCGAGGAGTGAAGTTTGTGCAAATAAAAATCCTTTTCGACTTTGCAGGGATGACGCCAGAGCGTGTCGTGAAGCGGAATCAGGGAGCATGGGCGCATGTCGAAACAATCCAACCAGGGGCGGCGTTTAACCAGGACATGGAGCCGACCGCCGTGGGCGGCTCCATGCCCTGGTGTTAGGACTCAGATAATTAGGATACAGGAGCTTATGGCCGCGCCATTCAACTATTGGCGTTAGCGTTCGACTGCGCCGAGATGTCCTCGATTTCGTAACGCAGGTCGGGGAAAGCCCGTCGGAGGGCGGCGACAATCGGCTTCAGCCCGCCGGGGCTAGGCGGCGGGCTGCCGAAACTCGGCGTGTGGTTGATATAATTTTCGGCGAGAAGTTCGTCGAGCGCATCCGGCTCGCCGGGTTGGTCTCGCGCTTGGTCACAGGTTTGTTGAAGGAATCGCGCTCATTCGAGGGGAAAAGATGAACTGGATGTTTGATCAGGAGTCTATTGATTGGGTTGAGCTATCGAATCTTTACAAAATAGCTCCGCTTGGCGATAAAAAACCGGAAGATCTGAAAATTGCGTTTTCAAATAGCAGGTATAAATGCTTTGTATTCGATGATGTGAAATTGATCGGTGTAGGGCGGGCGTTGGCCGACGGCGTTGACTGTTCCTATCTTTGTGATGTCGCAGTTCATCCTGATTATCAGGGCATTGGCCTAGGCAAGGACATCATTACCAAACTTAAAGAGCTTTCCTCAGGCCACAAGAAAATAATTTTGTACGCGAATCCTGGAAAAGAAGGCTTTTATAAAAAGCTTGGATTCATGCGTATGCGCACGGCGATGGCCATTTTCCGAAATCAGGAGCGGGCAATCGATATTGGTCTCGTCGATGAGGCATAAGGATTTTCGGAGCAGGGGGTTGATCAATACTTGGTTTCAGCTCCAAACTTTATCGTAGCAATCTATATCCTTGATCGCAGGGCTACGAAAGTGGAGCCGATGATAGCGTTACGATCTGAGTAAAGGTTCCGTCGCTTGTTTTATTAGAAGAACAAAGCAAGCCCGACAATGAATAATTTTTTGGCGGGGTGTCGATTGAAACGCCAGCCATTCGACTTACATATAGAGGACACGCATTATCGAAAATCCACCGAATCAACATCGGCGGAACGAATTTAACGCCGGTAATGGCGATTTTATTATTGAGCGCGGCATAAGTTGCTATACCTTAAAAACGGCGCTTTTTGCTGAAAAACGCCAGATGTGCGCGATCATTTTTCCAATGCATCACAAACCGCCGGAGTGAGCGCCGACGAAAACAGGCGTAAGAAGGAGGGACAAATGAGAAAAATAATTGCAGCTCTGCAAGTGTCAGTGGATGGCTTCATCGAGGGGCCCAACGGGGAATTGGACTGGGCGAAGGTGGAGGATGAGGAGGCGTGGCGAGATATCTTTGAAACGCTCACCCACGTGGACACCTTTATCCTGGGGCGCGTGATGTATCCCGGCTACGAACAATACTGGCTCGCCGTCCTGGCCAATCCAAATGGACCTTTGCCATTCGGCGGCGGGGCCCCCACGAAAAACGAAATCGCCTACGCGCGCCTCGCCGATAAGACGCCCCATATTGTCCTTTCCAGATCCCTGGACAAGGTAGAATGGAAGACGTCACGTATCGTTCGAGACGTGGAGGAAATTCGAAAATTGAAACAGCAGCCGGGCAAGGACATTCACGTTGTCGGCGGCGCCACTCTGGTATCCAATTTGATGAATGCGGGCCTGATTGATGAACTCCGGTTGCTGGTCAATCCCCTAATTCTGGGCGGAGGAAAGGCGCTGTTCAAAGACGTGAAGGAACGGCATGCTTTGAAACTCGTGCGGGCGGAACCGTTGAAATCGGGCAAGGTCGGCCTGACCTACAGTGTACAATCCTCCGGCGACGTAATGCGGACTCCGGAAGCGTAAAATGAGAAAACTGTTCTGACAGGTGAGATGCGCCGACTCATCGTGCGCCGATGAATGGAGATGAAGGACACCTCTAAACATGCCGCGACTTCGAGCGCGCCCGCGCCGCCGGACAAGCGACGTTACGACAGATCCATAGTCGAGGGACCGCTGCGTCCCGCGGTATGGAAGATCGCGTGGCCGACGATGCTAACCAACATCATCGGCGGATTTCAGGGAATTGTCGATCATGCGATGGTCGGCCACCTGGTCGGCTTCAAGGCGAACGCCGCGATTGGCGTGGCGTGGCAGATCTTCATAGTCGTCATCGTCTTCATCACCTCACTTTTCACGGGCATGAGTGTACTCGTGGCTCGCTTCGCCGGCGCCGGCGACGAAGACAAGGTCGACCGCACGGTCTATCAGGCATTCATCACAGCGGTCGGGATCTCGCTGCTGCTGATGGCGCCGCTGGGGTATGTCCTCTCGCCAGCGCTGCTCGATCTGGTCAACGCCGCGCCCGGTGTGAAGGCGGAAGCGCTACCGTTCCTCCGCATAGCGTTCCTTTTCAGCAGCGGCATGCTCGTTTTCTACATGCTCGCCGGGGCGCTGCGATCGGCCGGCGACGCGCGCACGCCGATGATCCTCGGCATCGTCATGACGGCGCTGAATCTCGCGCTGAACGTCATCTTGATCCGCGGGCTGGGGCCTATCCCCGCGTTCGGCGCCGCCGGTTCGGCGATGGGGACAATGATCGCTTCCGGTCTCGTGGCCCTTTACGCGATGGTGAAGCTGTGGCGCGGCGGCTGGGTCGTGTCGTTCCCGCGAAGAGGTGGTTTCGGTCCGGATTGGAACATCATCAGGTCGCTTTTCCGATTCGGCCTGCCGACCGGCATTCAGGGGATAGCGATGAACGTCGGCGGAGTGTTCATGCTCGCGTTCATCGGCTCGCTGGCTCAGAGCGCGGCCGCCCAGGCGGCGTTCGCCATCTCGTACTCACAACTCTTCTCGCTGATCACGTGGACGTCGATCGGGCTGATGGGCGCGGCTGCGGCCGTCGCCGGACAGAACCTCGGCGCAGGACGCCCCGATCGGGCCGACGCGGCTGTACACATGGCGGCGCGCTTCGGGCTCGCCGGCGCGGCTCTCATCGGATGCTTCTTCCTCTTTTTCCCGCAACAACTGCTGGCAGTCTTCGGCATGCGCGAGCCTGCCGTCGTCGAGATCGGCGTCCAGCTTCTGCGCGTGCTTAGCGTCTCGGGTCTTTTCATCGCCGTCGCGCTCACATACACGGGCGGACTGCAGGGGACGGGAGACACCAAGAGCCCGCTCTACATCTCGATCGTCTCGCAGATCATCGTGCCCCTCGGCATCTGCTTTGTGGTCCGGCGGACAAGCAGGCTGGACCCGATCGACATCTGGATCGCAATTCTCCTCGGTCATGTGACGCGGTGCGCGCTGAGTGTGATTCGATTCAAGCAGGGAAAGTGGCGCAACATCGCGGTGGATATTGAACAGAAAGCAAAGCAGGGCGCATCATGACAACGAAAAATGAGAGAGATGACGACGGAAAACCTAAGAACAATTTCGGCCATGGCGCCTAAGTTCACAATTACTTGACATTCTTTTACCTGTCCTTGACACCGCTTGAGATGCGCTTGGGTATATTGCCATCCTCATCACGAAGCGCCTTGTGGAGGTTGGAATGAAGTCGAAGAGAAAAAAGTTCTGGAGCGGCGGCAATCGGTTCCGGCTCATGCTCACGCTGGAGCTGGCGGTCATGCTGCCGGCGGCGGCGCTCGTATACTTCAATTTCCACTACATAGATTCCATCAAGCGCAATGGAAAGGTAGAAACCCTCATTCATAGTGAGTTCCAGTATGTGCTCGGAGTCTCAGAGAAGAAGATCAACCAGAAGATTTACTCGATGACGGAAGAGGTAAGGGGTCTTTTCCCCCCTCCAGACATTGGCGACGATTCGGAGAAAGAAAGGAAGCTAGACCTCATTCTGGCAAAAACTCCGTGGCTGGCTCACGTCTTCCTCTTCGACGCTGAAAAGGGTTTCTTGTTCCGTTCTCAACCGCGGCAGATGGGCGACAAGGACTTTCGCGAAGAGCATGAGCGCCTGACCGCAATGTACCGTGGGTGGTTCAACCTGGAAAGCGGTATGTGGAAGGAAGAGTTGCGCAAAAACAACAGGCTCATCTCTTGCTTCGGCGGACAAGCAAAGCGAGCCGGCGGGTACGCCTATATGACAACTGCCTTCTTTCTGTTTCCGCAACTCCCAAAGGACAGGTTCGTGTTGGGTGGGGCCAGCTTCGATCCCACTTTCCTGAAGCAAACCTTCTTTCCGGAAACGCTCGACGAGTTGATCACCCAGAAGTTGAGTGAGGATAAGGGAGACCGGCTCGCCATGATGGTCTACCCCGTTGACTCCGAGGGCCGGACAGAGAACAAGGCGCTCGCATCTTCTGCCGGATGGGGCGAGGGGAACCCCGAGGTCTCGCGCAACTTGGATGAAATTTTCCGTGGACTGGCGCTCGGCATCAAGTTTCAGGGAACGACTGTTAAGGCGATCGGTCGCCGATGGGTTCTCCAGGCCTTTCTCATCCTCGGGGCGCTCTCCGTACTTCTTGTAGCCGGCCTGGCGCTGGCTTACCGCAGCGTTAGAAGGGAAGTGGAGTTGGCCCGCCTGAAGTCAGACTTTGTTTCTAACGTCTCACATGAGCTGCGCACGCCACTGTCACTAATCTGGCTTTACGCGGAAACGCTCGAGCTCGGGCGCATCAAGACCCAGGAAAAGAAGGAAGAGTATTATCGCATCATTCGCAAAGAGAGCGAGCGGCTGACCGCGTTGATCAACAACATCCTAGATTTCTCCCGCATCGAGGCCGGACGCAAGGAGTACGATTTCCGCGAGACTGACATCGCGGAACTGGTGCGCAACACGCTCGACGCCTATCGCTATCAAATCGAACAACAGGGTTTCGCATTCGAGCAGCGCATCGACTCGGACATCCCGATCATGAATGTTGACCGAGAGGCCATCGCGCGCGCGCTCGTCAACCTGGTCAACAACGCGCTGAAATACTCAGGTGACGAAAAGTTCCTGGGGATCAAGTTGTACCGGGCAAATGGCGTTTTGAAGCTTGAGGTAGTCGATCACGGCATCGGCATCGCACGCCGCGATCAGTCGAAGATCTTCGAGAAGTTCTACCGGACGTGCGACCCGCTGGTGCACAACACGAAGGGAAGCGGGCTGGGCCTATCGCTGGTCCGCCACATCACGCATGCGCATGGGGGAGAGGTCGAGGTGGAAAGCGCGCCTGGGAAAGGCAGCAAGTTTACTCTGTCGTTGCCGTTGGCGACGGCCGCGCAGCGGCCGGCGAATGGCTCGACGTTAGGGGGCACAGCCGTATGAAAAACAAAATGGACAGGAGAACGCGCATATTGATCATCGAGGACGAACCCGCCATGGTGTCAGGCCTGCGCGATAACTTTGAGTACGAAGGTTACGACGTGATCAGCGCCGGCGACGGATTGGCAGGTCTCGAGCGCGCCTTGTCAGATGATCCCGACCTCGTGGTGTTGGACGTGATGATGCCACGGATGAGTGGTCTCGACGTTTGCAAGCAGTTGAAGGCCAAACTCCCGTCAATGCCCATTATCATGTTGACCGCGCGCGGTCAGGAGATCGACAAGGTTGTGGGGCTGGAGCTGGGCGCCGACGATTACGTCACCAAGCCGTTCTCCATCCGAGAATTGATAGCGCGCGTGAAAGCTGTGCTTCGACGGGTCTCGCAGACCCCCGCCGCGCCGGAGGTTTATCGGTTCAACGATGTCGAGGTCAACATCCGCGGCAATGAGGTGCGACGCGCCGGCGCGCCCGTCGAGCTCTCGGCGAAGGAGTTCGCCCTGCTGGCTTACTTCATCTCCCATCCCGCGGAAACGCTCAGCCGCGACCGCCTGTTGGATGAGGTTTGGGGCTATGAGAACTACCCCAACACACGCACGGTTGACACACACATCCTGCGCCTCAGGCAGAAGCTGGAACCGAATCCCGAGGAACCGCGGTTCATTCTGACCGTCCATGGCATTGGCTACAAGTTTGTAGCATGAGGGCGATGGTTTTATGAATCATTCAGGATTTAATGGCGGGTTGGCGACAGGGCTTGCGGTCGACGTCCAAGTCTCCCCGGCGCCGCGACAGAATTCAGGTACTCCTGCGCCCCAGCGGGAACTGGACCTGAAGCTCGCGGCTCTTCAGAAGGATTACGCCGATCTGCACGCCGCGCTCTTTGAAGCTGCGCAGGCGCACAGGCGCCTGTGCGCCCCTCGTCTGGTTCGGCGTGACGACTTCGAGATTGCCAGCGAAATTTTCGCCGTCCGCTACTTGCCCGGCGACTTTTTCACCGTAGAGGAGACGGGCAGCGGCGTATTCCTCGCGTTGGGTGACATCTGTGGCCATGGTCTGGCCGCCGGTATGTGGACCGCTCATTTAGTGGAGTTGGTTCGCGCGCACACAACCGCAAGCCATGATCCGGAGACGATCCTTGCCGGTGTGAACCGGGACCTCTGTCGTAAGTCGTCGCTGGCGCCGCTCGCCAGCTTGTTCATGGCAAGGCTCGATCCTGCAACAGGAAGGCTGGATTACTGCAGCGCCGGACATCCTCCCGCTATGCTGTTGCGCGCGGACGGGCAGTTGGAATTGCTTTCCATAGGTGGACCGCTGGTCGGCGTCCTCCCGGAGGCTTCCTTCGCTAGAGGAAGCGTGGAACTGCGCGCCGGCGACATACTGTTGGCCTACTCCGACGGCATCATCGAGTCGCGCGATGACGAGGATCAGGAGTTCGGCTATGAGCGCCTCAAGGCGGAACTACTCCGCGCACGGACCGGCTCTGCCGGCGACGCGCTGTTTTCGGTTTTGGGCGCCGTTCAAGATTTCGCCGCCGCGCGCAAGCAGGCTGACGATATGTCGCTCGTCGTCATACGTCGTCGCAGTCGCCAAGCCGCGCCGGCGGCCTTTGCCGCGAGCGGAATACGGAGTGAGTTATCCCCCGGAGTATCTTGAAATGCATGAATCGGTACAAAAAGGAGAGACACGACCCACCTCCCAACAGCTCCGGACTCTTCTGGAGGTTGCGGAGGCAACCGTCTCCAGCCGGGAGTTGTCCGCGATGTTCAAGAACCTGGCCGGCCTGCTCCATCGTGTCGCGCGCTTCGATTACCTGTGGCTCAACTTGCGTGATGGCGCCGACGATACATTGCGTTTAAACGTCATGGAACCTGCCGACCCGGGCCCGCCCGCGGCGCCACTTCCGGTTCAAGATCTAGCTAAGTGGGTCTGGCAGAACCAGCTACCAGTGGTCACTTCTTTCACAAGCCAGGCAGAACGGTGGCCTGATTATTACCAATGGGCGCAACGGCTCAATATGAATAGCCTCTGCGTTCTGCCGCTGACAACAGTGGGGCGTCGTATCGGGGCCCTCGGTTTCGGCTGCAAGCAACCTGGCGCCTACGACGGCCGGGAGGTTGATTTCCTGCATCTGGTCGCCAATCAGGTGGCGGTGGCGGTGGACAATGCGCTCAAATATGAGGACGCGCTGGCCGCGCAACAGCGACTGTCCCGTGAACGCGACCGATTGGGTCTTCTGCTTGAGATATCTGAATCCATCGCGTCACACCGCGACCTGGGCGAGATGTTTCGTGACCTCGGCGGGCGACTCCCTCGCATCATCCCCTTCGATTACATCAATCTTCTTTTGCATGACCCAGAGCGTGATGTCATGCGCCTGCATTTCTTGGCGGCGCCGGAATCCAGCACGATCAGACCCGGCATGGAATTGCCCGTTGAAGAAACTTCGGCAGGGTGGGTATGGAAAACCCAACAGCCCTTTATGGTCGAGGATGTGGCGTCGGAGACCCGATTTCCTAAACTGATGTCACAGTTGCGAGAGAATGGAGTTCAATCTTACTGCACGGTCCCTCTTACCACGGCGCTGCGCCGGCTGGGCGCAATGTCTTTCGGGAGCTCGCGGCGGAGAATTTATCAAGAAGCTGAGATCAACTTCATGCGGCAAGTGGCGAGGCAGGTCGCTGTCGCCGTGGACAACGTTTTGCACGACGAGAGCGCTCGATACGCCCAGGAGCAATTGACACACAAACGAGACCGCATACGGCTTCTTCTGGAAGTGAACAACGCGGTGGTCTCCCATTTGGATCTGGATGAACTTTTCACCGCCGTCAGTACTTGCCTGCAAAAAGTCATACCGCATGACTGCTCGGGCCTGGTACTGTGCGACCAGGAGACTGGCCGGTACAGAGTCCACGTGGTGCGTATTGCGAAAAATGAATCCTACATTCAAGAAGGGCGAGTGGAGCCGGACTGCTGGTCGCCGGCCAGCATCGCCATCACAGGGAAGCCGGCGGTGCTTTCCGAGCAGGACCTGAGCGCCTTGGCGGCGGAATCGCCCTGCGCGCAATTCTTTCTTGCCGAAGGTATGAAAGCCTTCTGTTCCGTCCCGCTTCTGTCCCATGACCGCACGCTGGGCGCGCTCACCGTGGCGCGATGCGGCGATGGCACGTTCAGCCCGAAAGACATCGAGTTGCTCAGCGAGGTCGCCAAGCAGATCGCGATCGCCGTTGAGAATGCGCAGGCGTACAGGGAGATCAGCGAGCTGAAAGACAAACTGGCTAAGGAGAAACTCTACCTGGAAGAGGAAGTCCGCACGGAGTACAGCTTCGCAGAGATCGTCGGTCACAGTGAGACTCTGAAACGAACCCTGAAGGCTGTCGAAACCGTCGCCCCGACCGATTCAGTCGTCCTCATTCAGGGCGAGACGGGCACGGGAAAGGAACTGATCGCACGCGCCATTCACAACCTGAGCGCCCGCCGTGAGCGTACGCTGGTGAAGCTTAACTGCGCCGCGATCCCGAGCGGCCTGTTGGAAAGCGAATTGTTCGGCCACGAGAAGGGCGCTTTTACGGGAGCCGTCGAGCGGCGCATCGGACGCTTCGAAGTAGCGCACAAGGGGACGCTCTTCCTTGATGAGATCGGCGACATTCCCCTGGAGTTACAACCTAAGCTTTTGCGTGTGCTGCAGGAGCAGGAGTTCGAGAGGTTGGGCAGCTCGCGCACCGTGCGGACGGATGTGCGCTTGATCGCCGCGACGAACCGCGACCTCGCGCAGATGGTCGCAGACAATCAGTTCCGCGCCGACCTCTACTATCGCCTCAACGTCTTCCCGGTTCGCATCCCGCCCTTGCGTGAGCGTCCCGATGACATCCCGCTGCTGGTCGCCTACTTCGTACAACACCACGCCCGCCGCCTGAACAAGCGCATCGAGAGCATTCCTGAGGAGGCGATGAACGCGCTTCAGCTGCACACCTGGGCGGGCAACGTGCGGGAACTGGAGAATTTCATCGAGCGCGCTGTGATCGTGACGCGCGGTACGCGCCTTCAAATCCCTCTCGCCGAACTAAAAGCGGAAACCGTCGCTAACGGCGGCGCCGGGGTTGCGCATCCCGTCCGGCTCGTTTCGATGGATGAGATGGAGCGGACACACATCGAGGAAGTATTGCGGCACACCGGAGGTCAGATCGGAGGCGCCGGCGGCGCGGCGGAGATCCTCGGCTTGCCCGTCTCCACTTTGCGGAGCCGAATGAAAAAGCTCGGCATAAGATTTGCACGCTGAGGTTGAATTCAGGAGACGAAGATTCATGCCAACGCGCATTACACAAATTGGAGATCAAGCAGGGGCGAGACGAAGGCTCAAAGTCGAAGGCACTCTAACCCTGGCGGATGCAGAACTGTTAGAAAGCATATGCAACGAAGTATGCGAGCAGGCCGGCTCCTGTATCAGCGTTGATCTCGCCGACATCACTTTTCTCGACAGCGAGAGCGCGTCGGTGCTGTGTCGCTTGAAAGGGCGGGGAATATCATTGGAGGGGCTTGATCTGTTCGTACGAAAGGTCGTCGAGCTGGCGGAGGAAAACGGCAGCGCCTAATTGGGCCCCTTCAGACGGTTTTGTATTCTCTGATCCTCTTATCAATCGGTTCCTGGCCTTTAAACATTCCGTTTACCTAAATCAAACCACGCGAGATTGGTACAGTAACGCGCGCGTAAGCAGGCGGCCGATTGATTAGTCGGTCGCTTGCTTACGCGCGCGTTACTGTACCGGCGTTCCAATGTTGCGTGGCCTGATTTAGTGAAGACCGCTATCCGTAATTAGCGCAGGCGGCTTACCACATTTCATTACCTGCCGCCGACACCCCTCAAATTGTATTGCATTCAGGGAAACGTGGCAGTCATCAGGCGCGCCACGTCATGCAGGACGAATGTTTCGCTGCGACATATCGCATCCGATGCGATATGTCGCAGCGAAACCTGCGTCAGCCGTCCCCACAACCACATCGCCTGTCGCCTCCTGAAACTCATACATAACAGCGTATCAATGACTTGGCGTGCGGGAGAGCCCCACGAGGGGGTATGGCAAGGCGCTTGCCCTAATAGCGTGTGAAGTGAACAACCGCTTTAACAACCCCGGATGGCAAGTCAGATACGGCGGCCATCGTCAAGCAGACCAGAAGGAGGTCATATTTTGAAAAAGCAAGCCATCAAGGCATTCGTATTGTTGAGTCTTCTACTCACACTCTCGGCAATCTACGTATATGCTCAAGGCAATACTCTGATCAGGGAGGTGAAGATTCCCTTC
>Ga0081455_10003087_pt1 | contig 19409 bp, 17 predicted proteins | sample TabmetS3T2R1_FD_70207 | JGI IMG/M metagenome (GOLD analysis project Ga0081455, IMG submission 70207) | Tabebuia heterophylla rhizosphere microbial communities from the University of Puerto Rico - S3T2R1 | ecosystem: Host-associated > Plants > Roots > Rhizosphere ... | reverse complement strand
GGGCCGGGGAGGCGATCGGAATCGTCCGCGCCGCACGTGCGGCCGGCCTGCCGATCGCGGTGTCGTTCACGGTCGAGCAGGACGGCCGGTTGCCAGACGGCACGGCCCTTTCCGCGGCGGTCACCCAGGTCGACGCCGAGGCGCCGCCCGACTACTTCATGGTCAACTGCGCCCATCCCACCCACATCGCACCAGCGCTCACCGCCGCTGGCACCTGGCGGTCCCGCATCGTCGGACTCCGCACGAACGCATCGGTCCGCAGCCATGAGGAGCTTGACGCCGCAACCGAGCTGGACGAAGGCGATCCCATCGAGCTCGCCCGGTCACAGGAGGCACTGCGTCCTCGCCTGCCGAGCCTTGCTCTGGTCGGAGGATGCTGCGGTACAGACGAACGCCACGTCGCCGCGATGTGGGCTCTCAGCAACTAAATGGAGGTGCGAAGCGTGCGACGGGTTTCTTCAGCTGAGCTGAGTTGAGGAATTGAGTGACTACGCCGCCCGGCTGGGCCTTGATGGCCCTAGGTGGGGAGGTGTTGGACCGACTGGATCGCTGCCCAGACGCGGCATCAGTCCGGGCAGGTGCCACCCGTGCGCCCGTAGATTGCCTCGGCACCGGCCGACAGTCGCTGGACGCGCGGGCCCCCAACCTCGAGGCCGATGAGCATCATGCAGCGACCCTGGGTCCAGTAGACGTGGCCGATGGCGTTGCCGTGCAGATCGGGTCCCGTCCAACCGTTGGCGCCGGGGACGCTGGGAACCTGGAACCGGTTGATCTTGGCGCCGGAGATCTGATGCCTGATCGCCTCGTCGCCCGTCTCATAGGTGCGGGAGGCGCGATTGAGAACGGCTCGACACCTCGCGCAAGTGGCCCCCACCGGGGGAGCGGCATAGCGGCGGGCGGGGGGTGGCCACGGCCGTAGGACATCGGCGTTACTCGCTCCGACCGTGGCCGGACCGATTCGGGATCTGCGGCTTCCCGCACACGACATACCGTCACGGGACCGGAGTGAGCAACAGCCGGGAGGCCATGCCCACCGCGTCGCCGAGGGCCGCGATGTAGTGGTCGCGTAGGAACGTCGTGTGCCGCAGCTCCCAGATCGTGCGGGCTTGCAGGAACGCCGCGTCGCGCGCCTTGTCGATGCTCCACGCGCTGATGAGGTGGGCCACTGGTCCGATGACGTCGTCGGCGGCGCGGCCGATCTCGTCGAGGAAGGACCGACGCACCTCCGCCTCGACATCGGCGAGGACGTCGTTGATCGCCTCGTAGTCGTGCCGGACGGCGCTGTCGTCGGGGGTCGTGCCGCGCGACTGGCAGGTGCGGACGAGCGCGAGGGCGAGGTCATGCTCGATGTGCGCGTTGATCCCGGCCAGTGCGTACTGGATCGGTAGCCGGTTCGGCCCGTTCCGGGTCTCGAAGAGGGGACGCCAGGGTGAGGGCGGCCGTCGTCTCGCTGCGGCCTCGTCGTACGCCTCCAGCCAGAGGTTCGCGAACCGGACATCGAGCTCGGTCGCCGCGGGGTTGTCCTGGAAGGTGTCACCCTGCTCGAGCAGCGTGGCGACTCTTTCAGTCACTGTGAGGTAGACGCGGTTGAACACGTGCACGCCGTCACCGGTCGGAAGGTCGGCGTCGATCGCGCCCAACCGTGCCATGACCTCGGGGACCGTCGTCGGTCCGCTCACGGCTCACACCGTCCCGTGCCGCATGCCGGTGGCCGGCAGCTCGTCCTCGGCGGTCTCGACGGACGGGTTGACCTGATGAGTCGATTTGCGCCGGGAGCGTTGAGACGTGTTGCGTACGGCGGACGCCGACGCCGTAGGTCTTCGGCAACCTTGATGCTTTGCACCCACGCCCGCTCGAAGGTCCGCTCGGTCTGCTGCTTCGTTGACATCGCACCCTCCCGCCAAATCAATCGACAGCCCAGTATCCCCAAGAACGGCACGCCGACCGAGCTACGCAGGGTGTTGGCGTCCAGGCGGCGGAATGACGCGCTCGTTTTGCAGCCCCGCCGCGAAGTGCAACGCGGTGGGTGCCTGGGTCCGCTAGGCCAGGCTGCGACTTTGTGCGCACCTGCTCACTCGCCCTTGCCCGGTGTTTCGCGGAGGAGTGTCTATAGCGCCAGGCTGCCCGGCGGACGGTTGGTTCAGGAGCGTGGGATGACGGTGAGGACCCGCTGGGTGTGGATGCGGAATTCCTGCAGGAAGCCTCGGAGCAACTCTGCGGTGACTCGTCGGTCACGTCGCCGTCGGGGCCGAAGATCTCGGGTCGGAATAGATGTAGGCCTCCGGCGCGGTCATCTGCCGGGCGTTGCAGAAGCTGAGCACGCCGCGCAGGCTCTGCTGGGCTACCGCGGTGCCGATCTGGCCGATCGAGGGCCGATCACCGCGGCCGGCATGTGGTCGAAGGAGTTTTGCCCCCACGGCCGCGACGCCCAGTCGATCGCGTTCTTCAACGCGCCCGGGATGGAGCGGTTGTACTCGGGATGACGAACAGAACCGCGGCTGGCTGTGCCAGCCGCAGGAAGCGGCATGCGTGGGTCACCCGGCTCGATCACTGTCAGTTTGGGAAGTGCGCCGGGGATGCGTCGAGTGCTTGTCGTGGTTGATCGACCGGTCCGTCGTGGCCTGGAGTGACCTGGCGGTGACGGCCTATGGCCCGTTGATGGACCGGTCGCTCGGTCCAATCTGATGTCTCGGCCGCGACGAATCCTCGTCAACTCCTGGGTGACTCCTCGAAGGGAGGTGAGGGTTATGTCTCGTCGTGTTCGTGGCTGGCTTTTTGCAGCGATCTTCTTCGTGGTCTCCGGCGTTCTGGTGGCGATGCCATCGGTCGCCCATGCTGGCCTCACGTTCAACGCCCTCGACTGATCCGACGCCCACTTGGGCGGGCCACAGGGCGCGCGGCTGGTCTGCTTCGATCGCAGGGCCGACGATCAGCTGGTTTGCGCCCGGACCGCGATCATGTCGGCGGCCCTGGACCGACGGAGTTCCGGGCGCGGTCCAGGGCCGCCTACAGGTTGGCGATGCTGGCGTCGCCGCGAAGCTGCCCCGGCCAGACGGGTGTGTCTTTGACCTGGGCCATTGGGTTGGAGCGGGTGACGGGAATCGAACCCCCGCTGTCAGCCTGGGAGTGCCAGCTCATAGCCGTCTGCCCCTATAGAAGGCGCGTTAGTGTTGTCGGCCTGTCGGTCTGACCGTGGCTCCCCGCTGGTCCGGGCACCTTTGTGGCACGTTTGTGGCTTCGCTTCAGCGCTGATCTGGTCGGTCGAGTCGGGGCTGGTCGGCGGCGTCGCGCTCATTGGCAGCGGCCTCGCGTTCGTCGGCGATGCGGTCGCGGTCGTCGGCGATGCGGTCGCGGTCGTCGAGGTCAGCCTCGCGTTGGTCGGCGGCAGCGTCGCGTTGGTCGGCGGCAGCGTCGCGTTGGTCGTCGGCGGCCGCGCGTTGGTCGGCGGTGTCGCGCTCGTCGTCGAGGCGGTCGCGCTGTTCACCGGCAGCTCGACGACGTTCGCGTTCTTCGCGCGCGACTCGGCGCTTTTCGGCGCGAGCATCTCGTAGCTCGGCCTCTTGATCTCGGAGCTCTGCCGCCTGTGCGCGTGCGTTTGCTGCCCTTTCTCGCGTCTCGGCGGCGGCGGTTCGTGCCTCGGCCGCGGCCCTGGCATGTTCCTGCGAGGACTCCCGGAGGGCGGCGGCCACCTCCCGGTGCCAGCGCAGGCTCGCCAGCGGATCCGAGCCGTTGGGATCGACGGGTGCCACGACCCTCAGCCTAGATCAGCGCGCTCGGCGAGGGCGCTACTCATGCGGTAGTAGCCGGTCGTCACGACATGACGGTAACTAGCGTGCTCGGTGGCCCCTAGGGGCGAGGGTCCCATGGCGTGAGGGTGTCGTTAGGCGGTCTTGTCCATGGTGGGGAGCTGGCGGGTTTCGATCAGGTGGACAGCGACCTCGCGGAGTTTGATGTTGTGGTCTTGGGAGTAGCGGCGCAGGACTTCGAAGGCTCGTGCCTCGTCGAGGCCGTGGCGCTCCATGAGAAGACCTTGGGCTTGGCCGATGAGTTTGCGGCTGTCCAGGGCCGTGTTGAGTCCGGCGGTGTTCAACGATTGGGTGAGGGCGAGGGCGGCGTGGCGGGCGAAGATGGCCATGAACGCGATGTCGTCTTGGGTGAAGCCGCGGCGGTGGGTCCAGTAGGCGTTGATCGAACCGATCCGGCGACCCTCGGCCGTGGTCAGCTCGGTGGCCAACATGCTGGCGATCCCAAGCGCGGCGACCCTGGTGGCCCAGGTCGGCCAGCGTTCGTCCTCGGCGAGGTTGGGCACGGTCAGGGTCTGGCCCGGCCAGCTGGTGTCGGAGCAGGGTCCCTCACCGAGCTCGGATTGCAGGCGGTCCAGCTCCTGGACGAGAACATCGGTCGGGGCGATCGTCTCGAGCTTGTTGCGAGCCTGGATCATGCTGATGCCGGCCTGGTCGGCGTCGAGCTGGGCCCGGACGTAGCGCACGATGTCCTCGGCCGTCTCGGTCGGCGTCGGGGCGGCCTGAAGACTCGCCGCGAGCTCCGCGAAATCTAACGCGTCGTGGTCATGCATGACGGGCCAGGGCCTTCTGTGCGGACTCGGAGTGTCGCCCGCCTCCGGACGACTGATTGAAAGGTACGCCTACAGATCCAGATCGCGCTAGACCACCAACAGCTACGGCGCCACCGGGTTCAGTGCGGGTATCGGTTTCTCGGAGGTCACTGTGAGTGAGAGGGCGCGCCTGCCCCTGAGTCCCGGGACCTGCACAGAGAGGGGACCGCAGTTCCAGGACCAGGCGCGCCCTCCCCTCGACAGCCGTACCCAGCCACCCGTTCCCCATGCACTCCAGGTACCGCGCAGAACAGCGCCGCAAGAGGGTAGACCCCGGCCACACCTGCCCGCACCCCGTAGTTGCCGCTCGTAGGTCGGAGCGGAGCGCGGCCAGGGGCGCCCGATCACGTAGTGACGCGACGTAGGAGCGCCCTGGACGCGCGAAAGTGGAGGCCGAAGACCAGTGCTACGGGGTGCGGGGCCACCGGCTCGGCTTCGCGCCGACGTTATGGCTCGCGACGGGTGGGGTACGTGCTTGATGAGTCTGGGTCGTGCGGGGGCTCGTGGGCCCAGACAAGGGTTCCGGCCGTGTCTTTCCCGCGCGGCCGGAACCCGAAGGCGGGGACGTCGGTATGTCCGTGGGGTGGTCGGTGCTTTTTGGCCTTCGTGGTGCCGGTCGTGGTGCGAAACGGTGGGGAATCAGAGGTGCTGAGCACCCCTGGTGGGGTCCGGTACCGGGCCGCATCCCGCAGCTGCCGATGTCGACCTGGGCGAGCGTGGTCGCGAGCTTGGCGGCAGCTCCGAACACGTACTGGTTGCGGTAGTAGTGGCCATAGGTTGTACCGGCCGCGATGCTGCGGACTTCCTCGAGCGCTTGCTCGGGCGTCATGGCGCCCAAGGATGCAACCGTTCTGGCGGGCCGCGTATGCAGCGACCCCAGCGCGGAGACCGTGGGGCCGCCGCTTTGCGCGTCCGAGTTAGATGCGTTCGGCGCTCGGATCGATGGCGCGCACCTGAGCCTCAACGTCTGCTGTCTGATCGAACCTGTGCTCGACCCGGATGCAGTTGTGTGCGTTGAGTCGACTTGCGTCTCCAACCCTGTAGCCCGCTTGGGCGAGGCCCTTGAGAAGTGCGCGGTGCTGCGCGGACGTTGAGGCCTTGAAGATCGATGTCATTCCTGGGTTCCCTCCGGTTGGTTAGACGGTCGCCGAGGTGATCGATGAGGTCATGCAGCCCGGCGTCCGCGCTTGCCCGGTCGTCGTGGCTGAGGGTTCGTGGTCGGTTCTCGTACAGGATGTACGGGCCAGGTTCAACGGTCCCCTCAGTGTGCAGCGGGAAGGTGACGAGCCCCGACCGCTCGTCCGGTCCGTGGCCGAGCCGCGCCTCGACCCTGACCTGGAAAACCTGGCCGAGCGTCAAAGCCCAGCCAGGGCGCGCCGAGCTCGACGAAACGGCGCTCTGCGTGGCGGCCTGGTACGGCGAACACCGCGCCCAGGTCCTCAACGTCATCTGGTTGGGGGCTTCAGCGTCTAATTCGTTCTCCTCCGCCACGGCAGACCCAACAGGTCGCGCGACTCATCCGGAAACCGGACAGCAGGTCCAAGACCACGATCGGCGCGGCCCCGGTGGCGGAAGATCAGCGGGCGCCGGAGCAGCGGCGATCAGGCAAGCGAACGACGCGCTCGCGGCGCGGGTCCTGCAAGCGGTCTGGGCGCGCCGTTCGCTTGATGTCCGTGCCCAAAGACCGGCCGGACATTCCCCGGCTCGCGGTGCACGAACGCCGAGGGCGTGATGGCGAGCGGTGCGGTGTGGTACAGATCAGGTACGGATGATCCCGGCTGGATCGTCCGAGGCCCCGCCCGCGCAGGCTCGCACCTGATGGGGCGGGGCCGCTTGATCCGCGGACGGGCTTGAGTTTGCGAGGCCTATTCGGTCCGGGACAGGCCGGGTATACGACGACCTCGACCTGTGAGCCACCGCTGGTCGTGGCCACACCCGTGGGCCGGGGTCGTACGTTGCGCTGGGTTGGCGAGGGCTTATCTGGCCCGGGGGCTTCAGAGTTCGGCGTTGCTTCGTGAGGCGGCGCTTGTTGGAGTCGCTTTTTGGTTCATACTGGTTCACCGGTCCCGTGGACGGCGATGTCGAACGCGGCTTCGAACTCGTCGTGGCTGGGCGCCATCATTTCGGCGAGCTCTGCGAACCGGGCGTAGACGGCGGTGTTGACGGCGGGTGGCAGGGCGCGGCGTTGGTGTCTGGCTGAGAGTTGGGCGATAGCGTCGGCGGCGGCCCGCCGGGCGATCACATCGATGGCCCACCCGTAGTCGGTTGCGTGCTCGTTCACGGACTCAACGGTCCCGGGTGGCAACAGGCGCCACAAGTGCCGAACGGCAGCACCACGCCAAAATTCGCCCGGCCCGGATTGCTTGTGGACCGGCCGTTGTGATCACGGACCGTGTCAGCCGGTGGTTGTCGCTTCCCGGCCGTGGTCGCGGCAGGCTACAGCCGTTGCATCTTGTGGAACGGGCTGATGATGCGAACCGTTTGCCGGCCGAAGTCGACGGTCACCGCGCTCACCTCCACCCCGGTTACGCGGCCTACCCCATACACGTCGTGACAGACCAGGTCGGCAATCGCGTACTGCTCGATTGATGGTTCGGGCTCGGGCTGGAAGGGGCTACTGGCCAGATGTCGACGCCTCGCCCCGGATCGTGTAGTCATTTGCCTCAAGTATGCGCCTGCCGACGCTTCGCAGCGACCTCGGCCCGCGACGCGTTCACCCCGCACGCTCCCCGGCACGATCAGGCGCATCACCGAGCCCCGCCCGCGGCAAGCTGCAGCCGGCCGCTCGGGACACGCCGGGACATGCTAGGGACACGGCATAGGGCAAATGGAGCGAAACCAGGGGAGGAGCACACGCTTCCGACCGTTTCGCGCCGGCATCGCAGCTCGGCACGGGGTAGAGCGGCTGTGGGTTTTGAGCAGGGGGTTGACGATGTGGGCCGCTTGTCTGGGGTCTCAGGTGCTGGGGTCAGGGCTGGAGGGTGTCGATCCATCGCTGAAGACGTCGGGTCTGACTCGCCATGAGCTCGGGTTGGCCAAGCGCGCTCGCGAGGATGGTGCTGCCTTCGTAGGCGGCGATGAGGTCGATCGCAAGGTCGCGCGCGTCGCGTCGTCCCATGTCGCGAAGCTGTTGCTCGACCCAGTCCAGTTGGATCTGCATCAATGGAGCGGCGAGCGGATCCGATCCATCGTCGCGCTTGGCCAACTCCGAGCTCAGCGTGCCGTAGGGACAGCCAAACTGGGCGGTCGCGTCGGCTCGGTCGGCGAAGCCTGCCACAAGTGCCTTGAGGCGGGGCTTGGGGCTGCGATGCCGCCGCTCTAGTTCCGCGAAGGTCGACTCGAGCTGAGCCCCACGGTCCTCGACGACGGCGCCGACGATGTCGTCCTTGGTTTTGAAGTAGTAGTAGACGTTGCCTAGCGGGACATCCGCTTCTTGGGCGATGTCGGCCAGGGTGGTCCGCGCGACGCCCTGGCGATACACCAGCTCGCGCGCTGCGGACACCAGCCGCTCTCGCTTGCCCACCCGGGCGACCGGGCCGCGTTCACTCTGTGTTGAGTCAGTCATCTCACTCACAGTATAGACATCCGTCAGTACGGAATGTATGTTAGTCATCTAACTAACTCACTACTAGCCTCATCGACGAAGGAGAACGTCATGCCTGTCGCGTACCTCGACGTGCCTACCGGAGCCAACAACAGCACCAAACAGAAGATGGTGAAAGCGCTGTACAACGCCATGCACGAGGCCTACCCGTTCCCCGACGACACGCGAATCTTTCTGCGGGAGTGGCCGCTCGACAACGTGAGCCAGAACGGGTCCCTTGGCTCGGAGCCGATGCGGCCGGTGTTCGTCGCACACGTGTCCAAGGGCGGCGACGCCAACGCCAAGCGCACGATGCTGAGGCGGATCAACGAAGCGGTCGCCGACGCCTATCATCTGCCGGACTTCATCGCCTTCCTCCACGAGCATTCGCTCGACGTCGTGGCGGTCGACGGCGGTCTGCTCGCGGACGACCAGCAGCGAGTCGAGGACCAGGCTGCGGCGTACGCCCTATCCGACGACTCACCTCAGTGAGGAAGGACTCATCATGGAACGCTCAGCGATCAACCCGTCGTCGTGGTCCGTCCAGCTGGGTTTCGATCAGGCCGAACTCGTCGAGGGTCACCGCCGTGAGCTCGTGTGCAGTGCGCAGGACGCCGTCGACGCCACCGGCACGCCGCAGCATCCGGCGACCTGCCCGCCCAACTCCGGATGTCACTGGACAACCTCGAAGAGGTTCTCACCGGTGCCGACATGACGCTGGCCAACGTGGTTCGGCTCAACTTCTACACGACTGACATGGGGGCACTGCTCCAACAGTTCCCCATTGTGAACGAACGCTTCGAACGGACCGGCGAGCGCTTCGCCACCAGCCTGGTCGGCGTCTCCAGTCTCGCTGCCCCCGATCTCGTCGTGGCGCTCGAGGCGACCGCGATGGACTGACACCGGAACAGCATCGACACGCGCGGCAGCCGCCTCCATTCGGGGCGGCTCGCCCGCGGCGCGGGTCGCTCGAGTACGTTCCCTACAGGTTCGAGATCACACTTCCCCCAGGGACTTTGGGCCGGCAGGAACGGTCTCCCTTATGTATGCGCGCCGCTTCGTCAGGGGGTCGACGCCGGCATACACAGACACTCTGAGCGACCCAGAGGACAGCTCCTCGATGCGCCCTCGAGGCCGCTTCCGCCGACGTGAGCTGGGTGTCATAGTTTGACGGCCTCTCCGATTTCGCACCACGAACCGCACCACGACCTTTGGCTGGGTGCGCGACACATGGCGTCTTACCTGGTCAGATGTGTGCGCCCGGCAGGATTCGAACCTGCGACCGGTGGATTAGAAGTCCACTGCTCTATCCAGCTGAGCTACGAGCGCGTCACGTCATATGACGTCTGATCAGCATAGGTGGGTACGACTCAGCGGCGCTGGGGCGTTCCTGACTACGCTCAGTGGGGTGAGCCTGCCTCCCCAGCCCGCGCCGGCCGCGCCGTACCCGGTTTTGCCACCGGAGCCACCGCGAAACCGCTGGACGGCGGAGCGCATCGCGCTGATCTGCGTGGTGTCGGTCGTCTGCGTCGGCGGAGTCGCGGTGGCGCTGTGGCTCGCGAGTCGCTCCGGTGGGCCGGCTGGCGCGGCACTGGTGCTGATCCTCGCGAGTGTCCCCGTACCCCTCGTCGTCGCGTGCTTCCTCTGGCTGGACCGCTACGAGCCGGAGCCGGTGCGGTTCCTCGTCGCCGCGTTCGCCTGGGGTGGCGTCATCGCGCCGCTGGTCGTGCAGTTGCCCTATTACCTGCTCGAGCGGGCCGATGTCAGCTACCGGGTGCTCGCGACGTTCTGGGCACCGGTCATGGAGGAGACCGCCAAGGGGCTGTTCCTCGTCTTGGTGGTGCTGTTGCGCCGCAACGAGTTCGCCGGCGTGGTCGACGGACTCGTGTACGCCGGGCTGGTCGGCATCGGATTCGCCTTCACCGAGAACATCCTTTACTACGCCGGTGCCTACTCCGGTGCGCTCAGCGAGGAGCTCCAGGGCGCGGAGGGCACGACGGCTCTGTTCATCGCCAGGGGACTGTTCAGCCCGTTCTCACACCCGCTGTTCGCGGCCGCATTCGGTGTCGGGGTCGGCGTGGCCGTCGCGACCCGGCGGCGGTGGCTCAAGGTCGTCGCACCGGTCGTCGGCCTGGCCGTGGGGATGGGGTTCCACGCGCTGTGGAACGGCTCGGTCTCCTACTGGGGAGGCCGAGGGTTCCTCCTCGTCTATGGCCTCGGCTTCCTCCCGATCTTCCTGGCCGGGATCGGCCTGGCCGTCGGGGTCCGCAGCCACCAGGGACGGGTGGCGATCCGCGGGCTCGACGATGCCGTCGCGCGCGGCTGGCTGCACCCGGACGAGATTCCGTGGCTGGCGAGGTTCAGCCTGCGGCGTCAGGCGCGTGGTTTCGCGGCTCGCCACGGCGGGCCGATCGCAGCCACGGCCTTGAAGCGCTATCAGCGGGCTGCGCTCAAGATGGCATTCGCCCACGATCGGGCCCGGCGGGGGCTCGGACCGGCGGACGGACCCGACCGCGTACGCGAGTCGCTCGCCGAGATGGCCCGGATGCGGCCGTACATCCTGCTGCCGCCGCCATTGCAGCTCGGCCCGGCACCGGCCCAACCCACGGGCTGGCCGCCGCCGGCCCCACCAGCACCACAGGGTTGGCCGCCGGCGGCGCCACCGGGCTGGCCGAACCCCGCGCCGCCGCCACCACCCGGCCGGCCGCCGCCCTCGCCGCCGCCCGAATCGACCTGGAATGCGCACACCCCGCCGGTCGGCTGGCCCGCGGGTGGTCCGATAGGCCAGACTGGATGGTCGCGAGGTGGTCACGGTGCGCCTCCGACTGGGGAGAGTCCGTGGCCGCAGTCGGGCACCGACCACCCGAGGAGGGCTGCATCACCACCTGCGGAGAGTGATCCGCGGTGAACGCTCGGCGACCCGGGCTCCATTAGGGTTTGGCATGCAACTTCCCGTAAGGAACGAACGGACCTAGCGACTGTGACCGCAGTCCCTGACAGCAATGAGCCACGGCGTGCGCGCGAGCCGTGGGAGGAGGAACCGCGGATGCCCACCCCTGAGGTCTCCGCGGACCTCACTGCTGCGCTGATCCGGTTGCGCAAGGAGCTCGAGGACGCTCCGCTCGATCTCGACCTGCCCGGTGCGGAGGATATGCGCGTCGAGCGAGGGGAGATGGTCCACCAGCTCGACGACTACATCCTGCCGCGCCTCGTCCAGGCGAGTGCTCCGCTGCTCGCCGTCGTCGGTGGCTCGACGGGTGCGGGCAAGTCGACCCTGGTCAACTCACTCGTCGGTCGCCCGGTCACCAAGTCGGGCGTGCTGCGACCCACGACGCGGTCGCCGGTGCTGGTGCACCACCCCAAGGACTCTGACTGGTTCCAGCATGAGCGGATCCTCCCCGACCTCAAGCGGACTCACAACAACCCCACCAACGACGTCGGCGCCCTGCACCTGGTCGCGGTCGATACCGTGCCGCACGGCGTCGCGATCCTGGACGCGCCCGACGTCGACTCGGTCGACGCGGGCAACCGCGCCCTCGCCGCCCAGTTGCTCGCCGCCGGCGACCTGTGGCTGTTCGTCACATCGGCCGCCCGGTACGCCGACGAGGTGCCGTGGAGCTTCCTCCGCAAGGCCGCCGAACGCAGCGCGGCCGTCGCGATCGTCCTGGACCGTACGACGGAGCGGGCCATCCAGGAGGTCCGCGGCCATCTGGCCCGGATGCTGACGGCGCGCGGCCTCAAGGACTGCCCCCTGTTCGCGGTGCCGGAGTCGAGGATCGACGTCAACGGCCTGCTGCCGTCCGATGTCGTCGCCCAGCTGCACAGCTGGCTCGCCGACCTGGGATCCAACGTCGACGCCCGCACTCAGATCATTCAGCAGACGCTCGACGGCGCGGTCCGCCACGTGGTCTATCGCACCCATGCCGTCGCCGACGCCGCGGCAGCTCAGCACGAGGCCGGCGAGAGCCTGGCGGCCGAGGTCAGCGAGATCTACGACGCCACGATCGAGGAGATCGGCGCGGCGGTGGCCGACGGCACCGTCCTCCGCGGCGAGGTACTAGTTCGCTGGCGTGAGTTCGTCGGCGGCGACCTGGCCCGCTCGCTCGAGCAGAAGGTCAGCCGGGTCCGGGAACGCATGATGGGTGCCATTCGCGGTCGGCCACAGGCCGCCGAGCAGGTCGGCCTCGCCCTCGAGCGGGGGCTCCAGATGGTGCTCGTCGAGCGAGCCGAGACGGCGGCGGCCCGGGCGGCTGGACAGTGGCGTACGTCGGAGGCCGGTGCGGCGCTGATCGACGGTGGGGGTGGCGCCCTGGCCCGCGCGTCCCGAGACCTCCGGATCCGCGCCGACCGGGTCGTGCGCGAGTGGCAGCGTGAGGTTCTCGAGATGGTGCGCCTCGAAGGCTCCGACAAGCGCGTCACGGCCAGGTTCCTCGCGTACGGCGTCACCGGCCTCGGAGTCACGCTCATGGTCGTCGTCTTCGCCGGCGGCGCTGCGCGCGGCACCCATTCGCGCCACGACGAGTTGGAGGAGGCCGCCGACGCCGTAGCGATCGGTGAGCGCATCCTCGAGTCGGTCTTCGGCGCCGAGACCATGCGGCAGATGGCCGACAACTCCCGAGCCGAGCTCGAGCGGCGATGCCGCGAGCTGTTCGAAGCGGAGAAGTCCCGCTATCTCACGGCGCTGGACGGAGTCTCGGCCCGCCCGGACTCCGCGGTCCGATTGCGAGACGTCGCCCGGGCGGCCGACGACGTCCGCTACGAGGCGGTGCAATGACGGAGCAGGTGGACAGCGAGCACGTCATGTTCGGGACCGGGGACGGCGACCTCGCGGCCCGGATCCAAGGTCTGGAGTGGGCGCTGACCGCCGCCCGGGGACACCTGAGCGAGGAATTGCTGGGCGAGGCCGAAGACGTCGTTCAGCGGGCTCGTTCCCGGCTGCGGCTGTCGGCCGAGCACACCATCGTGGCCCTCGCCGGCGCGACCGGCTCGGGCAAGTCCTCGCTGTTCAACCAGCTCTCCGACCTGGAGCTGGCGGCCGTCGGAGTCCGGCGCCCGACGACGTCGTGGGCCATGGCCTGCGCCTGGGGTCCGACCGGCGCGGAGGAGATCCTCGAGTGGCTCGGCATCCCGCCGCGGCACCAGGTGTCGCGCATGAGCATGCTCGACATCTCTCCCGACGAGACCAACATGCAGGGGCTCGTCCTGCTCGACCTGCCCGACCACGACTCGACCGAGGTCGCGCACCACCTCGAGGTCAAGCGGCTCGTCTCGTACGCCGATCTGCTGGTCTGGGTGGTCGACCCACAGAAGTACGCGGACGCCGCCATCCACGACGGCTATCTCGCGCCGCTGGCGACCCACGCCGAGGTCATGCTCGTCGTTTTCAACCACATCGACGAGATACCGGTCCTGGAGCGCGAGTCCACCATGTCCGACCTCCGTCGGCTGCTCGCGATCGACGGACTGTCGGAGATCCCGTTGGTGGGGACCTCGGCGAAGACCGGCGAGGGCATCGACGACCTGAAGCGCGCTCTGGTCAAGCGCATCCGGGCCAAGCGGTCCGCGGCGGACCGGCTCACCGCCGACGCCGAGACCGCGACCGAGCGGCTGATCGAGGCCAACGGGATGGAGGACCCCAGCGGCCTCGACGAGCGACGCCAGGCTGCTCTGGTCGACGTGCTGGCCGAGGCGGCCGGGGTGCCCGTCGTCGTGGAGGCGGTGGAGTTCTCGACCGCCGCCAGTCGCCGCCGCGCGACGAGCTGGCCGGCCATCCGCTGGCTTTCCCGTTTCCGCAAGGACCCGCTCGCCCAGCTTCGGCTGGGGATGGCGGACTCGAGCTTCTCCGAAGATCGCTCGGCGATGCCGGCGCCCACCAAGGTCCAACAGGCGCGGGTCGACGTCGCGGTGCGCGACCTGGCCGACGACGCGACCCAGGGTCTGGCGCCGCCGTGGGCCGACGCCGTACGACGAGCGTCGACGTCGGACTTCGAGGAGCTGCACGACGCGCTCGACAAGGCGATCGCCTCGACCGATCTGGGGGTGACGAAGAAGCCGGCGTGGGTCCGGATCGTCGGCGTCGTCCAGTGGCTGCTCCTCCTGGCAGCGGTGGGTGGGCTGGGTTGGCTGGCCACCCTGGCGGCAATGGATCTCGCCGGCAACGATGCGCCCGAGCCGCCGTCGATCGGCAGCGTGTCGGTGCCGCTGCTGATGGCGCTGGTCGGGACTGTGGTCGGAATCTGTCTCGGATTCCTCGCTCGGTTCCCCATCGGCGTCTCGGCCCGGCACACCGCGGACTACGCCAGTGACGCCCTCCATCAGTCCATCGCCGACGTCGCGCACAACCGGGTCTTCGCGCCGATCGACGAGGAGATCAAGGCCTACGAAGGCACCCGCGATGCCCTCCGGGCTGCCCGCGGCTACTGACATCGACGGGCCGTGTCCGGTTTCGAGGGACGGCACCGACGTCACGGGTGAGAGGCGCCGAACGGGCGCCGTCGCTAAAGGAGAAGTGCCGTGAAGTACATCATCATGTTCTACGCCTCGCAGCAGGAGTACGACCTCATGGAAGGCAACCCGACCGACCGGCCGGCCTGGTCACCGGAGGCGGTCGCCAAGATGCACGCCTTCATGGAGCAGTGGAGCTCCGAGCTCGTCGAGTCCGGTGAGTTCGTCGACGGCCAGGGGCTTGCCGCGCCGGCGCACACCCGCCGGATCCAGGGCCTGCGAGACGGCGCGCCGGTCGTCACCGACGGCCCGTACCCGGAGACGCAGGAGGTCCTTGCCGGCTACACGATCGTCGAGTGCGACAGCTTCGACCGGGCGACTGAGATCGCCGCCCGGGTGACCGAGTGCCCGAGTCCGTCGGGTGAGCCGACCGGTTCGGAGTACGTCGACGTGCGTCCCCTCGTGAGTCATCAGGCCGACCTGGAGATCTAGTGCCGTGGACGGCTCCGACATCGAGGGCCTGCTGCGTCCGCTGGCGCCGCAGGTCCTCGGTGCGGTCGTCCGCCGCTACGGGCACTTCGATCTCGCCGAGGACGCCACCCAGGAGGCGCTCATTGCGGCGGTGGCGCACTGGCCGGCCCAAGGCGTACCCGACGATCCGAGAGCCTGGCTGATCCGGGTCGCCGCGCGCCGGCTCACCGACCTGCTGCGCAGTGAGCAGGCCCGCCAGCGCCGGGAGGACACCGTGGCGTCCTGGACGCTTCCCGAGGATCGACTCGACGCGCCGGCGGACCAACCGCCTTCGGCCACCGACGACACGCTGATCCTGCTGTTCCTGTGCTGTCATCCGGCGCTGTCTCCGGCGTCCCAGATCGCGCTGACCCTGCGGGCCGTCGGCGGTCTGTCGACGGCCGAGATCGCCCGGGCGTTCCTCGTACCCGAGGCGACGATGACGCGCCGGATCAGCCGGGCCAAGCAGCGGGTCCGGGACAGCCGGTCGCCGTTTCGGATGCCCGCAGACAACGAACGCGCCGATCGACTCGCCGCCGTGCTCCACACGCTGTATCTGATCTTCAACGAGGGGTACGCGACCACGTCGGGTCCGACGCTGCTGCGCACCGAGCTCGCCGCCGAGGCGATCAGGCTGACCCGGTTGGCCCATCGGCTGCTGCCCGACGACGCCGAGGTGACCGGGCTGCTTGCCTTGATGCTCCTCGCCGACGCGCGGCGGCTGGCGCGCACCGGACCCAACGGCGAGTTGATCCCGATGGCCGACCAGGATCGCGCTCGGTGGGACGCCGCCGCCATCGCGGAGGGAGTGGCGCTCGTGTCCGAGGCACTGCCCACGAGAGACACCGGCCCGTATCAGCTGCAGGCGGCGATTGCCGCTCTGCACGACGAGGCACCCAGCGCTGAGGCCACCGATTGGCCGCAGATCGTCGCCTTGTACGAGGTGCTGTTGCGCATCGGCGACAATCCGATGGTCGCTCTGAACCATGCGGTGGCCGTGGCGATGGCGCGGGGCGCTCCGGCGGGCCTGGCGCTGCTCGAGGGACTGGCGCCCGACCGGCGGATCTCCGACGACCATCGGTTCCACGCCGTACGCGCTCATCTGCAGGAGATGGCCGGCGACCCGGTCGCGGCTCGGGCGTCGTACGAGGCCGCCGCGCAGCGGACGACGAACCTCCCACAGCAGCGCTACCTCAATGCCCGGGCCGCTCGGCTCGCCGGGTCCTAGTTCGATCCACAGGCGGTCCGACGCGAGTCGTCGTCCACAGATACGGCTCGTGACGCCGTCCGGTCGGCTCCCGTGAGCAGGCTGACAGATGTACGAGCGAGCCGCCGGGCCCGCGTCTGCGAGGAGGACCGATGAGTGATGTCAACGTGACGGTGTTCGGCTACGTCGGCACCGAGGTGGAGTTCCGAGGCGGCAACGGCAAGGCCGAGCGGGCGATGTTCCGGATCGGCTCGACACCGCGGTGGTTCGACCGCGCGACCCGGGAGTGGCGCGACTCCGACACTGTGTGGCTGACCGTCAAGGCATGGCGCGACCTCGCTCGCAATGTTGCCTCGTCGATCAACAAGGGCGAGCCGGTCGTGGTCGTCGGCAAGCTTCGCGCCTCTGTCTGGAAGGGCGACGACGGGCTGGAGCACCGCCGAGACGTGCTCGAGGCGACGACTGTGGCGCACGACCTGGCGCGTGGCACCAGTGCGTTTCGTCGCACGGAGCGGCCAGTGGAGCAGGACGATTCCACCGCCGACGACGAGGAGATGTTCCGCGAGCTCGAGCAGTCGATGGGCGCAACCCTCGGCGGCGAGACGTCCGCGGGTGAGTCCTCGGTTCCGACGCTGGGTGCGGCCTGACCGGCCGCGGTGCCGATTGGGAGCGACGACGGCCGAGCCCGTAGGCTGAATGATCATGGCGGAATACGTCTTTACGCTGCGCAACGTCCGCAAGGCCCACGGCGACAAGGTCGTTCTCGACAACGTCACCTTGTCGTTTCTGCACGGGGCCAAGATCGGCGTCGTCGGGCCCAACGGCACCGGCAAGTCCAGCCTGCTCAAGATCATGGCCGGGATCGACCAGCCCAACAATGGCGACGCGATCCGCGACCCGGAGGCGAGCGTCGGCATCCTGCTGCAGGAGCCGCCGCTGACCGAGGGGACCACCGTGCTCGACAACGTCGAGGAGGCGGTGGGGGAGATCAAGGCGAAACTCGATCGGTTCAACCAGATCAGCGAGCAGCTGGCCGATCCCGAGGCGGACTACGACGCGCTCCTCGCCGAGATGGGGGAGCTGCAGACCGATCTCGACCACGCCAATGCGTGGGACCTGGACTCCCGGTTGGAGCAGGCGATGGACGCCCTGCGGTGTCCGCCGCCGGACTGGCTGGTCGACACCCTGTCCGGCGGTGAGCGTCGCCGGGTCGCTCTGTGCAAGCTGCTCCTGCAGCAGCCCGACCTGCTGCTGCTCGACGAGCCGACGAACCACCTCGACGCCGAGAGCGTGCAGTGGCTCGAGCAGCATCTGGCGAAATATCCGGGTGCCGTCTTGGCCGTGACCCACGACCGCTACTTCCTCGACAACGTGGCGTCGTGGATCTTGGAGCTCGATCGCGGTCGAGCACACCCCTACGAGGGCAACTACTCGACCTATCTCGAGACCAAGCGCCAGCGGCTGGTGGTCGAGGGTCGCAAGGACGCCAAGCGTGCCCGGATCCTCGAGAAGGAGCTGGAGTGGGTCCGCTCCAACCCCAAGGCGCGCCAGGCCAAGAACCAGGCTCGGCTCAAGCGCTACGAGGAGCTCGCCGCCGAGGCCGAGCGGGCCCGCAAGCTCGACTTCGAGGAGATCAACATCCCGGCCGGCCCGCGGCTCGGCGACATCATCCTCGAGACGAGCGACCTGAAGAAGAGCTTTGGCGACCGCGAGCTGTTCGGCGGCCTGTCGTTCAACCTTCCGCGGGCCGGAATCGTCGGCGTGGTCGGACCGAACGGTGTCGGCAAGTCGACGCTGTTCCGGATGATCGTGGGGGAGGAGACGCCGGACTCCGGCGAGCTGAAGCTCGGCAGCACGGTGAGCGTGTCCTATGTCGACCAGAGCCGCGGCCACTTGGATCCCAAGCAGACGGTCTGGCAGCTCGTGTCGGACGGCCTCGACCACATCAAGGTGGCCAACTTCGAGATGCCGAGCCGGGCCTATGTCGCCTCGTTCGGCTTCAAGGGCTCCGACCAGCAGAAGCCGGTCGGCGTACTTTCCGGCGGCGAGCGCAACCGGCTCAATCTGGCCCTGACCCTCAAGATCGGCGGCAACCTGCTGCTGCTTGACGAGCCGACCAACGACCTCGACGTCGAGACCCTGCAGTCGCTCGAAGACGCGCTGCTGGAGTTCCCCGGCTGTGCCGTCGTCGTGTCCCACGACCGATGGTTCCTCGACCGCATCGCGACCCACATCCTGGCCTGGGAGGGCACCGACCAGGATCCGGCGCAGTGGTTCTGGTATGAAGGCAACTTCGCCGACTACGAGGCCAACAAGGTGCAGCGGCTCGGTGCCGAGGCAGCTCGGCCGCACCGGGTCACCTACCGTCGGCTCACTCGCGACTGACGCCGACGGGGCGGTCGACGTCCTGACTGCCGCGGGACCGTCGCGGTCGGCGTGGCCCCTGGTGTTCGACCTGCGATGATGCGGTCTGATGCCGATCCGTGTGTACGCCCACGAGCTTCCCGGGCCCGGTGAGATGCTGCGGCTGATCCGTACCGGCGAAGCGAACTCCCGCAGCGAGCTGGCGCGCGCGACCGGGCTGTCCCGCACCGCGGTGTCGGCTCGGCTGGCCGGCTTGTTCGACTCCGAGCTGGTCATCGAGACGACCGACGCAGTGAGCACCGGCGGACGGCCTCCGACCCGGTTGCAGTTCAACCCGGAGGCCGGAGCGGTGTTCGCCGCCGCGATCGGGCGCAGCCGGCTCCAGGTGGGGCTGTGCGATCTGGCCGGACAGCTGCTCGCGCTTCGCACCGAGGACCAGGACGTCGACGCCGGCCCACAGGTGGTCCTTCCGCGGGTGCGGGCGATGTTCAAGGAGCTGCGGACGCAGGCGGATCTGCCGGCCAGCCGGGTCCGCGGCATCGGGGTCAGCATCCCCGGGGTCGTCGACCTCCAGCGCCAGATGGCACTGAGTGCACCGGAGCTGGTCGGCTGGGACGGCGAGCCGGTGGCGCCGCCGTTGCAGAAGGGGTTCGACGTCCCGGTGTTCCTCGAGCGCGACTGCAACG
>Ga0081455_10003086_pt1 | contig 19410 bp, 19 predicted proteins | sample TabmetS3T2R1_FD_70207 | JGI IMG/M metagenome (GOLD analysis project Ga0081455, IMG submission 70207) | Tabebuia heterophylla rhizosphere microbial communities from the University of Puerto Rico - S3T2R1 | ecosystem: Host-associated > Plants > Roots > Rhizosphere ... | reverse complement strand
GATCACCTCGTCTTGCACGAACTCGCGGCGAGCGGCGGCACCGACTACTACGCAACGCCCATGCGGGTAGCCAATGGTCGGCCGCCGGCGCTGACCTTCATGACGGATCGCCCGGAGGGCTTTTCGGACGCTGACATCGCCAAGTTCCATCGGCTGATGGACTACATGGCGCCGATCATCGAGAGCCGCATCAACCACCGCCTCTCGACGACGTTGCTCGATACCTATCTCGGTCGCATCGTCGGCGAGCAGATCATGGGCGGGCTGATCAAGCGGGGCGACGGGCATGAGATCAACGCTGTCCTGTGGTTCTCCGACCTGCGCGATTTCACCGGCCTTAACGAGCGCATGCCGTCCGCCGACCTGCTCGAGCTCCTGAACAACTACCTGCAGCTCGTAGGCAACGCCTTGACCTCCCATGGCGGCGAGATCCTGAAGTTCATTGGCGACGGTGTGATGGCCTATTTCCCGGCCGAGGATGCGCTTTTCCTGCCGTCAGTGACCGCCAATGCCCTTGGCGCGGCGCGGCAGCTTGTCGAGGAAATCGCTGTCGCCAACGAAGCGCGCGCGGCCGGCGGTCGTGATCCGGTACGGTTCGGCGTCGGTCTGCATGTAGGGCCGGTCACCTTCGGCAATGTCGGCACCGAGGACCGGCTCGACTTCACGGTCATCGGACCTGCGGTCAATCGAGCGGCGCGACTGGAGAGCCTGACCAAGGAGCTGAAGGTGCCGGTGCTTGCTTCGGCGGAATTCAGGGACGCCACGATCCAGCCCCTGGTCTCGATGGGCCGTCACACGCTGCGCGGCGTGCCCGAGCCGGTCGAGGTCTTCACTCTCCCTGAAGCCGCCTAAACGAGGTTCTTCCAGCCCTCGACCCAGGCAAGTGCCTCTTCGTCGGGCGCGGGCTGGCTCGCTGCATCGACCTCGAGCCGGTTGCCGACTTTCTGCGCGCCACAAAGCTCGAGCACCTGATCGACCTTCTTGCCGCCGCCGCAGAACGTGTCCTGGAAGCTTCTGTCGCCGAGCGCGATCACACCGTAGCGATGGCCCGACAGGTTAGGACGTTCGCGCTCCAGCGTCTCCGCCAGCGGCAGGATGTTGGTGGGAATGTCGCCCGAACCGTGCGTGGCGCAGACCACCAGCAGGACATCGTGGGCCTGGAGATCGGTCGCGGAAGCTGCCTTGTCGCTGACGTCGACTGCATGGCCGGCCACCTCGAGGACCGGCTTCAGCGCATCGGCCACCATCTGGGCGTTGCCCGATTCGGTGCCGACCAGGATCAGGATGGAGGACATTTTGTCCGGGATACGGGAGCGGATGTCGCTCTGCGACGCGACCGGTTGGCGCGGGCCGGGGCGCATGCCAGTCTGGGACCATGGGAGACGATGCCAAGGAAGCCCCGCTGAAGGCTGTGCTGGAGAGCGGGGTTCTCACTCTGACACTCAATCGGCCGGAGCGGCTGAACGCCATGAGCGTGGAGCTGATCGGTCTGGTGATCGAGCAGTTCGACAGGGCGCTGGCCGAGTCCGAAGTCCGGACCGTGCTGATCACAGGCACCGGCCGCGGCTTCTGCGCCGGTGCCGATCTCGCGGGCAACGGCACGGGGATGACGACAGGCGGCGACGGCAGGCCCGATCTCGGCGTGGTTATCGAGCGGCTCTACAATCCCCTGATCCGGGCCATCCGCGAGCTGCCCAAGCCGGTGATCGCCGCCGTTAACGGCGTGGCCGCGGGGGGTGGCGCCAACCTAGCGCTGGCTTGCGATATCGTGCTTGCCGCCCGCTCGGCCCGGTTCGACCAGGCGTTCGTGCGCATCGCGCTGATGCCGGATTTGGGCGGCACCTGGTTCCTGCCGCATGTGGTGGGCGACGCCCGCGCGAGGGCACTCGGCATGTTGGGAACATCCGTGCCGGCGGAAGATGCCCAGCGCATGGGCATGATCTGGCAGATCGTGGAGGATGCGGCACTGATGCCGGAGGCGACCGACCTTGCGCGCCGACTGGCGGCCGGCCCCACGCTCTCCTATGCCGCCATCAAGCGGGCGATCAATGCCGCAGCCACCAACACGCTCGACCAGCAGCTCGATCTCGAGCGCGATAGCCAACGCGCGTTGGGAAAGAGCGATGATTTCAAGGAAGGGGTCGCGGCGTTCCTCGCCAAGCGGCCGGCACAATTCACGGGACGATAGACGATGTATGAGAAAATCAATTTGGCGATGGCCGACGGGCTCGCCACGGTGACACTCAATGCTCCGGACAAGCTGAACGCCGTTTCGCGCAAGATGATCGCCGAGCTCAAGGAGTGCTGGGAGGGGCTTGCGAATGACGCGTCGGTTCGCGCTGTTCTGCTGACCGGCGCGGGTCGCGGCTTTTGCGCCGGCGCCGACCTCGCCGATCCCGATCGCGAGTCAGGCGCCGTCGCCGACTCTGGCGCCGCGCTCGACAAGTTCTTCAATCCGGTGATCCGCACCATGCGCGCGATGCCCAAGCCCATCGTCGCCGCCGTGAACGGCGTGGCGGCCGGCGTCGGCATGAGCTTCGCCATGGCGGCCGATATCGCCATTGCCGGCAAGTCGGCATCGTTCCTGCAGGCCTTCGCGCGCATCGGCCTGCTGCCCGACGGTGGCAGCACCTGGTTCCTGCCCCGCCTGGTCGGTGACGCCCGCGCCCGGGCGCTCGCCATGTTGGCGCCGCAGATTTCCGCCGAGCAGGCCAAGCAGTGGGGCCTGATCTGGGATGTCGTCGAAGATGCCGATCTGATGAAGTCGGCGACTGAGGTCGCACGCCGATTGGCCGACGGGCCGACACTTTCGCTCGCCCGCATCAAGGAGGCGATGAATCGCGCCGCCACCCAACCCTTGTCGGCGCAACTCGACATCGAGCGCGACTTCCAGCGTGAGCTCGGCAAGAGCGCCGACTTCAAGGAAGGCGTCGCGGCGTTCCTTGCCAAGCGCAAGCCGACGTTCAAGGGCAAGTAAGACGAGTAGGAGAGGAGCGCCGATGACGCCGCACAAGGAAATCACCTCCGGTCTCAAGTTCCCGGAGGGGCCGATCGCTATGCCCGATGGATCGGTGATCCTGGTCGAGATCGCGCGCGAAACGCTCACGCGAGTCATGCCGGACGGCAAGCAGCATGTGATCGCCAAGCTGGGTGGCGGCCCCAACGGTGCGGCGATGGGGCCAAACGGGAAGATCTATGTCTGCAACAACGGCGGCTTCAACTGGATCGAGCGACCGGATGGCCGTCTGTTTCCGGGCACGCAGCCGGCCAGCTACAAAGGTGGTTCGATCCAGGTCGTGGATCCGGAGACCGGCAAGTTCGAGACGCTGTACGATTCATGCGATGGCCGGCGGCTCAACGGGCCCAACGATATCGTGTTCGATCGCGATGGCGGCTTCTGGTTCACCGATCTCGGCAAGACGCGCGAACGCGAAAGCGATCGCGGCGCCGTCTACTACGCCAAGGCCGATGGCTCGAAGATTGAGGAAAAGGTCTTCCCGCTCGAACGGCCGAACGGCTGCGGCCTCTCGCCTGACGAGAAGACACTCTATGTCGTCGAGACCCCGACCGCACGCTGCTGGGCGTTCGAGCTCTCCGCTCCGGGCACGATCAAGGATGCCAACGGCCCCTATCGCGGTGAGAAAGGCCGCGTGATCGCGGGTCTTGGTGGTTACCAGATGTTCGATTCACTGGCGGTCGACTCCGCCGGCCATATCTGCGTCGCAACGCTGATCACGGGCGCCGTGTCCGACATCTCGCCCGACGGCAAGTCCGTGACGCAGCACAAGCTGCCCGACCCGATGGTCACCAACGTCTGCTTCGGGGGCAAGGAGCTGCGCACCGCCTACGCGACGCTGTCCATGACGGGCAAGCTCGTCAGCTTCGAATGGCCTCGCCCGGGGCTGAAACTCAACTATCTGAACAAGTGATCTACCTCCCCACGTGAGACGTGGGGAGGTAAAGACTTAAACCCTCGCCGCGGCGCGGACGTCGCGGCTCGCGACCACGCGGCCGTTGGCATAGGCGGAGTGGTTGGCGTCGACCTCGCCGAGCTTGTAGCGATAGTTCACCATCATTCCGTAGGACTGTTTCAGTCCGTTGGCGCTCGTATCGCCGATCCAGTTGATGCGCTCGACGATCGCACCGTTGCCGAGATGGAAGTGTGCCACCCGGTCGAGCGCGCGACCGCGCTCGTCGGTGCTGGTGAGGTAGCGTGCAGTGAAGCGCGTCAAGATCGGCCGCAGCGCCTTGTCGATCGCCGGCACTTCCCACCAGACCGGCTTGTCGAGAAGCTCGCGCACGGCCGCCGCACCCGCGGTCTTGTTGTTGGTGACGGGCACCAGCGAGGCGATCTCGTTTTGCGTCAGCGCGCTGTCGCCCTCGTTCTTCAGGCGACCGTCGATATGCGGACGCAGTCCGGGAATGGGCGAGAGGGTGGCGAAGTCCTTGATGTTCGGCAGCTCGCGCGCCAGCTCGACGGCCACGCGCTTGATCAGGAAGTTGCCAAAGCTGATGCCAGCCAGACCCTGCTGACAGTTTGAGATCGAATAGAAGATCGCCGTGTTGGCATGCTCCGGATCTGAAGTCTCGGCCCTGGCATCCAGCAGGCGCTGCACGTTGCCCGCCATGCCGTTCACCAGTGCCACTTCGACGAAGATCAGCGGCTCGTCCGGCATGCGCGGATGGAAGAAGGCAAAGCAGCGCCGGTCCGAATCGAGCCGGTTCTTGAGATCGCGCCACGAGCGGATCGTATGCACGGCCTCATAGGTCACGAGCTTTTCCAAGAGCGCCGCGGACGAGCGCCAGTCGATGCGCACCAGGTCGAGGAAGCCGACATCGAACCAGGCGCTGAGCAGGGGCCGCAGGTCCTCTGCCAGCATGCGCGCCGAGGCGTCCGTCTTGCCGAGCGCCATCAGTTCGGCACGCAGGTCGACGACGAATTTCACGCCTTGCGGCACGCCGACGAATTCGCGCAGCAGGTGCACGGCCGGCGGTTCGAGCGCCTTTACCAGCGACCGGGCCGGCTCCTTGGAAGAGCGCCAGCGCTCGACCTGAGCGAGGGCTGCCTCGCGCGGCAGGCCGTAGTCATTGGCCAGCGTCAGCAGGAATTTCCGCCGTCCTGCAGGTGAAAGCGACAGGTAGGCCTCGCCCAGTTCCGCCGCTCTTGCACGCCGCGCCGTCTCGCCGCCTTTGCCTTCGAGGCAGGCATCGATGCGGCTCTTGAGACGAGGTATGTCGTCATCGGGGAGGTCGGGACGGAGCGGTGCTCCGACCGCCTCGCGTGCACCGCGGGCAGTTTCGACAAAGGCATGGCGCAGGCGCTCGAGCGTGCGATCGACGGTATTCGAGAAGGGAAGAGCCATGCGGGCGATTATGTCATGGCCGATGTGTCACTCCAGTGGCGCGGATGAACGCACCTTCATGCGATTGGCAGGTCGAGCGCCCGCCAGAGATACCAGCTCGCAACGGTACGATAAGGCCGCCATTTCTCGCCGTGTCTTTCCAGTGTTCGTAAAGAGGGCAAACTGCGCTTTCTGAAGGCGACGGCATAGGCCTTGCGCAAACTGTAGTCGTCCAGGGGAAGGATGTCGGGTCGGCCCAGCCGGAACATCAGGAACATCTCCGCGCTCCAGCGGCCGATGCCGCGCACCTGGACCAGCCGCTCGATCAGCACGGCATCGTCCATCCCGAGCGCCTCGTCGAGCGATGGCAGCTCATTGCCGTGCGTGCGGCGGGCGAGATCCTGCAACGCCAGTACCTTGGCCGCAGAAAGTCCCACACCGCGCAGCTTTTCCGCAGGTACTCTCAGGATATCGCGTGGGCCAAAGCCGCCGACGCTGCGCGGAAAGAGAGCTTCGACGCGGCCGTAGATGGTGGCGGCCGCCTTGTTGGAAAGTTGTTGATAGACGATCGCTTCAGCCAGTGCGCCGAACAGGCTGCGCGACGATTTGAGTTCCATGGCAAATGGCCCCACCCGGGCGATCAGTTCCGCCAGGGCGGGATCGGCAGCCTTCAGATGCCGAACGGCTTTGCGGTGATCGAAGGCAAATTCAGCCACGGCGCGAGGGCGCCGCCTCGAACAGCGGCCCGGCGGCCAACGCAGAGGCGCCTTCGATCTCGAGGATGCGCCGCTTGGTCGCGACGCCGCCCGTCGCCGAGAAGCCGCCCATCTTGCCGTCGGCGCCCAGCACGCGGTGGCAGGGCACGATGATGGCGATCGGGTTGCGGCCCAACGCCTGTCCGACTTCCCGCGATTCGTGCGGCGCCTCGAGCCGGCGAGCGATCTCGCCGTAGGTCATGGTGCGACCAGGTGGAATGGTCCGCGCGATCTCGTAGACGCGGCGGTGGAAATCCGGCACCGCGCCGAGATCGAGCGGGATGTCGCCAAGGTCGGCCGCTTCGCCCTTTAAAAGGGCCTGTACCCGTTCGATCGCGCGCTGGACGCCGGCGGGCGGCGCTGTTTCCTGGGCGTCGGGCCAGCGTCGGCGTAAGCGCGTGCGGGTGCCGGCAGCAGTCGCTTCGGGCAGTTGCAGCCCGGCGATGCCCGCCGCGGTCCAGGTGAGGCCGCAGGTGCCGATGGGTGTATCGAACAAGGTGAAACTCCGGGCACTCATGCCCGTAACGTCCACCTAACCAGTCAACCCGTCAAGTGCCGGGTGCTACGCCGCAGCGGCGCGGCGTGTAAGCCGGGCCAGTTCCTCGTCGATCAGGACACGATAGGGGCCGCGCCGATGCATCAACTCGTCAGGCGTGCCTTCCTGGATCACCTGGCCATCCTGCAGGACCACTATGTGGTCGAAGTTGCGCAAGGTCGACAGGCGATGGGCGATGGCGATGACCGTCCGCCCCTGCATCAGGTGATCGAGCGCCTCGCGAATCGCTTCCTCTGACTCGCCATCCAGCGAGGAAGTGGCCTCGTCCAGAAGCAGGATGGGCGAATCCTTGAGCAGCGCGCGGGCGATGGCGATACGCTGACGCTGCCCGCCGGAGAGACGAGCGCCGCGATCACCGACAATCGTGTCGAAGCCCTGCGGCAGAGCCTCGATGAAATCTCGGCAGCAGGCGGCTTCGGCCGCCTTCATCACTTCGGCCTCGGTCGCCTCGGGCTTGCCGTAGCGGATATTGTCGAAGACCGAGCGGTGCAGCAGGCTGATATCCTGCGGCACAAAAGAGATCGCGCGTCGGATGCTGTCCTGGGTGATACGCGAGATGTCCTGGCCGTCGATCATGATGCGGCCGCTGTCGACGTCATAAAAGCGCTGCAGCAGAGACAGAATTGTCGACTTGCCGCCGCCCGATGGCCCAACGAGGCCGGTGCGCTTGCCGGCCTCGAACCTGAGGGTCAGCCCTTCGAAGACCTTGTCGCCAGCAGGATAGGCGAACGAAACGTTCTCGAACTCGATGCCCCGATCCTTGGGTTCGAGCGGTGTCGCCTCGGGATGGTCGCGCAGCTGATGTGGCTGCAGCAAGGTGGCGACGGCCTCGGAGAGGCGCGCCATGTGCTGTGTGACGTCTACGAGGGCCACGGCCAGATCGCGTGTGGAATGCAGGATGGTGAAGCCCAGAGTGCAGACCAGCACAACGTCGCCGGTGGTGGCCCGACCGCGCTGCCAAAGCAGGATCGCCCAGGCAAGCATGGCGACGGTCAAGACAATCGTGATCGCGGCGTGCAACAGCCGCAGGCGCTCAAGATATTGCAGGCTCTTGCGCCGCGCCTTCATCTCCTGCCCGACGGTCTCGTCGAACCGCAGGTGCTCGCGGGTAGTGGCGCCGAAAGTGCGCACCAGCGGCATATTGCCGATGACATCGGCCAACTCGCCTTCCACGCGCGCCGCCTTGTCGGCAAAGCCATGATGCAGGGGCGTACCGGCCGCCGCGAGCTTGAACAGTATGACGATCAGCACCGCGGCGACCGAGGTCAGCGCACCAGCCATCGGCAGGCTCACTGCAACGAGATAGGCAAGGGCACCGGCGGTTGCCAAGCAGGGCGGCAATACGTTCCACATGAACAGATTTTCGACTGCGAAGGCGGCGTTCGATGTTGCCGTGATGCGGCCGGTAAGCGTACCGGCAAGCCGATCGGCAAAATAACTCGGCGCGTGGCCTGTCAAATGGCGGAACAGCTCGCTGCGCAGGTCGCCGCTTACGCCGACGAATGCATGGCTCGCGATCCAACCACCGACACGCCAAAGAAGATTGTCAGCCGCGATCAGGGAGACGAGGACCACGAAGGCTGTCCAGATGCCGGGATGGCTGACGCCTGCGGCAAGCCTATCCACCAGGAATTTGACGGCATATTGTGTGCTAACAGAACAGCCGACTGCGCCCAGTACGGAGACGAGGATTGCAGTGTGCGCCAAGGGCCGACGACGGACGTAGCGCACCAGGAACGCGACAGGGCGTCCGGCGTAATTACTGAGGCTGAGCATCGCCACACCCTAATGCTCTATCTGGCGATTCGGCGGCAAGGGGAGGATAATTTAGCTGTGACAAAAAAAAGTCTGCCGTACGGTCACCGTATTCTTCCTTGACCAACAGGATGCCGCAACCAGGAGGTTTATTGATGCGTATTGCGCAGATCGCTCCGCTCACCGAGGCAATCCCCCCGAAATTGTATGGCGGCACGGAGCGCGTCGTCTCGTGGCTGACGGAAGAGTTGGTGGAAATGGGCCACGACGTGACCCTTTTCGCCAGCGGCGACTCCCTTACCAAGGCGAAACTCGATCCGATGTGGCCGCGGGCTTTACGACTGGATGGGGCTGTACGCGATCCCGTAGCGCTACATATGGCGATGTTGGAGCATGTCCGCCAGCGTGCAGAAGAGTTCGACATCCTGCATTTTCACCTCGACTACTACCCATTTTCGCTCTTCTCGCGCCAATCAACGCCATTTGTCACCACCTTGCATGGCCGTTTGGACCTGCCTGAGCATCAGGCTGTGTTCGACGTCTTTCCCTCCATTCCCGTCATTTCGATCTCAAACAACCAGCGCAAACCGCTACCGCAAGCACACTGGGTGAAGACCATTCACCATGGGCTGCCGGCCAATCTCCTGGCGCCCCGCCCCGCCAAAGGAGGCTACCTGGCGTTCCTGGGACGTGTCGCGCCGGAAAAGGCCCCCGATCAGGCAATACGCATTGCAGTGCGGTGCAAGATGCCGCTCAAGATTGCGGCCAAGGTCGATGCGGTCGACAGAGAGTACTTTGAGCGCGAAATCGAACCTTTGCTGCAACTTCCTGGTGTCGAGTTCGTCGGCGAGATCAGCGACCGGGAGAAGTCGGAATTCCTGAGCGGTGCTGCAGCCCTGCTGATGCCAATCGATTGGCCCGAGCCGTTTGGCTTGGTGATGATCGAAGCCATGGCCTGCGGAGCGCCAGTGGTTGCGTACGGTAGCGGGTCGGTGCCGGAGATCGTCGAGGATGGCCTTACGGGCTTCATCGTGAAAGACGAGCTCGAGGCTGCCGATGCCATCCGCAATCGGCTGGCTGGCCTCTCGCGCCAGAAGATCCGGGCTCGCTTTGAGGAACGGTTCACGGCCCGCCGGATGGCCAACGAGTATCTCGAGATCTACAGCAAGCTGGTCTCCAACGAGGTGCCCAGGTTGCGGTTGGTCAAGGCCTGATTCACAACGGGTTGTCATAAAAGCGGCATCCAACCTCGATAGGCTGTGTGGATTGAGTCAAGCCGGAGTCGTTCGGGTTGGTCGATCCACACACGGAGAGCCGTGTTCGCCTGAAGAGGGCCGTGCGGCGCAGTCGCGCTCTGTCTCGCGAAGGCCTCTTGGAACGGCTGTTCGAGCGGCTCTTTCAGGGCTTGGTCTATACCCAGATCTGGGAAGATCCCGAGATCGATCTGGAGGCACTGGCGCTCACGCCAGATAGCCATGTGGTGGCAATCGCCTCGGGCGGTTGCAATGTGCTCTCCTACCTGACCGAGGGGCCGGCACGGATCACCGCCGTCGATCTCAGCCTCGCCCATGTGGCGCTGAACAGGCTGAAGCTTGTGGCCGCGAGCCATCTGCCGTCATGGGAGGCGTTCTACCGTTTTTTCGGCTCGGCCGACGACGAAGCCAATATCGCTGCCTATATGCGCCTCCTGAGGCCCCACCTCGACGCGCAAAGCCGAGCCTATTGGGAAGGCCGCAGCCTGCATCAACTCGGGCGGCGGCGGATCTCGATTTTTGCCCGAAACGCCTATCGGCATGGCGTGCTGGGCCGGTTCATCGGTCTCAGCCACGTGGTCGCCCGGCTCTATGGCGTCAATCTGCGCGAGCTCTTGAGCGCCCAATCTCTCGAAGAGCAGAGGCAGTTCTTCGAAACCATGCTGGCGCCGCTGTTCGACAAGCGCGCAGTGCGGTGGGCCACGGCCAATCGTCTGTCGCTTTACGGCCTTGGCATTCCCCCGGCGCAATACGAGGCGCTGGCCGGTGAGAGTGACATGCGCGGCGTGCTGCGCGCGCGTCTGGAGCGGTTGGCCTGCGGCTTCAGTCTCGAGCAAAACTACTTCGCCTGGCAGGCGTTCGGCCGTGCCTACGCCGCCGATGCCCGCGGGCCTCTGCCACCCTACCTGCGCCGCGAACAATTCGACGCGGTGCGCATGCATGTCGATCGGGTCGAGGTCCTGAACCGGGCGATGACGGAATATCTGGCCGGATGCGCGACCGCCTCGGTCGATCGGTACGTGCTGCTCGATGCCCAGGACTGGATGACGGATGCCCAGCTTGATGCGCTCTGGAGCGAGATCACGCGCACGGCCCGTCCCGGCGCCCGCGTGATCTTCCGCACTGCCGCCGAGCCGTCACTGCTGCCCGGTCGCCTCGACGAGAACTTGTTGCGGCAATGGCGGTATGAAGCCGAGACCTCACGAGTGCTCGGCGCCCGCGATCGATCAGCGATCTACGGTGGCTTCCATCTCTACGTCCGAGAGGATTGAGCCCATGGGCGATGTGGTTGCACCGGCAGAGCTGATGGACCGTCTCTATCGGCGGCAGCGCCATGTCTACGACGCCACACGGAAGTACTATCTCCTGGGCCGCGATCGGCTGATCGTGCGGCTGGCGCCGCCGGCTGGCAGCCGGGTGCTGGAGATCGGCTGCGGCACGGCGCGCAACCTCGTGCTCGCCGCCCAAGCCTATCCGGAGGCCGAGTTTTTTGGCATAGATATCTCTTTCGAAATGCTGGAAACGGCGCGCAATGTCATCGAACGCGAGAGCTTGGCGCATCGCATCCGGCTCGCGCGTGCCGACGCCGCCGCCTTCGATCCAGCGCTGCTGTTCGGGGTACCGGGTTTCTCGCGGATTTTCGTATCCTACAGCCTCTCCATGATGCCGGGATGGCGCGCCGTGCTGGAGCGGGCGCTCACATGGCTTTGCCCCGGCGGCGAACTGCATGTGGTCGATTTCGGTGGCCAGGAGCAGTTGCCCGTGTGGTTTCGTTCCGGGTTGCGGCAATGGCTGCGCCTTTTTCACGTCACGCCGCGCGATGAGCTGGAGCGCGAGCTGACATTGCTCGGGTTGCGCTCGGGCGCTCTGACGGCGATCGAGCGGCCGTTCCGCGGCTACGCCCAATACGCCGTCTGCCGCCGTCTCGCCGCCTAGTCATTCCCGCTTCCATTCCGCTGCATGGCCTTGCAGCGGGTAGGGCATTGGCAGAGCCTGTGCCCGATGCTAACGGGCAAGTGTGCCCGTTGCGTTGGGAGTTTCCAGAATGACCGAAGCCTATATTTGCGATGCCATCCGCACCCCCGTCGGTCGCTACAATGGCGGTTTGTCCACCGTGCGCGTCGACGATCTCGCCGCCCACCCCATCAAGACGCTGATGAAACGCAATGAGAGCGTCGATTGGGGAGCTGTCGACGACGTGATCTACGGCTGCGTCAATCAAGCCGGTGAGGATAATCGAAATGTGGCGCGCATGGCGGGCCTGCTGGCCGGTCTGCCGGTCGAAGTGGCGGGCGCCACGGTGAATCGCTTGTGTGGCTCCGGTCTCGAGGCAGCGGGCCATGCCGCACGCGCCGTGAAGCTTGGCGAGGCCGACATGATCATCGCCGGCGGCGTCGAGGGCATGACGCGTTCGCCCTATGTCATGGGCAAGCCCGAAGGGCCGTTCGATCGCAACATGAAGCTCGAGGACACGGTGCTGGGCTGGCGCTTCGTCAATCCCAAGATGAAGGCGGCTTATGGCATCGACCCGATGGGGCAGACGGCCGAGAACGTCGCCACTGAGCACCAGATCAGCCGCACCGACCAGGATGCCTTCGCCTATCGCAGCCAACGCCGCTGCAAGGCGGCCCAGGATCGTGGCTTCTTCGACAAGGAGATCGTGAAAGTCACAGCGAAGAAGGGCAAGAACGAGATCGTCGTCGACCGGGACGAGCATCCGCGCGGCGACACCACCATGGAGACGCTGGCCAAGCTGCCGGCGGCCTTCCGCGAAAACGGCTCGGTGACGGCCGGCAATTCGTCAGGCATCAATGACGGCGCCTGCGCCATGATCATCGCGTCCGAGCAGGCCGCGAAGGCGAATGGCCTCACGCCACGCGCCCGCATCCTCGCGGCCGTTTCAGCCGGCGTGCCGCCGCGCGTCATGGGCATCGGCCCGGTGCCGGCGACGCAGAAGCTTCTCGCGAAGCTTGGCATGACGGTGAAGGATTTCGACACGATCGAGCTCAACGAGGCTTTCGCCGCGCAGGCGCTCGCGGTGCTGCGCCAGCTCGGCCTCGCCGACGATGCGGAGAACGTAAATCCCAACGGCGGCGCCATCGCGCTCGGCCATCCGCTCGGCGCTTCCGGTGGCCGGCTGATGATCACCGCGCTCAACCAGCTCGAGACGATCGGCGGCAAGCGCGCCCTTTGCACCATGTGCATCGGCGTAGGCCAAGGCATCGCGCTCGCGCTGGAGCGCGTCTAAATCCCGAAGGACGTTAGGGCGTCTCCGTCAGGTTGATGCCGGCCTGGCGCAGCTCGGTGAGCTTGCGCTTCTTGCTGCCGTCGAGATCGATCGAGGCGGTGGCATCGAGCACGACGCCGACATTGAAGCCGGCCTGGCGCGCGTCGATCGCTGACCAGGCAACGCAGTAGTCGAACGCGAGTCCGCAGAAGACCAGCCGGGTGAAACCGCGCGCCTTGAGATAGCCGTCGAGGCCGGTGCGCGTCATGCGATCGTTTTCGCGGAATGCGGAATAGGAATCGATCCCGGCGTGGAAGCCCTTGCGCACGATCATCTGCGCCTTGGTGGTATCGACCCCGGAATGGAAAGCAGCACCTGTCGTGCCCTGAACGCAGTGGTCCGGCCATAGCGTTTGCGAGCCGTAGGAAAACTGGACGGAGCTGTAGGGCTCGGCGTCCTTCCAGCTACTGGCGAAGGATGCATGACCCGCAGGATGCCAATCCTGGGTCAGGATGACGTGGTCGTAGCGGCCGATCAGACGATTGACCAACGGCACAATGGCATTTGACCCCGGCACGGCAAGCGCTCCGCCTTCGCAGAAGTCGTTTTGCATATCGACAACGATCAACGCCTCGTTGGGCATGCCGACGTTCTCCCTCAGATTTCTGGTAGGTCTCCTTGGCTTAGTTCCTTCTCGAATGCGGCGATCCAGTGGCAAAGTGAGTTGCCTTCGATGGCGCCGCGCAGACCGCGCATAATGTCCTGGTAGTAATGGAGATTGTGCCAAGTCAACAACATGGCACCGAGGATCTCCTCGCTACGAATAAGATGGTGAAGATAAGCCCGGCTGTGCTTATGGCAAGCGGGACAAGAGCAGCGTTCGTCGATTGGTCGCGGATCGTCGCGATGGCGGGCATTGCGCAGGTTCAATTCGCCGCGACGGGTGAAGGCCTGCGCCGTGCGGCCGCCGCGCGTAGGCAGTACGCAATCGAACATGTCGATGCCGCGCCGCACTGCGCCTACGATGTCGGCGGGCCGGCCCACACCCATCAGGTAGCGCGGCTTGTCGGCGGGCAGTGTCGGCATCGTCGTGTCGAGGGTCTTGAACATCATCTCTTGGCCCTCGCCGACCGCCAGACCGCCGACCGCGTAACCGTCGAAGCCAATGTCGGTCAGGATTTTCGCACTTTCCGCGCGAAGGGCCGGGAAGACGCTGCCTTGGACGATCCCGAACAACCCGTAGCCCGGTCGCGCCGCGAAAGCGCGCTTGCCGCGCTCGGCCCAGATCATCGACAGCCGCATCGATTGCGCCGCCGTTGCTTCATCGACCGGCCAGGCCGTGCATTCGTCGAACGACATGGTGATATCGGTGTCGAGCAGATGCTGGATTTCGATCGAGCGCTCGGGCGTCAGTCGGTGTTGCGAGCCGTCGCGCGGTGAGCGGAAGGTGACGCCGTCGCGGTCGAGCTTGCGCAGTTCCTTGAGCGACATGACCTGGAAGCCGCCCGAATCGGTGAGGATCGGTCCCGGCCAATCCATGAACTTGTGCAGGCCGCCCATTGCCGCCACGCGTTCCGCGCCGGGCTGCAGCATGAGATGGAAGGTGTTGCCGAGGATGATCTCCGCCCCCGTCTCCCGAACCGATTGCGGCATCATCGCCTTCACGGTGCCGCCGGTGCCCAGTGGCATGAAGGCCGGCGTCTCGACGGTGCCGTGCGCCGTGGTGAGGCGGCCGCGGCGGGCAAGACCGTCGGTCCCGATCAGCTCGAAGGAAAGACTCATCGGTGCAACAGACAACAATCGCCGTAGGAATAGAAGCGATATCGCTGCTCGACCGCGTGCGCATAGGCCTGCTTCATGCGCTCCAGTCCGGCAAAGGCCGACACCAGCATGAACAGCGTGGATCGCGGCAAATGGAAGTTGGTGAGCAGGAGGTCGATTGCACGGAAGCGAAAGCCCGGTGTGATGAAGATATCGGTCTCGCCGCTCCAGGCTTTGATCGCACCGTCGTGGTCGCGCGCCACCGATTCGAGCAGGCGCAGTGCCGTCGTGCCGATCGAGATCACACGCCCGCCAGCACGGCGCGCGCGTTCGACCGCCTCTGCTGTCGCTCGTGGCACCTCGCCCCATTCGGCATGCATCTTGTGCTGATCCGTGTCCTCGACCCGTACCGGCTGGAACGTGCCGGCGCCGACATGAAGCGTGACGTTCGCTGTGCCGATGCCGGCCCCGGCGAGCTCGGCCATCAGCTCGGGAGTGAAATGCAGCCCGGCCGTTGGCGCCGCTACGGAGCCGTCGATCTTGGCGAATAGTGTCTGGTAGTCGGTGCGGTCGCGCTGATCGGCAATGCCGCCCCGGATGTAGGGCGGGAGAGGAACCGCGCCGTCGCTTTCGAGCGCAGCAAGGAAATCCGAGCCGATGCGATCGAAGGCGAGCACGATCGAACCATCAGTATCGATCGCCCCCACCGTCGCCTGCAGCCCCGAAGCGAACGATATCCGATCGGCGACCCGGAGGCGTTTGACGGGACGGCCAAAGCAACGCCAGTGGCCACCGCCGAGATCGCGGATCAGGAGTGCTTCGACCGCGACATCCTGCCGGCCTCTGCCGCCTGCGCGTATGCCGTTGAGGCGGGCAGGGATCACTCGGGTATCATTGAACACCATCAGGTCGCCGGCACTCAGCAACTTCGGCAGCTCGCGCACGACGTGATCGCCAAGGCCGGACGCGGAGACATCGAGCAGCCGCGCTGAATCGCGCGGCACGACCGGCCGCTGGGCGATCAATTCGTCCGGCAGCGCGAAATCGAAGAGATCGACGCGCATCAGGGCAAAAGATACTGCGCCTCAGGTCGGCCCGATATCCATCACGTCGGCATCCGAATCGTCGGCTGGCGGCTGGCCATGCGGGTCGACGAGGGCGACGAAGCGATAGACGCCGTCCACCATCTCGCGCTTCACGCGGGCCCGCGTCTCGAGGCAGTGCAGATGCGCCAACGTCTCGCCGAAAGCGAAGACGACCTGGTTGTTGTCGAGATGGCGCGGGAAGAGGACCGGCACCATGTCCCAGCCGGTCGCGCCCTTCGCGCCAAGACGCGCGATGGCGTTGGTCATGTCGGTCATGCGCGCGTCGTGGTGGGCCACGAGCTGGTCGAGGCGAGTGTGCAGCCCCACGAAGGGAAAGCCGTGGCTCGGCAGCACCAGGGCATCGGCTGGCAAGCGGCGGAAGCGCGAGAAGCCGTCGAGGAACCAGGTGAGCGCGTCGGCCAGCGGCTCGTTGGGCCACACGCCGACATTGGTGCTGATCTTGGGCAGCACCTGATCGCCCGCGATCAGGACATTGAGCTCGGGACACCAGAGCGAGGCGTGCTCGGGCGCATGGCCGCGGCCCACGATCACGTCCCAGCGATGGCCGCCCAACGTGATCGGATGGGCATGGATCAGTCGCTGGAACGCCGTCGGCAGCGGCACTACACCCTTTGCATAGCCGCCCTTATGGCGATGGAAGAGCGCGATCTTGTCGTCAGGTACGCCGTTACGGCTAAGGTGTGCGCCACGTACGTCCTCGTTCTCGATGAAGTCGTTGCGCGCGGCGATAGCGCTCATGTACTCGCCGAGCGTCATGAGCAGCGGCGCGTTCCAGCGTTCGCACAGCCAGCCGGCGAGGCCGATATGGTCGGGGTGCAGGTGCGTGCCAACGACCCGAGTGACCGGCTTGCCGCCCAGCTTGGTGGCAAAGATCTTGTCCCAAAGATCGCGTGTGGCCTGCGAGTTGATGCCGGTATCGACCAGCGTCCAACCGTCGGTCTCTTCGATCGCCCACAGATTGATGTGGTTGAGTTGGAAGGGCAGCGGCATGCGCAGCCAGTAGATGCCGGGCGCGACGTTCTTGATGTCGCCAGGCTCTGGCACCTCGCCGCAGGGAAAGCGCAGTTGGGCCAGCAGGCGTTGCGAAAGATCGGGGGAGTCGGGCATGCGCAAACCTATGCCTTGGCCGTTGCGGGATGTCACGACCGGCGGGCGATGGCCCGCCATGCGATATCACGCCGGCAGAAGCCGCCGGGCCAGTCGATGAGGTCGACGGCACGGTAGGCGCGCGTACGGGCCTCCTCGACCGTCGGGGCCATCGCCGTGACGTTCAAGACCCGGCCGCCGTTGGCCAGCACGCGCTGGCGGTCGGGGCTGAACTTGGTGCCGGCATGGAAGATCTGCACGCCCTCGACCTTGCCGGCGGCCTCGAGGTTGCGGATCTCGCTACCCTTTTCATAGGCCTCGGGATAGCCGTTCGCCGCCATCACGACGGTGAGCGCAGCATCGTCGCTCCAGCGCAGGTCGAAATGATCCAGGCCGCCGTCGGCGCAGGCCATCAATGCCGGCACGATGTCGGATTTGAGCCGCATCATGAGCACTTGGGTCTCGGGATCGCCGAAGCGGCAGTTGTATTCGACCAGCCGCGGCCCTTTGGGGCCGATCATCAGCCCTGCGTAGAACACGCCTTTGTACGGTATGCCGTCGGCCGCAAGGCCGCGTACGGTTGGCAGCACGATCTCACGCATCGCCCGCTCGATCATCGCGGCGTCAAGGATAGGCGCGGGCGAGTAGGCGCCCATGCCGCCGGTGTTCGGGCCCTTGTCGCCATCGAAGACGCGTTTGTGGTCCTGTGCGCCGGCAAGCGCCAGCGCATGCTCGCCGTCGCAGAGCGCGAACAGGCTCGCTTCCTCGCCCTCCATGAATTCCTCGATCACCACCGAGGCGCCAGCCGCGCCGAAGCGATTGCCCGCCAGTATGTCGCGCACGGCGTCGATGGCCTGCTGCTCGGTCTCGGCCACCACCACGCCCTTGCCGGCAGCGAGGCCATCCGCCTTCACCACGATCGGCGCCCCTTGCGCCTTGATGTAGGCCTCGGCCTTGGCCACGTCGGTGAAGCGCTCGTATGCGGCCGTCGGGATGCCGTGGCGGCGGCAAAGATCCTTGGTGAAGCCCTTGGAGCCTTCGAGCTGCGCGGCTTTGGCCGATGGGCCAAAAACCTTGATGCCGGCCTCGGCCAGGCGGTCGGCGAGCCCCGCCACCAGCGGGCCCTCCGGCCCGATCACGACGAAATCGATCTTCTCCTTTCGGGCCAACGCCACCTGGCCCGCAATATCCTCGGTCCCGACTTCGACACATTCGGCCACGCCAGCGATGCCGGCGTTGCCGGGAGCGCAGAAGAGCTTTGTGCACAGGGGCGAGGCGGAAATGGCCCAGCAGAGTGCGTGCTCACGACCACCGCCGCCCACCACCAGGATTCGCATTACCTCAACCTCTTGAAATATCGCCTATTTCTGACAATATGACCATAGTCATGACCATAGTCATATTGCAGGTTCTGCCATGACAAAAACCATGAAAGCGTCGGAGTGCAAAGCGAAGTTTTTGGGCGTATTGGACGAGGTCGCTACCACGCATGAGCGCGTGATCGTTACCAAGAATGGGAAGCCGGTCGCGGAGATCGTGCCGTTCGTGGAGAAGCCCAAGTCGATCATCGGCGCCCTAAAGGGATCAGTTACCTATATGGGCAATCTGGACGAACCGACGGACGAAGATTGGGAAGCTCTTAAGGAATGACGGTCGTCCTCGACACCAACGCACTGGTGTGGGCTTTCGAAGGCGACAAGGCTTTGGGCAGCCGTGCGGCGCGCTTGATCGAGCAGGCGGTGATTGATGGCATTGCTCACGTCTCGGCGATTTCTTTCTGGGAGCTCGCACTGAAGATTCGAAAAGGAAAGTTCGGCCTAGCCACGTCGATCACAGACTGGCGCGCGCACGTCCTTCGCCTGGGCATCCGGGAAGTGCCGATCGACGGCACGATCGGAATCGCGGCAAACGAGCTCGAGGACTTCCACAACGATCCAGCCGATCGCCTCATCGTGGCGACAGCGCTTCGACTTGGGGCATCGCTTGCAACATCCGATTCGCGTCTGCTCGCCTGGAAGGGCCCGATCGTCCGCATCGATGCGAGGGTGTAGCGTCCGATGACGCAAGCGAATGCACCTGACACCGCCCCGAGCAACGTTCCGGAATTCTCGGTCTCGGAGCTTTCCTTCGCGCTGAAACGCCAGCTCGAAGGCGCGTTCCCGCGCGTGCGTGTGCGCGGCGAAGTCAGCCAGCCATCGTTCCCGCGCTCCGGTCACTGCTATTTCCGTCTGAAGGACGAGAACGCAGTGCTCGATGCCGTGTGCTGGAAGACCACGCTGCCGCGGCTCGGCCTCAAGGTCGAGGAAGGCATGGAGGTGATCGCCACCGGCAAGATCACCACCTATGCCGGCTCCTCGCGCTACCAGATCATCATCGACCGGCTCGAACTCGCGGGCGAAGGCGCGCTCCTGAAGCTTCTCGAGGACCGGCGCAAGAAGCTCGCAGCCGAAGGCCTGTTCGACACCGAGCGCAAGCGGCTGTTGCCCTTCCTGCCCGAGGTTATAGGCGTCGTGACCTCGCCGTCGGGCGCGGTGATCCGTGTCATCCTGCACCGTCTCGCCGACCGCTTT
>Ga0081455_10003085_pt1 | contig 19412 bp, 19 predicted proteins | sample TabmetS3T2R1_FD_70207 | JGI IMG/M metagenome (GOLD analysis project Ga0081455, IMG submission 70207) | Tabebuia heterophylla rhizosphere microbial communities from the University of Puerto Rico - S3T2R1 | ecosystem: Host-associated > Plants > Roots > Rhizosphere ... | reverse complement strand
CTCGTTCACCACCGCCTGCACGCGGCTGCCGCGCATGCCGACGCAGGCGCCGACCGGATCGATCGAGGCGTCGCGCGACACGACCGCGATCTTGGCGCGGCTGCCGGGATCGCGCGCCACCGACTTGATGGTGACGATGCCCTCATAGACCTCGGGCACCTCCTGCGCGAACAGCTTCGCCATGAATTCGGGGTGGGTGCGCGACAGGAAGATTTGCGGGCCCCGCGGCTCGCGGCGCACGTCATAAACATAGGCGCGGATGCGGTCGCCGTAGCGGAAATTCTCGCGCGGCAGGGTCTCGTCGCGCCTGACGATAGCCTCGGCCCGGCCGAGATCGACGATCACGTTGCCGTACTCGACCCGCTTGACGATGCCGTTCACGATCTCGCCGACCCGGTCCTTGTACTCGTCATATTGCCGCTCGCGCTCGGCCTCGCGCACCTTCTGCACGATGACCTGCTTGGCGTTCTGCGCAGCGACCCGGCCGAAATCGAGCGGGGGCAGGGGCTCGGCGATGAAGTCGCCGACTTGGGCCGCGGGATTGCGGCGGCGCGCCTCATCGAGTGAGACCTGGGTCGCCTCCATGGTCACCTGCTCGACCACTTCGAGGAGCCGGGCGAGCCTGATCTCGCCGGTCTTGGGATCGACCTCGGCCTTGATCTCGTTCTCGCTGCCGTAGCGGGATTTCGCCGCCTTCTGGATCGCGTCCTCCATGGCGGTGATCACCACCTGGCGGTCGATCGCCTTCTCGCGCGCGACCGCGTCGGCGATCTGCAACAGCTCCAGCCTGTTGGCGCTTACGCCTGCCTGAGCCATGTCTCTTTGCCTCCAATCGTTACCGATGTTGCGGGGGGCGCCTTTTGCGTGCGTCCCGCGCTCTAATCTCAATGTGCGGGCTTCCTGCCCGAAAGATCCGCCTTGAAGCTCGCCATGTCGACAACCAGCTTCGCCTCGCTAATGAGCGAGAAGGGAAGGCCGATCGTGACCGGTTCGGCCTTGCCTTCGAGCTCGATGCGGAGCCGCGCCTCGTCGGAGGCGGCACCCTCGATCACCCCCCTGAAACGCTTGCGTCCGTCGACCAGCTCCTTCAGCTCTACCTTGGCTTCATGACCCGCCCATAACGCAAAGTCGCTCGGTCTGACCAGGGGACGGTCGATGCCGGGCGATGAGACTTCCAGCCGGTACTGTCCCGGCATCGGGTCGTAAGCGTCGAGCACCGGCGACAGTCTCCGGCTGATCGTGGCGCAGTCCTCGACGGTCATCTCGCCCTTGGGCCGCTCGGCCATGATTTGCACCGTGCCTCCATCGCGCCCCGAGACCTTCACCCGGACCAGGCGGAAGCCAAGCTCCTCGAGCACGGGCTCGGCGAGATCGGCGATCACCCGCGCCGGGCCCGTCTCGCGAACGAAGCGTCGATCGGCGGTCGTGGCAGGGCTCGACATCGATTATGGCCGTAACCCCTCGAGCAGCGAGGGAGGTGAGCCTAACAAAAAGGAGCGGGCGGCAGGCCCACTCCTGATCAAAACCAATCATGAGTTCGGCGCTTAATATACGAGCTTTTCCTAAGGTTTCAAGCGGCGTTGTGGCCGGCGTCGCAGTGGCTCAAGGCTCGCCGATGACGTCCTTTTGGATGCGCTCGAAGTCGTTGATGCGCTGATAGGAGAGCGCGCAGAGGCAAGACGAATAATTGCCGCCGATGGCGGTGCCGCCGAAAGCGAGATTGTCCTCCAGCGTGCAATTCGCGTCGCGGAAATTGATCCAATATTTTTGCGAGGCCTTGAGGTCCTCGAGATGCGTGTCGGCGGGCTGGCCCATGACCTTTGCCGCGGCGCGGATCTTGTCTTGCATCGTCTTATAGGCCTGGTTGAGAGCGGCATCGGCCTTGTCGGCGGCGCGCGCGAGACATGCCTTGAATTCGGGATTGGAATGCGTGCTGTCCTCGCACGTCTCGTAGCAAGCGGCGACGATATCGGTCCCTGCCTTGGCTGCGGCCGACACCAGCATCATGGTCAGAGCCAATAGAAAGACACGCATTAGGTCCCTTCCAAGCTAGCGCCGCTTGAACCTCAGATAGACAGGCTTTCGCCCCTCGGCCAAGGCCTTCCGCTCGTAGCGGGTCTCCGGCCAGTCGGGCGGCCGGACGTGCCAGTCCGAATCTCGCCCGGTGGGCAAAGTGAAGGCCTCGCTCTTGTCGATGACTTCGAGCGCATGGGTGGCATAGCCAGCATCGTCGCTGGCAAATCGGAGCTCGCCGCCGGGCGCAAGCACGCGCGCGAGTTCGCTAACAGTCTCCGGCGAGATGAGCCTCCGTTTCAATTGCCGCTTCTTGGGCCACGGATCGGGAAACAGAATGAAGAGGCGGGTGACCCCGCCATCGGGAAGCCAGGCAAGCACCTCGCGGGCATCGCCGTCATGGACCCTGATGGTCTCAATGCCTTGCGTCTCGATCGCGCCGAGCAGGCTCGCCATCCCGTTGACGAAAGGCTCGCAGCCAATGAAGCCCACGTCTTTATGGTGTGTCGCCTGAAAGAGGAGATGCTCGCCGGAGCCGAAACCGATCTCGAGCCAAATCTGCTTGACTGGGACGGGGAAGAGGCTTTTCAGGCGAGCGGGCGGCGGCTCGTTGAGGTTAAGGCGCAGCCGCGGCAGGAGCTCGCCGATCAGGCGCTCTTTGCGTGCGCTCAAGGGCTTGCCCTTGCGCCTGCCATAGGACCTAAGCGGCCGTGTCTCGGTCATCTCTTTTACGCCGTCGGCGAAGGCCAGCGTCTAACCTCTCCCCGGGGGGAGAGGTCGGTGCCGCAGGCACCGGTTGAGGAGGAGCTAACACAACAGGACCGAGGAATCCCCTCACCCCAGCCCTCTCCCCACAGGGGAGAGGGGGATCAGGTCAGCTCGGCGCGGATGGGTTCGACCAGGTCGAGTCTCTCCCAGGAGAAGCCGCCGTCATTATCGGGCTGGCGTCCGAAATGGCCGTAGGCCGCGGTGCGCTCGTAAATCGGGCGCGACAGGCCAAGATGCTCCCTGATGCCGCGCGGGCTCAGATCCATGACTTGGCGCAGCGCCCGTTCGAGCTTGTCCTCGGCGATTGAGCCCGTGCCGTGCAAATCCACATAGAGCGAAAGCGGCTGCGACACGCCGATGGCGTAGGAGACCTGGAGCGTGCAGCGATCGGCGAGCCCGGCCGCGACTACGTTCTTGGCAAGATAGCGCGCTGCGTAGGCGGCGGAGCGATCGACCTTGGTCGGGTCCTTGCCAGAAAAGGCGCCGCCCCCATGGGGCGCTGCGCCACCGTAAGTGTCGACGATGATCTTCCGCCCCGTGACCCCGGCATCGCCGTCGGGGCCGCCGATGACGAAGCGCCCGGTCGGATTGACGTAGAACTTGGTCGATCCGTTCACCCAGCCCTTCGGCAGCACCTCGTCGACGAAGCCGCGCACGATCTCCTTGACGCGCTCCTGGCTCACGTCCTCGCCATGCTGGGTGGACACCACGATAGAGTCCGCACGCACCGGCTTGCCGTCCTCATAGGCGAGCGTCACCTGGCTCTTGGCGTCGGGACCGAGTTCGGGCGTGCGGCCGGTATGCCGGGCCTTCGACATCTCGTGCAGGATCCGGTGGGCGTAGAAGATCGGCGCGGGCATCAGCGGATCGGTCTCGCGGCAGGCGTAGCCGAACATGATGCCCTGGTCGCCGGCGCCTTCGTCCTTCTTGGTGTCGGCGTCGGCATCGACGCCGCGGGCGATGTCGGCAGACTGCTCGTGCACGTAGTATTGGAACTCGCAGTTCTTCCAGTGAAAGCCCTTCTGCTCGTAGCCGATCTCGCGCACCGCGCGCCGCGCCGCCTGCTCGATGAGCTCGGGCGTGACGCTCTCCGGCCCGCGCACCTCGCCGGCCATGACGATGCGGTTGGTGGTGACCAGCGTCTCGATGGCCACGCGCGAATGGGGATCGGCGGCAAGATAGAGATCGACCACCGCATCGGAGATGCGGTCGCACACCTTGTCGGGATGACCCTCCGACACCGATTCACTGGTGAAGACGTAGTTTGCCCGGGACACTTTCAGCACCCCCTGTTACGAGCGAGGACCGACGGCCCAACGGCCGCGCCTGTTCTCGCAAACCACAGGGCGCGCGGCCGGTCAAGCCCGCAGGTCTGTCGCTTGGAACTAAGCGGTGCTTGCGCTCAAGGCCCGCACCAGGTCGACGACGCTCTTGCGGACCTTGGCATCGCCGATCTTGACGAAGGCGCGGTTCAGCTCGAGCCCCTCGCGGCTATTCAGAAATTCGAGGATGAAGGCTTCGGAGTCTGGTTCGGCCATGCCGCGTACCGGGCTCCCGCCGCCGATGTGCGGCGCCTCCTCGAAAAAAAACTGCACCGGGACGTCGAGGATCTTGGAAATTTGGAACAGCCGGCTTGCGCCGATGCGGTTCACACCCTTCTCGTATTTCTGCACCTGCTGAAAAGTGAGTCCCATGCTTTCGCCGAGACGCTCCTGACTCATACCAAGCAGCATGCGTCGCAATCGCACCCGGCTCCCGACATGCGCGTCGACCGGGTTAGGCTTTTTGCCTGCCATTCTCTCGCTCGTGACTATGATTAAGTTGGAAAATTAAAGCTGACTCATATTTTTGACGAATGGAAATGATCCCTTCGCGGTCGTTCATAGGGGCGCGGTTTACCCTCGTCAAGCACACATGAGCCGTACCCCACATTTGTGCCAAGTCGGTTAACGGTGCGGCCGAACTGGTTGCACGCGGCAGGCGAGCCAAGCTGAAAAAACGACCACGATCATGGCGATTTCGAGAATGATTCTGAACTGAACGAATGGCGTCGGCGGACCCGCTTTGGGCAAGTCGACATCGAGGACTCCTTTGTCGCCTAGACCGATCTCGCCGAGAATTCGTCCGTAGGGATCGATGACTGCCGAGATGCCGGTGTTTGCCGCGCGCACCACCGGCAAGCCCTCCTCGACGGCGCGGACCCGAGCTTGATGGAAGTGCTGATAGGGGCCGGCGCTCGTGCCGAACCAGGCATCGTTGGTGACGTTGAGCAGCCAGCCCGGCCGCGCCGATGTCTCGGCGACATGGCCGGGGAATATGATCTCGTAGCAAATGAGCGGGCTTGCCGGCGGCGCGCCAGGAACTTGCAGAAGCCGCGGACCCGAACCCGCGCTGAAGCCGCCGCGCACCCCGGTGAGCTGCATGACACCGAGGCTTTCCAAGAAATCTTGGAAGGGGAGATACTCGCCGAACGGGACGAGGTGAATCTTGTCGTAGACGGAAAGCACGCGGCCGTCGTCGCCGATCACGAGCAGGCTGTTATAGATGCGCGTCGCGGCGAGCGTGCCTTGTGCGTCCCGTTGCTCGACAAGCCGCGCCGAGCCCACGACGAGAGACGTGCCCTGGGGCAGAGCGTTGCCGATGGCTGCCAGGGCGTCGGGAGAGTCCGCGAGAAGGAAGGGCACGGCCGTCTCGGGCCAGATCACGATGGCGATGCCGTCGAGTCCGACGCCATTGCTACCGGACTTGGTGAGATCGAGATAGTCGGTGAAAATCTCTTCGCTGTTCTCCGGGCGCCATTTGTCGGCCTGGTCGATGTCAGCCTGCACGATGCGAAGCCTGATGCCGGTGCTTGTGTGCTCGGCGTGCGCAAGCCTCCGCTCGCCCCAAACGGTCCCCGCCCCGAGCAAAGCCAGGAGGAGGGCGGTCAGCGCCATGGCGCCTTTCCCTCCCCCAAGATTTGAGCCCTCTGGTGCCGCGATGGCGGCTGGGCTCGCGAACAGGAGAACGGCGAGGAGGCTGAGTGCATAGACGCCGAACAATGCGGCAAGCTGCATCATGGGCGCAGGGCCGAGCAGCCCATAGCCCACGAGATTCCAGGGAAACCCCGTCAGGAGATGGCCGCGGGCGAACTCGGCGAGACCGAAGGCGATGGCGAGCGCGAAGACCCGGCCAACGCCAGGAAGCCAAAGCAGCATGGCGAGAACAGCGGCCGCGACAAAGAACAACGCCATTCCGCCGGGGAGCGCCGTCATGACGAAGGGGATGAGCCAGCCGTGACGCCACGGCTCGACCAGGAAGGCCTCGGCGACCCAGTAGAGCCCTGCAATGAAATAGCCGAAGCCGAACCAGAACCCGACCAGGGCCCCGCTTTTCAGCCTGTCGCCAAGCCGGTCATAGGCGCTATGGCAGCCGTCAAGCAGCCAGACGAGCCCGCCGAAGCTCACGAACAACACGGGCCAGGCCTGGACCGGCGCGAAGCCGAGCACGGAAACCGCACCGAGAGCCATTGCAAACAGAGCCCGGCGCCATCCCTTGAGACTCCCGACCCAGGTCGCAGCGCTTGGAATTCCTCTCAGCATGCCGGCTGGTTCCCCGCTCCCCCCTTGTGGGGGAGCACGCTCGCGCATTCGCGTGAGCGGAGGGGGGCAATGTCTGGAACGAGTCGATACGTTGGACCCCCCTCCCTTTCCCTCCCCCACGAGGGGGGAGAGAAGAGCCCAGCGCGCGGCTTCATTAAGTCTTCTGACTTTCGGATGTGGACGTCCCGGCTTCCGTTTCGCCCGGCTTTCGAGGCAAATGGAGGCGGAGCTTCTTGATCCGGCGCGGGTCGGCTTCCAGCACCTCGAATTCGATGCCGCTTGGGTGGCGGACAAGTTCGCCGCGCGCCGGGATGCGGCCCGCAATCGAGAACACGAGGCCACCCACCGTATCGATGTCCTCCTCCTGCTCGTCGGAGACGAGCTCAAGACCGAGATGCTTCTCCAGGTCCTCGATCGGCGTGCGTCCGTCGGCGATGAGCCCAAGCCGCGGGTCCGTCCGGATCAGCGGCTCGTCCTCGACGTCGTGTTCATCGGCGATCTCGCCGACCACCTCCTCGACCAGGTCCTCGATGGAGACGAGGCCGTCGGTGCCGCCATATTCATCCACCACCAACGCAAGATGCAGCCTTGTGGTCTGCATCTTGAGCAGAAGATCGAGCACCGACATCGAGCCCGGCACGTAAAGAATCTCGCGCGTGATGTTGAGCATGGCGACGGCGCGGGCGAGATCGACCTTGCCGAGATTGAGCCCCGTCTCGCCGCTTGCCGCCTCCGCCGTGATCCACGACATCAGGTCGCGGATGTGGATCATGCCGCGCGGGTCGTCGAGCGTCTCGTGATAGACGGGAAGCCGCGAATGCTCGGCTTGGCGGAACACTCCCATCAACTCGCCGACGCTCACCGTATCGTCGACCGCGATGATGTCGGCGCGCGGCACCATCACGTCCTCGACCGTGAGCTTGCCGAAGCGGAGGATGCGGCGCAGCATACTGCGCTCCTGCGCGCTCAATGTGTCGCTCTTGCTGCGCGCGAGCGCGTCCTCGATCAGCTCGCGAAGATCGGGCTCCTCGCCGAGGCCGAACGTTTGCAGCAGGCGCTCGAACCAGGAGACCTCCTCCTCGGTCGGCCGCGGCTCTTCGGGCGGAAGCTCGTTCTCGGCGCTGGGGGCGTTGGTCACGGCGCGACCTCCACAGGCCCGGCCCTTTCCTCCGCATAAGGATCGGCGATGCCGAGCGAGGCGAGCGCCGTCCGTTCGAGATTTTCCATCCGCTCAGCCTCCGCATCGTTCATGTGATCGAAACCGAGCAGGTGCAGCACGCCATGGACGACCAGGTGGGAGACATGGTCGGTGAGGGCGATGCTAGCCTCGCGCGCCTCCTTGAGGATCGTCTCATGCGCCAGCACGACGTCGCCGAGGACACCTGGCTCGCGGGCCTCTTCGCCAGCTGGAAACGACAAGACGTTAGTGGGTGCGTCCTTGCCCCGCCAGGCCCGGTTTAGCTCCTTCATCTCATTATCGTCGGTGAGGAGAAGCGTGACCTGATGGAGGCCTTGCCTGTCGGGGGCGGCGGCAAGGAGAGCCGCGCGCGCCGCGCGCTTCAGCATCGCATCGGTTACCGGGGCGCTGGCCCATGCCTCGGGATGACGGACCACATCGACCTCGAGCTTCAGGCCCGAGGAAGATGCAGCGCTCTTGCGACTAGGGCCACCGTCAGCCATCGCGCTCACCACGGAGCGGAGCCTGCTCATAAGCATCGACGATCTTGCCGACGAGCTCGCGCCGCACGACGTCGGCCCTGGTGAAGGCGATATGGTCGATCTCCTCGATTCCCTGCAACAGGCTGATTGCTTCGAGCAACCCCGAGTCCTTACCCGGAGGCAGATCGACCTGGGTCGGGTCGCCGGTGACGATCATCTTGCTCTCCTCGCCGAGCCTGGTCAGGAACATCTTGATCTGCACCGGTGTGCAGTTCTGCGCCTCGTCGAGAATGATGATGGCGTGCGAGAGCGTGCGCCCGCGCATGAAAGCAAGTGGGGCGATCTCGATGACGCCGGTGGCAATGCCGCGCTCCACCCGCTCAGGCGGAAGCACGTCGTAAAGCGCGTCGTAGAGCGGCCGCAAATAGGGATCGACCTTTTCGCGCATGTCGCCCGGCAGGAAACCGAGCCGCTCGCCGGCCTCGACGGCGGGGCGCGACAGGATCAGCCGGTCGCACCTGCCGCTTTCGAGGCAGGCCGCCGCGAATGCGACGCCGAGATAGGTCTTGCCGGTACCGGCCGGGCCCGTGGCAAAGACGAGGTCGTTGCGCTCAAGCGACGCGAGATAGGCGCTTTGCACCGGAGTGCGCGCGGTGATGAGGCGCTTGCGCGTGCGGATCTGTCGCGCCTCCGGCAACTGAGTCCCGGGCTCGATACCTTCGCCGGGCACGAGCGCACGCGCGTGGCGGATGGCGCCAACCACTTCGGCGACGCCGATCATTTCGCCCTGGGCGAGCCTGCCGTAAAGCTGCTCCAGCACCGACTTTGCCGTGGCGCAGGAGGCCTCCGGGCCGCGCAGCGCGACCGCATTGCCGTTGACCACCGCCTCCACGCCGAGACGGTCTTCGAGCACGGCGAGATTGGCGTCGTAGTCGCCGAGCAGATCGCGCACCAGCCTGATGTCGTCGAAGAACACGACGGTGGGCTCGCCGCCACCATTGACTTGCGCGGTGGCAGAGCGCTTCAGCGCCGCTCCACGTCCGCGCGCCATTGATGATTTCCGGATGCTGGCCTTGCTGGTCACACGGCCGCCTGAGCTGGCTCGCGCCATTCAAACTCCGATTTCATGACACCGGTGAGACTGTTCGGGCTCGCGGCCAGGATGTCAACCCGAGCAATCTGGCCGATCAGCCGGTCAGGCCCCTCCACGTGAACGGCCTGTAGATAAGGAGAACGCCCGGCGAGCTGACCTGGTTTCCTGCCGCGTCCTTCGAACAGAACCTCGAGGCTGCGGCCGACGGTGGACCGGTCGAAATCGTGGCGGTTACGGTCGAGCAGCTGTTGCAGGTTAGAGAGGCGCTCCCGCTTCACTTGCTCTGGAACTTGGGCTTCGAGGCTCGCCGCAGGCGTCCCCGGCCGCGCGCTATACTTAAAAGAGAAGGCCTGGGCGAAACGGGCGCGTGCGGCAAGCGCCAAGGTCTCCTCGAAATCCTTGTCGGTTTCTCCTGGAAAGCCAACGATGATATCGGTCGAGAGCGCGATATCCGGCCGCGCCCGCCGTATTTCTCCGATCAGGTCTTCATAGTCTGCCGCCGTGTGCCTCCGGTTCATCGCCTTGAGGATGCGGTCCGAGCCCGCCTGGAAGGGGAGGTGGAGGTAGGGCATGACCTTGGGCTCATCGCGGAACAGCGCAATGAGCTCATCCCCCATGTCGCGGGGGTGGCTCGTCGTGTAACGCAGCCTCTCGATGAACGGAATCTCGGCCAGGCGCATCAACAATTTCGCGAGCGACCAGGGCCGGCCATCGGGACCCGCCCCGTGATAGGCGTTGACGTTCTGCCCGAGCAGCGTGATCTCGCGCACGCCCATTGCGGCGAGACTTTCCACCTCGGCAATGATCTCTGCGGGCGTCCGCGAGAATTCGGCGCCGCGCGTGTACGGCACGACGCAAAACGTGCAGAACTTGTCGCAACCCTCTTGCACCGTAACGAACGCCGACGCTCTTGCCTTAGCCTTCGAGCGCTTCGGCAGATGGGCGAACTTGTTCTCGGCGGGAAATTCTGTCGCGACGAGACCCTCGCCGTCGCGCGATGCCTCGGCAATGAGATCGGCGAGGCGGTGGTAGCTCTGCGGCCCCACCACGATATCGACGGCAGGAGCGCGCGCGATGATCTCTTGGCCCTCCGCCTGGGCGACGCAGCCGGCGACGGCGATCAGCGTCTTGAGTCCATCGCGCTCGCGGCGCTCCTTCTCGAGCCGCACGCGTCCGAGCTCGGAATAGACCTTCTCGGCGGCCTTTTCCCTTATATGGCAGGTATTGAGAATGACGAGGTCGGCCTCGGCGAGATCCTGCGTCCGGGCGTAGCCTTTCCCTTCGAGCGCCTCGGCCATGCGCTCGGAATCGTACACATTCATCTGGCAGCCGAAGGTTTTGATATGGAGCTTTTTGGGCAATTCTTGCTCGCGTGGCCTCAGCTATCCTTGTTTGTTGGGCAACGGGGCCGTTTTCGTCAAGAGCCTGGCGGGCGGCGTCACGGCCGCGAGGACCTGGAAACCGTGCAGGGCAAGCTATTGCAACCAAAAGATGTCAGGGAGCATAGTGAGCCTTTGGCCACGCGAATAGACACGATCAAGGGGCGCAGGGGGAGGAAATGCTCGAGTTAATCACGGCCATCCTGGCCTTTTCCGCCATCATGATCCTGCTTGCCACGCTGGTCTCCGTCATCGTCGAGACGGTGCAAAAAGGGTTTCGCATGCGCCGCGCCGGGCTCCAGCAAATGCTGGAGGCACTTTATGAGACCGCCATCCGTGATTTGGTCGGCGTGCAGCTTGAGCAAGGTCCAACCGAGAAAATCACCGACGCAGTAAAGACCGGCGCGAGCTTCGACGCGGCCGCCGCGAGCCTGGGACTAGGGTCCGACAGCACCATCCGGAAAAGCATGGTCAGCGCCGCGAGGGAAGCGCCGCACCAGAAGGAGGAGCCGACGGAGTACGTTGCGAGAAAGGTGGCGGGCGCGCAGTTCGCCGAGCAACTGATGCGCAACCCGAACTTCGATTGGATAAGACCGCGCTCTCTGTTCGACCGCGTTTGGATCTGGCTTCAGCGGCGGCTGGTCACTTACGACTTCGAGAACATCGACACGCGACAGTTCATTGAGCAACTCGCCAATACCGATGCCGGTGACAAACTCACTGCACTTGCTGCGAAAGAGCTGAAACCCGTGCTCCGCACTATTGCTTACCAATTCGAGCGCTATGGAGAGGCGGCAAGCGATTATTTCGCGCGACGGGCGTGGGTGATTTCCGTCTTCGTCTCGATCGTACTCGCGTTTGTCGTCAACATCGATGCCATCCGCGTCTTTAGAACGCTCGTACTCAATCCCACGGCTGCCGCGCAGATTCGCCAGTCGTACGAGGCATTGAGGGAAGAGCAAGCTAAACAGAATGCTAGTCCTTCCCCGCAAGGACAGCAGACGGGCGACGAGGACAAAGCGAATAGTACGAACGACGAGGCCGCTGGAGGAGCTGGCGTCCAAACGGACACAGCGAGCGGGAACACGGACGTAAAGACGAACGAAAACGAGCAGACCCACGTGAAGGAGGCCCTCGAGCGGGTGCGAGTCGCGTTGGCAAAGGCCAGCGAGCAGGGCATCCCAATCGGCCGCGACTATTTTCCCTTCTGCGGCGACCCTCTGGCGGACAAGAACCAGTGCGGCGAAGCCGTCGCACCCGAGGGCAAGCCTGCCGCCTGGAAATTTAAGGGAGTGGGTATTTTCGGTTGGATCCAGGATGAGGCAAACTGGCTCTCCTGGATCTTCTCGCATACGAATGGCTGGTGGTGGTTCCTCTCCACGCTATTGGCCGGTGCGCTGATCGGGCTCGGCGCTCCCTTTTGGTACGACATGTATCGCAAGGCGGCGATGGTCCTGCCCGTCGCACAAGTTGCTGCGAGATTTGTGAGCGCCGGGCGAAAAGCCGTCACCATCACCCCGCAGGAGGTCGCAACCGCAGTAACTGCCGAGGTCGGAAAGGATGAGGCTGCTCTGCCCAAAGCGCTCCGTCGAAGCGACCGGGCAACGATTTCGCCGGACGAACTCCATGATGCCTTCATGCGGGCGCGATCCGAGCTTGCTGGCGGGCGGCCAAAGCCCACCACCGCCAAACTCCGCGCCCCCGGCCGTTCCTAAGGTGAGGCATTCGCCGCATTGCTTCGGCCGCGGCCAGACGCTATATCCCGATTCACTCGATAGGATAAGGCAGCTGCCTCTCGGTGATCTCGCAAAAAGCAAAATATGCTCTCCGTGCCCTCGTGGCGCTGGCCCGCGCGGGGGACTCCTTGATGATCGGCGAGATCGCGGGGAGGGAGAGGATCCCGCGCAAGTTCCTCGAGCAAATCCTGCTTGAGCTAAAGCGCCATGGGATCGTCATGAGCCGGCGGGGCAAGCTTGGCGGCTATGCCCTCCTGATGCCGGCCGATCAGATCACCTTCGGCCAGGTCTTGCGCATTCTCGACGGCCCGCTGGCACCGCTTCCCTGCCTCAGCCGCATCGCCTATCGGCGTTGCGTTGATTGCCGTACCGAGGCTGAATGCGAGATCAGGCAGGTCTTCGCCCACGTGGCGAATTCCGCTCGCGCCGTGCTTGACCGCACCAGCATCGCCGACGCCATCGCCGAGTCTGGCGGTGTGAAAGTCGGGGCCGGCGCGCCCGTTTCCTAGGCTTTTTCCTCCGAAAAATCCTGCCGCGACGGCCGGGTCTCCGGAAACAATTTCTCTTGCCCGGAGGTTCTGTAGCGGGGGGACTTCCCAACAGCCAAAACTATGGTACGGTCCCCCCTTGATATACACTATCAACTAGATAGAGTTAAGGGTGTATCACAAAGGAGATCGCAGCTATGACGAGACTTCGAAGCACCCTTGCCGCCGGCGCGGCTCTTATCTTGACGACGCTGACGGCGAGCGCCGTGCTTGCCGATACCACCCTTCTCAACGTCTCCTACGATCCGACCCGGGAGCTCTACAAGGCGGTCAACCAGGCTTTTATCAAGGATTGGAAGGCCAGGACCGGCAAGACCGTGGTGATCGAGCAATCCCATGGCGGCTCGGGCAAGCAGGCGCGCGCCGTGATCGATGGCCTTCAGGCCGATATCGTGACGCTCGCGCTTCAGGGCGACGTCGATCAGATCGCCAAAGCCGGGAAGATTAAGGCCGACTGGCAGAAGCGGCTTGCCAACAATTCATCGCCCTACACCTCGACCATCGTCTTCCTGGTTCGCAAGGGTAACCCGAAGAACATCAAGGACTGGGACGACCTGGTCAAAAAGGACGTGGCGGTAATCACGCCCAATCCGAAGACCTCGGGCGGCGCCCGCTGGAACTATCTCGCGGCCTGGGCCTATGCCGACAACAAATTCGGCCACAGCGAAGACAAGGACAAAGAGTTCATCAAGAACCTGTACGCCAACGTGCCGGTGCTCGATACCGGCGCGCGCGGCTCGACCACCACCTTCGCCCAGCGCGGCATCGGCGACGTGCTTCTGGCCTGGGAGAACGAGGCCTTCCTCGCGCTTGACGAGCTTGGCGCCGACAAGTTCGAGATCGTCGTCCCTTCGCTCTCGATCAAGGCCGAGCCGCCCGTAGCGGTGGTCGACGAGGTGGTCGATGCCAAGGGCACGCGCAAAGTGGCGGAGGCCTATCTGAACTTCCTCTATACGCCGGAAGCTCAGAAGATCATCGCCCACAGCTATTACCGTCCGGCCGACCCCAAATCTGCTGATCCAAAGGACCTCGCGCGCTTCCCCGAGGTGAAGCTCGTGTCGATCGACGACCCGCTATTCGGCGGCTGGGCCAAAGCGCAGCCGAAGCATTTCGACGAGGGCGGCGTCTTCGATCAGGTCTATCAGCCGAAGTCGACGAACTAAGTCGACGCCAATGGCCGGCGCCCGCGGCCTTGCGTTGAAGCGACCGAGCGTCATCCCGGGTTTCGGGTTGGCGCTCGGTTTCACTTTGACCTATCTCAGCCTGATCGTGCTGATCCCGCTCGCCGCGCTTGTGCTCAAGTCGGCGACGCTGGGCTTTAGCGGCTTTTGGGAGGTCGTCACCGGTGCGCGCACGCTCGCCGCGTTGGAGTTGAGCTTCTTTACGTCCTTGGCTGCGGCTGCCGTGAACGCCGTCTTCGGCGTCATCATTGCCTGGGTTCTGATCCGCTACCGCTTTCCCGGCAGGCGACTGCTCGACGCCTTTGTCGATCTGCCCTTCGCCCTACCGACGGCGGTCGCTGGTATCGCCCTTACCGCGCTCTACGCGCCCAATGGCTGGATCGGAAGCCTGCTCGACCCGCTCGGCGTCAAAGTCGCCTACACCCGTCTCGGCATCGCCGTCGCGCTTATTTTCATCGGGCTGCCCTTCGTGGTTCGCACCGTGCAGCCGGTGCTGGAGGAATTCGACCGCGAGCTCGAAGAGGCGGCGGCGACGCTCGGTGCCAACCGCCGGCAGACCGTGTTTCGCGTCATGCTGCCGACGCTGATGCCGGCCATTCTCACCGGCTTTGCGCTGGCGCTCGCCCGCGCCGTCGGCGAATACGGATCGGTGATCTTCATCGCCGGCAACATGCCGTTTTATTCCGAGATCGCGCCCCTTCTCATCATCATCAGGCTTGAGGAGTTCGGCTACGCCCAGGCTGCCGCCATCGGCACGGCGATGCTGCTCATCTCCTTCGGTCTCCTCCTGTTTGTGCACCTGGTGCAGGCTTGGCAGAGGCGGAGATTCGGCCATGACTGACGCCGCGATCGCGCCCCTCCTCGTCTCGCAGCAACGCGGCACGACCGTCACCACCGAACGTTGGCCGGTGCGCGTGGCGCTGATTGCCGTCGCGGTCGCCTTCCTCGTGTTGTTCCTTCTGTTCCCGCTTGCGGCGGTGTTCGTCGAGGCGCTGAGGGCAGGGCTTGGCGCCTATGTCGCAGCCATCACCGAGCCCGACGCGCTCGCAGCCATCAAGCTCACGCTGCTGGTCGCAGCCATCGCCGTTCCCTCCAATATCGTGTTCGGCCTTGCCGCCTCGTGGGCGATTGCCAAGTTCGAGTTCCCGGGCAAGAGCGTGCTCAATACGCTGATCGACCTTCCCTTCTCGGTGTCGCCGGTGATCTCCGGACTCATCTACGTGCTTCTGTTCGGCGCCCAGGGCTATCTCGGCCCATTCCTCAAGAGCGAGAACATTCAGATCATCTTCGCCCTTCCCGGCATCGTGCTCGCCACCATCTTCGTGACCTTTCCCTTCGTCGCCCGCGAGCTCGTGCCCCTGATGCAGGAACAAGGAACCCAGGACGAGGAGGCCGCGTTGTCGCTCGGCGCGAGCGGGTGGAAAACCTTCTTCAAGGTGACGCTGCCCAATATCCGCTGGGCCCTGCTCTATGGCGTGGTGCTCTGCAACGCCCGCGCCATGGGCGAGTTCGGCGCCGTGTCGGTGGTCTCGGGCCATATCAGAGGCAAGACCAACACCATGCCGCTGCACGTCGAGATTCTCTACAACGAGTACAACTTCGCGGCTGCCTTTGCCGTCGCCTCGCTGCTCGCGTTGCTCGCCCTGATCACTCTCGTCATCAAAGTCGCGCTTGAATGGCGCTACGCCGACCAGATCGCTGCCTCCCGCCGGCACTAGGAGAAACCATTGGACGCTCGGGTCATTAATGAGGTGAATTATCCGGCCGCCGGCTTGGTTCGCGGAGACGCGGCTTCACAACGGAATAGGATCGTGGACGTATCCGTCGAGAACGTCGTTAGGCTTTTCGGCGCGACGCCAGCCCTGCACGGGGTATCGCTCGACATCGCTGCCGGAGAGCTCGTCGCCCTGCTTGGGCCCTCGGGTTCCGGCAAGACCACGCTGCTTCGCATCCTTGCCGGTCTCGACGTCCCGACTTCGGGCCGCGTGCTGTTCGACCGAGAGGACGCGCTCAAGCTTACCGTGCAGGAGCGCAACGTGGGTCTCGTATTCCAGAACTACGCGCTTTTCCGCCATATGACTGTGCTCGAAAATATCGGCTTCGGCCTGCGCGTGCGGCCCCGCGACCACCGTCCAAGCCGGAAAGAAACGAGGCGCCGCGCGCTCGAGCTGTTAGACTTCGTGCAGCTTTCGGGGCTGGAAAAGCGCTATCCCTCGCAGCTCTCGGGCGGCCAGCGCCAGCGTGTAGCCTTTGCCCGCGCGCTCGCCATCGAGCCTCGCTTGCTGCTGCTCGATGAGCCGTTCGGCGCGCTCGATGCCAAGGTGCGCCGCGAGCTACGCCGTTGGCTGCGCGAGATTCACGACAAGACGGGCCACACCACCGTGTTCGTCACCCACGACCAGGAGGAGGCGCTCGAGCTTGCCGACCGCGTGGTGGTGATGAGCGAGGGAAGGATCGAGCAGATCGGCACGCCCGATGAGGTCTATGACCAGCCTAACTCACCCTTCGTATTCTCCTTCATCGGCGAGTCGAGCTCGCTGCCTGTTCGCCTGGAACAGGGCAAGGTCTGGCTCGATTCGAGGCCGATTGACCTGCCGCAAGGCAACCTTCCGAACGGCCCCGCGCAGCTCTTCCTGCGTCCCCACGATGTCGAGATCGCTGCGGATCCCGAACAGGCGCTGTGGGGGACGATTTCGGCGCATAGGCGGCATGGAGGTGCCCGGCGCGTCGAGTTGTCGGTCGGAGAAAAAGGCAGTCGCGTCGAAATCGAGCTGCCAGCCGATCTTCGGCTGGAGCTTGCGCGAGAGATCGCTTTTCGCCCGCGTCGCTACCGCCTGTTTCCGGCGACGACTCAAGCGGCCCTAAGCTGATAAAATAAGACCGCCCCAAAGCCCTGAGGACGTCGCTGTCAGGGGGCTTTGAGGCGGCTACTGGACCGGGCGCTCGGCGAACGCCGGGCGTCCGCGTCCGGGGGTTAATTCGAGGCTTACGCCTTACACTCGCTCATGCTCTTGAGCGCGCTTTCGGCGGCGGACCTCGTCTTGAAGCCCTCGCTGCCGAGCATGGTCAGCGTCTTGCCGTCAGGCTTCTTCGACACGATCGAGCACTTGTGGGTCGAGTTGTTCTGCGCGACGTAGAACTCGGCGGCGGCGAAGGCTGGGGTCACAAAGCCGGCGACCAGCAGCCCGGCGATCAGATATTTCTTCATGGCGGTTCTCCTTAGTGGGTCAATCCCTCCTTGGAGGTTTCCTCCTCCAGGGGGAACCACGAAATGCCTTCATTCCGGCATGGGTTTGGCTCTCCTCCGCGCAAGAGTGTCGCGGGCGCGTTCGTCGCACCGCGCGCTCACGCGCGGGAGATTTCGCGACAAGTGTCTGGAATTCTCTTCAAGGGCTTGATCGAGCTTGCATGTTGGGGCGGGACGCCGGCCGGATTACTTCTTGTTAATCCGGCGTCCTTGTCGGGCGCGTCAACGAGACGCGGCCCGTCGCGGCGCGGGCTTCTTGCGCGTCGGACGCCCGGCGTGGAGCCGGGCGTCCGACTGAGATCAAGTCCAGGCTAGCCGCCGCACTCGGTCAGGCTCTGAATCGCCTGCTCGGCCTCGGCCTCGCTCTTATAGGCGCCGCTGCCGACCAACTTCATGCTCGTGCCGTCCGGCTTCTGGTTCATCACCTGGCACTGCTTGGTCGCCGGGTCTTGTGCCACGTAGAACTGGGCGGCGAGAGCCGGCGTGGCGAGCGCGGCAACGAAAGCAGCCGTCACGAGAGCTTTGTACATGGGAGGTCTCCCTTTAGGTTGACCGCCCCTCCCGACGAACGAGCCTGCGCGCGCAATCCGGCCCCGGTTGGGCGACACCGTGCTCTTACTTGAGCAAAAGGTTGAAGTTTCCAGGGAGGGCCGCCGGCTTGAGCTGCTCGAAGGTGCATTGCCGCGGCGCCTTGTCGGGACGGAACCGGACGAGCCTGGTGCCGTGGCGGAAGCGATCGCCGGTGACGTGATCGTAGCGCACCTCGACCACGAGCTTGGGCTTGACCGGCTCCCATTCGCCGGTGCGCTCGGTGCTCCAGCGGCTCGGGCCTCCCGGCGCCTTGCCAGTGAAGCCGGGTGACGCGATCAGAGCTTCGAGCTTCTTGGTCAGCGCCGGCCGCTCATCGTTGGTGATGGTTGAGGTGAAGCCCACATGATCGAGCTTGCCCTCGTCGTTGTAGAGACCGAGCAACAGAGAGCCGACCTGCCGGCTTCCCGATGCGTAGCGAAATCCGCCCACCACGCAATCCGCCGTGCGCAGGCGCTTGACCTTGAGCATGGCGCGCTCGCCCGGAAGGTAGGCGCCGTCGATGCGCTTGGCGACGACGCCGTCGAGCGAGCCACGCGCGTCGTCGAGCCAGCGGCTTGCCTCGCCGCGGTCTAGCGTATACGGCGAGAGTCTCAATCTCTCGGTCCTGCCCGCTTCCTTGTAGAAGCTTTCGAGTGCCGCCCGCCGCTTCTTGAGCGGCAGCTCGATCAGGCTCTGGCCTTTGATATCGAGCAGCATGTCGAACAAGATGAGGGACGCTGGCGTCTCGACGGCGAGCTTCTTGATGCGGCTTTCCGCGGGGTGAATGCGCATCTGCAACGCGTCGAACGAGAGTGCGCCGTCGATGGGAATGGCGAGCTCGCCGTCGACGACGAAGGGCGTAGCGCGCAAGCCTTTGAGCATCGCCGCCACCTCCGGAAAATAACGGGCAAGCGGCTTGCCTGATTTTGCCCTGAGGTCGACTTGATCGCCGGCGCGAAAGGCAAGGCAACGGAACCCATCCCATTTCGGCTCGAACTGCCAGCCCGGCTCCTCGGGAAGCTCGGTGACGAGCTTCGCCTCCATCGGCTCGAGGTTGAGCGGCACGGCGAGCGATTTTAGTGTGGGACCCGACATTCTGGAGCCACCTCGACCAACATAGGAGCTGTCATGGCCGGGCCTGACCCGGACATCCACGATTTTCGGCTATTGACGGGGCTCAAATCGTGGATGCCCGGCCCAAAGCCGGGCATGACGATTCCATTTTTATTGCAGGCGCACCACAACGCTGTCGGCGGCGCCGCTCGCGTCCGTGACGGTGAGCCGCACGAAGCCAGGTCCGTCAGGCGCGAAGAACAACGTGCGTGCGGACTTCTTGGCGGGAAGCGGCATGCCGTTGAGAAGCACATTGAGGGGAGGGGTGCCGCCCGCGATCTTGATGGCAATGGGATCGGGCGACTGACCGTCAAGCGCTGACAACTCGAGGCTCGCCCCGTCGGGCGGAAACACGATATGCACCTTCGCCGTCATCGCCTCGCCGGCGGCCTCGCGCGAGGCGAAGCGCTGGAGCGGCGGCGGCAGCTTGGCGGTGGTCGCGATCAGCGCGCCCTTCGGCTCCGGCGGCAGCGGCTCGCGTTGCTGGGCGAGTCTTGCGAAGGCGTCGAACAGGATAGGCGCGG
>Ga0081455_10003084_pt1 | contig 19422 bp, 17 predicted proteins | sample TabmetS3T2R1_FD_70207 | JGI IMG/M metagenome (GOLD analysis project Ga0081455, IMG submission 70207) | Tabebuia heterophylla rhizosphere microbial communities from the University of Puerto Rico - S3T2R1 | ecosystem: Host-associated > Plants > Roots > Rhizosphere ... | reverse complement strand
GTGAGGAGCGGCGTGCTGGCCTTGGCGTGAGCACCGCCGGGACGGCCGGGTGTCGGCACGCAGGCCAGGTGGGTCAGCACCGAGAACCGATCACGATGCGGAGTGAGCGACGCAAGCGACGGCGTCAGCTCGTAGCCCGGGCCCTCGGCTGTCGGTGTCCACTGGTTCATGATCATGCCGTTGACGACATACATCACGCCGAAGCGGTGGACGGGCTTTGCGGCAGTCCGCGCTTGCGCGGTCAAAGCCGGAATCATGCCGTCGAGCAGCGGCAGCGCCAGCGTCGCTCCGAGGCCCCGCAGCATCGTCCGCCGATGAATCGCTTTCTTCGTGATGATCATGGCGTGTTCTCCGTGCTCGCACTCATGCCGAAGGGCGTGCTGTGAACGATCGCTTTAATAATCGCCGACCACCGGTAGTCCTGCGCGGCCGTATCGCGGACAATTTTGCGCACGGCCGGGAAGTCGGAAGGCTCCGTGCCGCGCCCGACGGCGTACGACAGGAGTCGATCGGCGAACGTCCGTACGAAGTCCTCCCGATGGCTCGCGATGAGGGCGCGCAGTCCGGCGATGCCCTCGAACCGGCTGCCGTCGGGCAGCGCCGCGGACGCGTCCACGGCGACGCCGTCGCTCGTGGCGCGCCACTTGCCGAGCGCGTCGTAGTTCTCGAGCCCGAACCCGATCGGATCCATCAGACGATGGCAGCTCGCGCAGGTGGGATTGTCGACGTGGGCCTGCATGCGCTGGCGTCGCGCGCGCATCTGGCTGTCGCTGAGCGCCAGAAGGTCCTCACCTTCGAAGCGTACGGTGCCCGCCGACGGTTCGATCAGACGGAGCACCAGCCGTCCGACCGTCGACTTGCCGCAGCCCGACTCGCCGACGATCGCAAGCGTCTCGCCGGCATCGAGTTGGAAATCAACGCCGTCCACCGCTCTGATATGTCCGGACACCAGGCCAAACGCGCCGCGGCGCACCGGGAAGTGCTTGGCGAGCCCCTCGACCTGCAGCAACGCCGTCACTGCAGCACTTGAGCGAGCGGCGCGCGGCGGCAGCGCGAGAGATGACCCGGTGCCACCTCGACCAGAGCGGGAGCCGTCTCGCGGCAGGCGGGTTCGACAAACGGGCAGCGTGCGGCGAAGCGGCAGCCTTCAGGCGGTCGCGTCATGTCGGGAACGCGGCCCTCGATCGACGGCAAGCGCTCGCGCTTTTCGTCAAGCCGCGGGATGGAGCCGAGCAGGCCTACCGTGTAAGGGTGTTCGGGCCGAGCGAACAAGTCGCCCACGGGCGCGCGTTCGACGATCTGGCCGGCGTACATGACGGCAACATCGTCGGCCATCTCGGCGACCACGCCGAGATCGTGGGTGATGAGGATGATCGCCGTGCCAGTGTCGCGGCGCAGGCCGCGCATCAGGTCGAGGATCTGGGCCTGGATGGTGACGTCAAGGGCGGTAGTCGGCTCGTCGGCGATCAAGAGCTCGGGACCACAGGCCAGCGCCATGGCGATCATGGCGCGCTGACGCATGCCGCCCGACAGCTTGTGCGGATAGTCGTCGACGCGCTTCTCGGGCGAGGGAATGCGCACCAGGCGGAGCATTTCGATCGCGCGGGCGCGGGCATCGGCCGCCGATAGCCCTTGGTGGCGCTGGATCGCCTCGATGATCTGATCGCCCACCGTGTAGGCCGGATTGAGCGAGGTCATCGGTTCCTGGAAGATCATCGCGAGCCGCGCGCCCCGCAGATCACGGATCGTGTCGGCGTCGAGCGACAGCAGGTCGCGACCCTCGAAACGGACCTCGCCTTTGACGTGCGAGTTCTCGGCTGGCAGCAGGCCCATGATGGCAAGCGACGTCACACTCTTGCCGCACCCCGATTCGCCCACCAATCCCAAGGTGCGACCGCGCGCCAGCAAGAGATCGATACTGTCGACGGCCTGCACGGTACCGTCATCGGTGGCGAAAGAGACGGCCAGCCGCCGCAATTCCAGCAATGGGCCGTCGAGCGGTTCGCTCATTGCTCCGCCGCTAGGCTCCTTTCGATGCCGGCCTCGATCGCCGCACGATCGTAAATGCCGGCCGGATTCTCGCGCGTCGGCACGAAGGCACGGAAATGCGTCCAGCGCTCCCGGCTCACCGCTTCCAGTCGCGCCAGCTCCAGCAGCGGCTCGACATGATCGTCGACCCGCAGATCGAGCTCGGAATATTCCTGTGACCCATAGATCTCGAGTGCTGCCGATTGCTTGCCGCGCTTGTCGCCGCCCACCTTCTCGCCGGCCTTCAGGGCGCCAATCAGGCGTCGTGGCAGCGGCATCGAGTCATTCTCACGAAAGTAACGCACCGTCTCGGCGATCACCTGCGGGCCAGCCAGCATGTTGCCAGCGACCGACAGGTCATCGCCGATCCAATGGCCGCACCACGGCACGCACTCAGCGCCGGTGTGAGCGGCGAAGCGGCGGTCCGCCCCCATGACATGGAGTTGTCGATGCTCACGCCCCGGATCGGATGCGATGAGAAGACGTACCAGATCGGCGGCGCCGACGCCTTCGCGTATCAGTCTGAGACCGCGCGGCCCATAGAGGGGATTGGTGAGCGCCTGTGTGCATACTGCGCCTTTCTGCGGCTCGATATGCGGCACGCGCGCGCCGACAGCGAAGAACTTGGTAGCGACCGCAACGGCGATGCGGCCGCTCGCACGGTCGTGGAAGATGATCGACCAAGTCATTGGAATGCCTCTTCTGGACCGCGCGCATCCTGCGCGCTCATGAGGCGCGCGAGACGCGCGCGGTCCGGAAGGTCATGAGTCATCATTGCTCAGCGCCCTGCCGCGTAGCCCTGCATGCCACGCGGGTTGGCGGCGGCCTTGCGCCAGGGATCCTCGCGAGTCGCGGCCGTGAGGCGGCCTTCCGACCATTGCCCGCCCACCTCGACCTCATGGCCGCGCCTCTTCAGCTCGTCGACGGTCTCCTTCGGCACGCGGCCTTCCAGGACCAGAACGCCGGGACGGGCCGTCCGCGGCCAGAACGAGGACGGGAAATGTTCGCTATGCCAAGCCGGCGCATCGATCGCTTCCTGCAGGTTCATCTTGCAATCGACATGGCGCAGGAACATTTGCGTGACCCACTGGTCCTGCTGATCGCCGCCGGGAGAGCCCCAGACCATGTAGGGCTTGCCGTCGCGGTGAGCGAGCGTCGGCGTGAGAGTCGTGCGCGGCCGCTTGCCGGGCGCCAGCGAGCCGGGCAGGCCTTCTTCGAGCCAGAACATCTGGCCGCGCGTGCCGAGAGGAAAGCCAAGCTCGGGGATGACCGGCGAGCTCTGCAGCCAGCCGCCAGATGGCGTGGCCGAGATCATGTTGCCGTCCTTGTCGATGATATCGAAGTGCACCGTGTCGCCTGTGGTCTGGCCGACGCGACCCACCGTCGGCTCGCCGGCGCCGCTTGCCGACACGCCCAACCGTACGCTGTCGGCGCGCCGGAGCTTTACGATGCCACCATAACCGTCGACCTTGCCGGGGCGCTGCTCCAGCGATGCATGGCGCTCGTCGATCAGCTTGCGACGGTCGGCGTTGTAGGCATCCGACAGCAAGGTCTTCATGGGCACGTCGACGAACGCTGGATCGCCGTAGAACGCTTCGCGGTCGGCATAAGCCAGCTTCAGGCATTCGATCTGCAGATGGATGAAGTCGGCGCTGGTCGGGCTCATCTCGCTCAGATCGAAGCCCTTGAGCAGGGCGAGCTGCTGCAGGACCACGGGGCCCTGCGTCCACGGGCCTGCCTTGCAAACCGTGTACCGGCCGTAGTCATAGGTGAGCGGCGCTTCGACGGTGGCCTGCCACGTCGCCATGTCCTGGCCGGTGAGCACGCCCTTGTTGGGCCGGCCGGAGACGTCCATCACTTCCTGGGTGCGACAGAATTTGTCGATCGCCTCGGCCACGAACCCTTGGCTCCATACCTTACGGGCGCGCTCGATCTCGGCGTCGCGGCCGCCGCCACCGGATTCGGCTTCTTTCAGGATCCGGGCATAGGCGTTGCCGGCTGCCGTGTTGCGGAACAACGAACCGGGAAGCGGCACAGTGTCGTTCGGTATGAACACGGCGGCGGACGTCTTCCAATGAGCGCGGAATTGCTCGGTCACGGTCTCGATGGTGGCCCAGGCACGCTCGGCCAGAGGATGGCCGTTCAGGTAGTAACCGATGGCTGGCGACAGTACGTCGGCGAGCCGCAGGGTGCCGTAGTCGCGCAGCAGCAGCATGTAGGCGTCGAACGTACCCGGGATGCAGGCCGGCAAAAGCCCGGTGCCGGGAACAAGATCGAGACCGAGGCCTTTATAGTGCGCTATCGTGGCACCCGCCGGCATCGGCCCCTGGCCGCAGATCACTTCGGTCTTGCCGCGGCGCGTATCGTGCAGGATCAGAGGGACGTCACCGCCCGGACCGCAAAGATGCGGCTCGACAACCTGCAGAGTGAACGCCGTGGCAACGGCCGCGTCGAAGGCGTTGCCACCCTTTTCGAGGATGCTCATGCCTACTGCCGTCGCGATCCAGTGGGTGGAGGCCACCACGCCGAAGGTGCCGACGATCTCGGGGCGGGTGGTGAAGGGGTTTGGATTGATGCGGTTCAACGCCGGGTCTCCTCACGCGCTTGGTGGGGAGACCTTAGGCCGCTCGTGGCGGGGCGGCTAGAGGCAGTGCCTACTCAGGCAGCCGCATCCACGATGGGATATGGGGACGAAGCGTTGCGTCAGCTGCCATCAGCGGACCATCGCTGCGCGCTGCTTCGAGCTGAAGCAGGGCAAGCGCCCGCGTGCCCGACCCCGATCGCAGCTCGCCCACCTCTTTGCCGTCGGCCTGGACAGGAGTGCCTGGTGCGGGCAGAGGACCATCGACTTCGACGGGAAGCAGGCGCTTGCGGATCAGCGCGCGATACTTGGTGCGCGCTGTCAGCTCCTGGCCCATATAGCAGCCCTTTTGCCAATCGACGCCATTCAGCTCGTCGAAACCGCTTTCCAGCAGCAGTGCCTTCTCCACCGGCAGGTCGCGGCTGCCATCGGGCACGCCGAGCTCCAGGCGCAACGCGTCATAGGCGTCCAGCGGTGCCTCCAAGAGGCCCTGTGCTGTCAGTAGCTCCTTGGCCTTCCCGGTGGGCATCAAGACCCGTAAGCCAAGCTCGGGAAGGCGCGGATCGGCAAAAGTGATCGCATCGTCGATCGGCGACAGAGGGGTTGCTCCGTCTCCGAACACCGCAGCGACGTCCATCGCTGCACTGCGATCCTCGACGGCCACTTTCGACCGCAGCTTGTACAGGGTTAGCTTCTTGGCCAGAGCCGGCGCGCGCTCGCGCTCGGTTTCGAGCAGCAGCGTGTCATTGCCGCCATCGACAACGAACATGTCGTTCAAGAACCGTCCTTGCGGCGTCAACAATGCCGCCCAAACCGCATGGCCTGGGCCGACCTTGGTCGTGTCGTTGGAAACCAGGCCCTGGAGGAATTCGACGCGGTCAGGGCCGGAGACGGCGATGACGCCACGATGCGGCAGGAGGCTGAAACGAAGCGCACTCATGCCGCCACATTTGGGTTGTGCTGCCAGACTTGGCAAGCGCTCAACCGGCGCCGTCAGCCTTGATATCAAGTTCCTGGATCAGCTTGCCCAGGCGCTGGTGCTCGGCGACGAGCACGCGGGCCGTGTCCGCCGGGGTCAAGGACATCGGCTCGATATAGGCGGCGGCGAGCCGCCTACCGGTGTCGGGATCGGCCAGCGCACCTCGCACCGCGTCATTGACGCGATTGACAAGGGCGTCAGGAAGCGCCGATTGGCCGTAAATCGGCAGCATCGAGCGCACCTCGACGTCGGCTGCGCCTTGCTCGGCCATGGTGGTGACAGTCGGCAGCTCGGCCAGCCGCTTGGGTCCGACCAGGGCAATCGCCTTCAATCGGCCCGCCTTGACATGCTGCATGGCCAACGTGGTGCTGACCATGCCGAGATCAAGCCGGCCGGCAAGGAGGTCCTGCACACCGGGCGGTAGGCCTTTGTAGGAGATCGAGGTGATGTCGAGCCCGTACTTTATCTTGAGCAGCTCAGGCAGGAGATGTGCGCCGGTACCATTGCCGGAATTGAGATAGTTCAGCTTTCCCGGATTGGCTCGAGCATAGGCCACGAGCTCGGCGACCGTGTTGGCGGGCGATTCCGGTGGCACGCAGAGCAGGGCCGTGCTGACGCCCACCATGGCGATCGGCTTGAAGTCGGCCATGACGTCGAATGGCACCTTCAGGACGAAGGGCAGGGCAACATGGCCGGAGACAGTGAAGTAAAGCGTGTAGCCGTCGGCCGGTGCACCCAGGAACATCTGCGCCGCGACGATGCCATTGGCTCCCGGTCGTGGATCGATCAGCCACGGCTGCCCGAGCTCCCTGTGCATGGCATCGCCAATGGCACGGCCAGCGATGTCTATGAGGCCCCCGACAGGTCCGGGCAGGATGACCCGGATGGGCTTTATCGGCCACGACTCGGCGCGCGCGCTGAATGGCAGCGACAGGCCGGCCGCCAGCACCAGCCGTCGCGAGAGCACTATGCTGCTCGATAGAATGGCTTGTTGCCGCAAACCGTCACGCGGTGGCCGTAACGGCGGTGCGGGAAATAATCAAACATCGCGTGATGCTGCGTGGCGCGGTTGTCCCAGAATGCCACCGAGTTGGCCCGCCACTTGAAGCGGCAATGGAATTCAGGTGTTTCAATGTGACGGTACAGCATCTCGAGCAGCACATCGCTCTCGCTCTTGCGCAGTTGCGGGATACGCAGGGTGAACCCGCGGTTGACGAACAGCGCCTGCCGGCCGGTCACTGGGTGGGTGCGCACGACGGGATGCTCGGCATTGGGGAACTTGATATCCTCGCGGTCCTTCGCGTTGACGCGATAATAATGTGCCTTGCTGCTGTCATGCAGTGCCGTCAGGCCGGTCAACAGCCGCTTGATCGGCTCCGACAGCTTTTCGTAGGCACGATACATGTTGGCGAACAAGGTGTCGCCGCCGCCGTCGGGTGGCACCTCGGTGAGATGGAGGATCGAGCCCATGGGTGGTTCGACATCACACGACACATCCGAATGCCACTCCTCCCCGGCGACGTGCTTGGACTTCTCGTCGGCCTTGATCACCAGGATCTCGGGATGCTCGGGGAACTCGATCGGCGCATTGGGATGCGTGTGCAACGGCCCGAAGCGTCGTCCGAAGTCCTTGTGCTGCTCGATCGACATCTTCTGATCGCGGAAGAAGATCACCAAGTTGTCCATCAGTGCATCGTGCACCTCCTGGAACTGCTGGTTGCCGAGCGGCTTTGCGAGATCGACACCGAATATCTCCGCCCCGATGGTAGGGGTGAGCTTGCGCACCTCGATCGACTGATAGGCCATGGCGTACCCTCCTGCGGCAACGATAGGTCTTTCGCGCGCTGGCGCCCGGGCAAAGTCGACAAAGTCCGTATTGCGGACTAGGCTCCTGCATGGCCAACGAAGCCATCATCGAGCCGGTGCGCCGCAGCTTCGCGGTGCTGGAGGCGCTCAGCCGTCGGCGTGCCTCGACGCTCTCGGTGCTGGTGGATGAGACCGGATTGCCGAGGCCTACGGTCGTGCGGCTGCTGCACACGCTGTCGGCGCTGGGCTACGCGCAGCGCATCTCGCGCCAGCAGGGGTACAGGCTGACTGATCGCGTGCTGGGCCTTTCCAGGTCGATCCGCTTCATCGACCACCTGGTCGACGCTGCCATTCCACACATGAGCGCCTTCACCGCTGAACATGGCTGGCCACTCTATCTCGCAACCCTGAGCTACGGTGCTATCACCATCCGCCATTCGACGGCGGCGGAGAGCCCGATGTCGTTCGAGAGCGCAGGGCTGAACAGGCGGACGTCCATACAATTGAGCGCATTGGGCCGCGTCTGGCTTGCCTTCTGCTCCGATGAGGAGCGACGCACGATCCTGCGCGACATCGGTGGCTTGCCGCCGCGGCAGGAAGCGGCGTTGCGCACGGTGCTCGAGCAAATCCGCCGCAGCGGATATGCCTTCACCGTGCCGCCGCGCCCGACACGCATTCACGGCGTGGCGGTGCCGATCCGTGACGGATCGCGCATGCTGGGCAGCCTCTCTATGCGTTTCCCGCGCTCGGTCATGAGCGAGGGGGAGGTTGCAGACCGTTTTGCGCGTCGCCTCACAGTGCTTGCGCGTGCGATCGCCGGCGATGTAACGAAGCAGCGCGCGTTGCAGCCAACGTAGCTACGCCGCCGAGGCCGCTCGATCCGCTGCCGACCATTCGAACCAATCGGTGTCCACACCGAGGCCGCGCAGCAGGCTCGAGATCCGATCGTGGGTGTGGCGTTCCATCCAGCCGTCGAACCAACGCTCCTGGTTCTTGCGCATGTGGCTGCCTCTGCCGGTGCGGGTGCCGTCGAGGGAGCGTCCAAGCTCCCGCTCGATCGCCGCCATATGCTCCATGCGCGCGAGTCGCACAGCAGCGGCCAGTGCTGGCCGGTGCCGCGCGCTTCCCGAAAGGTGATCCAGAATCCCTGCTATAACCTCGACCGGGTTCGCTACGAGGTCTTCGTAGGAGACGAGCCGTACCAGCCTGGGATGCTGCTCCGCCATGAGCTGAAAGGAGATGAACTGCTTTGCATAGGAGGGAAGTGCACATTCGAACAGATAGTCGTCGAAACCTATGCTGCTGAGCGGCCTTCCCCTGAAAGAATTGTAGGCAGGGTTCCTGTGATCCTGGCAGTAGCGATAGTAGGAGGCGGCTTGGTCCACGGGATGGCGATAGACGAGAACGATGCGCGGGCCGCGTCCCTTTGCGGCGGAACGCTCCAGCGACGCAATTTTAACCGGAGTGTACTGATAGGGGGTCAGCTCCACCGGCGTGTATCGATAGTTCATGCCCTCGTGCAGGTAATCGTAGCCCGGAACGTGGAAGGGCGTGCGTTTCCACCAGTCGAGCTTAGCCGCCTTGGGACCGAAACCCGGGCACACCGTGTGGCCCACAAACAAATGATCGACCGGCATGATGCCGCGTACGCCGAAGAGCGGACCGCCTTTGAAGCCATGGAAATCGAAGGGAACACCGGATGGGGGCCCGATAACCGTGCCGGTCAGCCTGTCGTCAATCCGCCCGCCACGTTCGAGATGGGACAGAAAGGAAATCGTGTAGCGCAGAAACCAAGTTCCAGACCGGGGGATTGTCGCCAAGATCGGCGGCTCGTTCATTGTACGCATCGAAATGGATACGCAGCAGACGGTCGTAGTGTCCCCGTCATTTTTCTCTGCAGTCGCGGTGATATCGCAGCCTTGCTAGAAATCCAGAAAGATTATCGCAGGAGTTCTCATGTCATTCCGTGCCCTCGTGCTGAGCCAAGGTCCTGATCGCAAGGTCAGCGGCGCCATCGAGACCTTGCCGGATGAGAAATTGCCGGCCGGCGACGTCACCGTCGCGGTGGCGAGCTCGACGCTCAACTACAAGGATGGGTTGGTGCTGACGACCGGCGGAGGGCTTGTGAAGAGCTGGCCCCACGTCGGCGGCATCGACTTCGCCGGGACGGTAGAAAGCTCGGACAATCCTGCATTCAAGCCCGGCGACGCCGTGGTGCTGAACGGTTGGCGTGTCGGCGAGCTGCACTGGGGCGGCTATGCTAGCAAGGCGCGCGTCAAAGGCGATTGGTTGGTGAAGCTGCCGGACTCGATTTCGCCGCGTCGCGCCATGGCGATCGGCACGGCCGGCTACACGGCCATGCTTTGCGTGATGGCGCTCGAACGGCACGGCCTGACCCCGGCTGCCGGCGAGATCCTGGTCACCGGAGCGGCCGGCGGCGTGGGCTCGGTCGCTGTGGCGATCCTGGCCAACCTCGGCTTCAACGTGGTCGCCGCGACCGGCCGGCCGCAGGAGGCGGACTATCTGAAGACGTTGGGTGCTGCGACCGTGCTCGAGCGCAAGGCGCTGACCGAGGCGCTCGACCGACCGCTGCTCTCCGAGCGCTTCGCCGGCCTGGTGGATACCGTCTCGGGCGTAATGTTCGCGCGTGCTCTAGCCCAGGTGAAATACAACGGCGCCGCCGCGGTCTGCGGCCTCGCCGGCGGCGCCTCGTTCCCCGGCTCGATCCTGCCTTTCATTCTGCGCAATATCACCGTCTACGGCATCGACTCGGTGATGCTGCCCAAGGCGCCACGCGAGGTGGCATGGCGCCGCCTTGCGACCGATCTTCCTCTCGACAAGCTCGACAACACGGCCAGCGAGGTTGGCCTCTCCGACCTCATGGCGTTGGCCCCAAAAATCCTCAAAGGAGAAATACGCGGCCGCGTGGTCGTCGATGTGAACAAGTGATAGGTTGAAAAATCTTCATCATCCCGCTTTCTGACCGAGAAAAAGGTATTTCTCATGACGCCGCCCGCCACCCAGCCGACCGCCAACAATCTCGATGCCTTCTTCATGCCGTTCACGGCGAACCGGCAATTCAAGAAGAATCCGCGGCTCTTGGCCAAGGCCAAGGGCGTCCACTACTGGACGCCGGAGGGCCGCAAGGTGATCGACGGCACAGCGGGCCTGTGGTGTGTCAATGCCGGTCACGGCCGCGAGGAGATCAAGGCGGCTATCGCCCGGCAGCTCGAGGAGATGGACTACGCACCGTCGTTCCAGATGGGGCATCCGAAGTCGTTCGAGCTGGCCGCCCGCCATGCCGCCTTGCTTCCTGGCGACCTCAATCATGCCTTCTATTGCAACTCCGGCTCCGAGGCCGTCGACTCCGCACTCAAGATCGCCTTGGCGTATCAGCGCGCCCGCGGCCAGGGCACGCGCACCCGCCTGATCGGCCGCGAGCGTGGCTATCATGGCGTCGGATTTGGCGGCATCTCGGTCGGCGGCATGTCGAACAACCGCAAGCAATGGGGCGTGATGCTGCCTGGTGTCGATCATCTGCCGCATACGCATCTGCCGGCCAAGAATGCCTTTTCTCGCGGCCTGCCCGAGCACGGTGTCGAGCTGGCGGATGAGCTCGAGCGTCTGGTTGCCCTGCACGATGCGTCGACCATCGCCGCCGTGATCGTCGAGCCCTGCGCCGGTTCCACCGGCTACCTGCCGCCGCCTAAGGGCTACCTGCAGCGCCTGCGCCAGATCTGCGACAAGCACGGCATTCTCCTGATCTTCGACGAGGTCATCACTGGTTTCGGGCGGCTCGGGGCAGCCTTTGCCGCTGAATACTTCAACGTCATTCCCGACTTGATGACGGTGGCCAAGGGCATCAGCAACGCCACGGTACCGATGGGCGGCGTGTTCGTGCGCAAGCACGTCTATGACGGCCTGATGAACGGCCCGGAGAACGTGGTGGAGCTGTTCCACGGCTACACCTACTCGGCCCATCCGCTTGCCTGCGCGGCAGCATCGGCCGTCCTCGACATCTACAAGGACGAAGGCCTGTTCCAGCGCGCCGCCGATTTGTCGGGTTACTGGGAGGACGGCGTGCACTCGTTGAAGGGCCTGCCGGGCGTCACGGACATCCGTAACCTCGGCATGGCCGCTGGCATCGACATGGAAGGCCGCAAGGATGCGATCGGCGCACGCGGCTACGATGCGTTCGTGAAGGCCTTCGAGCTAGGGCTGATGGTGCGTCAGAGCGCCGACACCATCGCCATGTCACCGCCGCTGATCATCGAGAAGAACCAGATCGACGAGATCATCGACATCGCAGGCAAGGCCATCAAAGCCACCGCCTAGTGGAGCCTGCTATACTGCGGAGGTGACTTCGCAGATCGAACTGGCATGGCTGGGTGAGCTGGCGGCGCTGGCCCACCTCGGCATCGCAAGCGCGGTGACGGTCCACGTCCTTCTCTACAAGCGCAATGTCGGCGCGGCGGTTTCGTGGATCGGCATTGCCTGGCTGTCGCCCTTCCTGGGCGGGCTGCTCTACGCGACCATGGGCGTCAATCGCGTCAAGCGGCGCGCCCAGCGCCTGCGTCGTCAACGCGTGCCGCTCGGTACGGCTCAGGAAGGTTTGGCCCAATCGGCGCTCGACGATCCGCTGTCGCCCCTGGAATTCGCCATCGGTCGGCTGACTGGATTGTCGCGCGAGCCGGGCAACCGGGTCGAGATGCTGCGCAGCGGCGATCAGGCTTATCCGCGCATGCTGGCGGCGATCGAAGCGGCCGAGAAGAGCGTCGGCCTTGCGAGCTACATCTTCCGTGACGACAGGGCAGGCAAGGCTTTTCACCAGGCGCTGATCGAGGCGCAACGCCGCGGCGTCGAGGTGCGCGTGCTGATCGATGGTGTCGGCGGCGGCTATTTCTGGTCAGGCACCTACAACGAGCTCCGCCGCGCCGGCGTGCCCGTGGCGCGTTTCCTCCATTCGTATTTTCCCTGGCAGATGCCATTCGTGAACCTGCGCAACCATCGCAAGGTTCTGGTGATCGACGGCTGCGTGGGCTTCACCGGCGGCATCAACATTGGCGCCGAGAACATCGGCGCCGATGGTCCGCCGCACATCGTTCTCGATACCCACTTTCAGATCGAGGGGCCCGTCGTCGAGCAGCTCACCGACGCCTTTGCCGACGATTGGCTCTACACGACGGGCGAGAAGCTCCTTACTGAGAGCTGGTTTCCGCCCTTGGAGAAGGCCGGGCCGGTGACGGCGCGGGTCGTCACCTCCGGCCCGGATGAGGACATGGAGCAGATCGAGTTCGTGGCGCTGCACGCCATCTCCTGCGCCCACAAGTCGATCTGCATCGTCACGCCGTATTTCTTGCCGCCAGATCCGCTGACCATGGCCCTGGGGCTAGCGGCTCTGCGCGGCGTGACAGTCGACATCGTCCTGCCCGAGCATTCGAATCACGCGATCCTCGATTGGGCCCGCCGCGTGCCGCTGCGGCCATTGATCGAGGCGGGCTGCCGCGTGTGGCTGACGCCCACGCCATTCGACCATTCCAAGCTGATGGTCGTCGATGAGTCATGGACGCTGATCGGCAGCGCCAATTGGGATACCCGCAGCTTCCGGCTGAATTTCGAGCTGAACGTGGAGTTGCAGGATCCGGACTTCGCCTCCCGCATTGCCAAGGTGGCGCCCATGACGCGACGCCTGACACTGCTTGAGCTCGACGGCGACCCGTTGCCGATTCGCCTGCGCAACAGCGCGGCACGCTTGTTGCAGCCTTATCTGTAGCCGGAGACTTATCGATAGAGCCGCTGCAGCCTGTCACGTCGTGGTGGCATATGCTCGGGCCGCGCGCGCAAGCCCCCATGCTCCAGGCCCCAGCCCTCCATGATGCCGAGGTCGAGGCGTATCGGGCGATGGTCGGATGGTCCGAAGGCGAGCGCATCGGCGGCGCGGCAGGAGAGGCCGTGCACCAGGCAGCGATCGAGCCGAAAGGGCACGACGTTGCTGGCGAAATGGGTCGGCTCGCGCGGGCCGACATCGCTGAAGCCCGGTAGCAGGACGGGTCCGACGATGTTGAAGTCGCCGATGATCGCCGAGGGCTTGCCGCGCAGGGCGGCGGCGATACGAGCCAGCTGGCGGCGGTTCAGAAGCTGGCCATGGGAGAGGTGCACATTGGCAAAGGTGATGTCGCCGACTTGCACCAGCTGGGCGCGGCGCCGAGGCAGGCGGCCCGGCAGCCGCGAGGCCGGCAAGGACAGGGCGCGTGGTGCCGGGAAGCGGTGCAGGCTCCACGCCGCCAGCCCGTGCACACGGCCGAGCCAGGACAGCCGGTGGAAGTGGCCGCCCACGACAGTTGGAAGCGCCTCGATGTGGCGCGTGGCCTCCTGCATCAGCAGCAGGTCCGGTTTCTCGCGTCCGATCAAAGCGGCCACATCCTCGACGGCCGCGCCGGTAAGACGCAGCAGATTCCAGCTGATGACTTTCAAGTAGGTCCTCACGATCTTGCCGTTCGATCGCGCCGTGCCAGGCGGATCTGCTCAGCCAGCGATGCGGCGCCACCGGCCGCGGCCTGCAATTCATGGCGCACCAGTTCGCGCCGCTCATGGATGGACGCGATCACCAGGCCCATCGGCACGCCGAGGCCAACGAGCGCCGATTCCGCAAGCTGCAGGCTGGCCTCGATGGTCTCGGGCACCGTATCGGTCACGCCCAGGGTGTAGAGGTGACGGGCATGCTGGGCATCGTGGGCGCGTGCGACCGTGAGGATGTCGGGGCGACGCGCGCGCACCGCCTTGACGACGTCATCGACGGCGGCAGTGTCGAGGGTGACGATCAAGCCTGACGCTTCGTCGATGCCGCAGCGGCGCAGGAAGAGCGGGTTGGAAGCGTCGCCATAGTAGATCGGCCGCCCGAGCGCCCGCCAGCGCTCGACCAGGGCCGTATCGCGGTCGACGGCGAGATAGGCGATATCGTGCTTCTCCAGAAGGTCGCAGACGAGCTGGCCGACCCTCCCGTGGCCGACGACGATGACGCGCCTCACGTGATCCTCCGGCGGCAGGACCGTGAAAATCGGATTGGACGACACGTCCGTCGCAAAGTACTGGGCGGCGCGCCGGGCGAGCAAGGCGATGAGGGGCAGGGTGGCCATGGTCAGCGAGACGACCGCGAGGACGCCCGCCGCGACATCGGCCGTCACCAGGCCGACCTGGGCGGCGAGCCCGATGCCGATGAAGGCGAATTCGCCTCCGGGTGCCAGCAGCAGGCTCGTTTCGACGCTCGCCGCCCACGGCACGCCGAACAGGCGGCAGAGCGGCGCGAGCAGTGCCGTCTTGACCAGGATCATGCCGAGAGACGCACCGCCTACCAGCAGCGGGTGACGCCAGATGAAGGCGAGATCGATGTGCATGCCGACGGAGAAGAAGAACACTCCCAGCAGCAGGCCGCGAAAGGGGTCGATCATCGCCTCGACGGCGCGGCGATATTCGGTTTCGGCCAGCAGCAGGCCGGCGATGAAGGCACCCAGCGCCATCGAGAGGCCGGCGAAGGCTGCGATCACGCCGGACCCGACTGCGATCAGCAGTGTGGCGGCCATGAAGAACTCGGGATTGTCCGTGCCGGCCGCCAGCCGGAAGAGGGGCTTCAGCACGAGCTGGCCAACCACGACGATCACGCCCACGGCAAGGATGGCCTCGATCAGGGCTACCGCGACACCCTGGGCGATCGACACGCCCTCCTCGTGACTGCCGAGGGCGCCGACCAGGAACAGCAATGGGACGACGGCAAGGTCCTGGGCGAGCAGGATGGCAAAGCTGGTGCGGCCGGTGGTCCTCATCATCCGCCGCTGCCCGGATAGCACCTCCATGACGATGGCGGTGGAGGAGAGCGCGAGGCAAAAGCCGATGATCAACGAGGCCGCGCCGGGCTGGCCGAGCCACAGCGCACTCAGTCCGATTGCCAGGCCGGTCACGCCGACCTGCAGGCCGCCCAGGCCGAACACCAGGCGGCGCATGGTGAGCAGCCGTCGCATCGACAGCTCTAGCCCGATGAAGAACAGCAGAAAGACGATGCCGAGGTCGGCGATGAAGGCAATCTGCGGCTCGCCGGTGACGGTGAGCCAGTCGATGGCGCGCGAGTACTCCGCAAGCCGGCCCAAGCCGTGCGGCCCGAGGACGGCGCCGACAGCGAGGAAACCGAGCACCGGACTGATCTTGAGTCGATGAACGACCGGTGCCACCACCGCCGCCGTCCCCAGCAGGATCAGCGCGTCCTTGAAGACGAAGATTTCGTTCGCTCCCGCCATCGGCGGCAACATAGACTGCGAACGCCGATCTGTGCACACTTTCGTCGGCGGCCAAGAGAAGCGGAGTCCAGTCGAAGGGATGGAGATGACATGAAGGTGGTGGTCACCGGTGGCGCGGGTTTTCTCGGCAAGAAATTGGCGCGTCGCATCCTGCAGCAAGACACGATCGCAGGACCGGACGGACGGCCCGAACGGGTGAGCGAGCTGGTGCTGTTCGACGTCGGCAAGGCGAGCGGCCCCGGTCTCGATGATCCGAGGGTCAAGACCCTGGCCGGTGACATCGCCAATTTCGCCACGGTTCAGTCCATCGTGCAGGGCGCCGCGACGGTGTTTCATTTCGCCGCTGTCGTCAGCGCCGGCGCCGAGGCCGATTTCGACCTGGGCTATCGGGTCAATCTAGACGGCACCCGCAACGTGCTGGAAGCCTGCCGCGCGATGGGCACCAATCCCAGGGTCGTCTTCACCAGCTCGCTGGCGGCCTTCGGCGGCGAGCTGCCTCCCGCCGTGACTGACGACACGCCGTTGACGCCGCAGACGTCGTATGGCGCGCAGAAGTCGATCGGCGAGTTCCTGGTGCGCGACTACACCCGCAAGGGATTCCTGCGCGGCACCTCGGTCAGGCTGCCGACGATCTGCGTGCGCACCGGGCTGCCCAACAAGGCGGCTTCGACGTGGGCCAGCTCGGTGGTGCGCGAGCCCCTGACAGGTGTCGACGTCGTGTGCCCCGTGACGCCCCAGACCATCATGGTGGTGCTCAGCCCGCGCAAGACCGTCGACGCCTTCCTGCGCCTGCACGATCTGCCACCCGATGCCTTCGGCCCCGGCCGCACGCTGTTGCTGAACGGCATCAATGTGACGGCGCGAGATCTCGAGCGCGCAGTCGGCCGCCACGCCGGCAACCGCAAGATCGGCAAGGTGACGTGGCAGCACGATCCGGCGATCCAGAAGATCTGCGATGGCTGGCCGCAGGGCATCGATTCCAGGCGTGCGCGCGCACTCGGCTTCGAGACCGACCAGGATCTCGACGAGATCGTGCGCAACTTCATTGCCGACGACCTCGACGAGCAGATGAAGATCGCGAAGGCGGCTTAGGTGTTCTGGACCGCGCGCGTCCCACGCGCTCATGAGGCGCGCGAGACGCGCGCGGTCCGTATGATTGGTTAACGCCTTCTCAACATCCGCCAGGCGTTCTGGAGATGGCGCAACGGCCCCCACACGGCGCGGGTGCGCATCATGTGCCAACGTTGCGGCTCGTTGTCGGGGCCGGCGATCGCGCCGGCATCGTCGACGTAGTCGGTGATGCCGACGGCGTCGGTGTCCCACGGGCCGGTGGTCTTGAAGATCGTCGTCTTGGCGCCGTAGGCGGAGAGCGCCTGGCTCATGCCCGAGGCCATGAAGTCCATGTAGCGCGGCAGGCTCTCCGGCCGGCAGAGATAGCCCTTGTTGAAGCCGACGGCGAGCAAGCGGAAATGGAAGGGGTTCTTCTCGAGATAGCGAACCACCTCCGTCGTATTCGCGGGGTAGCGCGGCGAGAAGAAGTCGTCGATCACGACGATGCCCTCGGGATTGACGATGCGGTTCGCGAGCTCGAGCTCGCGATAGACCGCGGTGCCGGTGTGCTCGCCGTCGATGTGAAACCAGCGCACGGTGTGGTGCATGGCCTTGAGATCGAGCTTGCCCGGCAGCTCCGACGAGGCGCCCGACAGCGGCACGATGTTGACAGGCTCGCTGCCGACAGAGCGAATGGCGCTGTGCACCGCCGCCTCATCCAGCCTGAGATCGCACAGGTAGAGCTTCTCACCGTCCTTCCGATAGGATGCCAATACCGACGCCGACCTCCCGCGCCATACGCCGATCTCGAACAGGTCGCCCGTCACGCGGGCTTGCTGGTCGAGCAGGGCGCGCCAGACACAATAAGATTGGAACATGAACCAGCCCGGGATGGCGTCGATTTTCTCCCAGGTGAGCAGTCTCGATCCTTGCATGGGCGCCTTGCTAACAGCGCCCTTTCGACGCTGCAAGCCGTGACCGCTTGCGTCGTGGACGAGTGTCCTGTAGAGGCCGCACGCTTGCGCATGCCAACGACAACAATCGCTTACCGGACGACAGTTTGCCTGATCTGGGCGCTGGCGCTCTGGCATAGCTGGGAGAGCCGGGGTCTCTTCGTCGACGGTTCGGCATTCCTGGTCCAGATCGCCCGGCGTGAGTGGTTCTTCGACTTCTACACGCCGCGTCTCTACGCGATGGTCCTCGGTCAGGTTCCCGTCGTCACCGGGCTGTTCCTCGGCGTCACGGACCTTCATCTGCTGGCTCGCCTGCTGTCGATCGGCCTGTTTGCCGTGCCGACCGCCCTTTACCACCTCGCACTGCTGCATGCGAGGGAGGATGCCGTGCTGCTCGCGACGGTGATCGCCGCCATTGCCGTCGTGTTCATGACGACATCCTTCTTCATCGTCGGGGAATACAACACCGCCTATGCGATCGCCATCGTGGTCGCGGTGAGGCTGGCCACTGCACGGCGCTTGACTACGGTTGATGGCCTGTTCCTGGCGGTCATCGGGCTGCTCGCAATGCGCACATATGAGTCCACGCTCTATCTCGGCCCGCTGTTGGCGGCCATGATTGTCTGGACCGTCCGGCGCTTCCCCGAGCGGCCATGGCTTGCCGCGGGCCTGCATCTGCTGGCGGCGGCAGCTTTCCTTGTGGGCATGGTCGTTGCCATTGCCTCGCTGGCGTGGCCCCACTCGGCAGAGCACCTCAACGAGACGATCGAGACCGCATCGAACTTCTGGCAGAATCTGCAGTTCGACCTTGCGCTGCTCGCGGCGCTCGTGGTGGTCATGTGGGCCCTTGCACGGCCGCGCGACCTCTTGGGCAGCGCGCCCTATCGCTGGGCCGGCCTGTTCTTGTTGCTGCTTGCGCTGTCGCCCCTGCTGGTGCTGGGTGAGACCTTGGTGCGGCCGCTCGCCAAGTCGCAGTACGTGGCGCGTTCGGCGGCAGGCCTCGTCGTTGCCGCCATTGTGATATCCATCTGGGCCTACGCCTCGGGCCTGCGCAGCAGGCTGCCGGCCTTCGTGGTGCTGGGCAAGCCGCAAGCCAATCGCCGCTTTGTCGTCTTCGCCGTCGTGATGCTGTTGGCAGTTCTGCCGTCCGACATCTACCTGACTCGGAATTGGACGCGGTATCTCGAGGTCATGCACGACATCGTGCGCAGCCATGAGGGCGTCATCGCCTTCGAAGAGTCGCCGCTGTCCAAGTCTCCGTTGGACCTCCTGGTCGAAGCCTGGATCCTGCCCAGCCAAAGCCTTGCGCTCCGTGCCAAGCGCGGCGACGGCATCATCGCTCCGCCAAAGGACTTCAAGTCGTGGCAGCCGTTCCCTCCGGAAGAGCCGTATCCCCTCGGGCCGTATACGTGGCGCGACTAAAGCGCGATGGCTTTTACTTTCTCCGTCGGCCCAATTCCCGCAGCGAAACGGTGCACGAATTGGGCCGACGGCGCGATTCCATGAAAAGCCATCGCGCCGGCTCCCTCTTTTCCTCCCCACGTCGTGGGAAGGAAGACGAATCCTAGCCGCAGGCGATGTCCCCGCACATTGCCTACAGGGGCGTCGTCCTGCTGCTCTGGGGACTGGCGGTCTATGCCACCGTCACCTGCCGCGGCCTGTTCTGGGACGGGTCATCGTTCCTGGTGAACATCCTCGACAGTGGCGGGGTTTATGATTTTTTTTTCGCCCGCGCCC
>Ga0081455_10003083_pt1 | contig 19425 bp, 18 predicted proteins | sample TabmetS3T2R1_FD_70207 | JGI IMG/M metagenome (GOLD analysis project Ga0081455, IMG submission 70207) | Tabebuia heterophylla rhizosphere microbial communities from the University of Puerto Rico - S3T2R1 | ecosystem: Host-associated > Plants > Roots > Rhizosphere ... | reverse complement strand
GCGGTTTGTGACGTGGACGAGCGGGCGGTTGCAGCCAAGGGGGGGTGAGCCATGGACCAGGCGTGGCCACCGGCAGGAGGGGCTGGGAGGCTCCGAAAGGTGCGTCCTGGGAAAATGCCTTTTGGAATTCCTATCCGTCTTGGAGCGCCTCCAGGAAGATGCCAACGGCGGTTTCATCTACCCTGGTGAGGAGCGGATCGGAAATATAAACGGCCTTTGGGGCTAATCCTTACAGCCATGGTAAGCCATGCGGTCTTGGGGGAAGGTGCGAGCAAGGGCGGGCTCGTCGTCCATGCACAGATCATACTCCATCGCCACGGCGGCATCGATGCCCCCGCAGGTCGCCGAGGTGGTGTACCGTGCGGATGGCCCGCCGGCTGATCGTCTGGCCCCCCGCGACCATGTCGGGATCTCTGGGCGGCTCGACTTTTTCATGAGAACGGGTACGACTTTCCCATTGCACTACCGCCTGGCACACATCCTGATAGCGCCTCGTCATATGTCAACCAGCGTGATTACAATCTCTTTTCCGACGGCCTCAGCGTATCGACAGAGCGTGTCAATCGTCGGATTCGCCAGGGGATCATTCTCCAGGCGAGACAAATTGCTCTTTTCGATCCCCGTAGAGGCTTTGATGTCGGCCAGGCTCAACCCGAGGGCCTCACGGGTGGTCTTGAGGGCAGCAACCGCTTCCCTCAGCATAGTATGCCGAGCCTTCGCCCGCCGCCCGCGGGCAATCAATTCCGCCTTTTCCTGTTCGACCTGCTCACGGATCACTCGATGGCGCACGCGCTCCTCTTCTGTGAGGGCTTTATTGACACTGTGAATTTTTCGTTGAGGCATTTTTTCACTCCTTTATTTCAAAGGCGGTGACGGGATACAGAGTGTATGGGGCAATCTCTTCGTAGACCACGCAAATGTAGCGCCCATCGGGCGTGTAACCAAAGGCAATCGGTCGTCCCGAGGACCGACTGACCCCGGTCTCATCGGGGGCCATTAGGACCGCATTGACGTCTTCTGGTGTCAATCCGTGTTCCGCGATGTGTGCCACATTGCCGTCTGCGTCTTCATAATTCCAGAGGACATCGTAATAGGGCATGTCAGGCTCTAGCTCTGGGACGGGAAGCATCACCTCATCCGTTATCATGAATGATAACTGCATGAACGGTGATGTCAAGAGAAGGGTGCCAGGAGCAATGATCGGAAAACGTGCAGTGAGAGGGGAGAGGCAGCGCCTGTCGTGTGCCATCCACGAGGCAGTGGCGACAGCTTGACCATTCACACGCGGATGCGGAGGGCGGCACAGGTCGCCTGATAGCTCTTCTCGAGCGCCAGCGGCAGGCACAGCGTCTCGCTCAACCACAAGGGCATCGTGGGTAGTGCAGCCCCGACGGCGAGCGCTTCCGGCCATACTTCCAGGCGTTGCGCATCGGTGGCTTGCGTCGGGCGGTAGGCTATCGCATAGAGCTGGGAGGGGGAGCCCCAGGCGAGGGGGTGTGCGAGCCCCAGGATGTCCACTAAGACGGCATGGAGGTTTGCGGTCCGCTCGGTGACAACGTCGACGATGATCACGGCCACACCCTGCTGCAAGTAGCCCGCACATTTAATGGCAAAGGCGCGACGGTGACTCGCCCGGTCCTTGTTGGCCGGACTGACTAGCTCAATGGCCGACCGCAGCTTCGGCCCGCCCATCTGCTGCATCACCCGGACCTCATAGACGTCGAGGGAGACGAAATCAACCACGGACGAGAGCGATGGTTGCGGCGGCGCCCAGATCTGGGTGACAAGCCCTCCATTAGGGCTTTCCGGCTGCTCGCTAGTCTGGAATGTACCGACGTCAACTTGTACGCCGCCTCCAAGCGTGACCAGCGGCATGGCGAAGTACTCTGCCGGCAACTGATCCTGATTGAGCTGTGTGGCAATAGTAGACGCCCAGGTACTGTGAATCCCTTCCCATGGTCTTTCCGTGCTCAGAGGTGGGTGGAAATGGTCGAGTAATGGCATGATGCACTCCCACAGTCAAACACGTGGCACCACCATGAAGCCCTGAGGAGCAAGAAAGTCCAGCAGAGTCGAGCGTTAGGGACGCATAGTGCCATCAGGCTCTTCTGGTCAGGGGTGTCAATGGCATGTCTATCATACGCGCGGCTGACCGGTCGTGTCAAAAGGCGGATAGGAGACGTTCAGAATCGAAACGAGCTGAGGAGCGACGTCCTGTGTGAGACAGGTGGTCTTATTGCCTGGCACGCGCTATGATATGGTTACGCGCCGATCGGTAGCTGTCTTCACTATTGCGGAAGTCATACATCAGCCCAATCCTTCGTTGAGGAGCGCGCAGTGCAACAGCGCATAGGTATTGATGTAGGAGGCACGAATACCGACGCTGTGCTGATGCAAGGCCAGGAGGTTGTCGGTTGGGTTAAAACGCCCACCACGGCTGACGTGACCAGCGGGATTGTCACTGCCCTGCAGGAGCTGTTGCAGCAGACCGCTGCAGTGCCGAGGGACATCCGTGGGGTGATGATTGGCACGACACATTTTACTAATGCGGTCGTGCAGCGCCGGCATCTTAGCCCAGTAGCAGCTGTGCGCCTGGGTTTACCAGCCACGGAGTGCGTTCCACCCCTCACCGATTGGCCGGAGGATCTACGGGAGCTGGTGGGCCAGGTCACATACATGCTGCCTGGTGGCCATGAGGTCGACGGACGGCCCATTGTTCCCTTCGAGCCGCAAGCAATGGAACGTGCCGCATACGATATCAAGGCACGCGGCATTACGGAGGTTGCTATCACGTCGGTCTTTTCCCCAGTCGACCCCTCCCTGGAACACCAGGCTGCGGCGATTGTGCAGCACGTAATGCCAGACGCGACCGTGACGCTGTCGTGCGATATCGGCCGCCTGGGCCTGTTGGAGCGTGAGAATGCGGCGGTGATGAATGCCTGTCTACGGCGTTTGGGTCGTAGCACCGTTCAGGCGTTTCGCCAGGCGCTGGCCATTGTGGGGCTGCACGCCCCACTGTTTCTGACCCAAAACGACGGTACGTTGATGAGCGCAGCCTATGCTGAGCAATACCCCGTGCTGACCTTCGCCTCTGGACCAACCAATAGTATGCGTGGGGCAGCATTTTTAACGGGTGTCGCGGATGCCATGGTCATTGACATAGGTGGCACCACTGCGGATGTAGGCGCTCTCGTTAAAGGTTTTCCGCGGCCGGCGTCACTGGCGGTAGAGGTAGGAGGGGTACGCACCAACTTCCGCATGCCAGACGTCTATTCCTTCGGTCTCGGTGGTGGCAGTATCATCACCGCCGAGCCGCTGCGCATTGGCCCGCAGAGTGTCGGCTATGAGCTGACTAGCAAGGCACTCGCTTTTGGTGGCACGATGCTCACGGCCTCCGACATTGGCATTGCCGCAGGGCGGGCAGCCTTTGGTGAAGTGCACTTGCTCCAGGGGCTCGACTCCTCTTTCCTCCAGCGCTGTGTAGATGCAATAAGGCAGATGATTGCCGAAAGCGTGGATCGCATGAAAATCAGTGCAGCACCTGTGCCGTTGATTGCCGTGGGCGGCGGGAGTTTTCTGGTTCCGGACGCCCTGGCCGGGGTCTCGCAGGTCAGGCGCGCTCCGCACTATGCCGTGGCGAACGCTGTGGGGGCTGCTATCGCACAGATTAGCGGCGAGGTGGACCACACCGTCACACTTGGGACGCGTTCGCGAGACGAGGTCCTCGCCCAGGCCAAGGCGCTGGCAGTCGAGCGCGCCATTACAGCTGGGGCTCATCCGGACACGGTGCAGGTGATAGACGTCGAGGAGATACCGCTGACCTATCTCCCCAGTAATGCGTTGCGCATTCGTGTGAAAACGGTAGGGGACTTGCAGCTGACTGAGTAGAGACAGCGCGAGAGGGACAAAGGGACAGTGGACATCGCATGGGACATAACGCCGGATGATCTGGAAGCGCTCGAGATTGGGGCCAATGTGCTTGGTACCGGGGGTGGTGGCAATCCCTATACCGTCAAGCTTTACGCCCGCGAACTCTTGAAACAGGGTAAGCGCATTGCTGTGGTCGATCCTTTGACACTCCCCGATGATGCCCTGGTGGTGGCGGTCGGCGGCATGGGGGCGCCAACCGTGAGTATCGAGCGCATCATCCGTGGGGATGAGTTCCTCTACGCCGTGCGTGCCCTGGAGCGTCATGTTGGGCGGCCTATTGATGCGCTCATCTCGAAGGAAATCGGCGGCAGTAACTCCATGCGTCCGATGCTGGCGGCGGCCCTGGGTAATCTGCCCGTGGTGGATGGGGATGGCATGGGGCGAGCTTTTCCTGAGTTGCAGATGTGCACGTTTTTCATCTACGGTTTGCCGGTGGCGCCTGCTGCCCTATGCGATATTCGGCATAATGTTGTGCTTTTTGATGAAGTGCGCGATGCCTTCTGGCTGGAGCGCATGGCACGCGCGGTGACCATTCAGATGGGGTGTCATGCGGCCTATGCCATGGCCCCATGGAGCGGCGCTGAGATCAAACGCACGGCTGTACTCCACACGGTGACGCAGGCACGTGCCATCGGCGCTGTGGTGTTGGAAGCACGGCGGCGTCAGGAGAATCCGATCCCGCCCCTCGTCGCCTCGCAGGGAGGGTATGTGTTGTTTCAGGGGAAAATTGTCGATGTGCTGCGTCGGGTGACGGGCGGTTTTGCGCGTGGTGAGGTGACGATCGAGGGCCTCGATGACTACAGTGGCGGGCACCTCACCATTGACTTCCAGAATGAGAATCTCATCGCCCGCTGTGGCGAGACGGTGCTGTGTACTGTACCAGATCTCATCTGTATCCTGGAACGGGATACGGGCACACCGATCAATACCGAACTGCTGCGCTACGGCTTTCGCGTTGTAGTCGTCGGCTTCCCGGCCCCGGCGCAACTGACGAGCACCCAGGCTCTCCAGGTAGTAGGACCACAAGCCTTCGGCTATGACCTGCCGTATCGTCCGCTTGCCCTTGCTCCCTAGCCCCCTCTCGGCAGGAGAGGAAACTTGCGTCGCTACGTCTGTCTCATTACAATCCTCTGCAGCAATATATGATACACGGTGGTACTAAAGGGAAGGAGTACCAATGCCTATTTTGGAATATCAGTGTAAAGAGTGTGAGCGACAGTTCGAGACAATTGTGTTGGGATCGCAGCAACCTATGTGTCCGTCCTGCCACAGCACAAAGCTCGAACGGCTGTTGTCGGTGTTTGCCGTAGGCGGTAAGAGCGACAGCTTTGCGGCCAGTGAATCATTCGGACCCTGTGGTACCTGTGGTGACCCGCGTGGTCCAGGTGCTTGTACCATGGATTAGTTTCTGGATATGACCCGCAAACGTTTGCGGGTCAACCAGGGTAAGTAGGTGGTGAGTAAGAGTTCTAACTCTTCGCTTTCCAGGCGTTTTTCCACCGTCTTCCGCACCAGCTAAACTCTCAAAAATGTTGACATATCAAATATTTATGACATTTTCGTGCCTTGACACGGATATGGAAGGCGCCTATAGTCTGTCGCGGCTTCGCAGGGCACACGCCCACTGCATATGTAGAATGCGCAGTGGGCGCTCCCCATGCACAGCAGACCAGCTCTCAGCACAAGGAGACCAGCATGGACTCTCGTACCTATAAGCTCATTGAGTTAGTCGGCGTATCGGATGAGAGCTACTCCGAGGCCACCAAGAACGCGATTGCGCGTGCCGGTGAAACCTTGCGTGGTCTGGGATGGTTTGAGGTCACTGAGTTGCGTGGGCTCATCCAGAACGGCCAGATTTCCGAGTACCAGGTGACTCTCAAAGTGGGCTTCCGTCTCGAGGAGGGGAAGGACGCCTTCAGTGACCGTGCTTAGTGCTTTCCTGCTACCACACTGCAGGAGCAGCAGGTTGGAGGCGGCTGCTCCTGCATGGACGGAGTAGTCTGATGCAATTCACTGCCTATGACACCGCCGGCTTCTTTGACGAGATGTTTGAGGCTGATGCACATCCACGTGTCGGCTCAGCCTTGCTGGTACAGCGGATTCAGGCTCTGCCTGCAGGTGAACTCCTGCGGCGCCAGCGGGCTGCTGAGCAGGCCCTCCTGCACATGGGGATCACGTTCAACGTCTACGGTGACGCGGCTGGGACAGAGCGCATCTTCCCTTTCGATGTCATCCCGCGCATTGTGGAAGCGAGCGATTGGACGCTCATCGAGCGTGGGTTGAAGCAACGCATTCAGGCCCTCAATCTCTTCATTGATGATGTCTACCAGGCCCAGCACATCATCAACGACGGCATTGTCCCCCCCTTTCTCATCCAGTCTGCCAAATGTTTTCTCCAGCCCTGTGTGGGCCTGCGGCCGCCACGCGGCGTCTGGTGCCATATTACGGGCACTGATTTGGTGCGTGACCGCGACGGACAAATTTACGTCCTGGAAGATAATCTGCGCTGCCCTTCCGGCGTGTCGTACGTGCTGGAAAATCGCCAGGTGCTCAAACGGACGTTCCCCCAGGTTTTTGAAGCCTCGCGCGTCCGCCCTGTGGACGATTATCCCAGTCGTCTCTTAGACATGTTGCAGTATCTCGCCCCGGACAGTGTCACCGCTCCTACCGTGGTCGTGCTGACACCTGGTATTCACAACTCGGCCTACTTTGAGCACGCCTTCCTGGCTCAGCAGATGGGTATTGAACTCGTCGAAGGCAGGGATCTCGTGGTGACCGACGGTTTTGTCTTCATGCGTACCACCAAAGGCTTACAGCGCGTAGACGTCATCTATCGGCGTCTCGACGATGACTTCCTCGATCCGCTGACGTTCCGGGCTGACTCGCTCCTGGGGGTGCCAGGGCTCTTTGAGGTGTACAAAGCCGGACGGGTAGCTCTGGCAAATGCGCCAGGGACCGGTGTGGCAGATGACAAAGTCATCTATGCTTACGTACCGAAGATCATCCGCTATTATCTAGGAGAAGACAGTATCTTGCCCAATGTGCCAACGTACGTCTGCTGGGACGACACTGAGCGCAAGCACGTGGTGGCCAACCTGGACAAGCTGGTGGTCAAGGTGGCGAATGAGTCTGGTGGCTACGGCATGCTCATTGGGCCACATGCCTCGAGTGCCGAACGCGCTGAGTTCGCGGAGCGCATTCAGGCCGCGCCCCGTAACTACATCGCCCAGCCAACGCTAGCCTTGTCGCGCGCACCAGTCATCGTTGAAGATCATTTCGAGGGCCGCCACGTCGATTTGCGCCCTTACATCCTGTATGGCCAGGAGATCTACGTGCTACCTGGCGGGCTCACGCGTGTGGCGCTGCGCAAAGGCTCGCTGGTGGTCAACTCATCGCAAGGCGGGGGGAGTAAGGATACCTGGGTCCTGGCAGGGGAGCCGAACGCATGCTGAGCCGGGTTGCTGACTCTATCTACTGGCTGAATCGCTACATCGAGCGTGCCGAGAACGTGGCGCGGTTCATTGACGTCAATCTCCATCTGATGCTTGACCTTCCGGCTGGTACCACCGAGCAGTGGGCCCCCTTAGTTGACACCACTGGCGATGAGGAGCTGTTTCAGGAGCGTTATGGGGAGGCCACGCGGGAAAACGTGGTGGCTTTCCTCACCTTTGATACTGCTAACCCCAACTCGATCTACTCTTGCCTACGGGTAGCACGTGACAATGCGCGTTCCGTGCGTGAGATCATCTCGTCGGAAATGTGGGAGCAGGTGAATACGTTTTACCTCATGGTGCGCGACGCCGCAGCTCAGGGGCGCGTCATGGCTGAGCCCCATGCCTTTTTTACTGAGGTAAAGATGGCCAGCCATTTATTCGTCGGGATCACCGATGTCACCATGTCCCACAATGAAGGCTGGCACTTTGGTCGGCTTGGTTGCATGCTCGAACGCGCTGACAAGACTTCGCGTATTCTCGACGTCAAGTACTATCTCTTACTGCCGCATGTGAGCGACGTAGGGACTGCCGTGGACGATATTCAGTGGTCAGCAGTCCTCAGATCGGCCAGCGCTTTCGAGATGTATCGCAAGCGCTTTGGGCGCCTCCGTCCGGACCGGGTGGCAGATTTCTTAATGCTGGACCGCCAATTCCCGCGGGCCATGCACTATTGCCTCATGCAGGCAGAAGAGTCGTTGCATGCGATTTCCGGCTCGCCTCTCGGCACCTTTCAGAATCTGGCGGAGCAACGCCTGGGACGTCTACGGTCTGAGCTAGATTATGCCCAGGTTGATGAAATCATTACGAGTGGACTGCACGAGTTTCTCGACACCTTTCAGGCGAAACTGAATCATGTTGGTACGGCTATTTTTGAGACGTTTGTGGCTTTGCGCCCAGTTACAGAGGCCTCTACGCTTGTCCAGGGTAGTCAGATGATGAGGATGAGGTGATGAGCGAAACGGTGAATGAAGCCCGGGAGGCGCTATCGGGTAGCGAGCTGCAGGAGACGTGGTCGTCGCTGGCGCTCGAGGCTCGTCTCGAAGCCTTTAAAGCACTGTCCCGGGCGGAAGGGGAAGATTTCTTCTGGAATCTGAGCGCACCGGATCAAGTCGAGCTGCTGCTGGAGCTGCCAGCTGTGGAACGTCGCGGCTGGATGCGGTTTCTGGCGCCTGATGACGCCGCGGATGTGGTGCAGGCCGCCCCAGAAGAGGAGCGCGACGGTTTGCTCGCACTGCTCGATGACTCCACTCGTCAAGAGGTGACGGCCCTCTTAGCGTATGCAGAGGACCAGGCCGGTGGGCTTATGAGTCCACGTTTTGCGCGTGTGCGCCCGGATATGACGGCTGACGAAGCCATCAGCTATCTCCACAAGCAGGCGCGTGAGCGCGTCGAGACGATTTATTATGTGTATGTCCTCGATGCCCAGCAGCGGCTGGTGGGCGTCGTGTCGTTCCGGCAGCTCTTTGAAGCGCCAGGCAGCAAGAAAGTCCGTGATCTCATGCAGACTGAGGTCGTCACTGTCTCGGAACAGATGGATCAAGAGGATGTGGGTTTGCTGTTTGCCAGGTACTCGCTCCTGGCCATCCCCGTGGTGGATGCCGATAGACATATGAAAGGGGTCGTGACCGTCGATGACATCGTCGATGTCGTCCAGGAAGAAGCCACGGAAGATATTCAGAAAATCGGCGGTATGGAAGCCCTCGACGAGCCCTATCTGGACATTGGGCTGTTCCGTATGATCCGCAAACGCGCCGGCTGGCTATCGGCATTGTTTGTGAGTGAGACGCTCACCGCCACGGCCATGGGCTATTACGAGCACGAAATCTCCCGGGCGGTGGTTTTAGCACTTTTTATTCCACTCATTATCAGCAGTGGTGGCAATTCAGGTTCGCAAGCCTCAACCCTGGTGGTGCGGGCCATGGCCCTGGGCGAGGTGCGACTGCGGGACTGGTGGCGGGTGATGCGCCGTGAGTTTGCCGCTGGACTGGCGCTGGGTTCCATTCTCGGCCTGATCGGTCTGCTGCGGATCCTGCTCTGGCCGACGCGTGCCACGCTCTATGGGGAGCATTACGTCCTGGTCGCCCTCACTGTGGCGTGCAGCCTGGTCGGTATCGTCCTGTGGGGCACCATCAGCGGCTCGATGCTCCCCCTCATCATGCGCCGCGTGGGCTTTGACCCCGCCAGCGCTTCCGCCCCATTTGTCGCCACGCTGGTGGATGTAACCGGTCTGGTCATCTACTTTACTGTAGCGAGTGTGATTCTGTACGGCACGCTTCTGTGATCTGGGGGTACGCTCTATGCCATGCGTGGGAGTAGTTCCCCACCACGCTCTGGCTCTGGCTTGGGCTGGTTATTGGAGCGCGCCGAATACCTCTGGATGTTGCACGATCTGCTCTCGTAGGTCGCGATCAGAGCGGATGGTAAGCACGCGATAGCCCCGCTGCCCCAGCTCGCTTCTTACCACCTGATCCCGCGCTGCCTGGGCCGGGTGATTATGCACCGACCCGTCGCAAAAGACACAGATATTAGGGGTGTAGAAAAAGTCCGGAATGCAGCTCGGTTCGGGAATCGCCTTCTGTGCCTCGTCCGGTAGACGCTCCTGGCCAGCGCCAGTAGCACGTGCTCATCACACAGAAGCCAAGGTCTCAAGGAATGTCCTTAGCTGCACTTGCATATCGGCCAGTGTTGTGGATATACCTGTCACTAAAGGACGAAGCTTGGCCCACTCTAATGTGTAGCCATAGGCATGGCGAAAGAAGTGGCGGAATGCTAGATAGTCTTGCAGGCGAAGCCAGAGCGCTTCATTCAAGACCGCGAGTCGGATGCCAGGCAGTTCTCGGGCCATCTGTGCCAGCAAGTTCGCATGCGAATAGGCACCCCCGGGGAGGCCACCGTCCACGGTCAGTGCAATACGTTCAAATATACGTTCACATCCCGTGTAAAACTGGTGTAGATAGCTGGCGAGCGCATGCATCGCGAACTGTGATGGGGCCGCATCGAGAGAACTCATACCCTCCTGCATCGCCTGCACGATCTGCTCAAGAGGCGCTAATTCGTCCTCGACAAGTTCCTTGAGGGCACGGAATGGCTCTTCTGACATCGGCTTCTCCCCCAGGATACGGGCACGTAAGGCCCCACTCGCCTGCTCTAAGTCCACCAAGTCGACCTCCAACCCAGGGGGCAGGATCTCACGCAATGCCGCCCACGCTCGCAAGAACTGCTCCGGTGCAATCCCTTCGACAGCGAGATCCAGGTCAGAGCCAGTGTGCCATCTCCCCTCCACCACGACAGAGCCAAATGGGATCACGCGCTTTGCCCCAAAGCGCTGCTGTAAGACTGTCGCACAGCGTGTCACCAGGTCTTGGGCCTCTTGCTGTTGGATATGCATCGTGTGCGACACCAGTTGTCCCCCTGTCTCGTGTACTGCCATTAAGGGTCAGCCTCTTGCGCTTGACCGACAGTATAGTACGGGGTTTGGTCAAAACCAGAACATTCCACTGGTAAGGATACCATGATGCAGGTGGCTATTGAACTTCCTGATGGGTTTGCCCAACGGCTCCAGACCATGTGGCAAGACAATCTCGCGCACTATGTGCGGGAACGTCTCGTTATGGAAGCCTACCGGGATAATCTCTTGAGGAAGGTGTTTCAAATCTGTTGATTCCTCATCAGATTGCTACCCCAAATTCATAGCGATTGATTAATGAAACAGAACACCATATCATAATGTCACCCATATCTAGTTAGTACCGCTGAGGAGCTGGCGGGCGATCACCTTCAGAGCCAGAATAGGCCGCACCCCCTCAAAAATCGGCAGTACCTGTGCATCGACGACATAGCGTGAGATGGGTGTTTCTTCCGCATACCCCCAGCCACCGTGCAGTAGCTGGCCTTCCTGGGTGAGCCACACGGCTACATCGCTGGCTAGCAGCTTGGCCATCGCCGCTTCGAGGCCGGTGTCTGGCCCCTGGTCCATGGCCCGTGCGGCCATATAGGTCAACTGACGCGCTGCAGCCAGACGTGTCGCCATGCGCCCCAGTTTGTACTGCGTGAGCTGATACTCACCGATCGGACGGCCAAACTGCCGGCGGGTTTTGGCGTAGGCCACGGTTTTTTCGAGCGCCGCCTGGCTGAGGCCGAGCGCCCGGCCGCCAGTTTGTAATCGACCATTGGCAAAGCCACGCATCTGCAGATAAAACCCCCGGTTACGCCCCTGCTCCTCGCCAACGAGGCAGTCCGCCGGCAGAAAAAACTGCTCGTAGTGCATGGTGAAGGAGTGCATGCCTCGGTAGCCAGGGGTAGCATCGGCCCTGGCGCGGAGCGTCCCACCATGGGGCTGTTGGATGAGGAAATCGTGTCCGTAAAAACGCTCTTTTTCGAGGATAAAGAGCGACAGGCCACGGGCGCCACGGCTGCTATCCGCATCGGTACGCGCCAGCAGGCCGATAAGATCAGCACGTCCTGCAAACGTACACCAGGCTTTGGCGCCATTGATCAGGTAGCCGCGTTGGCCCCCGACCTCGGCCGCCTCAGCGCGGCAGGTGAGGGCGGCCACATCCGAGCCCGTATCAGGCTCAGTTACGGACACCGCAACCATTAACTCGCCCGAGGCAATACGCGGCAACCACCGCTGTTTTTGGGCTTCTGTACCACCATCGAGCAGGGCTCGCGCAACGATCTCTGGTCGGGTAATCAGACTGCCGGCAGCCCCGAGAGAGCCGCGCGAGAGTTCTTCAGTAGTGATGACCATCACCAGCATCCCCATGCCTGTACCACCGTAGGCTTCCGGGATGGACATGGCAAAGAAGCCTAACTCTCCCATTTTGGCAATCAAGTCGTCCGGGGTGAGCTCGTCATGGCGGTGCACCCATTCCGCAATAGGTTCGACTTCCTGACGCGTGAAGTCACGCACTGATTGTCGCGTCATGGCGGCCATTTCGTCCCCTAACCAGATGGTATTAACCCCATTGGTGTCGAGGACAACCTGCCCAATACCACAGACCAATGCTTCTGACGCCCCCACCCGCGCTGCCTGCCGCACGTCAGCCGCATTGAGCGTGGTAGCGACATCCGTCTCGCCAATCCCATACGTCGTCAGATGTGCCTCAACCTCCGCCAGCAATGTCTGATGCACCTCAGCAGCATAGGCCAGGGCCAGGTGTCCCGTCACACCGTCATCCTGTTGATGCCGACCTTGCATTTCGGCGTAGCGCAGCAGTGCCTGGGCGGCCTGCAACTCCGTCGCTCGATAGGCCAGCCGTTCACAGTGCACCTGGTGGTCGTCGATGCCCTGACCTCCTTGAGTGAGTCGGCGCGCCTGGGTCATCGCTTGGTCCAGCGCGCGCTCGACAGCCGACACAATGGTGCGCGTTTGGACTAACGCATCCTGGGTGGTGATCACGTGTGCACTCCATGGTTATGATGTCGTATGGCGCGGACGAGCGCCTGCCCTCGTATGGGTGACAGCACCATTATGCATCGAGGGGTGGCAGCAGACAAGCCACAATCCATTACTTGATTGCTTGACAAATCGCGCCAAGTCGAGTGCAATTGTTCTCATTCTCAAACCTGCCTGCGCTTTGCGAGGGATAAGCACAGCACGATCTTTTTCTCGTGGAGAGCCTGATGACCATGGACGATCGCTCTTTGCCTCTGGCGCGCTTTACTGTGTTGGACTTAACCCGTGTGCGCGCTGGACCGACCTGTGTCCGCCAATTGGCCGACTGGGGCGCCAATGTGCTCAAAGTCGAACTCCCTGAGAGCGTCGAAGGGAATGCCGCCCTGGGTGGACCACGTCATGGGTCGGATTTCCAGAACCTGCACCGCAACAAGCGCAGCATCACCCTCAATCTCAAGGAGCCCGAGGGTTTAGATTTATTCAAACGGCTGGTGACCAAAGCGGACGTGGTGGTTGAGAACTACCGTCCGGACGTCAAATACCGCCTGGGGGTCGATTATGAGACGCTCAGTCAGGTCAATCCCCGTCTGGTGTACGGCAGTATCTCTGGTTTTGGCGAGGACGGTCCCTATCAGGATCGCCCGGGCTTCGACCAGATTGCCCAGGGCATGGGGGGGCTGATGTCGATTACGGGCCTCCCGGGGCAGGGTCCGGTGCGGGCTGGCATTCCCATTGCGGACTTATGTGCTGGCCTGTTCTGTGCCATGGGCATTCTCACTGCACTCCTGGAGCGCGAAGTATCTGGGAAGGGGCAGTGGGTGAAGACCTCGCTGCTGCAAGCGCAGATTTTTATGTTGGACTTCCAGGCCACGCGTTGGCTCATGGAGCACGAGGTCCCGCCGCAAGCCGGCAATAATCATCCCACGAGCATTCCGACTGGCGTGTTCAAGACCAAGGACGGCTATATCAATATTGCGTCTGCGGGCCAGGTCATCTGGGAGCGGTTCTGTAAGGCTATCGAGGCGGAGGAGTTCTTAAGTGAGCCACGCTATGCGAACGGCGCCGCGCGCTCGCAACATCGCGATGTGCTCAACGCGGCCATAGAGACGTATACTCAACGCTACGCCAGTGAGGAACTAATTGCCCTCCTCAATAAGGCCGGTGTACCCTGCGGACCCATTTACACCATCGATCAGGTGTTCAACGATCCGCAGGTACAGCATCTGGACATGGCACAGACGGTACAGCACCCTGTGCTTGGCCCCATTCAACTGGTGGGCCAACCTTTCACGCTGAGTCGACATGCCAATGCGCTGCGTACAGCTCCTCCCGAGCGGGGGCAGGATACTGAGGAAGTCCTGACCGAACTGGGGCTCAGTGCTGAGGAGATCGCGGGCTTGCGGGCCCGCGAGATCATCTGAGATCGTAGTCGCGGTTGGTGTACCCTCGCTCCATGGCGCGCCGACCGCGACGCCGCATCATCTTGCACCGCGGTTTCCTGCACTGCCCTGGACTGGTACCTGCAACTCCTTGGACTGGCGCTGCAGTTTATCCCGTGGCTGTGCAAGCATACGTGCCACAGGCATGCCAGTTTTCTGCGCCATCGTCGCCGCAATTGTTTCACGCGTGACTTCGTACATCGCTTCTGCGGTGGCGAGGGCCTCCAACTGCGTGATCTGGCTAATACGCGCCCGTGAACACGCCTGATCAAGCAGGTCAATGGCCTTTTCGGGGAAACGCCTGTCCAGCATATATTTGGCGCAGAGTTCGACCACCGCTTCCAGGGCCTCCGGGGTGATCGTGACCATATGGTATTCCTCGTACTGTGGCCGCACTTGCGCCATGATCTCCTTCATTTCCTCAAGGCTCGGTTCATTGACCACAATGGCCTGACAGTGCCGTTCGAAGAAAGGATCTGGTGCCATATAGCGACGATAGTTCTCGATGGTCGTTGCGCCAATACAGCGCAGGTTACCCTTCCCTAATGCCGGTTTGAGCAGGCTGGCGATATCGAGCTCCTCTGCCGTACTTCCTGCGCTTACCATGGTGTGTATCTCATCAATGAACAGAATGATGGCAGGATTGCAGCTGGCTTCCTCGATGGCCTGTTGCAGTCCCTGGGCAAGCTGGCTGCGTGAGGGCGTTGCTCGTGCCAGTTCATGTATGGGCAACTCTACAATCCGTTTGCCACGGATGGGGGCAACTACGTCCCCACGCGCAATGCGTAGGGCGAGCCCTTTGACCACAGCAATCCGGCTCACCCCTGGCTCACTGATCAGCACTGGAGTATTTTTTGTTTTCTGGTGGAGCGCGCGTACCAGGGCGAGAATTTCCTCTTTCCGTCCGATAATGGGATCAATCTTCCCGGCCCGCGCCTCCCGCGTGATGTCATACCCATAGTGGTCAAGATACGGAGTCGTGGGTGCCGTCTGATGCTGTGCCACATGGTCTGGGCCTGCTGCCAGCTCGTCTACCGTGCTGCCTCCATCAGCTTGGTGGTCATGCAGCGATACCAGGGTAGCCTCTACTGCCGTGCGCAGCGCTTCGATATCCACGCCGACTTCAGTGACTACACGGGTAATGAGCGCTCCAGGTTGCTCCAGGATGGCGGCAAGCAAGTGCAGACAATGGACCTCGGCAGCTCCAGCCGCCTCGGCAATGGCTTCGGCACGTTGAAAAGACGCTTTGCACGCTGTGCTGCGGTGCACAATCTCCTCAGCGCGTTGGTGTGATCCCTCCCCTACCGCAGCACGTACAGCATGGCCCAGCAGATCAGGGTCTACCGCGCACGCTTTCAGCGCCTCCTCGACTGTCTGAGCTTCGGCGCTCACAGCATGCAGAGCCTGCTCTCTGTGAGACGCTCTCCCCCCTTGTGCCTTCGAGCGCAACCATCTGCTAAGGCCACAGAGCCCAGTAAGGACAAATTCATTTTCGATACACGGATGCATGGCGCGAGCCGTCTCACCGGCTGCGAGTCGCCAGGCAAGATAGGTGCCTTGTGATAACTCCGGCATGATGATCACCCTCAGCATGGCGTGTGGTAGAGGTGGTCAGCATCCCAGAGACAGGGAGAGACGCGCTTCCATAGTAGACGAATTGCTGCTGACAACCTGTGACACGTAATCGTTATAGCGTATCGACTGTTCAGCCCACAAACTTAAGTTTTATGATCGCTTCTGGAGAGAGGTCCGCGGCAGCATGACACCAAAGTTGCACCCCAAAGTTTTGTCACCTATGCTGCATTGGTTTCTTTGCATACGGCACTTCCATGGGCGCGTCCTATGACCAACGCCAGGAGAGGAAGCACGGCAGAATGCGTACCTTCGAAAATCTGGGCAAGAAAAAAATCGTCATTGGGATGGTGCACCTCCTCCCGTTGCCAGGGACACCGTTTTACCAAGAAGGCAACGTGGAACGAGGATTGACGAAAGCAGTAGCCGACGCGACAGCTCTCTATCACGGTGGCGCTGATGGCTGCTTAATCCAAACGGTGGATCGCGTCTATCCCGCTGCGGATGAGGCCGATTACGCCCGCGTGGCGGCCATGGCCACTATTGCCAAGGCTGTGGCCGATGCGACCGGCCCTGAGTTCCAAATTGGCATCCAAATTATGCTGAATGCGCTCAAAGCGTCTGTGGCTGTCGCCACCGTCTGTGGTGGATCGTTCTTGCGTTGTACCGCCCTGGTAGGCGCGACGCTTAGTGCATCCGGTATGGTAGAGGCCAATCCATTGGATTTTCTTACCTACCGTGCCCGTATTGGTGGCAACCATATTAAACTTATTGCGGAAGTGAATAGCATGCACTTTCGCTGGATGGGCGACAGGTCAACGGCTGAAGTCGCTAGAATGGCGGCGCGTATGGGCGCAGACGCGGTCGAGGTGGCGCATCCAGATGAGGAGGTCAACGCCCGTCTGGTGCGGGAGGTCAAACAAGCCATGCCCCATCTCCCCGTGATCCTCGGCGGCCACACGAACCATGAAAATGCCGCACGCCGGCTCGCCGAGGCGGATGGTGCCTTTGTCGGCACCTGTCTGCAGGGCGAGGGCTGGGGGGGACGGGTGGATATCGAGCGCGTGCGGGAGTATGTCAAGATTGTCGCCAGCCTGCCGTGAGGCAGGCTGGCATGGCGGCGCGGCTATGAGCATATATAGCACCTGAAGACGGCCGTTCCTGCGGTATGCTATAGTTGTTACTCGTAACAAACCAGGGGTAACTGCCAGCGCATCGTATGGTTGGCACCCAGGAGAGGAGTATAGCCATGGCCCTGACGTCCACCGGTATGACGCTTGCTGATCTGCTGGAACGCTTCGGCGCCATACCAGCAGCCCGCATCCGGTACGATCCACCGCCGGGCACCGCCACAGAGCAGGACGTGATCACGCTCGAAGCGCGGGAAAATCGGCTGTTCGAGCTGGTTGATGGCGTGCTGGTGGAGAAAGCCATGGGGTTTTATGAGTCCTTCCTGGCCATACGCCTGGCGCAGCTTCTGGCGGCATTTGTGGAACAACACACCCTTGGCATCGTAGCCGGGGCAGATGGCATGCTGCGGCTCGCGCCTGGTCGGGTGCGGATCCCTGATGTCTCTTTTGTCTCATGGGACCGGCTTCCCCAGCGTCGGGTCCCGCGGCAACCGATTCCTGACCTGGTGCCGGACCTGGCAGTCGAGGTGCTCAGCGAGGGCAATACGCGGCGGGAAATGGAACAGAAACTCCAGGAGTACTTTACCGCCGGTGTGCGTCTGGTCTGGTATGTCGACCCTGTCCTCCAGGAGGTCCACGCGTATACTGCTCCTGACCAGCGCGAGGTCCTTACTGCTGACCACACTCTGCACGGCGGAGCAGTGTTGCCGGGGTTTACGCTGCCCGTCCGTCACCTGTTTGCAGAACCGGCGGAAAGCCCCGACCACCAGTAGGCGCGGTGAGATAGGCCGTGTCCAGGCCTTGATGTTCTGGCATACGGCCTCACCACACCTGCAGATGAGAGTGGTGCTCATCTCCAAGGGGCAAGGGAGGAAGCATGACTTTTGAAGAGATTCTTCAACAGACAATCGCCATCCTCCAAAGCCGCGGACGGGTCAGCTATCGGGCTCTGCAACGCCAGTTCGACCTTAATGATGACTACCTCGACGACCTGAAAGCCGAACTGCTCTACGCCTATCCTCAAGTCGTGGACGACGATGGGCGCGGCCTCACCTGGTCAGGTGAAAAGGCAGCAGCATCGACTGCGTCCGCAACACCATCACCGGTCGCCGGCCACGAGTCTATGCGGGAGCCACGTGCCTACACTCCGCCGCACCTCGTTGAGAAAATTCTGACGTCCCATGCGACGTTGCAGGGAGAGCGCAAGCAGGTTACCGTGCTCTTCTGTGACCTGGCGAATAGCACGGGCCTGGCAGAGCAGCTCGGACCAGAGACCATGCATACCGTCTTGAACCAGTTTTTTGAGCTTGCCCTGGGCGCCATCCATCGCTATGAAGGTACCATTAATCAGTTCCTGGGGGACGGGTTCATGGCCCTCTTCGGGGCGCCGATCGCCCATGAGGACCACGCTAGGCGCGCTGTCCTCGCTGCCCTGGAATTCCGCCGCAAGCTGCACGCCTATAATAGTCGTCAGGGCCAGCCCCAGGGGGGCGAGATCACCGTCCGCATAGGTCTCAACACCGGCATGGTCGTGGTCGGTGCGATTGGGGACAACTTGCGCATGGACTATACGGCCGTGGGTGACACCACGAATGTGGCGGCGCGGCTGGAGCAAGAGGCAGCGCCGAATCAAATTGTCATCTCCGAGGCCACCCATCGCCTGGTAGCCGGCTACTGCACCACGCGTCCGCTAGGGACCTTCGCCCTGAAGGGGAAGACCGTCCCGGTGACGGCCTGGGAAGTCATCACGGCACGGGAAGCCCGCACTCGCCTGGAAGTGGCAGCCGAGCGGGGCTTGACGCCCCTGGTTGGCCGCGCCCGCGAGTTGCGGATACTCCACGACTGCTTTGCCCAGGCGCGCACGGGCCACGGACAGGTCGTCTTTCTCGTCGGCGAGGCCGGTATCGGCAAATCCCGTCTGCTGCTGGAGTTTCGTCACCAGCTCGGGGAGGCTGAGGCGACCTGGCTGGAGGGCCACGTGCTGTCTTTTGGCCAGGCCATGGCGTTCCACCCGCTGCTCGATTTGCTGAAGCGCAACTTCCGTATCGAGGAAGACGACCCTGAAAGTTTGATCATCGAGAAAATCGAGCAGGGTGTGCTGCGCCTTGGAGACGAGCTGCGTCCCATCCTCCCCTATGTGCGCTACTTCCTCGCTGTGGACCCAGGTGATGCGGCAATACGGACAATGGACCCGCAGCTGCGTCGGGCCGAGCTGTTTGCGGCCTTGCGACGTTTATTGATCCGGGCTGCCGAGGTACGACCCCAGGTGCTGGTCTTTGAGGACCTCCATTGGATAGATCAAGCGACGGAAGTGTTCCTGCTGGCCATCGCCGACAGTATCCCTTCCAGCCGCGTGCTCTGTCTGTTCACGTATCGTCCCGGCTACGTCCATCCATTCGGGGACCGGACCTACCACACGCGGCTCGCCCTGCCACCCCTCTCCACACAGGACAGCGTGCAGA
>Ga0081455_10003082_pt1 | contig 19425 bp, 18 predicted proteins | sample TabmetS3T2R1_FD_70207 | JGI IMG/M metagenome (GOLD analysis project Ga0081455, IMG submission 70207) | Tabebuia heterophylla rhizosphere microbial communities from the University of Puerto Rico - S3T2R1 | ecosystem: Host-associated > Plants > Roots > Rhizosphere ... | reverse complement strand
GGGCGACAATGGCATCAGGCGTCGCGCTGTTATCATTGCGTCATCGCACCTCATTACGTTTGCCGTTTGGCTAACCACCTAGAGGAGCGTGAAATGAAGCACTACGCCCCGGGCGCTGCCTTAGCGGCTGCCATTCTGTTCTCGGGCTCGAGCCTAGCCGAATACATCAACCCGATTGCCTTTCCGCAGAAGGGAGACCCGACTGACGTTCAGGTCGTCATCGAGATCCCTGCTGGCAGTTTCACCAAGTATGAGCTCGACGCCAAGACCGGACATCTTTTCGTCGACCGCTTCCAGTCGATGCCTGTCGTCTATCCCACAAATTACGGGTCCATCCCGAGCACGGTCGGTCCCGACGGCGACCCACTCGACGCGCTTGTGTTCACCCGACAGCCCGTCTATCCCGGCGCGCTCATCCGCGTGCGACCGATCGGCATCGTCAAGATGATCGATGGCGGCGAGGTCGACGACAAGATCATCGCCGTGCCAATCTCCAAGCTCGATCCGACCTATGACAATATCAAGACCATTGACGATTTGCCTGAGATCGAGCGCGCCCGCGTCGAGCAGTTTTTCGCAGTGTATAAGACGCTGCCGGCGGGTCGGAAGGTCGTTGAGATGAAGGGCTTCGACGGAGTTAATGCCGCTGTCGATATGCTCAAGACCGGGCTCGATAAGTTCAAAACGACCGAGGTTTCCACGTCGGCCCAATGAGCCCAACGACGATCGCGCCAAAGGCTCCCCAATCTGGGAACGCAAACTTCGCGCAGTAGGGTTTCGGTTCCCTCAGGATGAAAAAGCCCCGGCCTGGAGGCGACCTTTTCCAAGCCGAGGCTTTAGCACGTCTGGGGTTTGAACGGCTGCGATCCTAAGGCCCGCGCATGACGGGACGATTGCACTCGCCCTTCTTCTGTTTAGGTGTGGCGTTCGGGTTACAGACCCAGCCTCGTTCCAGCGCAAGCGTGTTGACATGCCTCCGTGGAAAAGCGCGCCCCAGACTTATGCCGCCCGAACTTGGGCCTCTGGCGGCGCATCGATCGGTTCGTCGAATTGGAGTTCAGATAGCGTGCTGAGAAGTGCCTGGTCAGCCTCGAGCTCGGCAGCGAGTTTTTTCCACGTCTCTGCCAAGGCGGCGAGCGTCTGGCGCCTTACTGGGTCTTTGGCACGTTCGGATAGCTCAAAGTACCGAACCGCGTTTGAGCGACATTTTGCTGGATCACCAGGCATGTGACCTCCTTCGCGTCACACACCCCCGCAGTAAATTGATTTCCATACCCGCGTGTCAGCTTCAAGACGGTGCAACGACGTTCGTCGGATCATGTGGAAAAGGCGAAGCTCTCGGATCGTGCTGCAGGCCGGAAGCGTGAAGGAGACCACGGCCCTATCAGGCGACATCGCTTTCTAAATACCGGTCACTTGCTCGTGAGCTTGCGCGCTGCAAGGTGCGGAGAGTTTGCGCTGTGTGTTATGGGTTTTCGCCACGCCAACCTGATGGAGGCAGATCGATGTCGTTCGACTACCGCGCTCTGGCAATTGCTGCCCTGATTGCCACCTCGTCGCTCGCGCTTGCGGGGATGGCGAGCGGGCCCGAAATCAAAACGGCCATAACGGGAAAGACGATCCACGGCAACATGGATTCGACCGGTCCATATGCCGAGTACTACACCGCGGACGGTGTCGTGCACGGCAAGGACTACAAGGCCAAGTGGTCCGTTGAGGGCGACAAGATGTGCTGGGTTTATGAAGGCAGCCCAAAAGATTGCTGGGACGTCGAAATCTCCGGCGATCAGGTTCGTTGGCTGAAGGACGGAAAGTCGCAAGGAACCGGAACAGTCGTCGAAGGCAATCCCAACAATTTCTGAAGCAGAGTGTGCCAGGGTTGAATCGTCAAGGGTCGTCGGCTGAACGGTCCGAGGGCTATCGGCCAGCCGTCCAAAACATCTGCCGTCGTCGCTGGGAATTTGGTGGAGCCAGGCGGGATCGAACCGCCGACCTCGTGAATGCCATTCACGCGCTCTCCCAACTGAGCTATGGCCCCTTCAGGTGTCGGGTATCAGGTGTCAGATTTAGGGATGTCGGCGGCAAGTGTCAAAATCCCTGGCGCTTGACGTCTGAAACCTGGAATCAACCTTCCTCGTTCTTGTCGCCGCCGACGATGCCCTTCACGTCGGTCTCGCCCTCTTCCTCTTCCTCGAGGAAGGCGTTTTCGTCGTCGCCCGGCGGAATCTCCGGCGCGTCGTCGCCGAGATCGACCATCTCCTCGTCTTCGGCAATGGCCGCTTCGGCGCCGGCCTCCTCGACCTCCTCCAGACTGATGACTTCGGGCGTTTCCGGAGCCGGCCTCGGCTTGACCTCTTCCACCTTTCGTGGCGCCGGCGCTTGCGCGCGTTCGCTGCTGCGGCGCGACGGCGCCGTCGGCAGCTGGTAGGCGGCCTGGCAGACCGGACAGGTAATGGGCGTCCGGTTCAAATCGTAAAACCGCGCTCCACAGCTCGGGCAAACGCGCTTGGTTCCCCGTGCGGGTTTCGACATCCGATCGTCCTCGATGATGGGCCTCAGAATGGGCACCCCATTGCCACGCCGCATCTGTGCTGTCAAAAGCTATTGAAACGCCCGAAATTCCCGCCTGAGACGCTATGAAGCAACCCCTGACCGCACGCTCATCCACACGCCTTTCCGGGCGGGTGCGTGTGCCGGGCGACAAGTCGATTTCCCATCGCGCGCTGATCCTGGGGGCGCTTGCCACCGGCACGACCCGGATCACCGGGCTGCTCGAAGCGGAAGATGTCGCCGCGACCGCAAACGCGCTCTCCGCGCTCGGCGCCGAGGTCGAGCGGGCGAACGGCAAGGTCACGGTGAGGGGGCAGGGCATCGGCGGCTTGCGCGCCCCGTCCTCGCCGCTCGACTTCGGCAATTCCGGCACCGCGACCCGGCTCATGCTCGGCGTCATCGCCGGCCACGACATGCAAGTCGAGCTGACGGGCGATGCTTCGCTGCGGCGGCGGCCGATGGGCCGGGTGCTCGCGCCGCTCGCCGCCATGGGCCTGCAAACCGGGGCGGAAGCGGATCGCGCCACGCTCCCTCTCGTCGTCCGCGGCACCTCGGATCTTCTCCCCATCGTCTACGGCCTTCCCGTGCCGTCGGCGCAAGTGAAGTCGGCCGTGCTTCTCGCCGGTCTTCACGCGCCGGGCCGCACCACGGTGATCGAGCCCTTGGCGACGCGCGACCACACCGAGCGCATGCTGGGCTTCTTCGGCGCCGAGCTCGTCGGCGAGGATAGGGGCGAGGGGGCCCGCGCGGTGACCGTGTGCGGGGATGCCGAGCTTCACGGCGCGAGCATCGCCGTGCCGGGCGATCCGAGTTCAGCCGCGTTCCTGATCGCGGCGGCGCTGATTGCGCCCGGCTCCGACATCGTCGTCGAGGGCGTGCTGCTCAATCCGACGCGAAGCGGCTTCATCGAAACTTTGCTCGAGATGGGCGCGAACATCGAGATCCTCGACCGCCGCGACGAAGGCGGCGAGCCTGTCGGCGATCTTCGCGTGCGGTCGAGTGCGCTGAAGGCCGTGCACGTCACCCGCGAACGGGCGCCGTCGATGATCGACGAATATCCGATCCTCGCTTGTCTCGCCGCTTTCGCCGAGGGCGAAACCGCGATGGAGGGCCTCGCCGAGTTGAAGGTGAAGGAGAGCGACCGGCTCGCCGCCACCGAAGCTGGCCTTGCCGCTTGCGGCGTCTCGGTCCGTGTCGAGGGAGACGATCTCTTTGTCGAAGGCAAGGGCGCGGTCGAAGGCGGCGCGCGCGTCGAGACGCTGATGGATCACCGCATCGCCATGGCCTTTCTAACGCTTGGGCTCGGCGCCCGCGCGCCTGTCACTGTCGATGACGTGACCATGATCGGAACGAGCTTCCCCGGCTTTGTGCCGCTCTTGACCCGGCTCGGAGCGAACTTCGCCTCATGCTGATCGCGCTCGACGGTCCCGCCGCCTCAGGCAAAGGCACGCTCGGCCGGCTCATCGCCGCGCATTACGGCCTTCCCCATCTCGACACCGGCAAGCTCTACCGCGCGGTTGCGCGCGACACCTTGGCGGCCGGGCAGGCGCCCTCTGACGCCGGCGCCGCACTTGCGGCGGCCAAGGCGCTCGATCCCGCGACGCTCGACGATCCGAAGCTGATGGAGGGCAGGCTCGGCGAGGCCGCCTCGATCGTCGCGAGCCTTCCGGGCGTGCGGGAAGCGCTCCGCGCCTATCAGCGCGCCTTCGCCGGCCAGACGCGAGGCGCCGTTATCGACGGGCGCGACATCGGCACGGTCATTTGCCCCGATGCCGACGTGAAACTGTTCGTGACCGCGAGCGCCGAGACGCGGGCGCGGCGACGCTATCGCGAGCTCCGCGAGGCCGGCCATAGCGTGACCGAGGCCGAGGTCCTGGCCGATATCGAGCGCCGGGACGAACGCGACAAAACCCGCGCCATTTCCCCCTTGCGCAAGGCCCGGGACGCATACTTGCTCGACACCACGAATTTGGATATAGACGCGGCGTTCAAGGCAGCCATCGCTTTGATCGATGCTGCGATGGGCCGTGCTGGGCGGGCCGGTTGAGGTCGTGCCCTTTTTGCATTGGCGCATCACTTTTCGATGATTTCCGCGAGGGTTAGCGGACCGAGGAGAGGGCGAACAAGCCCGCTCCGCCAGGTTTCGCTGGTCCTTTCGCGCCGGAACGGAGACTGAGTATGATGCGACGCCGAGTAGGAGCCTAGATGACCGAGCCGCAAGCGAGTGTGAGCCATCCGAGCCGCGACGAATTCGCGGCCCTTCTTGAGGAGTCGCTCACCGGAACCGCGCTCCAGGAAGGCAGCGTGGTCAAGGGCACCATCGTCGCAATCGAAAAAGACGTCGCCGTCATCGATGTCGGGCTGAAGACCGAAGGCCGCATTCCCCTCAAAGAGTTTGGCGTCTCGGGCCGCTCGCCCGATCTTTCCGTCGGCGACGAAGTCGACGTTTATCTCGAGCGGGTCGAGAACGCTGCCGGCGAAGCGGTGCTGTCGCGGGAGAAGGCCCGCCGCGAGGAGAGCTGGACCAGGCTCGAAGAGAAATACAAGGCAGGCGAGCGCGTCGAGGGCGTGATCTTCAACCGCGTCAAGGGCGGATTCACCGTCGATCTCGACGGCGCCGTGGCCTTCCTTCCGGGAAGCCAGGTGGACATTCGCCCGATCCGCGATGTCGGCCCCCTGATGAACGTGCCGCAGCCCTTCCAGATCCTCAAAATGGACCGCCGCCGCGGCAATATCGTCGTCTCGCGCCGTTCCGTGCTCGAAGAGACCCGCGCCGAGAAGCGCAGCGAGATCGTGGCCCGGCTCGAAGAGGGCCAGGTCATCGACGGCGTGGTCAAGAACATCACCGATTACGGCGCCTTCATCGATCTCGGCGGCATCGACGGTCTGCTTCACGTCACCGACATGGCGTGGAGGCGCGTCAATCATCCGAGCGAGATCGTGAATGTCGGCGACACGGTGAAGGTGCAGATCATCCGCATCAATCCGGAAACGCAGCGCATCAGCCTCGGCATCAAGCAGCTCGAAGCCGATCCGTGGGAGGGCATCGCCGCCAAATACCCGACGGGCTCCCGCTTCAAGGGCACGGTCACCAACATCACCGACTACGGCGCCTTCGTCGAGCTCGAGCCCGGCGTCGAGGGGCTGATCCATGTCTCGGAGATGAGCTGGACCAAGAAGAACGTCCATCCCGGCAAGATCGTCTCCACCAGCCAGGAGGTCGAGGTCCAGGTGCTCGAGGTCGATCCGGACAAGCGCCGGATTTCGCTCGGGCTGAAGCAGACCCAGGAGAATCCGTGGGTCGCCTTCGCCACCAATCATCCGCCGGGATCGACCATCGAAGGCCAGATTCGCAACATCACCGAGTTCGGCCTGTTCATCGGGCTCGATGGCGGGATCGACGGCATGGTGCATTTGTCGGACCTCGACTGGTCCAAGTCGGGCGAGGACGCGCTCAAGGAATACAAGAAGGGCGATATGGCCAAGGCCGTGGTGCTCGAAAGCGATTCCGAAAAGGAGCGCATCAGCCTCGGCATCAAGCAGCTCACCGCCGACCCGTTCGCCGCAGGCGCGCCTTCGGCGAAACTGAAGAAGGGCATGCGCGTGACGTGCGAAGTGACCGCCGTCAAGGACAACGGGCTCGAAGCCAAGCTCATCGATCACGACCTCACCACCTTCATCCGCCGATCCGACCTGTCGCGCGACCGTTCGGAGCAGCGGCCCGATCGCTTCGGCGTCGGCGAGAAGTTCGATGCCGTCGTAACTCAGGTCGATGCCAAGACGCGCAAGGTCTCGGTTTCGATCAAGGCGCTGGAGATCGCCGAGGAGAAGGAAGCGGTGGCCCAGTACGGCTCGACCGATTCCGGCGCTTCGCTGGGCGATATCCTCGGCGCGGCCCTGAACAAGGCGAAGGGCGAAGACGACGAAGAGGAAGAACCGGCAGCCAAGCCCAAGCGCAAGCGCGCCAAGGGCGACAGCCAATCGAGCGGCGCCGCGGAGGAATAGGCTAAAAAGGCGCGTGATCCTCTGGTTCGTTGCGCGAGGATGAATGGCTCTCGACGCTGAAAGCGTAATCGACCGCCGGAGATTGAAGCGGCGCGTGACGGCGTGGCGGCTTGCGGCGCTCGTGTTCGGCCTTCTCGCTCTTGGCTTATATCTCTTGGGCGGTCGCGACGGCGTCGGGCCGGCGAGCCTCTTGCCTCACGTCGCCCGGGTGACCGTGTCGGGCATCATCACCGACGACCGCAAGATGAACGAGCTGATCGAAAAGATCGGCAAGTCCGACCAGGTCAAGGCCGTCATTCTCGACATCAACAGTCCGGGCGGCACGACGACCGGCGGCGAGGCGCTATACGACGCGGTGCGCCGTCTCGCCGAGAAGAAGCCCGTGGTCGCCGTGTGCGGCACGCTTGCGACCTCCGCCGCCTATATCGCCGCTCTCGCCACCGACCGCATCTTCGTCTACGGCAACACCATCACCGGTTCGGTCGGCGTCATCTTCCAATGGGCCGAGGTGACCGAGCTCCTCAAAACGCTCGGCATTAAGGTCGAGGAGGTGAGAAGCGGTCCGTTGAAGGCGGTGCCGAGCCCGTTCGAGCCGTCCGACGAGAAGGCGCGCGCGCTCACCGAGGAGATGGTTCAGGAAGCCAAGGTCTGGTTCATCGATCTCGTGAGCAAGCGCCGCAACATCGACGCCACATCGGTTCCCGGCCTCACCGAGGGCCGCATCTATTCCGGCCGCCAGGCCGTCGAACTGAAGCTCGTCGATGCGATCGGCGACGAGAAGGTTGCTAGGTCCTGGCTCGCTACGGAGCGCAACGTTCCCTCGAACCTGAAGGTCGTCGATTGGAAGCCGGCGGAGGAAAGTTCGGGCTGGTTCGGTTGGCTGTCGCAGGCTGTGGGGGCCGTTTTTGGCCTTTCGGCTGAACGGCTTGCCGGGCTCTTTGGCCAAATCTCGTCCACCCTCAAGCTTGACGGTCTTGTTTCGGTTTGGCACCCTGCATCGAACTAGCGGGGGGACGCAACCCCTCGCGGTGCGCGGGCGAGGTGGACCGTTCCATGATCAAATCGGAATTGATTCAGAAAGTCGCCACCGCCAATCCGCATCTCTTCCATCGCGACGTCGAGCGCATCATCAATATCGTGCTCGATGAGATCACGGGCGCGCTTGCGCGCGGCGATCGGGTGGAGTTGCGCGGATTTGGCGCCTTCACGGTGAAGCATCGCGCGGCCCGGCAGGGGCGCAATCCGCGCACGGGGGACACGGTCTATGTCGAGGACAAATACGTCCCGTTCTTCAAGACCGGCAAGGAACTGCGCGAGCGCTTGAACCCCGACGGCGACCGCTAGCGGGTCGTCCATGAGAGTCCGCGCCAATGTGGCGTAAGCTCGTTCTTGCCCTCATCCTCGTGCCGCTTGCGCTTGTGCTGATCACGCTTGCCGTCGTCAATCGGACGGAAACCACCCTCATTCTCGATCCTTTCGGGGGAAGCGAGGGGAGCTACGCGCTTCAAGCGCCGTTCTTCCTCTTCCTGCTTGGCGCATTCGCCCTCGGCCTCATCGTCGGCGGGATCGCGACGTGGTTCCGCCAAGGCAAATGGCGCAGGACGGCGCGGGAAGGGGCCCGCGAGACGCGTGAATTGCGCCAACAGACCGACAGGCTCGAACGGGAGCTCGAGGGCGCTGGGGTCGCGCACGACCGGCCGCGCCTCGCCGTGGACTGAGCCCGGTCTCAAGGGATGTTCCGCTAACCGCCTGGCAAGGCCAATTGTTGCACTGCGATAGACTTTTGGCCCAGGATTGGCATAGGGTGGCGCCGGGGCGAGCCCCAAAAGCCGCCAAAAACCTCACACCCGAGAGCTTGAAGGTGCCGGCTAAGGTCAAAATCTGCGGCGTGCGAGCGCCTTCCATCGTCGAGACGGCGGCCGACGCAGGCGCGGACTATGTCGGGCTGGTCTTCTTCACGAAGAGCCCGCGCCACCTGACGACCGCAGAGGCGAGGGTGCTCGCCAAGATCGCGAAGGGGCGGATCGGAACCGTGGCCGTGCTGGTCGATCCGAGCGATGCGTTGATCGACGAGGTGGCCGAGACCGTCGGCCCCGATCTCCTCCAGCTTCATGGCGGCGAGAGCCCGGAGCGCGTGGCGGCGATCAAGGCCCGCACGAATCTACCGGTGATGAAGGCTATCTCGATTGCCGCCGCGTCCGACCTCGCGGGCGCGCGCGCCTATGCCGCGATCGCCGACCATATTCTCTTCGACGCCAAGGCCGACGCCGCGGCGGAGCTTCCCGGCGGCAACGGCGTCGCCTTCGACTGGCGCGCGCTTCAAGGGTTCGGCGCGCCGTTCGCGCTGTCGGGCGGCCTCACCCCCGACACGGTCGCGAATGCCATCGCGATCACCGGCGCAACGCTGGTCGATGTATCCTCGGGCGTCGAGCGCGCGCCCGGCGACAAGGACCCCGATCTCGTCAAGCGCTTCATCCGCGCGGCCAAGAGTGCGGCGCCACAGCCGAGGGCCAAGGCATCATGAGCGTGCGCGACCAGCAAAATCCGCTCAACACCTACCGCTCCGGCCCCGACGAGCGCGGCCATTTCGGCCTCTATGGCGGACGCTACGTCGCCGAGACGCTGATGCCGCTCATCCTCGATCTCGAACGCGCCTATGCCGACGCCAAGGCCGATCCCGAATTCCACGCCGAACTCTCCGATCTTCTCACCCATTACGCCGGCCGCCCGAGCCCGCTCTATTTCGCCGAGCGTCTCACCGACCAACTCGGGGGCGCCAAGATCTACTTCAAGCGTGACGAGCTGAACCACACCGGCTCGCACAAGATCAACAACTGCCTCGGCCAAATTCAAGTCGCCCGCCGCATGGGCAAGACGCGCATCATCGCCGAGACGGGCGCGGGCCAGCACGGCGTGGCGGTGGCGACGGTCGCGGCGCGCTTCGGCCTTCCGTGCGTGATCTACATGGGCGCGACCGACATCAAGCGGCAGCGGCCGAACGTGTTTCGCATGAAACTTCTCGGCGCCGAGGTGCGGCCGGTGACGTCGGGCTCGGGCACGCTGAAGGACGCCATGAACGACGCGCTTCGCGACTGGGTCGCCAACGTGCACGACACCTTCTACATCATCGGCACGGTGGCGGGCCCGCACCCCTATCCCGCCATGGTGCGCGATTTCCAATCGGTGATCGGCCGCGAGACGCGCGAGCAGATGCTTGCGCGGGAGGGGCGGCTGCCCGACACGCTCGTTGCCTGCATCGGCGGCGGCTCGAACGCGATGGGCCTGTTCCATCCCTTCCTCGACGAGCCTGCGGTCGCGATCTATGGGGTCGAAGCCGGCGGCTACGGCCTCGATGTGGCGAACGGTCATGCCGCCTCGATGACCGGCGGCAAGCCCGGCGTGCTGCACGGCAATCGCACCTATCTCCTTCAGGACGATGACGGGCAGATCCTCGAGGGCCACTCCATCTCCGCCGGCCTCGACTACCCGGGCGTCGGTCCCGAGCATTCCTGGCTCAAGGACAGCGGCCGCGTGAAATACGTCGCCGTGACCGACAAGGAGGCGCTCGACGCCTTCCAGCTTTGCACGCGGCTCGAGGGGATCATCCCCGCGCTCGAGCCGTCTCATGCCTTGGCCTATGTGAAGAAACTCGCGCCGACTTTACCGCGCGACAACCTTCTCGTCATGAATATGTGCGGGCGCGGCGACAAAGACATCTTCGCCGTGGCCGAGCACCTCCGCATGGAGATGTGAGCGTGACGCGGATCGACAAGAGATTTGCGGCGTTGAAGCGCGAGGGCCGCGCGGGCCTCGTCACCTTCATCACCGCAGGCGACCCCGATTACGCAAGCTCGCTTGCGATTCTGAAAGCACTTCCGGCCGCCGGCGCCGACATCATCGAGCTGGGCATGCCGTTTTCCGATCCCATGGCCGATGGCCCAGCAATCCAAGCCTCGTCTCAGCGGGCGCTAAGGGCCGGACAAACAATGGAAAAAACGCTTGCAATGGTGGCCGCCTTCCGCGTTGCCGATGACGCCACCCCCATCGTGCTAATGGGTTATTACAACCCCATATATGTATATCCCGTCGATCGCTTCATCGCCGATGCAGTCGCGGCGGGAGCGGATGGTTTGATCGTGGTCGACATGCCGCCAGAAGAGGACGCCGAGCTTCGCCCCGCCGCCGCGGCCGGGGGCCTCAACTTCATTCGCCTCGCCACGCCGACCACGGATGGAAGGCGCCTACCCGCCGTGCTCGCGAACACGAGCGGCTTCGTCTATTACGTCTCGATTGCCGGCATCACCGGGACGAAAGCGCCCGACCTGAGCGAGGTCAGCGGCCATGTCGGACGGATCAAGGCGCAGACGAGCCTGCCGATCGCCGTCGGCTTCGGCGTGAAGAGCGAAGCTCAGGTGGGCGCGATCGCCCGCCTCGCCGAGGGCGTGGTCGTGGGTTCGGCCATTGTCAGCGCCATTGCCGAGAGTCTCGACCGCGAGGGCAAAGCCACCCGCGCGACGGAGCCGCAAGTGCTTCGCCTGGTCGAGCGTCTCGCCTCGGCGTTGCGCCACCCGGCCGAAGCCGCAGTGCTTTGATGTACGAGCCTTTGAGAGTCTGAGAGAGCCGTGAACTGGATCAATAGCGTCGTCAGGCCCAAGATCCGCAGCATCCTTCGCAAGAAGGACATGCCGGACAATCTGTGGGTCAAATGCCCCGAGACGGGGCAGATGATCTATTACAAGGACCTCGAAGCGAACCAGTTCGTCGTCCCGGGCTCCAACTATCACATGCGGATGTCGGCGGCGGCGCGGCTGAAGTCGCTGTTCGACAGCGGCGAGTACGAGAACCTGCCTCTGCCCGAAGTTCCCGTCGATCCGCTCAAGTTCCGCGACGAGCGCCGCTACACCGACCGGCTCAAGGACGCCCGCCACAAGACCGGCCTTGCCGATGCGCTGCTTGCCGGCGCCGGGCGGCTCGAAGGCCAGCCGATCGTCGGCGCCGTGCAGGATTTCGACTTCCTCGGCGGTTCGCTCGGCACGGCCGCCGGCGAGGCGGTGATCGCCGCCATGCGCGCGGCCGTCAAGCGCGAGACGCCGTTCATTCTCTTCGCCGCCTCGGGCGGCGCGCGCATGCAGGAAGGCATCCTCTCGCTGATGCAGATGCCGCGCACCACCGTCGCCGTGCAGGAGCTGCGCGAGGCGCGGCTGCCCTACATCGTCGTGCTGACGCATCCCACGACCGGCGGCGTGACCGCGTCCTACGCCATGCTCGGCGACGTTCACATCGCCGAGCCCGGCGCGCTGATCGGCTTCGCCGGCCCGCGCGTCATCGAGCAGACCATTCGCGAGCAGCTTCCGAACGGTTTCCAGCGCGCCGAATATCTCCACCAGCACGGCATGGTGGACATGGTGGTGCACCGGCATGAACTGCGCGGCACGCTCGCCCGCATCTGTCATCTTTTGGCGCACCGGCGGCCGGGCCGCGACATTGCCTTGTCCGAGGCCAAGGACGGCAAGCTCGCGCGGGCGGCCCCAGCCTCGACCATCACGCTTTCCGGCAACGGCCTCGACACCGCTCACGTCGAGGACGAAGAAAATTCGCCGGACGCGGCCGGCAACGGGTTAAATCTCAATCCGCCGCGCGGCATCTGAGGGGCACGAGGGGTTGACGGAAATTCCGCATAGCGTCGGGCGAGCCTCGCCCCGCCCCCGCAGCGCGTCGAGCGATACCTTGCTCGAGGGGCTGAAGAAGCTGCATCCGCAGTCGATCGACCTCTCGCTCGGGCGCATCGAGCGCCTGCTTGCCGCCCTCGACCATCCCGAGCGGAAGTTCCCGCCGGTGCTGCATGTCGCGGGGACCAACGGCAAGGGCTCGTTTCTCGCCTTTACCCGCGCCATCGCCGAGGGCCTCGGCAAGCGGGTGCATGTCTATACCTCGCCGCATCTCGTCGATTTTCACGAGCGCGTCGTACTCGCCGGCGCGCACGGCTCAGCCCCGATCGCCGAGGATCTGCTGGTCGATTGCCTCGCCCGCGCCGAAGCCGCCAATGAAGGCGAGCTGATCACGCTGTTCGAGATCACGACCGCGGCCGCCTTCCTCGCCTTCGCCGAGACCCCCGCCGACTATTTGCTGCTCGAAACCGGATTGGGCGGACGGCTCGATGCCACCAATGTCGTGGCGAAGCCCGTGCTCACCGCGATCACGCCGGTCTCGATCGATCATGTCTCTTTTCTTGGCGACACGCTGGCGCAGATCGCGGGCGAAAAGGCGGGCATCCTCAAGTCGGGCGTCCGTTGCGTGGTCGGGCGGCAGGAGGCGGAAGCGTTTCGCGTGATCGAGGCGCGCGCCGATGAGATTGGCGCGCCGCTCCATGTCGCCGGCCGCGACTTCGACATGTACGAGCAGCACGGCCGGCTCGTCTTCAGCACGCCGACGCGATTGCTGGATTTGCCGCTGCCGCGCTTGAAGGGCCCCCATCAGATCGACAATGCCGGCACCGCGATCGCCGCCGCCGAGCTTCTGTTCGGCGACGCACTCAACCCCCGCGCGCTGGAGCAGGGCCTCACCCACGCCGAGTGGCGGGCGCGGCTCGAGCGGCTTCCCGTCGGCAGCCTCCATGCTTATGTCGCCGACGGCACCGAAATCTGGCTCGACGGCGGCCACAATCCCGCCGGCGGCAAGGTCATCGCCCAAGCGCTTGCCGAGCTCGAGGAGCGCGTGCCGCGGCCGATGCACATCGTCTTCGGCATGATGGAGACCAAGGACGCGCACGCCTTCATCGCCCCGTTCAAGGGACTCGTCGAGCGCGTCTATACCGTGCCGATCCCGAGCGAACCGAACGCCTTCAGCGCCGAGGCCCTAGCCGAGATCGCGCGCGCCGAAGGCTTCGACGTGACGGCAGCTTCGAGCGTGCCCGACGCGCTGTTGAAGTCGCAAGAAGCGCTCTCAGGTCCCGGACGCGTGCTGATTTGCGGCTCGCTCTACCTCGCGGGCCACGTGCTCAAGCTTCACGGTTAGAGTTAGGCGCCCGCTGTGCCGTTGATCCAGGCGGCAAGGTGACCCTTCGGGTAGGCGCCCTTGAGCGTTCCCGCGACCTCGCCGTCCTTGAACAGGATCAGCGTCGGGATCGCGCGCACATTGTAAGTTGTCGGCGTGCGCGGATTCTCGTCGATATTGAGCTTGGTGATCTTCACCTTGCCGTCGAGCTCCTTGGCGATCTCTTCGAGAGCCGGGGCAATCTGCCGGCACGGACCGCACCACTCAGCCCAAAAATCCACGACCACCGGGGTCGGGGATTTCAGCACCTCGGCTTCGAAGGTGTCGTCCGATACTTTTTCCGTTGCCATTTGCTTCTCCTGATCGCCGAGGCTCTAAGCGGCCTTCCCTCTAGTCAGAGGGGGAACCTAGGTATGGCCCGTGAGACCGTCAAGGCTCGACCGGCGCGCTGAAAAGGCGCTTCTCGGCGTCATCAAGAACAGTTGAGGGGACTTCCATCAGCCTTGGGCCGTCTGTCCACAAGAGCGCCGCCCGCAAGCGCCGCCCCGGGAAGATCGGCGCGAGCGCCTTCCGGTAACCGGCAAGCTGGGCGATATAGGCCGGAGCGACCTCTTCCAGCGTCTTGGGCGGCGGACGATTCGTCTTGTAATCCACGATGAGAAGGCCATCCTCGACCACGGCGAGGCGATCGATCTGGCCTTCGAGATCATAGCCCCCGATTCGCGCCACGACCGGCACCTCGGCGAAGCTTCCCGGCTGGAACAGCGGCGCGAAGCGAGTATCCCGCGCAATCGCGAGCGTCTCGGCAACGATTTCGGCGCGAAGCTCGGGCGCAAGATCGGCGCCGCGCGCGGCAACGAAGGCTTCGGCCGCGCGCTCCCGCTCGCCAGCCGCGACCTCCGGCAGATGCTCGAGCAGCGCGTGGATGAGCAGTCCCCTTGCGAACCTATTTTTCTCGGAAAGCGCGCGCGGCGAAAGCGGGGCCTGATCGGGGAAACGCTCTGCCGCCGCCCCGCCATAGGGGAGTCGCGAAGGGGCAAGTTTCGGGCGCGTGCGCTCCGGCGGCGCCGGCGCAAGCGCCCACGCCGGCAAGGGCGCGTCCGCCTCCTCCTTGCGCTGTTCCTCGGCCCGCTTAACAGCCCTCTTCTGCTCCGAGGTTAGTCGCCCGACCTTCTTGCCGCCGGGGGCGTCATGCTCCGCGAGCGCACCGAGCCCCTTCTTGATCAGCTCGTACCAACATTTCTCCTCGCGTGTTTGTAGTCCCTGCCAGCCGCAGACATAGAGCCGGTCCCGCGCCCGCGTCATCGCGACATAGAGCAGCCGGTGGTATTCCTCGCGCTCCGCGCGATCCATGTCGCTTTTGCTGTTTTCGAGGGTGGCCGCAATCGCGGCGAACTTCGTATAACCGCTGGGCGGCCACACGAGATGACCGATATCGTCGGGCGCTGCACCGTCCCGCGTCATGGGGTAGAGCCGCGGCCCCTGATTGCGAGCGCGCGAGCAGGTGTCGGGCAGGAACACGATCGGCGCCTCCAAACCTTTGGCGCCGTGCACCGTCATGATGCGGACCTGGTCGCGCTGTTGCTCCATGTCGCGCTTGATCTCGACGTCGCCGGTGCGAAGCTCGTTGAGGAAGCCTTGCAGCGAGGGGGGAGAATCGCGGTCGAAGGCGAGCGCGCGGTCGAGAAACTCATCGATCGCTTCGGCGGCCTCCGGGCCTAGCCGCGTCAGCATGCTTTTCCGCAAGCGTTGTCCGTCGGCGCCGAGCAGCTCGGAGAAGAACTCGTAAGGCGGCAGGAAATCGGTCCGCGTCAAGAGGTGCGTCAGCTGCTCCCGGGCCGCGGCGAAGCGTAGATCGTTCTTGGCTTTGTCTTTCAGCGCCGACCACAGCGATCCGGGGCGCTGATAGGCAAGCTTGAAGAGATCGTCGTCGTCGAAGCCGAAGAGCGGGCTCTTGAGCGTGACGGCAAGCGCGAGATCGTCCTCCGGCATGAGCAGAAAATCGGCGAGCGCGATCAGGTCCTGAACCGCGAGCTGGTCGGTCAGCTTCATGCGGTCGGCGCCCGCGACCGGCACGCCGGCGCGCTTCAGCTCGCGGATCATCGGCGTCGTGAACGGATCGCGGCGGCGCACCAGGATGAGGATATCGCCGGCCGTGATCGGGCGTCCCAGCGCGGTCAGTTCTTCGCCGGTGTCGAGCCAAGTCTTGATCGTGAGGGCGATGCGCTTCGCCAGCGCATCGACGGAGCGGACGGCGGCCTGCTCTTCGGCCCACGGCTCGAACGCGTGGGCCGGCGGCGTCTGCGTCTCGACTTCGACCGTCCAAAGCTCGACCAGCCCGGCATCGTCCTCGCGATACGCCTGGTGCGTGATCTTGGCGTCAGTCGTGAAGATTAGCCCGTCCGTGGCGGGCGCGTTAGCAAAGACGCGATCGACCGCCTCGAGCACCGGCTTGGTCGAGCGGAAGGAGAGGGTGAGCGGCACATCGTGCCAGACGAGCGAGAGCGCGCTCGCCCGTTGCCGGAATTCGCGACCGAGCTCGCCGAACCTCACCGGGTCCGCGCCCTGGAAACTGTAAATCGACTGCTTCTCGTCGCCGACCGCGAACAGCGTCCGCAGTCTCTCGCTCCTGCCGGCGCCCGCGAAAAATTCCGCCGCCAAATTCTGGATGATGGTCCATTGCACGGGATTTGTGTCCTGCGCCTCATCGACGAGAATGTGGTCGATCCCGCCGTCGATCTTGAACAGCACCCACGCCGCGGCTTCGGCGCGCGACAGCAGGTTTTGCGCCTTGACGATCAGATCGTCGTAGTCGAGCGCGACCTTCTCGCGCTTCCGCTGTTCGTACTCGCCGCGCACGGCGTCAGCGAGCGCAAGCACCGAAGCGCTCGCTTCCGCCATGCGGAGATGGTCGAGCTGTATGGTCAGCGCGGCGAAACGCGCTTGCGCCTCCCCAAACTGCGCCGCGAGCGCGGGCTCGGCGCCGACGAAGCCCGCGGTGAAGATCCTGCTTCGCTTCTTTCTCTCCTGGGTCAGGAACAAATCCGTGAGCGCGGCAACGCGGGCGTCGCCCGCACCTTCCCGCGCCTTCCGAAGCCTGGCTTCGGCGTCTTTGTCAGTGTCCGATAGTGGACCGAAATCCGAAAGCGCCTTGATCGCATTGTCGATCTCATCGTCGCCGAGCACGCTCGCCAGCTCAGCGAGCAGAGCCTCTTCCGCCGCGTCGCCGACGCGGAACAGGCGCTTGAGCGCGGCGCTCTCGACCTCCGCCCAATCGTCGCTTCCGTCATGGTAGGCGGCCATCTGAGCAAGCTCCGCGCGCTTGCCGATCACCGTGTCGATCACCTGGCGGATGTAATCGCCGGTGGTGAAGGCCATGACTGTTGCCAGCGCCCGGCCGAGCGGGCCGTCGCTGTCGTCGGCGGCGCGCGCGAGCGTCGCGTCGAACGCGGCGATCCGCAGGCTTGCCTGCTCGTGCTCGTCGAGCACCGAAAAATGCGGGGTCACTTCCGCTTCAAACGGGAAGCGCTGCAACAGCCTCTCGCAGAAGCCGTGGATAGTGTGGATCTTGAGGCCGCCTTTGGCTTCGAGCGCATAGGCGAAGAGACGCCGCGCCAGGCACAGCATTTTCTCGTCAGGCGGCCTTTTCGTTAGCTCTTCCAAGGCCTTGGCAAGCGTTCCGCTCTCGTCCGTCGCCCATGCGGCCAGTGCCTCCAAGAGGCGGTTCTGCATCTCTGCCGCCGCGGTCTTGGTGTAGGTCAAGCACAGGATCGATTCCGGCGCGAAGCCTTCAAGCAATAGCCGCAGCACTCGCTTGACGAGCACCGCGGTCTTGCCGGTGCCCGCGCTCGCCGACACCCAGGCCGAAGCGCCCGGGTGCGAGGCGCGCGCCTGGTTGGCGTCGGCTTCGGGCGGAAGGGCGGCGTCGCAGCTCATCCGAACTCCTCCTCGGCCTCTTGCGTCAGCCACTCCTTGATGCGGGCGAGGTGCTCGTATTCGTCGTATTTGTACGCGTCCCGGAAGGGGCCGGACCGGCGCTTCACCTCGTAGGGCATGTCCGGATCGGCATAGCGCGCGATCAGCCCGATCAGCTTCGCCCGCGCTTCGCTCGCTAGAGTGTCGGGGTCGGTGTCTCCCGCATCGCGCTCTTCGCCGCCTTCGCCACGGCCCGAGACGTGAATGTAGCGGAGCTTGCTCACCGCGCATTTGTCGAGGCAGGAGAAGCCGCCTTCCGCCGCGATCAGCGCCTCCAGGGGAAGTTGCGGCGCCGACAACCCATCGACATATCCGACCAATGGCAGCCTGCCGGTCTTGTAGTCATAGATCGCCGCCGATCCGTCCTCGGCGATGTCGATGCGGTCGGCGCGCGCGGTAAGACGGAAGTCGTTGCCGAGATCGAGACTGCCCTGCGCCTCGATCAACATGGTTTTCACGCCCTGCCTGCGCCCGGGCTCGGTCGCGGCGAACCAGCGCGCGAAACGGCGGAACGCAGGCCGCCAAAACGCCTTCACCACGGGCGAACCGGCAAGCACCGCGAAATGCCGGTCGGCGATCGCGACCAGCGCCTCCTCGATATCGGCGGGGAGCTTGTCGTGATACTCGCGGGAGAATTCCTGCAAGGCGCGATGGACGATCTCGCCGCGCGAGGCGGGGTCGGAGGGCGCGACGGTCGGCCCGCGCTGGGCCAGGTCGGCGTGCTGGCCCTGGGCGGCTGGCTGGCCATCCGCGGCTCCATCACCATCGGCACGTTCCTGGCCTTCTCCTCCTACCTGGCTCAGATGGTCGGCCCGGTCCGCGCCCTGACCGGCCTGATCACCATCGGCCAGGAGGCCCGTGCCAGCGTCATCCGGGTCTTCGAGGTCATCGACTCACGCCCGGTGCTGAGCGAGAAGCCCGGCGCGCAGCCGCTGCCCGCCGGGGAGTCGGCCGTCGAGCTCGACGACGTCAGCTTCGGCTACCTCAAGTCCGAGCCGGTGCTGCGCGGCCTGTCGCTGCGCGTCCGGCCCGGCGAGACCCTGGCCGTCGTCGGCACCTCCGGCTCCGGCAAGTCCACCATCTCGCTGCTGCTCCCCCGCTTCTACGACGTCACCGGCGGCGCGGTGCGGATCGGCGGGCGCGACGTCCGCGATCTCACCCTGGACTCGCTGCGCGCCGCCATCGGCCTGGTCATGGAGGAGAGCTTCCTGTTCTCCGACACCGTGGCGGCCAATATCGCCTACGGCCGCCCCGAGGCCACCCGCGAGCAGGTCATCGCCGCCGCGCGGGCCGCCGAGGCCGACGAGTTCATCTCCGCCCTGCCTGAGGGCTACGACACCGTCGTCGGCGAGCAGGGCCTGACCCTGTCCGGCGGCCAGCGGCAGCGGGTCGCCCTGGCCCGCGCGCTGATCACCGACCCGGCCATCCTGGTGCTCGACGACGCCACCTCCGCCATCGACGCCCGCGTCGAGGCCCAGATCCACGCCACCTTGCACAAGGTGATGGCCGGCCGGACCACCCTGCTGATCGCCCACCGCCGCTCCACCCTGGCCCTGGCCGACCGGATTGCCGTGCTCGACGAAGGACGGCTGGTGGACGAGGGGACCCACGAGGAGCTCACCGCGCGCTGCGCCCTCTACCGGCTGCTGCTGGCCGGGCCCGGCGATGACGCGGAGGGCGTGGACGCCGGCGAGCTGGGTTATTACCAGAACGAGCGGGCGGAGGCGCAGCAGGCCGCTCCGGCCGGCGTGGCCGGAGGCAAGCCGGCCGGAGCGAGCTCCGGCAGCGTCACCCCGCAGCTGTGGCCCGCGACCGACGGCGCGAACGACGCAGCCGGCAACGGCCGGGGCGGCCGCCAGCTGGCCAGCGCGGCTGCCAGCGCGATCGGGCGCGGCATGGGCG
>Ga0081455_10003081_pt1 | contig 19425 bp, 18 predicted proteins | sample TabmetS3T2R1_FD_70207 | JGI IMG/M metagenome (GOLD analysis project Ga0081455, IMG submission 70207) | Tabebuia heterophylla rhizosphere microbial communities from the University of Puerto Rico - S3T2R1 | ecosystem: Host-associated > Plants > Roots > Rhizosphere ... | reverse complement strand
AGGAGCTCAGCTCCGGGCGGGCGCGCGCGGCGGCAGCGTGCGGAAGAGCTGCCAGACCCGCCACGCGGCGGCGGCCTGGACGGTCCGCGGCGCGTGGGGCCAGGCGCCTGCGGCGCGGCCGACCTGCACGTCCTCGACGCGGGTCCCGGCGGCGCAATGGCGCCACACGGTCTCGCTGACGCCGGGCCCTGGGACGATGCGCTTGGCGAGCCCGCGGCAACCGTCGATGTGACGCCAGTGGGCGAGCCACTGCTCCACGCTCGCGCGGTTGCGCGGCGTCGTGGCACCGTGGATGGCGAGCACCGGCAGCGGCCGCGCGGGGCGGCACGCGTGCAGCGTGCGGCCGTCGCCCATCACGGCCACGGCCGCCAGGCGCGAAGAGAGCTCGCATGCCAGCCGCGCGGCGGTCGCGCCGCCGGCGACGTAGACCTCCGCCTTGTTGACGCACAGCGAGGCCTCGAGCCGGTCGAGCAGCTGGCCGCCGGTGATGCCGCTCCCGGACGGATACGCCACCAGGAAGTTCTCGCGACTGGCCATGGGGCTGTACGTGGTCGGGTCGGCGCCGGGCAGCGCGATGACGAGCGGCCGCGGCATGTACGCGGCGCGCGAGGCGTGCAGGAGGACGGGGCGCGGCCCAGCCGGCGTGGGGATGCTCACCATGTGGTCGCCCGGCGTGACCGCGGGGCATGGCTCATGCGAAGGATCGGAGGCGTAATGGACCGCCGACGCGCCCGCACGCCAGGCGACGAGCGCGAGGAGCGCGAGCCCCGCGACGAGGATCGCTGCGGTTCGCCCATGCCGGGCGATCACACGGGCACCGCCCGCGCGAAGACCCAGGATCGGCAGAGCACGAACGTGAGGAGCGTGACCGGGGGAAGCACCGCGAGCTCGCCCGCGATGCGCGGCAGGTGCTCGTGGCCGACGGCGATCGCGACCAGCAGCGCGTTGAGCCCCGAGCCCATGAGCTGCACGAACCCGTACCGCGCGGCGGAGACGGCGCCGCGCGTCGCGCCGCGGAACGTCCACGAGCCGTTGAGCAGGTAGCCGTTGATCGCGCCGACCCCCCAGCCGGCCGCGGCGGCCAGCGAGACCGGGGCGTGGAGGGAGATGAGCGCCGCGTAGGTCGCGAGGGTCAGGGCCGTGTTCGTCGCGCCCACGAGCCCGAAGCGCACGAGCTGCGCGACGACGTCGGGGATGCGGCGGCGGGGGGGTGCGAGGGTCGCGCTCATTTCAGATATCGCTCGGTGTAGAGGTGGTTCGCGCGGCCTGCGGCGCTGCGCGTCGGGTAGTAGCCGAAGTGGTGGATGAGGTTGGTCATCTGGGGGATCGCCCCGAGGGCCAGCCACACCGTGAGGACGACCGTGACCCCGGCAAGCACGCGGGTGCGCGCGAGGGCCGCGAACGGCAGGACCCACCAGACGTACCAGGGCATCGTCCAGCCCAAGGTCAGGACCCCGGCGAGCATCACGAACCCGGCCGCTCCCGGCAGCCAGGACCGGCGCCACAGGACCACGGCCGACGCGCCGATCGTCGCGAGCGCGAGCACGACGTGGGCGATGGTGCGGTCATGCGGGACCATCGCGCCCTGGCCCGCGAGCGCCGCGAGCACGTTGGGGACGCTGAGCGGGTTGACGAGCCCGTCCTGGATCCCGGACGACGGCAGATGGCCGCCGTACACGAACGCGACCACGGCGAGGACGAACAAGCCGGCGCCTGCAGCGCCGGCCAGCGCGTGCAGGCGTCTGCGACAGCCGAGGATGACGACGGGCGCGAGCAGGATCGCCGACGGCTTGAAGCCGGCGGCAAGCACCGCCGCCGCGCCGGCCCCGACGTCCCACCACGGCGTCACCTCGTCGCGGCCGATGATCGCGAGCGCGACGGCGGCGACGCCGCACAGCAGCATGAGCGGCTCGTTGTGGTCGCCGCCGAGGCCGTAGACGAGCACGAGCGGGTTCAGGCCGACGAGCACGATCGCCGCCTGCGGCGAGCGCCCGAGCCGGCGTGCGGCCATCGCGACGAGGACGAGCATGCCGATCGACGCGGCCAGCAGCACCGCTTTCCACACCCAGTACGCGGCCGGAACGGAGAGCGGGGCGAGCGCCTCTGTGAGCAGCGTGAAGAGCGGCCCGTAGGGAGACGGGAGGTGGTGCCAGTTCGACCAGCGGTACGCCGGGTCCTGCGGCACGGAGAGCGGGAGCGCAGCGTACGGGTTGGCCCCGTAGTTCGCCGCCATCCGCCCGTAGTGCAGGTAGTTGAAGACATCGGTCAGCGATAGCGGCGGGCCGAGCAGCACCACGACCTGTGCGGCGACGACCGCGGTCCAGACGATCGGCGCCGGGATGCGCCGCGCACAGACAGTGGCGACGACCCAGGCGATGCCGAGGATGACGAGCGCGCGCGTCAGGTCCGCCTGCTGGGCGGGCAGGCTCGGCGGCAGTCCCGGCAGCCGCTGGGCGAGCGGGCCGACCATCCACGACGGAAACCCTTTCTCGGCGGGGCCGGAGAGGAACGACGGGCGTTCGGATGCGACCAGGACGATCGCGGTCGCCAAGCCGACGATGACGCCGAACGCTGCGATGCCGATCGCCGGCACGACGCCGCGGCCGGCGTCACGCAGCCCGCGGCGGGCGACGCCAGTGGCAGTAGGCAGCGGGAGGACTACGGGAGGCCCCGACACACCGTCTAGGCTCGCCGGGGGCGATCAGTGGCAGGCCAGTTCGCGGTTGGCCTGTCGTACTGGTCATGTTGGGACCGTATTAAGTCGCCGCCGGCACCGGGCGCCGCGCCCTTGCCGCATCGGCCGGCGCGCCGGCGAGCTGACCGCCGGGGCAGCCCTCGCACGGGACCTCGCGCCGCGGGTTGCGGATGCCCACGAGCCCGAGGACGCCGCCCAGCGCGACGAGCACGGCCGCGATGCCGACGCCGGTGTGGAAGGCGCTGACCGACGCGTCCTCGACGGCGGTGGCGATCGCCGTGCCCTGCGGGCCGGGCACGGCGGACGGCTCGACGCGGCCGAGCGTGCGGCGCTTGGCGTCCTGCACGACGCGGCTCGCGGCCGGTGTCAGCGGTTGGCTCTCCAGCTTCGTGTCGATCGTCGACGCGAACTGCGCCGCGACGACCGCACCGAGCGCCGCGACCGCGAGCAGCCCGGCGATGCGCGCGATCGCGTTGTTGACGCCCGACGCGATCCCGGCGTTGTGCTCGTCGGCGTCGGCGAGCACGGTTGCGGTCAGCGGCGCGACGGTGGCCGCGAGGCCGAGTGCGAAGACGAGGATCGCGGGGAGCAGTTCGGTCACGTAGTCGACGTTGGCGTCGACCCGCTGCATGAGCGCGAGCCCGCACGCGGCGAGCAGGGGTCCGAAGCCCATGAACCAGCGCGGTCCGTAGCGGTCCGCGAGGCGCCCGGCGCGCCGCGAGAGCAGGAACATGACGACCGTGATCGGCGTCGTCGCGAGTCCCGCCTCGAGCGCGTCGTAGCCGGCGACCTGCTGCAGGAACAGGACGAGGAAGAAGATCACGACGCTCAGCCCGCCGTACATCGCGAGCGTCTCGATGTTTCCGAACGCGAAGTTGCGCCGCCGGAACAGCCCGAGCGGGAGCATGGGGTGGGGCGTGCGCGCCTCGTGCCAGACGAAGGCCACAAGCAGCGCGATGCCGGTGAGCAGCGGCACGATGACCTCGGGCGAGGCCCAGCCGACGGCCGGCTGGCGGATGAGCGCATACACGGGTCCCGCGAGGCCGAGGGCGCACAGTGCCGCGCCGATGACGTCGACCGGTGCGCGGTCCGCGCCGCGCGGTCGTTCTTGCACCGCCACGCGCACGATGATCACTGTCGCGATGACGAACGGGACGTTGATCGCGAAGATCCAGCGCCAGCTCGCGACGTCGATGAGCCAGCCCCCGAGGAGCGGCCCGATGACGAAGGCGATGCCGCCCCACGCCGTCCACGAACCGATCGCGCCGCCGCGCTCCTCGGGTGGGAAGCTCGCCACGATGACCGCCAGGGCGCTCGGAGTCAGCAGCGCGCCGAAAACGCCCTGCAGCGCGCGGCCCGCGATGAGGACCTCGATGGAGGGCGCGAGCGCGCAGAGCACGCTGGTCACTCCGAACCCCACGACGCCTAGCGTGAAGATGCGCCGCTCGCCGAACAGGTCGCCCAGCGAGCCGCCAACGAGGATGAGCGAGCCGAGCGTCAGCAGGTAGGCGTTCGAGACCCACTGCTGTCCCGCGAGCCCGCCGCCGAGGTCGCGCTCGATGGCGGGCAACGCCACGTTGACGACGGTGGCGTCGAGACCGGCAACGAAGGACCCTAGGATGGCGGCCAACAGCGCGAGGCGCTTGCGGCGGTCGTCCATCGAGCCATCGTACGCCCCGGCTTTGGCGGGCCCAGATTGCCCGCGCGCAGAAAGAGACGCGGCCCCGAACCGCTCGGGGTGCTCTCTGCCGTGCTGCGCTCCCGCGAAGGAGCACTGCCCGGCTTCAGAGCGGCGGGCCTCACAACCCCTTGGCCTCGCTCTCTGCGGCTCGGTTCCGCGTCGAGGCGCAACTTATGGAGGGGCCAGATCGGGGTCAAGGGCATCCCGACCATGAAGCCGCAAACACCGAGGATTTCCCTTGATGCGTGCACTGCCCGGCCATCTGGGCAGACCTCGTACACTGGATAGTGCTGCCGGCGCGGGTTTTCGGCGGTGCGCTCGCCCGCCACCGCCGAGCCATGCCGGTGTCCTTTCACGCTCTTCGATTGAGAACCCGGCGACGGGGGCATACCCGGCGCCGCCCGATCAACTGAAACCAAGGAGGTTCCATGGCTGTTGAAGAGAAGGTCGAAGTTGAGGGCGAGGTCGTCGAGGCTCTCAAGAACCTCAACTTCCGCGTGAAGCTCGATATGGGCCACGAGGTGCTTGCTCACCTCGCCGGCAAGATGCGTCGCTTCCGCATCCGCGTGCTCCCGGGTGACCGCGTGCGCGTGGAACTCTCTCCCTACGACCTCAACCGCGGCCGGATCGTCTACCGGCACAAGTAGGTCGTAGCGCCCCGTCCCGCCGCCGAGAGTGCGCGCGGGCGGGGCCGCCTCGCCGCGTCAGGCGGTTGCGCTACACACCCTCCGCCTCCAGCCAGGCGAGTGTGGCCTCCAGGCCGGCGGCATAGCCCACCCGGGGCTCCCAGCCGAGCAGCTCGCGTGCCTTGCGGTTGCTGAAGCTCTGGTCGATGCCCAGGACGTGCACCGCCTGGCGCGACAGCAGCGGGCGGGTCGTGAGGTGCGTGGTCCTGCGCATCGCGCGGTAGCTGTGCTCGAGGGAGAAGCCGACGCCCTGGGCCAGCCAGTACGGCATGCTCCACCGGACCTGCGAGCAGCCGAGCCCCTGCGCCAGGCCGTCGGTGAATTCCCGCCATGTGACGTCGAGCCCGTCCGTGGCGTTGAACGCCTGCCCCGGCGCGTCGTCGTGGCGCAGCGCGAGCACGGCGGCATCGATCAGGTTGTCGATGAAGCACAGGCCGGCGACGGCGCGGCCCCTGTCAACCAGGACCATGGTGCCGCCGCGGATGGCGCGCGCGATGTCGCCGACCACGTCGGTCGACCGCGGGCCGTACACGGTCGCCGGGCGCAGGATGACGGTATCGAGCGCGTGCTCGGCCTCGGTCCGGCGGACCTCGTGCTCGGCGGCGAGTTTCGTCTCGGCGTACCAGTTGCGAAACCGCGTCGCGGCATACGTCTCGTCGATGCCCCTGCCGCCGGGGTAGCCGTAGACGTCGGTGCTGCTGAAGTGCACGAAGCGCTGCACCGATGCGTTGACGGAGGCCTCGAGCAGGTTCCGAGTTCCCTCCACGTTGATCCGGGTCACCTCTTGTCCCGTGGCCCAGTCGGACACGAGCGCGCCGCAGTGCAGCACGTAGCGGCAGCCCTCGGCGGCGCGCGCGAGCGACGAGGCGGTGGTGAGGTCGCCGACGGCGACGTCGACCCCGAGGCCGTCGAGCAGCGACGTGTCGCTGGTCGGCCGGACCAGGCAGCGCACCTGATAGCCCTCCTGCACGAGCCGCTCGGCGAGGTGGCTTCCGATGAATCCGGTCGCGCCGGTGACCAGGCACGCGTCGTCCCGCGACGGGTCGACGGGGATGCGCGCAGGCGGTGGGTCGATCACGGCATCGGCATCCGGGGCGGGAGCGCGGCGCCGGAGCGTCGAGGTCGCGATGTCGCGCACCACGCGCCAGTTCCCGGAGGCCGTGCCCTCACAGTCGGTGAGCACGGTGTCGAGCGCGCCGAGGAACTGCTGTGCCTCGCCCTCGGACAGCGTCAGCGGCGGCAGCAGCTTGATCACGTCGTTCTTGCCCGCGGCCATCGTGATCACGCCGTGGTCGCGATGCAGGGGGATCACGACGAGCTGCGGGAAGAGCCCTTCGCTCGCCATCCTCATCAGGCGCACGCCGAGCTGCGCCTTGCGTGAGCTCGGCGCGCGCAGCTCGATCCCGATCATCAGGCCGGCGCCACGCACTTCGCCGATCAGCTCGTGCCGCGCGCGCAGAGTCTCGATCCCGTCGAACAGCAGCGCACCCATGCGCTGTGCGTGCTCGACGAGGCCGTCGCGCTCGATGATCCGCAGCGTCGCGAGGCCGGCCGCCATGGACAGCCGGTTGCGACCGAACGTCGATTGGTGGACGTAGCTGCGCTCCAGCGTCCCCACGGCTCGCTGGAAGATCTCGCGGCGCGTGACCATCGCGGCCACCGGCATGTACCCGCCGCTGAGCGCCTTGCCGACGAGCACGACGTCGGGCTCGAGCCCCCACCGCTCGAGCGCGAACCAGGCGCCGGTGCGGCCGAGCCCGGTCTGTACCTCGTCGACGACGAACAACGTGCCGTAGCGCCGGCAGAGCTCCTGCGCTCCCTCCAGGTAGCCGGGCGCCGGATACGTGACCAGCCGCCCCTGGATCGGCTCGACGATGAAGGCCGCCACGTCGCCCGCGCGCAGCTCGGACTCCAGGCGCGCCAGGTCGCCGAACGGCACGCGCGCGCAGCCGGGCAGCAGCGGGCCGAACCCCTCCTTGAAGAACTCGTCGCCGACCAGCGAGAGCGGCCCGAGCGTCACGCCGTGGAAGCTGCTGTCGCACGACAGCAGCCGCGGGCGGCCCGTCGCAGCGCGAGCGAACTTCATCGCCGAGTCGACGGCCTCGGCGCCGGTGCTGGCGAAGAAGACGGCGTCGATGCCATTGGGCAGGCGCGCCGTGAGCTCCTCGGCGAGCATGCCGGCCAGCACCGAGTAGTGCAGCTGCACCCCATCGATGAGGTCCGCGTCGAGCGTGGCCTGCAGGGCGGCGCGCACGTCGGGGTGGCTGTGACCGAGGCTCGCAAAGCCCTCGCCGGTGTGGAAATCGAGGTACGCGCGCCCCGCGGCGTCGTAGAGGTAGGAGCCGCGGGCCGACCGGTACTCCTTGTCGAGACCGAGGATCCGCAGCACCTCCACCAGCGAGGTGTCGAGGTGGCGCGACGCCAGGCTCAGCGTCTCGTGCGCACGCGCAGCCGCGTCAGCGACTACGCCGAGTGGGTCGGAGCGCGGAGCGGAGCGGAGGTCGTCGAGCACGTCGATCGGCGGCGGAAGCCTACGCGGTCGGGCGCCCCACGCCGATCACGTGTGCGAGAAGCGACTACGAACGCGACCCGTGCGCGTAGCGCTGTGCTCGCTCGACGGCGGCTGCCGCCATCTGCGCGAGTTGCACGAGGACCTCCTCGTCGAGGTGGGTGAATTCGCCTTCGCGCTTGTCGAATGCCTGGATGAGCCCGACCTCGTTGCTGTCGGGAGCGCCGAGGGACGCCACGAGCCAGCTGCGCATCGAGCGCACGTGCGATCCCGCGCCCTCGAGTGCGCGGCGCGCCGGCTCCGCGGCGAGCTCGGCCGAGCTCATCCGCAGCGACCGGCGGCCGGGCGCAACCGCGGCGTAGAGCGCCGCGACGTCCGCGGCCGGAACGGAGACCGGCTCGGATCCGGGGGAGATCTCTGCGTGGGCTTCGACCGTGATGCCGTCGGGGAGCCGGATCTCCGCGCGGCAGCGCTCGGCGTTGACGAGCTCGCGGGCGTGCTCGGCGACGAGCTGAAGGATCTCTTCGAGCGACCCGGGGGCGTCGAGCGCGAGCGAGGCGTCTCCCAGGAAGGTGGACAGGCGGTGCAGCATCTCCGCGCGCTCGCGGATCGCCGCCTGCTGCTCGCGGATCATGCGCTCGCGCTCCTCCACGAAGCTCACGCCCACGGTCACGGCGATCCGGTTCGCCGCCGGCTCATAGACGTCGAGCACGCGGCCGAGCAGCTCCTGGTCGCCTTGGTGGCGCACGAAGAGCGCGCGGGCCAGGACGTCGCGCAGGAGCAACACGACGCCGAGCACCTCGTCGGTCTCCACGCCGCGCCGGACGATCCGTTCAGACAGGTCGCGCGCGTAGGCGCGCAGTGCCTCGACGCTTCCGGTCTCGAGCGCGTTGACGTAGTTGTCGTACACGGCCGTGACCTCGGAGAAGATCTCGTCGGCGCGCATCACCCGCAGGAGGTGGGCGTCGGTGATCCGCGACGCCCACTCCTCGCGCAGCTCGGGTCGCTTCTGGCGCAGGTACTCGACAAGCCCCCGCAGCAGCTTGCTCTCGACCTCCGACGGCTGCCCTGCCACGCCCGAGACGGGCTGACCGGTCCTATCCATTGTCCCTTCCTCCTCGGGGGCGCGCGATCGCCCTCGTTCTACCCCGGAATCGCCCCGGCATTCCGGTCACCCTGCTGCAGGCGTGCGCCGTCCAGGAAGAGCGACGTGATTCCCGCGACTGTGTCGTCGACACCCAGCGACGGTCGTGTTTGCAGCCCGCTGACCACGATCCCGATGAGCGACTCCATCAGCCACGACGCCGGAAGGTCGTCCCTCACCTCCCCGAGGGACTGGGCACGCTCGATCAGCGTTCGCAGGGGGGAGGCGACCCGCTGGTCGAACTCCGCCGGGTCGGGCCGCGCGTTCTCGCGAGAGACGACAACGAGGAAGTCGCCGACGGCGACCAGGGCGCGCACGGCGCGCTCGAATGCCTCCGTGACAGCGACATCCTGGAGCCTGCCCGCTTCGAGTCGGTCGCCGGCCTCCTCGACGGCGAACCGCCCGAGCGCTTCGAACAGCGCCTCCCGGTTCGGGAAGTAGCGGTACACGGTCGCCCGTGCCATGCCGGCCGCCGCGGCGACATCGGCCATGCTCGCCTGTTCGCCGCGGTCGGCAAGGACCGCAGCCGCCGCCTCCAGAATCGCGGCGCTGACACGAGCATGAAGCGTTGTCTGCCTCCTGGACATCAATGTCTCATTTAGAGTTTTGCTCGCCTCATTCTGGGTATCTTCGTCTCAGGCAAGATCAATCATGTCCAGCATTGACAAACACATGTTGACGATCTGAGAGGCGGACGTTCAACCGCCGGGTGAATGGATTCACCCCAAGGGGCCGGCACCCCGTATCCCCCTCGGCCCGGGGTGCCGGAGGGCCCAGACCCCGACGCGCTTTTGGTCCCTTCCGGCGCGTCGGGGTCTGCCCCCCCAATCCCGAATGGACGAGCCCCAGCAACCCGAGTCAGAGACATGAGCAGCCCTACCTGAGATGGTCCGTTACCTCCTCATCGACGACAGAGACGGCAGCGTGCTCGCAGAGCTCGCCAGTCCCCTGCAAGCGGCACGAGTGCTGGCCCGCCAAGCACGCGATTGGCACGGAGATCCGCCGGTCAGCCTGGTGCGGGTTGCGCATGAGCAGGGCAGTCTGAGCGGCGTCACCTCGATGGTGTCGGTCCGGCCGCTCCCGCCGCCGACGACTCGGCCGAGCATGAAGACGTCCCCGCGCTCGCCCGCACCGCTGTCGCTGCGGGACTGACCCGCCACGAGCTTCCGATCGCATGCCCGATACCACCAACCCGTTTTCATGCGCCGTCGTCCAGCGCCGCGAGGCCGTTTACGTGCGCCCGGCCGGAGAGGTCGACCTGAGTACTGCGCCCGAACTTGATGCGCGGCTTGCCGAGCTCCACCTCGCCGGCTTCGATGAGATCGTGCTCGACCTCAGCGGCGTGACGTTCTTTGACTCCTGCGGCGTGCACCTTGTCATGCGATGGACACGTCGATCTGCCGACGAGCGCTTCGACTTCGCCGTCATCGCCGCGAGCGACGTCGTCAAGCGGGTCCTCGAGCTGACGGGCGCCAAGCCGTACCTGATTGACGGCACCGGCTGACGCGCCGGGTGTTGTGCGGACCACACCTTGGGTCGCTATCCGCGGAGGCGCGGGGACCGCAGACTGCCGATCACGTTCAGATCGTCCAGTCCGAGGTGAATCATGCGTCCGTTCGAGCAGGCAGACCCGCGCACCCAGCAGCTCTTGGTGGAACGCCGGATGGGGGGCATCCCGCGTCATGAGCATCAGTCGCGCGCCCCGAAGGTTCGCACCCGCCGCCGCGCGCTGCGCGTCGCGGTGGCCACCTCGCTGGCCGCCGTCGCGTCGTGGCGGTGACCGCGGAGGGCGTGCTTCTGCGCTAGTGCGCTGACGGCGCGGGCATCGCTGCGTGCCCGCGCTCGTGTGAGAACGCGCACAGTTAGCGCTGCGCGCGTTCCGGGTAGCTGTTGAACTTGATTCAATCCAACTGACCATCCGGTCAGGAGGCTGAACCATGCAGCAGCTCGTCCACCGACTCGTCCGCTACGAAGAGCGCGTCTCCGGCGTGCCCGGGCGCTACATCACGCCCGTGATCGTCGCCGGGATCGCGCTCCAGGTGGCCGTCCTGGGGATGTACTGGGACATCGGCTACCACATCGACCACGGCCGCGACCAGGGCGTCATCACCACGCCCCACATGTTCATCGTGGTCGGGCTGCAGGGCATCGTCCTCGCCGCGCTGCTGCACGGCGTGATGCGGGGGCCGGCCGCCCGCAACGAGCGGCGCCTGCGCGCGCTGGGCCTGCGGATGAGCCCGGGCGGCATCGTCATGCTCGTCTGCGGCGGCATCGCGCTGCTCGGCTTCCCCCTGGACGCCGGCTGGCACGCGCTGTTCGGCGAGGACGTCACCCTCTGGGGCCCGACCCACCTCTTCATGATCGGCGGCGCGGGCATCAGCACGCTCGGGATGTGGATGGTCATGCGCCAGGGCTTCGAGGTCGGGCGCCCGCGGCGGATCTCGCGCCGCGGCCAGCTCCGCGTCGCCGGCGCGCTGCTCATCGGGCTGTCGACATTCCAGGCCGAGTTCGACTTCGGCGTCCCGCAGTTCCAGCTGCTCTACCAGCCCGTCCTCATCGCGTTCGCCGCGGGCGTCGCGCTCGTCTGCGCGCGCTCGCTCCTCGGTCGCTGGGGCGCCTTCCAGGTGCTCGCCATCTACTTCGTCGTCCGCGGCGCGCTCGCGATCTTCGTCGGGCCGATCATCGGCTACACGACGCCGCACTTCCCGCTCTACGTGGCCGAGGCGGGCGTGGTCGAGCTCGCCGCGCTGCTCGCTCCGCGCTCGCCGCTGCGCTTCGCGCTGCTGAGCGGCCTGGGCATCGGCACCGTCGGGCTCGCCGGCGAGTGGGCCTGGAGCCACGTGTGGATGCCTCATCCATGGCCGGCGTCGCTGCTGCCGCAGGCCGCCATCCTCGCGCTGGCCGCCGCGCTGGCCGGCAGCGTCCTCGGCGCGCGCATGAGCCAGAGCCTCGCCGAGCCCGGGAGCGAGCGGGCGTCGCTGTCGCCGATGGCGACCCGCCCGGTCATCGTCGCGGCCGTCGTCGCGCTCGTGGCGCTGTTCTTCCCGCTGCCGCGTACCGGCGGCGACGGCACCCGCGCCGCCGTCGTGCCGACGCCCGCCGGCCCGGGCCAGGCGAACGTCGCCGTCACGCTCGACCCGCCCGACGCCTCGAACGGCAACCAGTGGTTCGAGGTGCTCTCGTGGCAGGGCCGCACCCCCGGCCACACCCGCCAGATCACCAGCCTGCGCGAGGTCGCGCCCGGCCGCTACGTCACGACGCGCCCGGTGCCCGTGACCGGCAACTGGAAGACGATGCTGCGCCTGGCCAAGGGCACGCACATCATGGGCATGCCGATCTACCTGCCGGCGTCGCCGCAGGGCAACCGGGCGGGCGTGCCCGTCGCGGCGCGCTCGGGCCCGATGGTCGCCGACACCTACCTGCTCCAGCGCGAGGCACGGGGCGGCCCCGCGTGGCTGACGACCACTGCCTACGCGGTGCTGGCCGTCATCGTGGCGATCTGGCTGGCCCTCCTGGCGTGGGCGCTGGGGCTCGCCGAGCCCGACCGGGCCGCGCGCTCGCGCGCTACGGTGCCATCGACATGGCCACCGCCCGCCGCGCCCGCCTGAGCACAGACGCCCGCCGCGAGCAGCTCGTCGCCCTCGGCGGCGAGATCTTCAGCGAGCGGCCCTTCGACGAGGTCTCGATCGACGACATCGCCGCCGCCGCGGGGATCTCGAAAGGCCTGCTCTACCACTACTTCCCGAGCAAGCGCGACTTCTACGTCGCCGTGGTGCGCCACTCGGCCGACGAGATGCAGCTCGTCACCGACCCCGACCCAGACCTGCCGCCGCTCGAGCGCCTGTCCGCGGGGCTCGACCGCTATCTCGAGTACGTCGAGACCCACGCCCGCGGCTACGCGACCGTGCTGCGCGCGGGTATCGGCTCGGACGCCGAGGTCGCCGCCATCGTCGAGGAGGTCCGCGGGACGATGGCCCGCCGCATCCTCGAGGACCTGCCGCTCGACGGACCGCCGCCGCCGGCGGTCCGCGTCGCCGTCCGCGGATGGGTCGGCTTCGCCGAGGCCGCCAGCCTCGAGTGGGTCGAGCGCCGCGAGGTCTCGCGCGAGGAACTGCGCGAGCTGCTGATCAAGGCGCTCACCGGCACGGTCGGCGCGGCGGCGCAGCACTACGCGGTGCGCTGAGCCGGCCATGGGCGAGCTCCCGCTCCCGCCGCACTTCGATCCCGAGCGCGTCGGCGAGGTGTGGCGCGTGCCCTATGAGGAGCGCGCCCGCGACGCGCCGGCATGGGCGGCAGAGCACGGGCTGCACGCGGCGGCGGAGGACCGGTTCAGGCTCGCGCTGCTCGCCGTCGACGTCCAGAACACGTTCTGCATCCCGGAGTTCGAGCTCTTCGTGGCCGGGCGCTCCGGCCGCGGCGCGGTCGACGACAGCCGCAGGCTGTGCGAGTTCGTCTACCGCAACCTCGGCGCGATCACCCAGGTGCTCCCGAGCCTCGACACGCACCGCGCGATGCAGATCTTCCACGCGATCTGGCTCGTCGACGACGTCGGCGAGCACCCCGCGCCGTACACGCTCGTCTCGGCCGACGACGTCGCCGGCGGGCGCTGGAAGGTCAACCCCGCCGTCGCCGAGAGCCTCGGCTACGACCCGGACTACCTCGCGCGCCAGCTCGCGCACTACACCCGCCGCCTCGCCGAGGGGGGCAAGTACGACCTCACAATCTGGCCCTACCACGCCATGCTCGGCGGTATCGGCCACGCGCTGGTCTCGGCCGTCGAGGAGGCGCTCTTCTTCCACGGCATCGCGCGATCGAGCCAGCCCGACTTCCAGGTCAAGGGCGACGAGACGCTGACCGAGCACTACTCGATGCTCGGCCCCGAGGTCACCGAGGGCCCTGACGGCGAGCCGCTGAGCGAGAAGAACGACGCACTCATCGAGAAGCTCCTCACCTTCGACGCGGTCGCCGTCGCCGGCCAGGCCAAGAGCCACTGCGTCGCGTGGACGATCGACGATCTCCTCACCAGCGACCGCCGGCTGGCGGAGCGGATGTACCTGTTGGAGGACTGCACGTCGCCGGTCGTCGTCCCCGGCGTCGTCGACTACACCGACGAGGCGCAGGAAGCCTTCGAGCGCTACGCCGCCGCCGGCATGCACGTCGTCCGCTCGACCGATCCGATCGCAACCTGGCCGGGGGTTCCTCCGGACCTCGGAGGGAATCCGCCCAATAGGCCGGAGGTTCGTGCAGGTTCTTGACAAACCAACGCCCGATAGGAGAGGGTCCGCGATGTGGGTCAACTCCGCACCGGGTCGCTGGAGTCCCTGCGCGAACGCAATCGGCTGCGTGTCATCGACGCATTGCGCTCGCGCGGGGCGATCAGCCGCGCCGAGATAGCTCGCCAGACCGGCCTGAGCCGGTCGACGGTGTCGAGCCTCGTCGCCGACCTGCAGGCGACCGGGATGGTCGTCGAGCGGGCCGTCGACGGCGTGGCCGCGGCCGGGCCGCAGGGAGGCCGACCACCGGTCCTCGTCGCGCTCGACAGTTCCGCGGGCGCGGTCGTGGGCCTCGACTTCGGCCACGACTCCCTGCGGGTCGCGGTCGCCGACCTCTCATACGCGATCCTGGCCGAGACCGCAGTCGAACTGGAGGTCGACACCAACGCGCACGATGCGCTCGACGCGGCCGCCAGGCTCGTGTCGGAGCTCCTCGACGAGGCGGCGGTCGGGCACGGTCGCGTGCTCGCCGCCGGCGTCGGCCTCCCGGGGCCGATCGACCGCGCAAGCGGCCTCGTCCACTCGCAGCCGATCCTGCCGAGCTGGGTGGGCCTCGAGCCCGCGCGCGAGCTGCAGGAACGCCTGGGTGTTCCCGTTCATCTCGACAACGACGCCAACGTCGGCGCTCTCGGCGAGTCGACGTTCGGCGCGGGACGGGGCACCCGGGTGATGGCTTACCTGCGGCTCTCGGCGGGCATCGGCGCGGGACTCGTGATCGACGGGCGCCCCTTCCGGGGGGCGCGCGGCGTCGCGGGGGAGATCGGCCATGTCCTGGTCGATCCCCAGGGCCCGATCTGCCGGTGCGGCAACCGCGGGTGCCTGGAGACGTTCGTCGCCGGCCCCGCGCTGTGCGAGCTGCTGCGCCGCTCGCACGGACCGCTGACGGTGAAGGACCTGCTGCGGCTGGCGAAGGAAGGCGACGCCGGCTGCCAGCGGGTGATCGCCGACGCCGGCAGCGTCGTGGGGCGCGCCGTCGCCGACCTCTGCAACTACCTCAACCCGGACCTGGTCGTCGTGGGCGGCGACCTGAGCGTCGCCGGCGACCTCGTGATCGAACCGATGCGCGAGGCGGTGCGGCGCTACGCCATTCCGGCGGCGGCCGACGACGTGGAGATCGTCGCCGGCACGCTCGGCGACCGTGCCGAGCTGCTGGGGGCGCTCGCCCTCGCCGGCCACGAGTCCGACGACCCACTGACCGTTCCCGTACCCCACACGTATCAACACACAGGAGGAGGAGCACGGTGAAGCACTCACCGATCTCGAGCAGGGCGCTCGCCGTTGGCGGCGCGCTTTGCGCATTGGCGTTCGGCGCCGCCGCGTGCGGCAGCTCGGACAACAGCTCGACCGGCACCAGCGGTGGTGCCAGCACAACCGCCGGCAGCAAGGCCCAGAAGGTGGGCGTGCTGCTGCCGGACACCAAGTCGTCCGTGCGCTGGGAGTCGTTCGACCGGCCGCTGTTGGAGCAGGCGTTCAAGGCCGCCGGCGTCCCGGTGACCATCGACAACGCCCAGGGCGACAAGTCCACGCAGCAGCAGCAGGCCGAGCAGCAGATCACGAACGGGGCGAAGGTGCTCCTGCTCGTGAACCTCGACTCGGGCTCGGGCGCGGCCATCGAGGCCAACGCGAAGTCGCGCGGCGTGAAGACGATCGACTACGACCGGCTGACGCTCAAGGGCTCCGCTGACTACTACGTGTCGTTCGACAACGTCCAGGTCGGCAAGCTCCAGGGCCAGGGCCTCGTCGACTGCCTGAACAAGGCGGGCGGCGGGTCGACGCCGAACATCGCGCAGCTGAACGGCTCGCCGACGGACAACAACGCCACGCTGTTCAAGCAGGGCGCCGTCTCGGTGCTCGACCCGCTGTACCAGCAGGGCAAGGCCAAGAAGGTCGCCGACCAGGCCGTGCCCGACTGGGACAACCAGCAGGCGCTGACGATCTTCGAGCAGATGCTGCAGAAGACGAACAACAAGATCGACGGCGTGCTTGCCGCGAACGACGGCCTGGCCAACTCCGTCGTCTCGGCGCTCAAGGCGCGCAAGCTCAAGCAGATCCCGGTCACCGGCCAGGACGCGACGCCCCAGGGGATCCAGAACATCCTCTCCGGCGACCAGTGCATGACCGTCTACAAGGCGGTCAAGAAGGAGGCCGACGCGGCTTCCAAGCTGGCCATCGCGCTGTCCAAGGGCACCCAGCCCCCGGCCGGCCTGGTCAACGGCAAGACCAACGACACGGCGCGCGACGTCCCGTCCGTGCTGCTGACGCCGGAGGCGATCACCAAGGACAACATCAAGGTGGTCTTCGATGACGGCTTCCTGAAGAAGGAGGACGTCTGCACCGGCAAGTACGCGTCGATGTGCACCGACGCGGGGCTGTAGGCGAAGAAATGACGCACGGGGCGCCGCTGGGGCGGCGCCCCGCCGTCAACGGGACCCGATCCAGGGGTTGAGAGCGTGACTGACACACCAACTCTCGAGCTTCGCGGCGTGTCGAAGAGCTTCGGCGCGGTGCAGGCTCTCTACGAGGTGGACTTCCACGTCCGCCCAGGCGAGGTGATGGCACTCGTCGGCGACAACGGCGCCGGCAAGTCCACCCTCATCAAATGCGTTGCCGGGATCTACTCGATCGACTCTGGCCAGATCTTCTTCGAGGGCGAGCCCGTGAGCATCCACGGGCCGAAGGGCGCGGCCAAGCTCGGGATCGAGATCGTCTACCAGGACCTCGCGCTGGCCGACAACCTCGACGTCGTCCAGAACATGTTCCTGGGGCGCGAGGAGCGGGCGGGCTTCCTGCGCTCACTCGACGAGCTGACGATGGAGAAGCGCGCCAACGACACGCTGGAGACGCTGTCGGTCACCACGATCCGCTCGGTGCGCCAGACGGTGGCCGGGCTGTCGGGTGGCCAGCGCCAGTCGGTGGCCGTGGCCAAGGCGGTCATGTGGAACTCCAAGCTCGTCATCCTCGACGAGCCGACCGCCGCCCTCGGCGTCGCGCAGACGCGGCAGGTGCTCGACCTGGTCAAGCGCCTCGGCGAGCAGGGCCTCGCCGTCGTGCTCATCTCGCACAACCTGCACGACGTCTTCGAGGTGGCCGACTCGATCACCGTGCTGCGCCTCGGCCAGAACGTCGCCGAGTACAAGCGCGGCGAGGTGACGCAGACGCAGGTCGTCGAGGCGATCACGGCCGGCAAGCTGTCCAAGGTGCCCGGCGTCTCCGAGGAGGTGATCGCGTGAGTGCCACTGCACCGGCTCCGGTCGAGGGCGGGCCGGGCGAGCCGGCCGCCGCCGCGCCCGGCGAGGAAAGTCTCTCGGACTACGCCCGCAACTGGTGGGTTGGCGTCAAGGCGGGCGAGCTCGGCTCGCTGCCGATCGTCGTCGGCCTGATCATCATCGCGATCGTCTTCCAGAGCCAGAACTCGAACTTCCTCACCGCGGGGAACTTCGTGAACCTCATCGTCCAGGCCGCGGCGATCACGACCATCGGCATGGGCATCGTGTTCGTGCTGCTGCTCGGGGAGATCGACCTCTCGGTCGGCTTCGTCAGCGGCGTTGCCGGCGTGACGGTCGCCCTGCTGACGTTCCCGGACAACCACAACGTGTTCGCGGCCGGCCCCGCGCTCGTCATCGCCCTGCTCGTCGGGTTGGCGATCGGGACGCTGCACGGTCTGCTGATCACGAAGATCGGGATCCCGTCGTTCGTGGTCACCCTGGCCGGCCTGCTCGGGTGGAACGGGGTGTTGCTGCTGCTGATCGGTGACCGCGGCACGGTCATCATCCAGAGCGACTTCTTCGTCGGCTTCGCCAACGACTTCCTGCCCTCGGCGACGGCGTGGATCCTGGCCATCGTCGGCATCGCCCTGTACGCGGGCATGCTGTTCTGGCAGCGCATGCAGCGCGCGCGGGCCGGGCTGCCAAACGTGCCCGACTCGGTGCTGCTGCTCCGCGTTGCGGCGCTGGCGATCGCGGTCCTGGCCGTCGTCTACGTGTGCGACCAGGACCGCGGGATCCCGTACGTGCTGCTCGTGATCACGGGCGTCTACCTGTTCTGGACCTACGTGCTCAACCGCACCCGGTTCGGCCGCCACATCTACGCGGTCGGCGGCAACGCCGAGGCCGCGCGGCGCGCCGGCATCAGCGTGGACAACGTCAAGCTGGCCTGCTTCGCGATCTGCTCGATGATGGCGGCGCTGGGCGGGATCATCCTCGCGTCGCGCCTGCGTTCGGTGGACACGAACTCGGGCGGCGGCTCGATCCTGCTGTACTCGATCGCCGCGGCCGTCATCGGCGGCACATCGCTGTTCGGCGGGCGCGGCAACCTGAAGTCGGCCGTCCTCGGCGCGCTCGTCATCGCGTCGATCGACAACGGCCTGGGCCTGCTCGGCCTGAGCGCGGGGACGAAGTTCGTCATCACCGCGCTCGTGCTGCTGCTGGCGGTCACCGTCGACTCGCTCGCGCGCAAGGGACGCGAGTCGGCAGGCAGAGCGTGATGGCCGGCGGGCGCCTGCGCTCCGCTCTCCGCGGGCGCCCGACCGGCCTCACATCATCCGGATGCAACTGCACTGCATCCGTGCGAGAGTGAAAGGAGATCGGCTTGAGCCTCCGCTGGGGCATCCTGTCCACGGCCAACATCACGAACAAGCTGCTCGACAGCGGGAGCGACCAGGAGTTCGTCGCGGTCGGTTCCCGCGATCAGGGACGCGCGGAGGAGTTCGCGCGCGAGAAGGGGATCGCGCGGGCGCACGGCTCCTACGAGGCCCTGCTCGCCGACCCCGAGGTCGACGCGATCTACAACCCGCTGCCCAACTCGCTGCACGTCGAGTGGTCGATCCGGGCGCTCCAGGCCGGCAAGCACGTTCTGTGCGAGAAGCCGATGAGCCGGCACCCGGAGCAGGTCGACCGCGCGTTCGACGTGGCCGAGCAGGAGGGGCGGGTGTTGGCCGAGGCGTTCATGTGGCGCCACCACCCGCAGCTCGCACGGACCCGCGAGCTGCTCGACGCCGGCGAGATCGGCGAGCTGACGGTGATCCGCGCCGCGTTCGCGTTCAAGGCGTGGGACCCGGATGACATCCGCCTGCAGGCCGACCTCGACGGCGGCGGGCTCATGGACGTCGGCTGCTATTGCGTCAGCGGCTGCCGCGCGTTGGCCGGCGCGGAGCCGCTGCGCGGGTACGCCGAGTACGTCCCCGGCGGCAACGGTGTCGACGTGGCGCTCGCCGCCACGCTGCGCTTCCCCGGCGACGTGGTTGCGCACTTCGACTGCGGCTTGTCGTACCCGGGCGGCGACCAGCTCGAGGCGGTCGGCACCGAGGGCTCGCTGTTCCTCGACGACCCGTGGCACGGGCGCGAGGCGGTCATCGAGGTCCGCCGCGCCGACGGCTCGGTCGAGCGGATCGAGACCGGCCCGGCCAACTCGTACGCGCTCGAGCTGGCCAACTTCGAGG
>Ga0081455_10003080_pt1 | contig 19429 bp, 17 predicted proteins | sample TabmetS3T2R1_FD_70207 | JGI IMG/M metagenome (GOLD analysis project Ga0081455, IMG submission 70207) | Tabebuia heterophylla rhizosphere microbial communities from the University of Puerto Rico - S3T2R1 | ecosystem: Host-associated > Plants > Roots > Rhizosphere ... | reverse complement strand
TCACCCCGGCCACGACCGACGCGAACGGCTCCTACTCGTTCGAGCTGGTGCCCGAGGGCACGTACAACGCGACGGCCTCGGCAAACGGGTGCCTGACCACTCAGACGAAGGAGCTGGTCGTGTCCGGCCCGACCACGCTCGACTTCACGCTCGCGGAGGCGACGGATAGCTTCGGGTACTCCTGCAGCGTGGCGAGCAACGTGCCCTTCGAAGAGGCCGACACCGTCCTCGCGCTGACGGGTGACGACGCGTCGACCCAGATCACGCTGCCGTTCCCGTTCGCGCTCTACGGCACGACGTATACGGAGGCTCGTGTCTGCACCAACGGCTACATCGAGCTGGGCACGGTGACAGCCTCCTGCGTGATCACGAACGCTGCAATCCCGGCGACGGCTCGGCCCAACGGCGCAATCTCCGGCTTCTGGGACGACCTCTTCGTCGACGCCCAGGCGTCCGTGCGCACGCAGCTGAAGGGCAGCGCACCGAACCGACGCTTCGTGATCGAGTTCCGGAACGTGCACTTCTTCAGCGACACGACGCGCAGGATCGACTTCAACGTCGTCCTCGACGAGAGCGGTGAGGTCCTGACCCAGACGCGGAACCTCGCCGACGACGGGCGTGAGCGAGGCGACTCCGCGACGTTGGGCATCGAGAACGCGGCAGGGACCGTCGCGCTGCGGTTCTCGTTCAACCAGGCCGTCCTCGGCGTTCAGCCGGCGGTCAACACGATCACGTACCAGCCGCCCGCCTAGTCGGCGGCTCGGTTCGTAAACGACACGGGGGCCCCGCGCTGCGGGGCTCCCGGTCGATTACGAAGATCGCGATTACCACGATCACGGCCTGCCGTGGCATGCTTCGTGCGCACGGAAAACAGTCGCGTTGGGGGTGAGCGATGCTCACGGTGTTGGGCGCGACTGCGGCGGAGGACAGGGCGTACGGCGCGCTGGTCGCAAGCGTTTCGGCGAGCGAGGACGAGCTCGCCCGGTCCACCGGTCTGTCTCCCGAGGAACTCCGGACGGCGTTGACCTCGCTCGGGGAGCGCGGGCTCGTCGACAAGCTGGCGGATACGCCGACACGGTTCGTCGCCGCCTCACCGAGCCTCGTCGAGGCGATGATCTCCCAACGACTTACCGAGCTCCACGAGGCGCAGCGAGCCCTCGACGGGCTCGCGACGCAGTACCGGACCAACAACCTCGCCCGGACCGCCGACGGCGTCTTCGAGATCATCCGCGGGGAAGCTGCGCTGCGCCGCTGTTCGCTCGCTCTCCTTCGCTCGGCTCGGTCAGAGGTGCTCAACCTGATCAAGCCGCCGCTGATCGCCGTTCAGCCGCAGGAGCAGATCCGCCCCGCCGAATCGGTCAGGAACCGGATCATCTACGAGACATATGCGCTCCAGCAGCCGGGGATGACCGAGGCGCTCCGAGAGGGTCTGCTCGGCGGCGACGAAGACGCCCGGGTCCATCCGAAGCTTCCGATCAAGCTGCTTGCGGTCGATCGCACGGCGGCCCTACTGCCGCTCGCGCAGCAGGACACCACCCCGATCGGTGTCCTCGTGCACGAGAGCGCCGTGCTCGATGCAGTCATCGCGCTCTTCGAGTACGTCTGGGCGACGGCGATCCCGCTCCATCTGGACGGCAGCCGGAACGGCTCCGCCGGGTCGTCGGTGCTCTCCGACGAAGACCGCGAACTTCTCTCCCTGCTCCTCGCGGGGCTCAGCGACGAAGCGATCGCGATGCACCGCAAGCTCAGTGTGCGAACGGTGCAGCGGAAGGTGCACGCGCTGATGGATGCCGCCAACGTCCGGACGCGGATGCAGCTCGCGTGGGAAGCGGCCAACCGACGCTGGCTCGGAGACGTCGACCTCGACCCTCCGGACGAGGTGGCAGTAGCGGCGCGTGGGAACGGCGACAAGCTCGACCTCTGAGCTCAAGAAGTGGCCCGCCCCGCAGGTGCGGGGCGGGCCGATCGTCGGAGGGGATCGGAGCTAGCAGGTCACGCGTTGGAGGTTGAAGTCGACGGTTTCGGTCCGTCCCTTCTTGAGCTTGATCTGCTTCGACTGGGAGACCCACCCGTCCTTGCTGGCGATCAGCGTGTACGGGTTGCTCTTCTCCGGGCCCCAGTAGGCGTATTTGCCGTCTTGGTCGGTCGTGAGCGAGATCGAGAAGGCATTGCCGGTTGCCTGAACCTGCACGCCTCCGAGAGGCGCCGAGCTGCCTTGGCAGTCGACTCCTATCACCGTCCCGGCGACCTTCCCCCAGTCCTTCGGAGGCGTGACGTTCATCGTGACGTTGACCGGATCGACCTTGTTGGGCGTATTCGTGCCGACCGTGATCTGCGCGGTGTAGGCACCGGGTTGACCCACCCCCACTTCCGGCGTAGCCGTCAGGGTGACGACGACGTTGATGCTCTGACCGGGCTGGAGAGTGGCCGTCGTCGGGTTCTCCGCCAGCCACGGCACGTCGGTGACGCCGCACTGGTCGAGTTCACTCAGTCGCTCGCTCTCCTGCGTCGGGACGAAGCCCGCAACGGATGAGCCGCCGAGCTTGAAGAAGCCGCACGCCGCCCCCGCGCGGAAGCGCGGGAACTGGGAGTTCGGCAACGCCGACCAGCTGTTCGAGCTCGGGTCGTAGACGAGCCCCTGATTGGTGAGGGTGTTCATGTTCAGACCGTTGCTGACGATCAGCATCCCGTTGGCAGCCGAGTACGCCGAGCCCCAGAGGTTGAAGGGCATGGCAGCGATCGGTGACCACGAGTTTGCGGCCGGGTCGTACACGAACCCGTCGTTGTCGAACGTGGCGGCGAGGCCGCCCGCGCAGTAGAGCTTGCCGTCGATTCCGCCGCACGAGATCCATGACGTCGTGTGGGGATACGGCGCCAGGGTGTCCCAGCTGTCGGCCGCCGGGTCGTAGCGCACGACGGTGTTCGACGGAGTACAGCCTCCGTCCACGCAGCCGCCGACCTGGTACAGCTGGTCGTCGACTACGGCGGTACCGGCTGCTGCCCGCGGCGCCGGGTTCGACGCCAGCGTCTGCCAGGTATCGGTCCCGGGGTCGTATGCAACGGTGGCAGCCACCGGAACGCCGCCCGGAGACCAGCCGCCGGCCACGTAGAGCTTGCCACCGATGCCACCGACTCCGGCCTTCTGCCTTGGAGCCGGCATGTTGGCGATCGCGCTCCACGTGTCGTCCGTCGGATCGTAGGCGTACGCGTTCGGGATGCTCGGGACGCCACCGACCGAGTAGACAGTGCCGTCGATCTGGTCGGCGGAGTTGTCCATGATCGCCACCGGATAGGGCGCGATCGGCGACCAGCTCGGCTGATTCGGCGAGCCGGCGTCGATTCCCGGTACCCGCTCGTCATTGACGCGGCCGAGGCCCTGTCCTGGATCCGCCGCGCCCTTGCCCAGCTCGAGCCTGATCAGCGGCGAGCCCTTCATGGACAGGATCTGGAACGAGCCCTTCCGCTCGCCCAGCTCGACCGCGGCGGGCGCGGTGCCCGTGTTCCGTAGGGTCAGCGTCCTGGTCGTGGCCGAGCCGAGCACCTGCGATGTGGTGATCGACGTCGGGTTCGCCACGATCCGACCCGAGGCCAGACTGAAGTTCGAACGCGTCGCGCTGTCGGCCACGACGTTGACCGTGTTGGTCTGGGACACGTAGAGGGCCTTGCTGGCCGTGAACGGGTGCGCTCCCGTCAGAGACGAGAACATCTGGTAGTAGCCGTCCGGATTGTTCGGGTCGTCCGGAGTAGCGCCGGTCGTGCCCTTCTCCGTCGGACTGTCCACGCTGGTGACCGTGGCCGCGTTGAGGCCCGTGTTCGTGTTCAAGTCGAACACGTTTCCGACCAGGAGGCCGCCCGGAACCGGATCGCAAGAACGGTTGCCGATGAACGCGTTGTCGACTTCCCACCACCAGCCGAACGTCGAGCGGTACCGCCACCGGACCTTCACGTTGGCCTGATTCGAGGCCTGTGGCAGTGGGACGGTGGTGACCCGCGGACCGCGCCGGCCGACGAGGTCGTGGAAGGCGTTCTGCCAGGTGGTACCGCCGTCGACGCTCACATCGACGTCGACGACTGTGTCTGTCGGGAAGGGCCGGTAGTCCTCGTTGAAGCGGACGATCGGCCCACCCGCAGTCGATAGGTTCACCGTCGGCGTGACTAGCGAGGAGTCCTGCGTCTGGCCGATGCCGAAGCGGTCGCTGTCCATGATCGCGAACGCGCCGTCGCCGCCGGTCAGGTTGCCTCGTGAGCCCGGGTCGTTGAACGCCCAGACCTGGCCGTTTCCGATCGCGTCAGTGACGGCCCAACCAGGCGGCATGACACCCCCGTTGAAGTTCTCGCTGAACACAGGCGTGGTGTTGAACTGGTACCCCGCCGCCGTGCAGTCGCTCAGGACCGGAATCGCCACGTCGTGCACCGTGTTGCCGCTTCCCACGACGACCGAGTCGGTGACGACCTGGTAGCCGGGTAGCGTCGCCGTGTACTTGATCGAGTAGGTGGCGCCGGCCGGAATCGAGACGCTGTATTGCCCGGTGACCGGGTCGGTGAAGATCGGCCCGCCCGGGCGCCCGGTGATATCGATCCGTGTGTACAGCGGCCAGCCGTGCCCGGAACCGTCCGTCACCGTTCCGCTCAGCGTCACTAGCGGCGCGGGATCGAGCGCCGCGTTCAGCGTCGTCGTAGCGCCCTCGGTGATCTCGACGCCGGTCGAGGTCTCGGTCACGAATCCGAACTTCGAGAAGGTCACGTCGTAGGTGCCGACGGGCAGGGGCAGGGTGTAGCGGCCACTCGCGTCGGTCGTGGTGGTGCGATCGAACGGCCCGCTTACGTCGACGGTGACGCCCTGTAACGGGTTACCGTTGCTGGAGTTGGTGACCGTGCCGGAGAGCGTCCCGGTCGGGCCTCTGGGCGATGCGTTGACGGCTGCGAGCGCGTCGAGCCGGCCCTCGCCAAAGACGTTGTTGTTCCCGGGCGTCCCACCACACTGGGGGTCAGAGGTGTCGATCGCGGTCTGATTGAGGATCGCCCGGGTGCCGGCGATGTCACGCTTGAGGGCGGGCGCAGCCGACCACATCAATGCCACCGTCGCCGCAACGTGCGGTGATGCCATCGACGTCCCGTTGAACGCGGCGTACGTGTTTCCCGGCACGCTGCTCCGGACGTTTACGCCTGGCGCAGAGATGTTCGGCTTGATTCCGCCGTCGAAGGCCGACGGGCCGCGGCTCGAGAAGCCGGCGATGTTGTGGCCGATGTCGAAGGCACCGGCGGCGTAGGTGTTGCCGTAATCCCCCGGCGAGCCTGCCGTGCCGCAGGCGGGCCCGTCGTTGCCGTTCGAGAAGGCAGGAAAGATGCCGGCAGCCACCCACGCGGACGTCGCTTGGAGGAACCACGGGTTGTTCGGCCCGCCGCCCCATGAGTTGTTGACGATGTCCGGTGCCAGGTCGGGACGCGGATTGTTGCCGTCCAGATCGGTCGGAGCCAGGATCCATTGCGCGGAGGAGAGCAGGGCGAAGTCCGAGCAGAGGTTCGTCTCACAACCCTTCGCAGTGATCCATCTCGCATGCGGCGCAACGCCGATCTGGTTGGGTCCGGGATCTCCGTCATCGCCCACCATCGTTCCCATCGTGTGGGTGCCGTGGTTGTTGTTGTCGCAGGGAGCCTCTGTGGGGCAGACGTTGGAAGGATCCCACCAGTTGAAGTTGTGGTCGAAGTTGCCGCCGCCGAGATTGCCGCGGTACTGACGGACGAGGGCGCTGTGTGTGTACTGCGCCCCTGAGTCGATGCTGCCGACGACGATTCCCTCGCCGCGATCGCCGAACTGCGCCCAAACCTGCGGCGCGTTGATGTCCGCGACGTTCCATTCGACGGCGTTGATCCTCGACTCTGTCTTGCCCGCAATCGGGTCTGGGATCCGGAACGACTCTGACGGCCGGATTCTTTCGACCTCGGGTCGCGCCGCTACTTCGCCCAACAGGGCGGCGTCGCCCGCTGTGACTCGGATTGCGTTGACGATGTAGAACGGCTGGAATCGCGCGCCGCGCGCCGTCAGCAGAGCTCGTAGTTCGGCCTGGCTCTGATTGGCGACTGTCTGGAGACGGTTCAGAACGAATGTCGTGCGCGCGGTGTCTCCCTGGATTCCAGCCGCGCCGCTCAAGTTCGCCTCCTGGCGAAGTTCGATCCAGAAAGTTGTCTCACCATTTGCGGCGATCTGTTGCGTGACCTTCGCGTCAACCTTGTCGACCGGCCTGGCCGCCGCCCCAGCGGGTCCGATCGACGAGGAGGCAGCGAGGGCTGCGAAAACGAGGACGATCAGGCCTGGCATTGCTTGCGTAAACCTGCGACGCCAGCTTCCACCCCTTCGGGAGGTCATCACGGTGCACCATCCTTTCCATCCCAATCGAGACTGGGCCGGATCGGCCTTGTCGCGTGCCGATCGGCCACAGGAACACCGCAGACCACGGTCCTTCGCTGCATCTCATCACCCTTTCGGAAGGGGACTGACGGCAGCCGCAGACGTCGCGCGGCCCACACACGGGGGCCGAGAAGCGAGAGGTGGCGATGAGAGTGCTCAAGGGCGCCCTGACTGAGAGCAACAGAGCCTCCGCAGCCACGCGCTGCTTGCACCAACGTCGCCCCCAGGAGCGTCGCGAACTGCGCGCGAACCTAACAGGCCACCCGCGAAAAGGGTTGGCATTTCCACGACAATGACGCGAATGCGCCAAAGAAAGGTCGAAGCAATTCCGCGGGCTCGATTTCGCGATTCCACGACGGCCGCAGGACTAGGCTTCACGCCATGAAGGCTGCGCTCCGAGTCGATCCCGGCACGCCGGCGCGAATCACGGAGCGCGACCCTCGAGACACGCTCGGCCTCGACAAGGCCGGGGGCAAGGAGCAGCTCGGCAAGCTGAACGCCAAGCTCGACCTGCTCCAGCGCCGGCTCTACGCCGAGGGCACGCGGAGCGTGCTTCTCGTCCTCCAGGGGCTCGACGCCTCGGGCAAGGACGGCGTGATCCGCTCGGTCTTCACCGGAGTGAGCCCGCAGGGGTGCCGCCTGGTCTCGTTCAAGGCGCCGACGTCCCACGAGCTCGGGCACGACTACCTCTGGCGCGTCCACGCCCAGCTCCCCGGGCGCGGAGAGCTCGGCGTCTTCAACCGCTCGCACTACGAGGACATCGTCGCCGTTCGCATGTGGGGCCTGGCCCCGGAAGCGGTCTGGCGCCGCCGCGGCGGTCACATCCGGGAGTGGGAGCGGATGTTGACGGATGAGGGGATCACGATCGTGAAGGTTTTCCTCAACGTCTCCAAGGACGAGCAGCGCCAGCGTTTGCAGGAGCGGATCGAGGATCCCGAGAAGCGCTGGAAGTTCCGCCGCGAGGACCTCGAGGCGCGTCGGCGCTTCGACGAGTACATCGCCGCCTACGAGGACGCGATCACGGAGACGTCGACCGACTGGGCGCCGTGGTACGTCGTCCCAGCCGACCGAAACTGGGTCAAGGCGGTCGCGGTCGCCGAGCTGGTCGTCGACGAGCTCGAGCGCCTCGATCCTCGGTTCCCGGAGCCCGACCCCGGCATCGAGTCGCTCGTCGTCGAGTGAAGAGCACGCCGGAGCGGGAGGCGGTGTTCTTCGAGACGCCCGAGGACTTCGAGGCGTGGCTCGACGCCCACGGGGATTCAGCCGAGGAGATCTGGGTCAAGATGGCCAAGAAGCACACCGGGATCACGTCGCTCGACTGGGCGGGAGCGGTCGATGTCGCGCTGTGCTTCGGCTGGATCGACGGCCAGAGCCGCCGGATCGACGACGACTGGCACATGCAGCGATTGACGCCGCGACGGCCGAAGAGCACCTGGTCGAAGATCAACCGCCAGAAGGTGCAGGCGCTGACCGACGCCGGGCGCATGCGTCCGGCCGGCGTCGCCGAGGTCGAACGGGCGAAGGCCGACGGGCGCTGGGACGCGGCGTACGACAGCCCGAGCACGGCCTCTGTGCCGGAGGATCTCGCTCTTGCGCTCGAGGACGCGGGACAGACCGATGCGTTCGCCGCGCTGAGCTCGCAGAACCGCTACGCGATCGTGCATCGGGTTCAGACCGCCAGGAAACCGGAGACCCGCGCTCGCCGCATCGCGAAGTACGTCGGAATGCTCGAGGCCGGCCAGACGCCGCACCCCTAGCTCCGCGAACCAGAATCTTTCCGTTCTCCTAGCACCTTCCTAACGGTGGTCGGGTATCAGCACTCCTGCAGATGAGAGTCGCCGCCACCGCTCTCCTCACCGGCGTCGTTCTGCTCCTCGCAGGGACTGGGGCAGCAGCCGTTGCCGCGCCTACCGCGATCACCGGTCCGGTGAGCGCAGTCGGGACGACCAGCGCGACGGCGACGGGAACGGTGAATCCGAACGGCCAGACGACGAACTGGTACTTCGAGTTCGGCACGGGCACGGGCTACGGCAGGCGGACTCCGATCCGAAGCGCCGGCTCGGGGTCGACCAACGTCCAGGTCTCGGCGGGGCTCACGGGCCTCGCGCCGGGGACGACCTACCACTACCGGGTCGTCGCGACGGGCGCGGGGGGCACGACGCGAGGCGCCGACGGCATCTTCACCACCCTGGCCACGCCGGCGGCCGCGACCGGTTCCGCGACGCGCGTTACGCCGACCTCCGCGACGCTCAACGGGTCGGTCGATCCCAACGGGCGTGCGACCACGTGGTTCTTCGAGTACGGGACGAGCACCGCGTACGGCGCGAGGACCGCTCCGAGGAGCGCCGGCTCCGGCACTGCCGCACGCAGCGTCTCGGCAGCGGTGGCCGCTCTGAGCCCGGGTCAGGTCTTCCACTACCGGCTGGTGGCAACGAGCGACGCGGGCACGAGCCGCGGAGCAGACCGAACCTTCGCGACGAGCGGCCCGCCGCTCGTGCGCACCGGGACGACGATCGCGGTCGGGCCGAGCACCGCCAGGCCGACCGGCGCCGTGAACCCGCAGGGCAGACGGACGACCTGGTACTTCGAGTACGGCACGACGACCCGGTACGGGTCGAGGACTCCCAACAGGAACGCGGGCTCGAGCTTCGCCGAGCAGGCCGTGAGCTGGCCGATCTCCCGGCTTCGCACGGCCGTGACGTACCACTACCGGCTGGTCGCGAGGAACGATGTCGGCACCACGGTCGGCGCTGATGTGACGTTCCGGACGACCGGCGTCACACTGGCGACGCGAACGCGCGCCGTCGTCTTCGGTCGCGCCGTGATGCTCTCGGGCCGGGTGGGGACCGCGGGCGCGGCTCAGCCGGTGACGGTCTACGCCCAACGCTTCGGCGCAGGCTCGCCGGCGGCTGTGGCCACGATCGGCACCGACGCCGCCGGCGTCTGGCGATTCCTCGCGAGGCCGAGGATCCGGACGTCGTACCTGGTCAGCTGGAACGGCGTGACGAGTCGCCAGGTCGTCATCGGCGTCCGTCCAAGGGTGACGTTCCGTCGCGTCGGCAGGGTGCGTTTCCGGACGCGGGTCATCGCCGCCCGGTCGTTCGCCGGTCGCCGCGTCCGGCTCCAGCGGCGCACCGCGCGCGGCCGGTGGGTGACCGTGAGACGTGTCCGGCTGAACCGCCGCTCGGCGGCGACGTTCCGCGTGCAGCTCCGCCGCCGAACGTCGCGACTCCGGATCGTGATGAGCGTCAACCAGGCCGGCCCGGGCTACCTGTCCGGCATCAGTCCCACGATCGTCTATCGCCGCCGCTGAGTGTCTACCCGCTCGTCGGCTGGTAGATCAGGATCCCGACGCCGTCGCCCACGACCTTGGAGTCCACGAGCTGCAGGGGCTTCTTGTCGCCCGTCTCGCCGAACAGGCGCTTCCCGGTCCCGAGCACGACGGGGAAGACCATCAGCCGAAGCTCGTCGACGAGGTCGTGGTCGAGCAGCGTCTGCACGAGCTGCGGGCTCCCGTGGACGACGATGTTTCCGTCGAGCTCCTGCTTCAGCTTCGCGGCCTCCTCCGCGACATCGCCCTTCAGCACGGTCGAGTTCTGCCACGTCGGCTCGTCGAGCGTCGACGAGACCACGTACTTGGGCATCGTGTTGAACTTGTCGGCGAACTCGCCTTCCCTTGACGGCCAGGCCGACGCGAAGCCCTCGTAGGTCACCCGCCCCAGCAGGAGCGCCTCGGACGAGAGCGTCTCATCGAGCTTGAACTGGTTGCCTTCGTCGCCGCGGTCGAACTCGAAGCTCCAGCCGCTGTACTTGAAGTCCTCGCTCCCACCCGGGTCCTCGACGACCCCGTCGAGCGACACGAACTCCGTGACCACGATCCGTCCCATCGATCTCTCCTCTCTGTCCGCGTTTCTCGGTACGATATTCAACCATACAGTTGCTCAACCGTGTAGATGAATAACGTGGCTGTCGACGAGCTGACGAGTACGTTCGCTGCTCTGGCCGATCCGACGCGGCGGGCGATTCTCGCCCGACTCGCCGAAAGCGAGGCGAGCGTGAAGGAGCTGGCTGAGCCGTTTCCGATCAGTGTCCAGGCCGTTTCCAAGCACCTGAAGGTGCTCGAGCAGGCGGGCCTCGTCACCCGCGGCCGATCGGCGCAGCTTCGGCCGTCCCGCCTCCGGGGTGCGCCGCTCGCGGAAGCCGTAGTCTGGCTCGAGACGTATCGTCGTTTCTGGGAAGGGAGCTTCGATCGCCTCGATGAGCGGCTCCGCGGCTGACGCGCCGGGGCTCACGATCACTCGCATCTTCGATGCGTCGCGCGAGCGCATCTGGAAGGAGTGGACGGAGCCGGAGCGGTTCGCCGACTGGTTCGGCGGCCCCCAGTCCGAGGTCCCGCTGTCCTCGGTCGCGATGGACGTCAGGCCCGGAGGCGCGTGGCGACTGACGATGTTTGCCGATCCCGGCCGCCGCGAAATCCACTGGAAGGGCGCGTACGTCGACGTGGTCGCGCCCGAGCGGCTCGTGTTCACCGTCTCCGACCAGCCGGGTGACGAGGCCTACGAGCTGGTCACGGTCGACTTCACCGACCTCGGCGACGGTCGGACGGAGATGCGCCTCGAGCAGCGCGGACACATGACGTCCGACGAGTACGAGCGTGCCGGCCAAGGCTGGTCGTCCTTCTTCGACCGCATCGTGGAGAGGATTTCCGAGGCAAGCAGCGAATAGCGGCGACGCGTGTCCGCCGCCACCCCTTATCCCGTCCGTGTCGAGGGAACCCTCGATCCTCAGCTCAGCCGCTGGTTGTGGCTGGTGAAGTGGCTGCTCGCGATCCCACATTTCATCGTGCTCTTCTTCCTGTTCATCGCGTTCTTCCTGCTAACGATCGTCGCGTTCTTCGCGATCCTCTTCACCGGCCGGTACCCGCGCGGCATCTTCGACTTCAACGTCGGCGTGCTCCGCTGGCTCTGGCGGGTCGGCTTCTACACCTACGACGCACTCGGGACCGACCGGTATCCGCCGTTCACGCTCAAGCCGGTGGACGACTATCCGGCCAACCTCGACGTCGCCTACCCGGAGAAGCTCTCACGCGGCCTCGTGCTCGTGAAGTGGTGGCTACTGGCGATCCCGCAGTACCTGATCATCAGCGTGTTCTTCGGCGGAGGGCCCGGCTGGAACACCGGGTGGGAGGACGGCGACACGTACCACTGGGGCGGCCCGGGCCTGATCACGCTCATCGTCTTCTTCGCCGGGGTCGCGCTGCTCTTCACCGCGCGCTACCCGCGCGGGATCTTCGACTTCGTCATGGGCCTCAACCGGTGGGTGTTCCGGGTTGTGGGCTACGCCGCGCTGATGACGGACGCCTATCCGCCCTTCAGACTCGACCAGGGCGGGGAGGAGCCGAGCGCACCTCCTGCCGAGATCGCCGCCCCCGAGCCAGCCCCCGAGCCTTCCGCCTAACCCGCACGGGCCGGGGAAGTTCAGGTAGTGGACGGTCGTTGATGACTTCGTATGACGAACACCGGAGACGTCGGCACCGAGTTCGCTCCAGTAGTTGCCGACGACCCGGAGCTCGCCGCCCGCCTGGACGACCTCCTGCACCGCGCCTGCAGCCTCGCGCGGGCGTTGACCGGCGCGGAGCAGGCGGCTCTCAGCGTCGACCTCGACGGCGACGGCCGGGCGACGCGCAAGTTCTTCAACCTGAGCGCGAGGTACGCGGAGTGGCGGGAGTTCCGCGTCAACCCTCGTGGTCTCGGGCTGCATGGGATCGACCTGGAGCCGGGCGAAGTAGTGCGCCTGACGCAGGCCGAGGTCGAGGCTCATCCCGCCTGGACCGCGTTCGGTGAGTTGGCCGACAGCCACCCGCCGCTGCGCGGCTGGCTGGCTGCGGCCGTCTGCGGTGAGGACGGCCGCGACTACGGGCTCCTCCAGCTCTCCGACAAGGGCGGCGGAGCGGACTTCACCGCCGACGACGAGGACCACATCCGCGAGCTGGCCGCGTTCACGGGCGCGACGCTCGACGCTCTCCGGGCGGCGCGGCCCGCGTCCTAGGGTCTAGCACTAGCCTGACGGCGTGACGCTCCTCGCCGACGTCGTCGCGGCCTCGAGCGCGGTCACCGAGACCAGCGCACGCTCGCAGAAGATCGCGATCCTCGCGGAGCTTCTGACGGCTCTCGATCTGAACGAGGTCCCGCTCGCGGTCGGTTTCCTGTCCGGCGCGCCGCGTCAGGGCCGGGTCGGCGTCGGGTACTCGACGATCTACGGCATCGAGCAAGAGCCGGCCGACGAGCCTTCACTCACGGTCGACGAGGTCGATGGCGCGATCACCGAGATCCAGGACACGACCGGTTCCGGATCGGTGGCGAAGCGCAGGCAGACCCTCGACGAGCTCCTCGGCCGCGCCACGGCGCAGGAGGCCGCCTTCGTCAAACGGCTCTTCACCGGTGAGCTGCGGCAGGGCGCGCTCGCCGGCGTCATGATCGACGCGATCGCGAAAGCGTCGGGGGTCTCCGGCCCGATCGCGCGTCGCGCGCTGATGCTCTCCGGCGATCTCACGCGCACGGCCGAGATCGCGATGACGGATGGAGAAGAGGGCCTGCGCGGCGTGGGCTTCGAGCTCTTCCGCCCGATCTTCCCGATGCTCGCCTCGACGGCCGAGGACGTGGCCGAAGCAGTCGGGGCCTTCGAGCGGGCGTCGGTCGAGTGGAAGCTCGACGGGATCCGGATCCAGATTCACCGCCGCGGCGACGAGGTCCGCGTCTACACCCGCAACCTGAACGAGATCACCCACGCGCTGCCGGGCATCGTTCAAGCGGTCCGGGGCCTGCCGGTGGAGCAGGCGGTCCTCGACGGCGAGGCCCTCTGGATGAGCGACGACGGTCCGGCCGCGTTCCAGGACACGGTCTCCCGGATCGACAGCGAAGCGCCGCCGGAGGGCATCCAGACGTTCGTCTTCGACCTGCTGCACGTCGACGGCGAGGATCTCCTCGACACGCCGCTCACGAAACGCGCCGAGAGGCTCGAGGCGATCGCACCCGAGCTCAAGATCCCGGGAGCTCTCACCTCCGATCCCGAAGAGGGCGGCCGGATTCTGGACGAGGCGCTCGCCGCAGGGCACGAGGGCGTGGTGGTCAAGGACGCGGCGTCGCTGTACGGCGCCGGGCGCCGCGGAAAGGCGTGGCGCAAGGTGAAGCCGGTGCGCACCTACGACCTGGTCGTGCTCGGGGCGGAGTGGGGACACGGCCGTCGTCAGGGATGGCTCTCGAACCTCCACCTCGGTGCCCGGGACCCGCGGACCGGCGAGTTCGTCATGGTCGGGAAGTGCTTCAAGGGGCTGACGGACGAGCTGCTCGAGTGGCAGACGAAGGAGCTCCTGCAGCGGGAGAGCAGCCGCAAGGGGATCGCGGTGCTGGCCCGCCCCGAGCTCGTCGTCGAGATCGCGCTCGACGGCGTCCAGTCATCGACGCGCTATCCGGGCGGTGTCGCGCTGCGCTTCGCGCGCGTGAAGCGCTATCGGCCGGACAAGGACGCCGAGGACGCGGACACGATCGACGACCTGCGCGCGCTGCTCCCGGCCAGGTCGTAACCGCCCGGCGCATGCGGCAGGATGGGCGCTCACCGTCGCGCCAAGGAGGTTGCCATGTCCTGCGATTGCTCCCGGCTCGCGTACGGAGCGAAGCTCATGCTTCCGCTCGAGTGCAAGCAGATCCTCGGGCCGTTCAACCGCGCCTTCGTGCTGACCGACGTGGTCTTCGACCTGTGGACGTTTCCAAACGGTGCCGCGTCGAAGGCTTGCGGGTCGGTCTGGAACGTGCTGCCGAACCAGTTCAGCCGGCTTCTCGTCGGCGGCTGGGTGACGTCCGAGGGAACCCAGTACCACCTCGAGAGCGGCATCCTCTGCGTGAAGAGCTCCTACCTGAGCATCTGCTCGTGCTTCTTCGTCAACGAGCCCACGGCGCTGTTCCAAGCCCGCGTGACGGGGTGCTACTGCGAGAGCGACCACCGTCCGCCGATCGACCCGGGGCCGTTCGCAGATGTCGCATGGGAGGAGATGCCTTCGCCTGAGCTCGATCCAATCGACCCGCGAGGATGCAGGTCGGCAGCCGATCGCGCTGCGTCGTTCACGAACCGCGAGGTGTTGGCGACAGGCACTGACGTGGTCGGGCCCGGTGACCTGCAGGCGCGAGGCCGTGCGGGAACCGTCGCGATTCCTGCGGGCAGCGCGGTCGCGATCCCGGTCTCGCGGGCCTCACTGCGGTGGTCGAGCGAGGGAGCCCGCGAGCGCGTCGCGCGCGGTCCGAAGGGGACGAACCTGATCGTTGCGCGCCGCTCACCGGACGGGCGCCTGATCCACTGGGCGATGTACCGCGAGTCCTCTGTGTCGACGAGCCCGCGGAAGGCCTAGGTCTCGGCTAGAGCCGGATCTGGCGCATGGTGACCTTGATGCCACCACGCGAGAGGTGGTAGACGACGATCCGCGCGCGCTTGCGGCCGGGTCGCCGTTCGAGTCGGTGGCCGCCCTGCGACAGCCGCAGCTTCAGACGGACCTTTGCCGGGCGCTTCGCGCGGGTCTGGCCAACACCGATCGTCCGCGGAAGACCGATGTCCCAGCGTCCGGCGGACGTGGTGACGATTCCGCCCAGGCGCCCCTCGCCGGGCGCGCCGATGGTCAGGAAGAGGTTCCCGTTCCGGGCGCGGCCGAGATCGAGCACCCGCAGTCGCCCGTTGCGCCTCGACGCCGGCTCTGCCTGCTCCTCCTCGTCGAGCTCGTCGAACCAGTCGTCGAACTCGTCCTCCGCAAACGGCTCGGTCTCCTCATCATCCAGGCCGAAGTCGGGATCCTGCGTCTCGTCGCCGAGCCCGTCCTCGTCCGCGTCCGGCTCGACCGTGGCGTCGTAGAGGAGCTCGCGGCCGGTCCCGCCGTCCATGTGGCACGGGCCGCACGGCTCCATGAACCACTGGACGGCGCCGTCCGGCTGACGGCGCGTCCTCGTGCCGAGGTCGACCTGGCCGGCCGGGAGGAGGATGCCGACCGAGTCGCCGGCCTCCACCGGAAGGTGCAGGTCTTGCACCTCGTGCACCTCGGCGTCCGTCGAGACGATGGGCACAGGCGCGAAGCCGCCCACTTTCACGCTGATGTCGCCGTCCGCGGCAGGCTTGAGCACGGCGATCCGCGGCGTGTCGCCGCCGGCTAGCCGCTTGGCGTTCACGCGGGCGGAGACGAGCACGCCGGGCTCGTCCACCACGACCTGGGAGCCGTAGAGGGCAAGCTGCCGGAGCCCGACGCTCTTCCCGGCGGGGCAGGCATACACGGCACAGGCGAAAGCCTCGGGCTCCTCGCTCGGATCCGCCGAGCCCAGCACGGTCGCGGCGTCCGCGCGCTGCACGCCGACGAGTAGCGCGAGCAGGAGCGCCGTTGCGAGTGCGAGAGTTGTCCGCCGGGCTGCCATCACCTTCCCTTCGCACCGGCGGCGAGCTCGGTTCGGACCAATACTCTGTTTCTTGATGCGTCTCTACGCCGCCACGGGGGACAGCATCGTCCGGCTGGACGAGTCGGGCGACGCCTGGACGGTCGAGCGCTCGCTGGCCGGTAGCGGCGCGCAATGCCTCGCGGTGGATCCCGGGGACCCGGACACGGTCTATGCCGGCCTGCGCGAGCAGGGCCTGCGGCGAACGCAAGACGGCGGCCGTAGCTGGGAGGACTGCGGACTTCCGGAGCCGGGAGTGTTCTCGGTCGCGGTCAGCGCCGCCGACGGCGCCGTCTACGCCGGGACCGAGCCCAGCCGGCTCTTTCGCAGCGACGATCGCGGCCAGACCTGGCGCGAGCTGGAGACGCTGCTCGAGCTGCCGTCGAGGCCGAGCTGGAGCTTTCCACCCCGCCCGTGGACGTCGCACGTGCGCTGGATCGCCCCGAGCCCGCACGACGGCGACCTGCTGTTGGTCGGGATCGAGCTCGGCGGCCTGATGCGCTCGAGCGACGGCGGCGCCACGTGGCAGGACCACCGCCCCGGCGCGCAGCCGGACGTGCACTCCCTCACCTGGCACCCGCGCGAGAGCGCTCGGGCGTACGAGGCGGGTGGCGGAGGCTCAGCCTTCACCGAGGATGCCGGCGAGACCTGGCAACCGGCCGACGACGGCCGGGACCGCAACTACACCTGGTCAGTCGCCGTGGATCCCGAGGATCCGGAGCTCTGGTACGTGTCGGCGAGCACCGGTCCCTTTGCTGCGCACGGCCGGGGCGATCCGCAGGCCCGCATCTATCGACGGCTGCCCGGCGACGAGTGGCGCGCGCTCGCCGGCGGCCTTCCGGAGCCGATTCCGGCGATGCCGTACGCGCTCGTGGCGGCCGACGGCCGCCTCTTCGCCGGTCTGGCCGACGGCCAGATCTGGGCGAGCGGCGACCGCGGCGACAGCTGGGGCGCGCTCAACGTCGAAGGCGACCCGATCACGGGTCTCCACGCGCTCGTCTACGCCGCCTCGTAGGCCGCTCGCAAGCCGTCGACCTCGATCTTGCTCATCTGGAGCATTGCTTCCATCACCCGCTTCGCCTTCTCGGGATCCTCGTCGCTGAGCAGCTCGGGCAGCGCGCGGGGGATGACCTGCCACGACACGCCGAAGCGGTCCGTGAGCCATCCGCACGGGCCCGGCTCACCGCCCTCGCACAACTTCTCCCAGAGCTCGTCGACCTCGTCCTGCGTCTCGCAGTCGACGTAGAGCGAGAAGCCCTGCGCGAACCCGAAGGTCGGACCGCCGTTCAGTGCCATGAACTCCTGCCCGGCAAGCTCGAACGTCCCGGTCATGACCTTTCCGTCCGGCCCAGGCGTCGTGCCCAGGATCCGCGAGCCCCGGAAGATCGAGGTGTAGAAGTTCATCGCCTCCTCGGCCTGGTCGTTGAAGGTCAGGAAAGTGGTGATCTTCTTCTGCACGCGTGTCCCTTTCTCTCAGGCGGCGAGCTGCGCCGGCAGGCCGAAAGGCCCAAAGACCTTCGGCGTGCGAAACGCCGTGATCTCGACGATTTGCTCGTCCCGCAGTGTCAGCACGTCGAGCGCGATCGGCACGAACCGGTTCTGCTCCTCGTCCAGCTGGTAGGCGCCCACCGCCAGCTGACCGTTTGCCCGTGTCGGGACGTAGCGGAGGCGCGGGGGCGGCCCACCGGGCATGAGCCACGAGTCGGCGACCGCCTCTCGGCCGCGGTACCACTCCGTGTACGGGGGCATCGTGAACCTGGCGTCGTCGGCGAGCAGCGCGACGATCGCATCGACGTCTCCTTGCTCGAAGGCGTCGATGAACTCTCGGACGAGCTCCCGCGCACGCGCGTCGCCGAGTGAGCGCAACGTCGCCTGCTGGCTCTTCTCGGGCAGCCGCTCGTCGAGGCCCTTGCGGGCGCGCTGCAGCGCGCTGTTGACCGACGCGACGGTCGTCCCGAGGGTCTGGGAGACCTCCTTGGCCGAGAACCCGAGCACCTCACGGAGGATGAGCACGGCGCGCTGGCGAGGCGGGAGATGCTGGAGGGCCGCGACGAACGCCAGCTCGACGGCCTCGCGCTGCTCGTAGCGGGCCTCCGGAGCGGCGTAGCCCTCGTCGATACCGATGATCTCGTCGGGGTACGGCTCCATCCAAGCCGTCTCGGCAAGTGGCTCTCCGGCTTGCCGCGCCTCGGGATCCACCGGCGGCCCGTAGTCGATCGGGAGCACGCGTTTCGGCCGTCGCGCGACCGCGTCGAGGCAGGTGTTCGTCGCGATGCGGTAGAGCCAGCGGCGAAGCCGGCTCCGGCGATTGAACCCGCAGAGCCCCCGCCAGGCCCGCAGCAGCGCCTCCTGGAGCGCGTCCTCCGCGTCGTGAACGGAGCCGAGCATGCGGTAGCAGTGGGCGTGGAGCTCCGCGCGGTGCGGCTCGACGAGGCGCCGGAATGCGTCCTCGTCACCGCCGCACGCCGCTTCGAGCAGCTCTTTCTCCGTCAGTTGTTCGCTGACCGACGACATCTCTCTATGGGATCAAGACCCGTGCTGAAGCGCAAACTCATCGCGGCGAGCGATGAGTTTGGTGGATCGCAACCGGTCCAGAGAGAAAGGCATGACGCGAGCCCTCCCGAACCCCCTGGTCCACCTCGAGCTCCGCACCAACAACCTGCCTCGCGCCTGCGCCTTCTACACGGGGCTCTTCGGCTGGCGTTCAGAGACGGTCCACACTCGAGCGGGGAACTACTTGATGCTCGAGCTGGGAAACGGGTTCGAAGGCGGCGTCGTCGAGCACGAGACCGAACGGCCATTCTGGCTGCCCTACGTCGAAGTGGGCGACGTCGCCGAGGCGACCGAGCGCGCGCGCCTGCTCGGGGCTTCGGTGCTGCTTTCACCCCGGGAGGGCCCCGCGGGGTGGCGGAGCATCGTCGAGGTTCCGGCGGGCGCCGCGATCGCGCTGTGGCAGCCAAAGAGCCCGTAGCTCAACAACGCTGGGGCCGCGGAGTAGCATGGCCATCTGATGAGTGCGCCCGCCGCCCTCGCCGGCCGGCCGACGGTCCGCATCCGCGGCAGGCAGTACCCGGTGCTGCTCCCGACGGTCCGGGATCCGCGCCTCCACCTCGCCGCGGTGATCGTCTCGCTGCAGGTGCTCGGGCAGGTGGCGTTCGACTTCCAGCTCTCGATCGCGCAGATCCTCGTCTCGCTCCTCACGTGCGCGGTACTCGAGGTCGCGATCGCCTTCAACCGGCAGCGGGTGCTCATGTGGCCTGCGAGCGCTCTTCTCACGGGGAACGGCGTCGCCTTCGTCCTTCGCGTCCCCGGCACCGAGCACGGCGACTGGTGGAGCATGCACGGCTGGTGGATCTTCGCCGGGACCGCCGCCGTCGCCCTGCTCTCGAAGTACGTGATCGTCTTCCGGGGCCGCCACGTCTTCAACCCCTCGAACTTCGGGCTCGTCCTCTGTTTCCTGGTGCTCGGCTCCACCCGGGCCGACCCGCTGGATCTCTGGTGGGGGCCGATGTCCGCCTGGATGGCGCTGGCGCTTGCGATCATCGTCGTCGGCGGG